>Ga0335081_10007811_pt1 | contig 17131 bp, 19 predicted proteins | sample Lox_Sample_35_FD_206713 | JGI IMG/M metagenome (GOLD analysis project Ga0335081, IMG submission 206713) | Soil microbial communities from Loxahatchee National Wildlife Refuge, Florida, United States - Lox_Sample_3.5 | ecosystem: Environmental > Terrestrial > Soil > Wetlands | place: USA... | reverse complement strand
GCGGCCCGAGGTGGTCTTCGCCAGCGCGCCGAAGGTTTCGGCAAAGCGCACCTGGGCATCTTCGTCGAGCGTCTGGTTGCGCAGCAAGAGAACGAGATGCCGGTGCCAGGCGTCGAGCAGTTTCTGCTTGAGCGCCTCGTCGATCGGATCGCGCAAGTCGACGCCCAAAATTTCAGCCCCCAGTGCCGGCGACAGCGGACGCACGGCGAAGCTGTCGGATTTGTTGAATAAAGCGAGCGTTTCCATGAGTTGATCTCCCGGCGGTTGATCTCCCGGCGCTTTTTCTGACGCCGAACGCCTCAGGCCGCTGTTGGCGCGTATTTTTCCGATCTGTTTACGATATATCAAACCCGACCATTTCGAACGACCGCCATGCAAGAAATGACACTAAGCGCCGAAAAATCGGCTCTGCGGAAAAATTCTCGCACCAGGATTTCTGATCACTGTGGCAGTTGCGCCATACGCGTTCTCGCGGAGTGGATGTAAACTCCGGGCGTGGGAAAATCTTTTGTGCCGGCGCGCTTCGGCCGGACAGGGGGATGACATGAAGAGGATTTTGGCTGCTACCGCTGGCTTGATGCTTTCGATGGGCGGCATCGCCAATGCCGCCGACATGAACATGCCGCTCAAGGCGCCGGCGCCGCCGCCGCCTGCGCTGACCTGGACCGGCTGCTACCTCTCGGGCGGCATCGGCTACGGCATGTGGAATCAGCAACACTATGGCGAGACCGATCCCGGACACGTGCCGCTGACCAATACCTTCACCAGTGGCGGCGAAGGCTGGCTCGGCCGCGTGGGCGGGGGCTGCGACTATCAGTTCAATCCGAGTTTCCTGCTCGGCGCCTTCGGCGACTACGATTTCATGAACCTGAAGAGCCAGAACTTGGCCGACGTGTTGGGCGTCGGGGCGTTCGAGAAGGAGTCGGCCTCCTGGGCGGCCGGCGTGCGGCTCGGCTATCTGCCCTACCCGGAGCTGTTGACTTTCATCTCCGGCGGCTGGACGCAGGCGCGGTTCGACCGGCAGAATCTGTTTGACACGACGGTCATGCCGGCGGTGCCGCTCGGTGCCTTCATGGACGCCCACAACTACAACGGCGCCTTCATCGGCGGCGGTTACGAGTACCGCCTGCCGTTTGCGCCGAACGTGACGTGGAAGACCGAGTACCGCTACAACTGGTATGGGGCCGACGATCTTCCGATCCTGTTGGACAGCGGCGCCGCGACAGGGGCGGGCGAGAACTCCAAGAAGACCGTGCAGACGGTAACCACCAGCCTGGATTGGCGCTTCAACTTGTGGGGAGGCCGCTGACCGGCGAAGCGTAAGCTGACCGCTGGCCGCGCCCGGGTCGGCCCGGGCGCGGCGCAGTGCGTTCGGACAACGCCGCGATCGCGCCTGGCTTGCGCGATTTCAACATTGGCGCGCAGCAGTGTCGCCTCCGGCCGCCGCAGCCGCTACATTCGATTCGTTTATCCTCCGATCGGGACACGGACGCGGCCGATTGCGGCCAGCGCCGAGATGCTCGATATTCATCCGAGCCGATGGGCCGCAACGGCCGGAGCTTTTGCGTTGGGGTGACTGCCGCGGGTTCGCATGAGCAACGACCACACCCATCCGCACCCGCATGAGCACCCCCGGCGGCACCCGCCGCTGCGGCGCCGCCTGCCGATGCCGGCCTACGAGACGCCGGCGAAATATTCCGATTTCCTGCAGCGCATGCTGGCGCGCGGGCAGCAATCGCTGCACGAGGAATTCCGCGGCATTACCGCCGACGGTGTGGTCCGGCCGGGGCTGTTCCCGGTGCGCAAGACCGGCGTCTCGCTCGAGCCCGTCATGCGGGCGGCGCGCGATTTTCTGGCGGCGCTCGATGCCGAGCAGCAGCGGCAGGTGTCGTTCGCGATCGACAATGACGGCTGGCGCGCATGGTCCAACGTGCATCCGTTCCTGATGCGTCACGGGATCTCGCTGCATCGGCTCGCGCCGGCGCAACGCGAGGCGGCGCTTGCGCTCGTCGGCAGCGCGCTGAGCGCAAGCGGCTTCGCAACCGCGCGCAACGTCATGCGGCTCAACGAGCACGCGCGCGAGCTCACCGGCCTCGGCGACGAATACAGCGAGTGGTACTACTGGCTCAGCATCTTCGGCACGCCGTCGGCGAGCGAGCCCTGGGGCTTTCAGCTCGACGGCCACCACCTGATCGTCAACTGCTTCGTCCTCGGCGATCAGCTGGTGCTGACGCCGCAATTCATGGGCTCGGAGCCGGTGTTCGCCGAATCCGGCAAGTACGCGGGCACCGCGGTGTTCCGCGCCGAAGAGAGCGTCGGGCTCGCCATGATGCGGAGCTTGAGCGCCGAGCAGCGGGCCAAGGCCATCGTCGACACGCGGCTGCCGGGCGAGGTGCTCGCTGCCGCCTACAACGACAATCTCCGCATGCCCTATGCGGGCCTGCGCTATGACGAGCTGACGGCGCCGCAACAGGCCGTGCTGCGCGATCTGATCGGCGTCTATCTCAATCGCATCCGCTCCGGCCACGCCGAGATTCGGCTCGATGAGGCGTTCGATCACTTGAGCGAGACGCATTTTTCCTGGATCGGCGCCCACGACGATCACGGCTCGTTTTACTACCGGATCCACAGCCCGGTCGTGCTCATCGAATTCGACCATCAGCCGGGCATCGTCTACGCCAACGACGAGCCGACGCGCGACCATATCCACACCGTGGTGCGGACGCCCAACGGCAACGATTACGGCAAGGATTTGCTGCGCCAGCATTATGCGCAGCACGACCACTCGCATCCGCACAGCGCGCATCGGCGCGGCAAAGCATAAGACGGCCGGCATAGGGAACTGTGACCTGGTGCCGTCTTTCCGGACCAAGTCCGGCACAAAAACGCTCTCCGATCACCGCGGTCGTCCGATAATTCTTGCGAGCAACCACCGCCGGCGCTGGCGACGGTGCCGGCGCTGCTCCGCTCGCTTGCACGAAACACTGCATGATCCGCGCTGTATTCGCCGCCGCGGCGATTGTATCTGTTGTCACCGCCGCCGGCGCACAGGCGCAGACGCAGACTGCGCCGCCCGAGCCGACGCTGTGGCAACACAATGACTCGGTGATGTATCTCGTCGAGAGCGGCGCATCGCGCGAGTTCCATTATCAAAAGCCGCGTCCGGGGATGCTGGAGGCCGGCGCCCGTCCCGGCTCGCTCTTGTTCCGCGGCCGGGTCGACAACGGTCAATATTCCGGAACGGCCTATATCTTCAATCCGCGCTGCGGGCCGGTCCCGTTCCAAGTCAGGGGATCGGCTCTCGACAACGACGAACGGATCGTGTTGACCGGCGAGGCGCCGCTGGTCGGGCGCAGATGCCGTATCTACAAGACATACGCGAGCACGTTGGAGTTCAAGCGATTGCCGCCAAGCGAGGCCGCCCAATCGCCGCAACCGTCGCAGGCGGCGGGTGCGGCGGACAGCGAAGGCACACAGCCCGAAGCGCCGCGGCCGGCAAATAGAACACCGCCGCCGGCAAAGGATTCGACGGGCAGTGTTGCTGCCGAGCACGCGATGCCCGGCACTCCGACACCGGCGCCGTCCGCGATCGATAAAGACCCGAACAATTACCGCTCGGGCGCCGTGCTCATCGTGATGATCGTGTCGCTGTTCGGCTTTTCGCTGGTGATATCCTTGGACAAAAATGTCTTCCGGAAGCGATGAGCGGCCCGTGTGCGGCCGGCGCCTCAATACCCGAGGATCGCGAGCAGGCCGTAGCCCAAAAGCGCCATCCAGGCGACCGTGAACACCAGACCCAGGAACAGCGACGCGAGCGGATAAACCCGCTGCAAATACGCACTTCTCATGACGCACGCCTCTCCCACCGGACACCTGACGCTAGCAACGGCGCCGCCAGGGCGGCTGTGTCGTGGGTCACATGTGAGCAAAGGACGCCGGCGCCGACTTGCGCCAGCCGTCCGGCCGGCATGGCGTGTCCGCGCGATGGGCTAGTCTGATCCATGCGGTCAGCGCGCGGGCTGGCCGCCGGGGAGCGGCAGCGAAGGTGCCGCCGGCGGCCGGTGCGGCGGGGCATGTGGCGCCGGCGCTGCAAGCGCGGCAGCAATTCTCTGGTCGACGTCCTGCTCGATGTCGCGCAAGGTCGCGACGTTCTGCGCCGTCTCCACCTGCCTGGCCGCGAGCTGATCGCTCTTGGCGGCGATCTGCTCGAGCGCGCGGCGCACCACGACCAGATCGAGCGACACGGACTTCAGCTGCTCCGCCAGTTGCGGAAGCGTTACGGTCGCCGCAGGCGGCGCAACCGTCGCGGCGGGCAACAGCCAAGCCAGCGACGGCGCGCGGCTCCTGACAACGGCTTTGGCCTGGTCGCCATACGCCTGCCAGGCCAGCGTGCCGCCGACGCCGATCGCGACGGCAAGGCAAAACCGCGCGATCGTGCGCAACATGCGCTTGCCGGTCGACGGCTTGGCGGTCGCGAAGCGGTGGTTCAAACGCGCAAACGCGTAGCTCGGCGGCGCGACCGGCGGCGCCTCGGCGTAAAAATCGGGATCGTCCGAGGCCGCGCCGCTGCGGTGAGGCGAATCGAGCCCGGCCGCCCAATCGCGTCCAGCCGCGCCCTGCTCGCGGTGGCGATGGTTCGGTGGCGCATCTTCTGAACGCGGCATGATTCCTCTTCGGTTTGCAGCGGCGGCACCGCCGATCGTGGCCGTGCCGGGCCGCCCCGGATCGCCATGCAAGCTTGCAGTCGGGGCCGAATTGCGCGCGGCAAATGTTCAAACAAGGGAAAGTGCGAGGCACGAATTTGCGCGGAGCTAAGCGGCCATCGCGCGGCGGCGTTCTCGGTTCACCGAATTTTCGTCTGCACGTGTTGGCTGAATTTTTTGCGGAGCAATCGTGTCCGCGCGGCGGCACATCCTGAAGTTCAGGCGGACAACGCAGAGTCGAAAACGGATTTGCATCCGCGCGAAGAAATTTCATCACCACTCTGCTACCGCCCGATGCTCGCCACATTCTGCGGTACGATGGTGCGCGGGGAGTTGGGGGTCGTGGAGTACAAGAAATTCATCGTCAGTGCGTTCGAGCGGGAGCCGGGGAAGTGGCGTGCCAGTATCGAGCGCGCCAACGGCAAGGCTCTCATCAGAATTTCGAGCGCCAACCAAAAGACGCTGAGTAAATTCGTCACCGGCGTGGACGCGGCGGCGGCCGAGGGCGCGCTGCTGATGGCGATGGCCGCCATCGATGCCAACGCCTTCTCACGAAAGCCGCGGAGAGAGGAAGAGGCCTAAGCCGGCCGCTTGGCGCATTACGCGGCGTGATATTCCGCGGCGAGCTGCGGCACGCAGGCCAAGGCCTGCCGGTAGGCGGCGTTGATCCGCTTGGTTTCCGCTTCGGCGAGCGCGCTGAACGCCGGCGACATGCCGTGTACGCGGTCCGGATGGTTCTGCTTGATCAGCGCCTTGTAGGCCTCCTTGATGTGATCGATGTTCGCGGCCGGCGACACGCCGAGCACGGCGCACCAATTGTCGATCGCATCGGTTTCGCGCGCTGCCGCTTCCGTCGCCGGCTGCTCCGCCGCCTCCGGCTCGACCGGCCGCCCGGCATCGGATTGCGCCAGATCCGCGAACACATGAAATTCCAGATCGCGTTGCCGGCGCAACCGTATCCGCTGCACCGGGTAGACCAGCAGCGCCACAATCGTGGCGACGGCGGCCGCCGCGCCGTTGGCGAGGGGCAAGCCGATCTCTTCCAGGAAGTTCGAGGCCGTGACCGCGAACGCCAGCGCGATGACGTATGCGGCAAGTGCGCCGCACAGCGCGTCGTGCGCGCTGGTCGCGCGAACCCAGGCGCGAAGCCGCTGCAGCGGACGGCGCTTGAGCTGGACGATCGTCGCCCGCAAGTGCTCGGCATAGGCCTCGAGGTCGAGCCGTTCTTCGCCATTCGCGCATCCGCAATCGGTCTCGCGATTGAGCAGCACCGGCCACAGCCGCCGCGTTGAATTCGGACGCTGCAATGTTTCGAGGCGGCGGCGGACCTGCTCGAGCAGCGCGATGGCGCGGTTCAATTCCGCGGCTTCGGATTTGCAAAGCGCGAATTCCGAGCGGGTGCCCCGGATTGCGCGCACTTGCCGCACATAGCCGAGAGCAAGCCCGAGCGGCACCGCCCAGAGCATGAGCAGCACGACGTCGAACGCCGCTGAAAAGTCCCAGCCGCCTTCCAGCCCCAACATGTTACGCGACTCTACGCAACGCTACGCTACGACACACAACAGTCGCGGACGCACACGATCGTCCTTCACGATTGCGACGTTAAAAACGCTTCCTGTCCGAATACGGGCGCGCGGTCGGCAAAATGCCGGCAAATGTGGCCGCCGGCCGAAAATTCTCCCGCGCGGTCGCGATTTTGCGCGCTTTTCGCCGCGGTTGACCTTTGCTGTGCCGCACGCCGGGTGAGGGATCGGAATGCGCCGGCGGCGGAGCGGCCGGCCCGATGCGTTAACGGCGGCGCGGTCGCCTTAACCATCCGTTAACCATCGTTGTCCACTTTATTAACCAATAGATTCGGTCGGCGGGCGAATCCCGTCACTTGCACAAAACTGAAAATCCGAAGCGGCGGGACGTCGGGCTTCGGCCGGCGCGACACGCGCAAGGCGTGCGCGGGCGCGACTGAAAATGGAGGTTGTGACGATGGCGGCTGCGGCAGCGGGGCGGGTGCTGGTCGTAACTTCGGGCAAGGGCGGCGTCGGCAAGACCACATCGACGGCCGCCCTGGGCGCGGCGTTCGCGCAAAGCGGCGAGCGGGTCGCGGTGATCGATTTCGACATCGGCCTGCGCAATCTCGATCTGGTGCTCGGCGCCGAGCGCCGCGTGGTGTTCGATCTGGTCAATGTCGTCCAGGGCGTGGCGAAGCTGCCGCAGGCGCTGATTCGCGACCGCCGCCTGGAAAACCTCTACCTGTTGCCGGCGTCGCAGACCCGCGACAAGGACGCACTGACCGAAGCCGGCGTCGCCGAGGTTATCGCGGAGCTGCGCACGACGTTCGATTGGATCATCTGCGACAGCCCGGCCGGCATCGAGCGCGGCGCCACCTTGGCGATGCGCTACGCCGACCTGGCGATCGTCGTGACCAATCCCGAAGTCTCGTCGGTGCGCGATTCCGACCGCATCATCGGGCTGCTCGACTCCAAGACCGAGCGGGCCGAGCAGGGCGACGGCATCGACAAGCACCTGCTGATCACCCGCTATCAGGCGCAACGTGCCGCCCGCGGCGAGATGCTCGCGATCGACGATGTGCTCGAAATTCTGGCGATCCCGCTCATCGGCATCATTCCCGAAAGCGACGAAATCCGCCGCGCCTCGAACGTCGGTGCGCCGGTCACCCTGAACAAGGCGGCAAGTGCGCCGGCGCGCGCCTATTTCGATGTCATGCGGCGCCTGAAAGGCGAGGCGGTGCCGATGGCGGTGCCGAGCGAGAACCGCGGCATTTTCGACCGGCTGTTCGGGTGGAAGGCGGCCTGAAACGCGCGATGACCGCCGCGCAAAACATAACGGCGAGCCGGCACCGTCTCGTCCAAGGGCAAGGGGAATGAACCAATGCGCACGATAGCATTTCTGACGCAGAAGGGCGGGACGGGAAAGACGACGCTGGCCGCGTCCGTGGCGGTGGCGGCGGCGAGCACCGGCGAAAATGTCATCGCGCTCGATCTCGATCCGCAGGGCTCGCTGGTGCGCTGGGCGGCGCGCCGCGAAGCCGTCGACGCGCAGAACCGAGTGATCGTCGATCTGTTGGAGCGGGAGCGGCTGCCGCAGTTGGCGAAGATACTTCACGGCCTCGCCGACGTCGGCTTCACGGTGGCCGTGTTCGATACCGCGGGCGCCGACCCCTCGGCGATTCGTCTGGTCACCGAAGCCGCCGACCTTTGTCTGCTGCCGGTGCGGCCGAGCCTGTTGGACGTCGAAGCGACGGTGGCGACGTTCCGCGCCGCCTATCTGGCGAGGCGCAAGGCGGCCTTTGTGCTCAACCAATGCCCGCCCGCTTACCACAGCGCCCGCGCCAAGGCGGCGGCAAAGGCGCTGAGCGAGCTCGGCGTTCTGGCCGAGCCCATGCTGTCGGCGCGCATGGACTTCCAGGATGCCATCGCCGCCGGCATCGGCGTCACCGAATACGCCCGCAACGGCCGGGCGGCGCAGGAAATTACCCAGCTCTGGGGTTGGATCTCGGCTCAGATCGCCGAAACGTCGTCGCACGCCCGCCCGCGCCGGCTGCCGCACAACGCCCAGGCGGCGTAGGCGACATCAAAAGCAGGCTGCGTCGAGGCGCCCGATCAGGACGGCTCGCCCGAGCCCGGCGCGGCGAGCTCGTGCGGACGGCTCAGCTCCTGCTCGATCGCAGTGAGGATGACCGCGTTGCGGCCGTCCATGCCGGCGCTCGGCGCATCGGAAAACCTTTTCACATGCACCATGCTGTCTGAGACGATTTGCGCCAGTTGAACGACCGACTGGCTCAAGGAGACGTAGTCGGCGATATCGCGCTGCACGCGATTGCCTTCCAGCTCCAGCTTCTGGCGCAGCTTCTGCAGATCGTCGATCAAGCGATCGATCTCGCGCGTCGACTCGACGGCAAAGCGGCGAATCAGCGTGGCGGTCTGCTCGCTCGCATCGTCGGGCCGGCGGGGCGCGCCGCTTGGCCGGCGCGGCAGGTCGCGAATATTGCCTTCGAACTCGGCCGGCTTGTCGCCGCGCGTCAGATCGCGCGTCTTTATGGTACTCATAACCCACCCCTAAATTCGTGGTCCCGTTGTCCCAACACTCGGGGCAAGCCAACATGCGAATGTGACCGCTTATGGGCGTTCGTTTGTTCCGTGAGTGGAACACGCGGCCGGCCGGTCACAATCGGCTGCATGGGCGATCGAGAAAGAACGAATTGTCAAAAAGACCGCATTGCAAGTGCCGGCACGCAGCATTAGCTAAAGCGCAGTAGGCCAGGCTGGGGCGGCCCCCATGTCCCCCGACACCCGGCCGCCCCCCGCATAAGTGCCTAGACTGAGGCAACAAACTTTGTAGCCCCAAGCGCGTAATCGGCTTGGGGTTCTTTTTTGTGGCGGCGATGCGGCTTTCCACATCGCCAACGCATTCATTCGGCGTTCGCCCGGTCGGCTGCGCCATGCGGAGCGTTGGCCAGCATCCGTTCCAGCCACTGTTGTTCGGCGACGTTGATCGCCTGCATGTGCTCGGCATAAGCGAGCATCTTCTGCGCCAGGCTGGCGTCCCGGCCGCTGCCGTTCAAAACCGCGATCGCCGCCTGGTGTCGCGCAATATCTGCCGCGCTTTCAGCGATTTGGTTCAACGTGGTGGCCAGTTGCTTTAGGATCTTCTCGCGGTCGATGGGCATTGCGCTAAAACCCCCTGAATTTGCGCGCGAATTGGCGCCCCATCGCGCGTGGCGGGTGAGCCCGCCACAGCGCGCCGGGAGCGGCCGGTGCCGGGAGGATTATTTCTGGCGCGCCGCCGCGCTCTGCTGCCACTGCAGGAAGTCGCGGAACAGCGCGTCGCGGTCGGCGTCATTGGCGGGTATTTGCGAGCGCGTATTGAGAAAAGAGTCGAAGCTCGTCTGTTGCGACGCGATTTTGTCGAGCATGTCCTGCGCCACGCTGAAGCGCGTCCAGCCAGGCACCGTCGCCGCCAGATTCATGTCACGCCATTTGGGGTGGTACGGCGGATGCTGGAACTTGGTCCAGTTGTTGAAGAAATACTGGACGAAACGCTCGACCTTGCGATAGCGGTCGGACTTCTTCGGCCAGTTGTACACCGCCAGCACGGCCGGCACCGCGATGGTGTCGATCCGGTCCCGACCCTGCAGCAGGCTCGGGTAATCGTCCTTGGTGAACTCGCCCAACGTATAATAGTCCTCGAACATCTTGGTGTAGGGGATGTTCACCAGGTGCAGGCCTGAGCCCTTCGGAATCTTGGCGAAAAAGTCGATCGGCTTCATCACCACCCGGGCGATGGCGTCGATCTCGCCGGACCTGAGCTTCTGCAGCGCGCTCGGCTGATCGATCAGGACCTGTTGCACATTGATGCCGAGCCGCTGGAACACGATCGTTCCGGTGAGGCTCGCCCCGGTGCCGGCCGGGCCGAAATTGACCTTCTTGCCGCGCAAATCCTCGAGGCTCTGCACGTCGTCGCGCGCCAGGATGTGCAGCTCCGAGATCGGCAAGCGGACGACGTAATGCACTTGGCCCTCGAGATTGGGCGTCTTGCGCTGGGTGCGGAAGTACTCGAACACGTCCGACTGGGTGATCGCCGCGTCGACGCCCTGCAGATAAAGCAGATCGTCGAGATTGGACGCGGCGCCATACGAGACGATGGGGAGAATGCGCAGATTGTCGCCGTCGTTCAGCGCCGACGCCATCTCGTCGGCAAACCGCATATAGGATCCGGAAAGCAAGCCGCCGACGATGCCGACCGTCCAGGCATTTTTGCGCGCGCGCAGCACCGCGTCGCTGCCGCCCTCCTGAATGGATTTCGGCACCACCTGCGCGGAAAGATCGACGCTGAACAATCCGATGACGAGCGCCGCAGTGAACGCCAAAGCGATCCGTCCGAACATGACATAACCCCCGCACACATAACGCGTGCGAAAAATGTGGACCGGCGATTGTGGCGCAGCTACGACCCGGGTGCGTCCGATAAAAGTCGCCGCAAATTCGCCGGCGCCGTTCCGTGTTCGCGGCGGCGGCGTGACGGGCGCCGCAAGCGCGCGACATAATTTGGTGCCTTGCGACCGGCGGCGTCATTGAGGGCCCGCGCTTATTTGACGTTCGACGCCGCAACGCACGACCCGATGTCGCCAAAACCGCGTCACCGATCCGCCCGCTTTGCTCCAAACCATCGATCGCGTCGATCGAAGGAGGGGTCATGCTGAAGAAATTGCTGATGATTGGGGTCGCGACGGCATTCGTCGCCGTGGAGCTCGCGCAAGCGGCGGACTGGCCGAGCCGGCCGGTGACGATGGTGGTGCCGTTTGCGGCGGGCGGCCCGACCGATGTGGTCGGCCGGATCGTGGCGCAGCGCCTGGGCGAGATCCTCGAGCAACAGGTCGTCGTCGAAAACGTCGGCGGCGCCGGCGGCATGGTCGGCGCCCAGCGGGTCGCGCTGGCGCAGCCCGACGGCTATCAGATGCTGCTCGGCACCGTCGGTACGCAGGCCTACAATCAGACGCTCTACAAGAAGCCGCTCTATAGCGCGACCGCCGATTTCGCGCCGGTTGCCCTGATCGCCGAACAGCCGCTGGTGCTCGTGGTGCCGAGCAAATTTCCGGCGCAAACGCTCGGCGAGTTTGCCGAATATGCCAAGGCCAATGCGGCGAAGCTGACGTTCGGCTCGGGCGGCAGCGGCTCGTCGACCCATCTCGGCTGCGTGCTGCTGAATTCCGCGCTCGGCATCGACGTCCAGCACGTGCCGTATCGCGGCTCGGCGCCGGCCATGCAGGACCTCATCGCCGGCCGCATCGGTTACCTGTGCGATGCCGTCTCCACGGCGCTGCCGCACATCAAGGCCGGCGCGGTCAAGCCGATCGCCGTATTGTCGCGCGCGCGTTCCGCGGTGCTGCCCGACGTGCCGACCGCCCAGGAGCAGGGCCTGGCGGGTTTCGAGGCCAACAACTGGATCGGGCTGTTCGTGCCGAAGCAGACGCCGGACGCGATCGTTCAGCACCTGCACGAAGCCGCGGTCGAAGCGATGAACACGCCGGCCGTGCGCGCGCGCATGGCGGCCATCGGCACCGATCTGGTCGCTGCCGACCGCACCAGCCCGGATTATCTCGGCAAGTTCGTCGCCAGCGAAATCAAGAAATGGGCGGTGCCGATCAAGGCGAGCGGCGTGTCGGTCGACTAGCGCGCAAGCGTGACGATCGGGCTTTGAAAAAGCGGAGGAGTAACGACCGTTTCGGCCCGGCGTGAGCAGCGGGCCTCGATGTTGGAGGGCGAGTTATGAGTACTCCAAATGCGCAAGGCGCAGACTTGCAGGATCAGGACCTGGACGAAAGGCGCAGCGCTGACGGGACGTATGCATCGGAAGACGACACGCCGGCGCCGGACGGGGGCCATCGGCAGGCCGCGGACGGCGAGGTGGCGATAGCGGCGGCCCTTGCTGAATTCAACGATGCGGTCCAGTTCGCCATCGATCTCGCGGCGCCGTTGGACGAAACGGACGCTGCGGAGACCATTGGCGAACAGCCGCAGCATGACGAGGATGACGCCGCGTTCTCGCCGCCTGCCATGGGGCAGGGCCGCTTTGCCGGGGACGCTTTGTTGGCGATGCCGCGGTTCTTGCGCCTCGATGCGGAAACCGCGCCGGAGCCGGCAGGCCAACGGCCGCGACGCGCCCGATACTTTCTCATTCGCTATGCATCGATGGTCGGCTGCGCCGCGGTCGTGGCTTATGGCTTGACTGCCCTGCCAATTCCGCAGGCTCTGACCGGCCTGGATTTGCCCGAACGGTTGACCGACGGCGTCGGCGCCATCATCGCCCAAGTCAAAACCGGGACGGCGCCGGCGGCGCGCCTGTTCGTCAAAAACCAGCAGGCACTGGCCGACGAGCCGCTGCCGATCGATATATCGGTGGAGAATGCGGTACAGGACACCTCGCTGCGTCTGGATGGCCTGGCCGTGGGCACGCGGCTGTCGGCGGGCTCGCCGGTCGGCGTCTCGAGCTGGCAATTCCCGCTGCACGATCTCAAGAGCCTGTATCTTTACGCGCCGGCGGGCTTCGTCGGCGTCATGCACAGCGGCGTCGATCTGTTCGGACCCGGCAAGCGGCTGATCGATCGGCGCGACGTGCGCTTCGAATGGCTTGCCGTCAAGAAGAGCCCGCCACCGCCTGCTGCGGCCCCGTCAAACGAACCGAAGCCGCCGGTCGAGCATCCGCGCATCAGCGCCGCGCTCGCCGAGACGCTGATGCAACGGGGTCAAGGCTTCCTGAACACGGGAGATATCGGCGCCGCTCGTATCCTGTTTGAACGCTTGGCGGATGCCGGCGTTGCCGACGGCGTGTTGGCGCTGGCCGAAACCTATGATCCCCGCTATCTGGCGTCCCACAACGTCATCGGCCTCGTCGGCGATGAAGCCAAGGCGCGGGCGCTGTATCGGCGCGCGATGCAGCTGGGCTCCGCCGAGGCCGGCCGGATGTTTGAACAGGCCACGCGGAATTGACAGGCCGCGTCCGTCAAACGCCGGCAACTATAAATCCGGCTGCGGCGCCGCCATGCTCGGCCCGGTCACCGTCATCATCCAGCAGTAGATCTCGATGCGGTTGTCGTCGGGGTCGAGAAAATAGAAGGCGTGGCTGCCGCTGCCGCCCTTGAACGTCTCGCCGCCTTCGGGGCCGTGCACGTAGGGACCGCTGACGATGGCGATGCCGCAGGCGCGCACATGGTCGAGCGCCTTGAGCCAGTCCTCGCGCGAGTCGACCTCGAAGGCGAGGTGATCGATGCCCGGGCTCTTGCGGTCGCGCGAGTCGACCAAGGCGATGCCGGCCTTCTTGGCATCCGCCGACAGCTCGAACAGCACCACGTCGTGGTGCTTGTCGCCGATGCGCATGAAGCAGATGGGACGCCCGAAGTCGGGCGGCCCCCAACGGCCGGTGACCTTCAGCCCCAGCACCTTGCGATAAAACGCGACGGAGCGGTCCATGTCGCTGACATGGATGCCGATGTGGCCGACCCGGCCCAGCTGAATGCCCAACGCTTTCCCCCTTAAGCCTGCCGCAACCGTCAAATCGTCAGCGGGGCGCCGCTCAGATCTTCGGCCCGCTCCACCTTGATGAGCACGCCGAAGCCCTTCTTGTCCGGATCGCCCTTCTTCTCCGGCTCGATCAGCCGGTTCCAGATCTCGTCGTAGATCGGGCCGGACTTGTAGATTTTCGCGGTGCCGTAGAAGCGGGCGATGCCGCCGCGCGGCAGCAGGCCGGATTCGCGCAACGGCGGCTTGCGGAAGTAGATGGTGACCTTGGTGCCGTCGGCGAGGCTGGCATTGGTCGAGCCGCGGCCGCGCTCCCACAGCGAAAAGTGCTCGTCGTCGAACACCGCCGTGCTGCCGCGCGGCGTGATCTGCGCATAGCCGTTCGGCAGCGCCGTGCCGACCAGGCAGACAAACGCCGGATAGGCCGTGTTGATGTGCTCGTGCAGGACTTTTGGAATCGTCGTCAATTCACCCTCCCTGAGCGCTGCGGCTCGCAAGCTTTCAACCACCAAGCCTGCCGTGGCACAAGGCCCCGCCGATCGGGTGCGGCCTCTGGCGATCGAGATCCGTGCTTACTCGATCGTCACGTGCGCCGCATCGATGACCTTGCCCCACTTCGCCGAATCCTTGCGCAGATAGTCGGCATAGGCGTCGAGCGGGCCGGGGATCGGCTGCACCGCGAAGTGCTCGAGATATTTCTTCTGGAATTCGGGATCGCCGACGATCTTCTGCACGTCGGCGTTGACCTTGCGGACGATGTCGGCCGGCGTGCCCGCGGCCGCGAACAGCCCGAACGAGACGCTCGCCTCGTATCCCGGGACGGTTTCGGCGATCGTCGGCACGTCGGGGAATTGCGGCACGCGCTTGTCGCTGCCGAACGCCAGCATCTTGAGCTTGCCGGCCTTGACCGAGCTCAGCGCCACCGACGGGCCCATGATCACCGCGTCGATGTGCCCGGCGATCACGTCGGTCAGCGCCGGCGCCGCGCCGCGATAGTGCACGGCCGTCATCTTGGTGCCAGTGAGATTCTCCAGCTCCAGGCCGGCGATGTGCAGCGCGGTGCCGACGCCGGCGGTGCCGAAGGTCACCTCGCCGGGCTTCTTCTTGGCGAGTGCGATCAAATCGCCGACCGAGCTCACCGGCACCGCCGGATTGACCAGCAGCGCCGTCGGAATGGTGCCGTAGCCGGCGACCGGAACGAAGTCCTTCTCCACGTCGTAGGCGAGCTTGGCCTTGGCGTAGAGATGCGGTTGCGTGGTGTAGAAGCCGGTTTCCGAAGCGAGCAGCATATAGCCGTCGTGCTCGGCGCGCAGGACGTATTCGGCGGCGATCGAGTAACCGGCGCCGCCCTTGTTTTCGACGATGACGCTCTGCTTCCACATCTCCGACAGCCGCTGCGCCACCGCGCGGGTGAGCACGTCGGTCAGCGCGCCGGCCGCCGAGGTCACCACGATGGTCACGTTGCGGTCCGGATAGGTCTGCGCCAGCGCGGCGGGGCTCGCGAACAGGCAGGCGAGCAGAACGAGGCGGCCGAGCAGGGCGGTCATCGCTTCCTCCGATGTCACGGTCGTTTTCGCGGTTTTCGGGACTTAGCCTAGCACGGCACGGGACCGCCGGCGCAGCGGCAATGTGACCCGCATCATTCCGGCTTCTCGCCGAGGACGATGATGCAGCGTATCGGCCGCTGCTCGGCCGGCGAGGAGTCGGTGCGTCATCCCGGCACCCGACCCTTGACGCTGTTCGCGAACGCCTCGTAGGCAACGCGGCCGTCCGAAGAAACGGGCAGATCATCGCGCAGCCGCCGGCGCAGCTGTTCTCTGGCGCTCGCTGACAAGCCGGCGATTATTTTGCCCTGCGGTCCTATCGGCACGACGTTCGAGCCCCAGAAGTCGTCAAAGTCGGCGTAGACCGTCGAGATTCTGATCACGCGCGTCTCGATCTTTTCAAGCCCGGCACTCTGCCAAAAACCATGCATGGCCTCCCGCTCTGAAGCTGCGGAATTAGGCGGGCGCCCGGTCATCGTTCCCATCGCTTCCAGTGCGAGGTAGATCGGGTGCACCGGCACTCCGCCGCCCGGAACATCCCACATGTAAGCCGCGATCCACCCGCCCGGCCTGACCACCCGTGTCATTTCCCGGACCGCCCTGCGGGGATCGGGAAGAAACGCGATCACCAGAGCCATCGCCGCAACATCGAAACTGTTATCCGCAAATGGCAGGTTCTGAGTATCGCCGACGCGGAAATCGGCGATCCGCGCGGCGGGCCGGTTCCGCGCATAGGCGAGCTGGTCATCGGAAGGATCGATCGCCGTCACAGCCGCGGGCGCGCAGCGAGCGATCACCTCCTCGGTAAAGGCGCCGTTTCCGCAGCCGACGTCGAGCCATTTCAGGCTGTTCGGAGCGTCAAGCCAGTCCAGGAACGTTTCCGCGACCATGCGGCTCCAGCGGCCCATCAGTCGCTCGTAGGCTTGGCCGTCCGTGAAGAGCCTATCGGGTTCAGTCATGGACGGCGCTCAGTCCTTGCGGCCGTCAATAAATCGAGCCGCCGGGCCGTCGTATCATTCCGGCTTCTCGCCGAGGATGGTGATGCGGCGCATCAGCCGCCGCTCGGCCGGCGAGAAGTCGGTGCGCGCGTGCAGCGTGCAGCGATTGTCCCACATCAGAATGTCGCCGACGCGCCAGACATGTTCATAAACGAAACGCCGCTGCTCCTGGTGATCGAACAGGAGCTCGAGCAACTCGGCGCTTTCCGCTTCCGGCAAGCCTTCGATGGCGAGCGTCATCAGCCGGTTGACATAGAGCGCCTTGCGCCCGGTCGCCGGATGGGTGCGCACCACCGGGTGCGAATAATGCGGCACGCCGTCGCGAATGCGGGTGCCGCGGAAGGTCGCGGCATTGTCGTAGTCGTAGGCGTTGACCGCCTTGCGGCCGTCGATGCGGCGCTTGATCTCGGCCGGCAGCGTCGCGTAGGCGAGATAGGCGTTGGCGAACAGCGTGTTGCCGCCGGTGCTCGGCACCTCGATGGCATAGAGCATCGACGCCGCCGCCGGGCGCTCGACGTAGCACTGGTCGGTGTGGAACTGCATCTCGCCGTCCGGCAGCGCGCCGATCGGCTTGCCGTCCTTGCGGATGTTGGACACCAGCATGATCGCCGGGTGCCGGCCGGTGTTGTGGACGTTGAGCGTCTTGCCGAGCGGCCCGAAATATTCGGCGAACCGCACCTGGTCGTCTTCCGACAGGTTTTGGCCGCGCAGCAGCAGAATGAGCCCCTGGTACCAGGCCTCGCGCAGTTGCTCGACCCGCGCGGCAGGCAGCGGCTCGCGCAGATCGACGTCGAGAGCTTCGAGGCCGAGCGCGTCGGACAACGGTCTCGTCTGCAACGGCGGCACCGCGCTCG
>Ga0335081_10007809_pt1 | contig 17133 bp, 16 predicted proteins | sample Lox_Sample_35_FD_206713 | JGI IMG/M metagenome (GOLD analysis project Ga0335081, IMG submission 206713) | Soil microbial communities from Loxahatchee National Wildlife Refuge, Florida, United States - Lox_Sample_3.5 | ecosystem: Environmental > Terrestrial > Soil > Wetlands | place: USA... | reverse complement strand
GAGAATCTCGTCTAACCAAATGGATGCTGTTCTCGGGCCCAGGCGACGGAGTACCAGAGCATGCGCCTCCGGCAGCGTCGGGTAGGTGACGATCACGTCGCGCTTGTCTCGCCGCAGGCGCTTCAAATCGTTGTGAGCACGCTCGTGGTGAGCGTCATCTGGGTCGACAGCTCCGTGTAGAGGTCCGGTGTCGGCAAGGACGGCGCGGTTCATCGCTCGGCAAAGTAGCGGTCATGGTTCTGACTTATGTCTCTGAGCCCACTTCCGTGCTTTGCAGGTGTAATGTGCAGGGGGCGGCGGGGCCCTAAATATCCGCGCTCAATCAAAAACTGACGCAAGGCAGCTTGAACGATTGCGGTAAGCGCCGGGGGAGCTTCCTGATCACGCACATAGTCCTCAACCGCTTTGGCAAGATCGTCGGGAATGGTTACCGTTGCGCGCTTCATAGCTTCACCGCGGTTTCCATCTTAGCCCCCATTGGTGAAGATGGTGAACGCTGTAGGTTATTCAACGCTCACACCAGTTCCGCTCTGGCAGCTTGGAACCAGCTTCTTGCCAGAAACTTCAAGCGGCGTTCTGGCGACGAGCGAAAAGCGAATAGCGAGAAGCGGGCATGGCGCATGAGTTAGGATGAGATTCGCCGTCAACCGGCGATTGCGCGATGCACATACCTGACGGATACCTGAGCCCATCCACCTGCGCGGTGCTGTATGCCGGCGCGGCCGCGGGATGGTACTCCGCGCTGAAGCGGCTGCAACGCATGCTGCTGGCGCGCGTCATTCCGCTCATATCCGTGTTCGCCGCGTTTTCGTTTGTGATCATGATGTTCAACCTGCCGCTGCCGGGCGGCACCACCGGTCACGCGCTGGGCGTGGCGATCGCCGCGATTGTGCTGGGACCATCGGGCGCAATTCTCGCCCTCTCGCTGGCAATCGCGATTCAAGCGCTCTTCTTCGGCGATGGCGGCATCAGCACGCTGGGCGCGAACTGCTTCAACATGGCGATTGTGGGATCACTGGCCGCCTACGGCGTTTACCGGATGATTGCGGCGCGCGCTGCGCTGGCGTCGAAGCGGCGTGTGGTTGCCGCCGCGGTTGCCGGGTATCTTGCGGTGAGTGCCTCGGCTTTGCTGGCGGCGATCGAGTTTGGCATCCAGCCCATGCTGTTTCACGATGCGAGCGGCACTCCGTTGTACGCGCCCTACCGGTTGAGCGTCGCCATTCCGGCAATGATGATCGGGCATCTCACTTTCGCCGGGCTGGCCGAGGCGGCGATCTCCGCCGGGGTGCTGGCGTATCTGCAAGTCGCCGATCCAGTCCTACTACGTGGGACATCGGGGTGCGAGGCGTCTTGTGAGAGCATCGAGTTGCAGCCTGCCTCCCATGCGCTTCGGCAACTTTGGATCGCGATTGCCGCGCTGATGCTACTGACACCGCTGGGAATTCTGGCCGCGGGAACGGCGTGGGGAGAGTGGGCGCCGGCGCAATTGGCGCATGCCGCTGCGCAGGCGCCGAGCGCCACCTCGCCCGCGCAGGCCGCGCCGGCGGGCTTGCAGCGGCTGGCGAATCTTTGGACAGCGCCCTTTCCCGCCTACGCGCCCGGCTTTGTGAAGAGCCGCAGCTTTGGCTATCTGCTGTCCGCGATGTTCGGCATCGGCGTACTCCTGTGTTTTTCGCTTTCTGCGCAATACCTCCTGCGCCGGCGTCGGCGAAAAGGAACACCCGTATGAGACGCGGCTTCCTGGAATCCACCACCATGGGATTTGCGCGTGCGATCACGCGGGTCATGCTTTCCGAGCGCACGGCCCGGCAGCGCGGGCTATTGCAGTCGCTGGATCCGCGGGTGCGGGTGGTGGGCTTGTTTGCGCTGTTGTTGGCAGCGACCGTTTCACGCAGGCTCAGTGTTATCGCGGCGGTGCTCGCGGTCGCAATTGCGCTCGCAGTTTTTTCACGGGTGAGCCTGTTTGGGTTGGCCAAACGTGTGTGGCTGGTCGTGCTGGCGTTCACCGGCGTGATTGCGCTGCCGGCAATCTTCGTCACACCGGGACATCCGGTTGCACACTTGGGCAACGCGACCATCACTGAACAGGGCCTGCGCGCAGCGGCCCTGCTGGTCCTGCGCGTGGAAACCGCGGTCACGTTTTCGACGCTCTTGGTGCTGTGTACGCCGTGGTCGCACGTGCTGAAGGCGCTACGCGCGCTGGGGCTGCCGCGGGAGGCGATCAGCATGCTGGCCATGACCTACCGCTACGTGTTCCTGCTGGTGGAGACGGCGACCCAGATGTTGGACTCGCGGCGCAGCCGGACCGTGGGCGTCCTGCCGCCGGCGGAGCAGCGCCGCATGGCAGCGCGGACAGCAGGTGTCCTACTAAGTAAGAGTCTGGCCACCGGCAACGACGTTTATCTCGCCATGCAATCGCGCGGCTTTCAGGGCGAGGTCCAGGTGCTCTCCACATTCAGTCTTACGTTGTGGGACTACATCGCGTTGCTGCTGTTTCTGCTGGCCGCGAGCGTTGCCATGTGGATGGGCAGGTAAGCTGCCATGCCGGTCTTGTTCGAGCTGCGCGACGTTTGCTTCGCCTACGACGGCGTTCCCGCCCTGCGCGGGCTGTCGCTGGACATCGCGCGGGGCGAGCGCGTCGCATTGTTGGGCGCCAATGGATCGGGTAAGTCCACACTGCTGCGCATTCTGGACGGGCTATATCCGCCGGCGCAGGGCTCAGTCAGTTTCGATGGCGTAACGCTGACCGCCGAGCGCCTGCAAGATGACGGCTTCTCCCTTCCGTTTCGCCGGCGCGTTGCGCTGGTGTTCCAGAACCCCGACGTGCAGCTCTTCAATCCCACAGTGTGGGATGAGGTGGCGTTTGCGCCGCTGCAACTTCAGTGGGCGAAGGAAGAGGTGGTTGCCAGGGTCACAGACACGCTGGAGCTGCTGGGCATTTCGCACTTGCGCGAGCGGGCGCCGTACCGGCTCTCGGGGGGCGAGAAGAAGCGAGTGGCGCTGGCTTCGGTCATCGTGCTCGATCCCGAGGTGCTCCTGCTGGACGAGCCGACGGCGACGCTCGATCCGCGCAGCCAGAGCCAGGTGATCAACCTGATCCAGGAGTGGAAGGGCTCGGCGAAGACGGTGATTTCGGCCACGCACCAGCTAGAGATTGTCGAGGACATTGCGGACCGCATCTTCGTGCTGGAAGAGGGTGGAGTGGCGGCGAGCGGCAGCACGGCGGAGGTCCTCGGGAACCACGAGCTGCTGCTGCGCGCCAACCTGGTGCATGCGCACCGGCATTCGCACGGGGCGGTCACGCACTCCCACCCGCATGTGCATTCGCATGCGAAACACGAGCACGAATCTTGACAAGCGCCTCTGGCCGCCCCACTATGCCCTGCAAGAGCAATCGTTTTCCGGCCAGGAGGGCCAGTGCTATGGAACACGCGCATTCCACCGATCAGGTGACCCTGAGCAACTTCGCGTCGCGCATGGTGAATCCCGCGCCGCTGACCAAGATCGGCAAGGGCGGCTTTCGCGAGTTTAAGGAGTTCGCCCTCAAGGGCAGCGTGCTCGACATGGCGATCGGCATCATCCTCGGGGTGGCGTTCGGGAAGGTCGTTACTTCGTTCGTGGACGACATCATCATGCCGGTCATCGGCCGCGTCTTCGGCAAGGTGGATTTTTCCAACATGTTCGTCAGCCTCACCGGCATGCACTTCCAGTCGCTGGCGGCGGCGAAATCGGCGGGCGCGGCCACGCTCAACTACGGCCTGTTTATGAACGCCATTTTCAACTTCGTGATTGTGGCCTTTGGAGTGTTTCTGCTCATCCGGCAGGTAAACCGCTTTCGCCGGGTGAAGGAGGTGGCGATGAAGGAGTGCCCGTTCTGCTGTAGCGGCATCGTGCAGAAGGCCACGCGATGTCCCTATTGCACCTCGGCGCTGGGGGGAGGCGCCACGAGTGTCGCACCATGATGGTCTGACGTTGTGGGATACTTCGCCGTTGGGTAGAGCTTCGCCAGCAGGGCGATGCCGGCAAGGGTGACGATCACGTCGAAGACGCTGGCCTCCGGACCGACGCTGCCGCCGCTCAGCCACTGGGGCCCCCGCAGCGACGCGTTCAGCATATGCCCCGCGGCATGAATGCCGCTGTTGGGCGTGGAATAGAAGAAGCTCTCGCCCCAGTCGAAGGCCATGTGCCATCCAATGGCGAACCAGAGATTACCCGTGCGGCGCAGCGCCATGCAAAGGAAGAACGCGATCAGTACGATCTCCACGATCCCTACCCGGTTCTCACCCGGGTTGGTGATATGCGCCGCGGCAAACAATACGCAGGTGATGACGGCCGCCGGCCAGAAGCCGAGCCCGCCAGTCAACGTGAACTGCGCATAGCCGCGAAAGCTGAATTCCTCGAACAGTCCGACCATCAAGAACGCGAGCGCCCACAGCAGGCCGAAGAGGACGATTTGCCGCGGGGTGATCGCCAGGCTGCCGGGCGAGTACGCCCCGGTCGACGCCATCATGGCCACGATGAACGACAGCATCGCAAAACCCCACAGCGCGCCCGCCCAGAACTGCTTTCGCAGCATTAGGCGGAAGGGCAAGCCGTAATCGGCGAGGCTGCGGTGCTCGAAGCGGCCCATTATCGCGGTCGCCAGCAGCACGATGCCGAATTGGATAAGCTCGCCGACGATAACGTTAGGAGCCGTGAAACTGGCCCCGAACTCCTGCGCCAGCCTGCGCTGTAGCGGGTAGGTGGCGGCGCTGAACGCTGCGACAAGAGCAACGAAGATGAGCAGCCGCCAGCCGGCACGGACGCCCTGCGGTCCAACCAACACAAATTTCCATCCGCTGGTTTGGGGTGTGATTAGACTTCGTTCCGAATCCGACACAGACCTCCTCGCTGGGTGAGGCGAAACCGAAGCGGTTGCCGTTCCAATCCTTTGTTCAGAACCGTTCACCTGAATTTACAACAGAAATATCGCAAAGCTGCGCCACATCTTTATATAAGAAAACCATTGAGACTTGCGGGTCTCCGTAAGATAATTCTTCCACTTTCCGCAGACAAATCCCAGACAAACTGGCCGAGAGGAGTTGCGTTCGATGAAGGCATTGCACGGTTGTGTCGTCTGCCTCGTTGTGCTTTGTTGTAATCTCCTGATGTTCGCGCAGGTGGCGGTCACCACCTATCAAAATGACAACTACCGCACCGGGGCAAACACCCGGGAAACCACTCTCACTTTGTCTAACGTCAACGTCAACCAGTTTGGGCGTAAACAAGTATTTCCGGTGCAGGGATACGTGTACGCGCAGCCGCTATATGTGCCGAATGTCAACATCGGCGGGATCCTGCACAATGTCGTCTATATTGCGACCGAGCACGATCAAGTGTACGCATTCGACGTCCATAGCGGACAGCAGCTATGGAACAAGAACCTTTTGATCACCTCCGGACCTCTGGTGCAGGTCAGTCCCGTCTCCTCAGACGATGTCAGTTGTACTGACCTGGTACCCGAGATCGGCATCACCGGCACACCGGTGATCGACACCTCCACCAATGAGATGTTCCTGGTGGCCAAGACCAAAGAACACAATTTGCTCACCCAGACCACCAATTTTTATCAGACGCTCTATGCCCTGGATATCAGGACGGGCGCGCTGCGAACACCGCCGCACCGCGTGATGGGACGGGTGCCGGGTACGGGCGGAGGCTCGCAAGGCGGATATATCACCTTCGATCCTCTCCGCGAAGGCGAGCGCGCTTCCTTGCTGCTCAGCAATGGTCAGGTGTTCGCGGCCTGGGCCTCGCATTGCGACATTGAGTACTATCATGGCTGGCTCATGTCGTTTGGCGAGCTCGCCCTCTATACCACCGGCGTCTGGGTCGATACTCCCAACGGGTACGAGGGAGGTTTTTGGGGAGGCGGTTCGGGACCGGCCGCGGACTCGGCAGGATCCATCTATCTCGGCACGGGAAACGGGACGTATGATTCCAATTTTGACTACGGTGACAGCATCCTGCGTTTCACCTGGTCGGCCTCCGGAATTGCCCTTGCCGACTACTTCACTCCCTGGGACCAGCAAAGCCTGGACGACACCGATACTGATCTTGGCTCCGGCGGCGTCCTGTTGCTTCCCGATCAGCCCGGCTCGCAATATCCGCATCTGCTGGTGCAGGCCGGAAAGGAAGGCACCATCGACCTGGTGGACCGCGACAACATGGGTCACTTTCACTCCGGCAACGACGACCAGATCGTGCAGACGCTGCCCTTCATCATTGGTGGAGTTTTTGGTGGTCCGGCCTTCTGGAACAACAATGTTTACTTTGGCGGCGCAGGCGACTACCTGAAGGCTTTCGGTTACGATCCCCAGACCCAACTGCTTTCCACCGGGCCGATATCGCAATCTCCGGAGAACTTTGGCTTTCCCGGTCCCACGCCGGCAGTCTCCTCCAACGGCACCAGCAATGGAATTGTCTGGATCATCGAGACCGACAATTTCCACGGCGGGCCTGCTGTACTGCGCGCCTATAACGCCGGCGATTTGGGGGTTGAACTCTATAACTCGCAGCAAAATGCCGGGCGCGATGGCGCGGGCAATGCGGTGAAGTTCACGGTTCCCACCATTGCCGACGGGCATGTCTTCGTGGGGGTGGAGAACCAGGTGTCGATGTACGGACTGTTGCAATCGCAGAGGTAGCCGGCCAGACTTGGGCCAGGCGGATGCACGAGCCATCCTGCAAAATACTTGCGCGCGCGAAGGGCCACCACGAATGGCGGAACAGATCGGGTATAGTGGCAATTGGCGAGAGTGCCCGATCGCCTTTTTGCACGCGCCATGCACGAACTGGTCACGCCGGACGAATTCCGCTCCGCCCTGGGTCGCTTCGCCAGCGGCGTGACCGTGATTACGGTGGTCACCTCCGAGGGCGCCATCCACGGCATGACGGCCAGCGCCTTCTGCTCGGTCTCGTTGCGGCCGCCGCTGGTGCTGGTCTGCATCGATCACCTGGCGGAGACCTATCTGCATCTGCGCGAGCGTCGGCAGTTCGGCGTCAGCGTGCTGAAGCAAGAACAGGAGGCGCTGTCGGAATTCTTCGCCGATCCTGAGCGTAATCCCGATGCGGCCTATCGACTGGGCGTGCAATACCGCAAGATGAAGAGCGGCATCCCCGTGCTGGACGATACGCTGGCCAATTTGGATTGTCGCGTGGTCGCCGCGCACGCGGCAGGCGACCACACGATTTTTGTTGCCGAGGTGCGCGAGGTGCTGCTGGGCGAGGGCGCTCCGCTGTTGTATTTTCGCGGGCGATATGGGCTAGAGGGCCCGCCGGCCCCCTCGTGAGATGCGGCACTCCGTCCATTGCGCTATCCTTCCCTGAGCGCGCTAGCGACCACTGCCCCTCTTTTGGCCAGGGTGGGGTAAGCCGCTCATGCCCGTGACTCCCACAATGCGGGACAAGACCCCAAAACCGTTAGCTACCCTCCTGAATGAGGTGTGGGACGGGCGACTGCTCTCGCCGGAGGCTGCTTGCCAACTGTTGCGATGCGATGACGAAGTGCTGCCGGAACTGCTCTCCACCGCGCGGGCGTTGAAAGAGCAGTTTCGTCCCGGCGTCATCACCTACTCGCGCAAGGTCTTCATCCCGCTAACCAATCTGTGCCGCGATTATTGCGGCTACTGCACCTATCGCCGCGATCCCGGCGAAGCCGGCGCGCACACCATGACGCCGGACGAAGTGCTGTCGGTCGCGCAGCAAGGCGAGAAGCTTGGCTGCACTGAGGCGCTGTTTTCCCTCGGCGATCGGCCGGAGGCGCTGTTTCCCGAGATGCGCGAGACGCTGTGCAGGCTGGGTTATCGCAGCACGCTGCATTATCTGGAGGCAATGTGCGAGTTGGTGTTGCGCGAAACGCGTCTGCTGCCACACGCCAATCCCGGCCTGCTGAGCGCCAACTGGATCGAGCGACTGCGCGCCTGCAATCCTAGTCTCGGACTAATGCTGGAGAGCACCAGCACCTACCTTGAGGCGGCGCACCCGCAAGGCCGAACTCCCGACAAAGCTCCCGCCCTGCGGCTGCGCACCATCGAAGACGCCGGCAAACTGGGCGTGCCCTTCACTACCGGAATCCTGATCGGCATCGGCGAAACCGTAGAGGACCGCGTCGAGTCGCTGCTGGCCATCCGGCGACTGCACGAACGCTACGGGCACATTCAGGAAGTGCTTATCCAGAACTTTCGCGTTAAGCCGCCCATTCCGATGGCCGCTTGGCCCGAGCCCGACACCGGCGACATGCTGCGCACCCTCGCCGTGGCGCGCCTGCTGCTGCGCGACATGAATATCCAGGCCCCGCCCAATCTCACCGAGAACGGATACCAGCGTTTGCTCGAAGGGGGAATCAACGACTGGGGCGGGGTCTCGCCGCTCACGCCGGATTACATCAATCCGGAGGCGCCCTGGCCGCATCTGCTGGATTTGCAGCGCCGCACCGAGGCCGCCGGACAGAAGCTGATGCAAAGGCTGCCGGTGTATCCGGAGTTCGTCGGCAAAGTTGTGCAGCGCGGCGGGCTGCTGGGGGAGCGACTGGTGAGCGCAACCAACGATCGCGGTTATATGAGGGCCGCGTAGATGATCGTCGTCTTCACCGGCGGGACCGGCGGCGCCAAGCTGGTGCAGGGCTTGCAGCAGGCGATCGCACCGGAAGGCTTGACGGTCATCGTCAACACCGGCGACGACCTCGACTGGTGGGGCCTGCACATTTCGCCGGATGTAGATTCAGTTTTGTATGGGCTCGCGGGTCTGCTAAGCAAGGAGCGCGGATGGGGCATCGAGGGCGACAGCTTTCGCTGCCTCGAGCGCATGAAGCAGCTTGGCGGGCCCTCGTGGTTCAGCCTGGGCGACCTGGATCTGGCGACGCATCTTATGCGCACCGCCATGTTGCGGGCGGGCAAGTCGCTCAGCGAGGCCACGGCTGCGTTGGCGGCGAAGTTCGGCATTCGCGCGCGCGTGCTGCCCATGTCGGATGATGGCGTCGCGACCATGCTCGACACGACGAAAGGCACGCTAACTTTTCAAGAGTACTTTGTGCGCGAGCGGCATCAGGTAGAGGTACGCGCGGTGCGCTTGGAAGGCGCCGAGCGGGCGCGGCCTGCGCCGGGCGTAATCGCAAGCATCGGCGAGGCGGATGCAATCGTCTTTGCGCCGAGTAATCCAGTGACCAGCCTTGGCCCCATCCTCGCCGTGCCTGGCATTCGCGAGGCGCTGCGACACACGAGCGCGCCGGTGGTTGCAGTGAGCCCTATCGTCGGCAGCGCGGCAGTCTCCGGCCCGGCAGGCAAACTGATGGAGATGATGGGCTGGCCCAGTTCGATTGCCGGAGTCGCCAAGGCGTACGAGGACTTCCTCGGCGTGCTGATCGCCGACGAGAGCGATGCGACCGAAGCTGAGCATTTGCGTGATGGCGCGTTGCGCGTGCTGTGTACCAACACGATCATGAAATCCTCCGGCGACAAGCAGAGGTTGGCGCAATTCGTTCTGGATGCTTCTCTCACTTCACCTGTCATCCTGAGCGAGTCCGCCGCGGCGGACGAGTCGAAGGACCCTATGCTGCGCCAAAAATAAACAAATGCAGGGCATCCTCCTAATCCCGTTCAAAAGCCTGGCGACGGCCAAGCAGCGCCTGGCGAGCGCGCTGAACGCGCGGCAGCGCTCGCAGCTTGCCGAGGCCATGCTGCGCGATGTGATGACGGCTGCGTCCGGCGTGATGGGACGGATCGATGTGGCCGTCGTCACCGGCGATGCGCGCGCGCAAACCATGGCGCGCGACTTCGGCTTCATCGTCATCGAGGACGTGCGCAATGAGAGCGAGACGGCGGCGATTGCAATGGCGACTGCGCGCTGCGAGGAGCGCGGTTATGACACGACAATCGTGGTTCCTGCTGACGTCCCGCTTACTACCAGCCAGGAGCTGCACCGCGTGCTAGATGCGGCGCCGGCGGAGGGCGCGGTGTTCGTTCCCGCCTACGATGGCCGCGGCAGCAACTGCATCCTGCGCCGCCCGGCAGCCATCATTCCGCTGCGCTTCGGAAACGACAGCTTCCTGCCACATTGCGAGGCGATGAAGCGCACGGGCAAAGAGCTGGTCATTCTCGAGCTGCCGGGCATTGGCCTCGATATCGATAACCCGCATGAGCTGGAGTTGCTGGCCGGGCGCGATGGCGATACCCACGCGCAGCGCCTGCTGCGATCGTGGGGCTTCGGCGCCGGAGAGATCGGCGCATGGGAAGCGGCGGTGTGAGGAAGCGCTCGCAAGTGCCCCCGATGAAGGGCAGCGAACTCCGCGCGATTCCGGTGCGCGGGATGCCCGAAGTAAGTCCCGGCGATTCCGTCGCTGATTTGATTGTCAATGCGCTTGGGCACCTGCGGCTGCGTGCGGGCGACATCCTTGTGGTGAAGCACAAGATCGTGTCGAAGGCCGAGGACCGCAGAGTGGCGCTGGATACGGTGCGGCCATCGGCGGCGGCACGACAGTTTGCGGCAAAGAACGGCAGCGACCCGCGGCTGGTGGAGCTGGCGCTGCGCGAGGCGAAGCGCGTCGTGCGCAAGCAGCACGTCTTGATCACGGAAACACAGCATGGTTTTGTGTGCGCCAACAGCGGCGTGGACCTGTCCAATATGGACGGCGGCAAGACCGCGGTCCTGTTGCCGCTCGATCCCGATGCGTCAGCGACCCGGATTCATCGCCGGCTGAAGCGGCGCACCGGCCTGCACATTCCCGTGATCGTCGCCGACAGCTTTGGACGCCCGTGGCGCGAGGGGCTGACGGAGGTGGCGATCGGGGTTGCGGGCATGAAGGTCCTGCACGATTACCGCGGCCAGCGCGACGCGTATGGCTACAAGATGCACGCGACCGAAGAGGCCGTGGCCGATGAGCTGGCGTGTGTCGCAGGCCTGGTGTGCGGGAAAAATTCGTGCATTCCAGCTTGTATAATCCGGGGATATTCGTATCGTCGTGCAAGCGGCGGCGCGCGCGAGTTGCTGCGACCTGCGGAGAAGGACTTGTTTCGGTAGAGCATTCGCAGCACGGACAAAAACAGGTCCCTCGACTCCGCTGCGCTCCGCTCGGGATGACAAGTGGTAGTGAAATGCAATGCTAACTTGGTGCAATCGGCAGACGCTTCAAGGCACATCGTGGAACGATGTACGCCGGCGGGTCTCGCCTGCCGCGCGCACGGCAATCGAGAAAGTCATGGCGTCGCTGGATGGCGGCGTCCTCAACCGTGACGAGTGCCTGCTGCTCGCCAATTCCGATGGCGACGATCTCTTCGGACTCGCGGTCGCGGCCAACGAAATCCGGCAGCGGCTGGTGGGCGACGTCATCAGCTATGTCATCACGCGCAACATTAACTTCACCAACGTCTGTTTCGTCGGGTGCAAGTTTTGCGCCTTCAGCGTGGGGCCGCGCGATGAGACGGCCTACTTCCTCTCGCTGGACGAAATCGCGCGCAAGTGCCGCGAGGCGGAGCAGTGGGGCGCAACCGAAGTCTGCATTCAAGGCGGCCTGCCGCGTAATCTGCCGCCGTTTTACTACCGCGACATTCTGCGCGCGGTGAAGTCGGCGACACCCAAGATGCACGCGCACGCCTTCTCGCCAATGGAGATGGTTTATGGCGTCGAGTTGACCGGCCTGCCCATTCGCGAGTACCTGCTGATGCTGAAAGCGAACGGGCTGGACACGCTGCCCGGCACCGCAGCCGAGATCCTCAACGACAGCGTGCGGCACGTGCTTTCGCGCAACAAGCTCAGCTCGGCGCAGTGGCGCGAAGTGGTCGAGACCGCGCACGAGTGCGGCATCCGCAGCACCTCGACCATGATGTACGGCCACAGCGAGCGTCCCAAGCACTGGGTCGACCACATGCTGCTGTTGCGCGAAATCCAGTCGCGCACCGGCGGCTTCACCGAGTTTGTGCCGCTCGGCTTCATCCACGAGAACACGTTGCTGTTTGCGCAGGGACTCGCGCGCAGCGGCGGCACCTTGGCGGAGCACATGAAGGTACACGCGCTGGCCCGCATCGTGCTTGCCGGCGCGATCAATCACATCCAGGTGTCGTGGGTGAAGCTGGGCCGCGAAGTTTCGCAGCTCGCGTTGCTTGCGGGGGCCGACGATTACGGCGGCACGCTCTTCGAGGAGAACATCTCGCGGCTGGCGGGCTCCACCGCCGGACAGTACACCTCGGCAGCGGAGTTTCAGGAGCGCATTCTGGAGCTCGGCCGCATTCCCGCGCAACGCAACACGCTGTACACGCACTACGTCTCTCCGCCGGAGCCTGTTCCGGCTGGTGAGGCGGCATGATCGCCATCATCGGAGGCACCGGCCCGGAAGGCTCGGGGCTGGCGCTGCGCTGGGCGCGCGCAGGTGAGTCAATCGTGATCGGCTCGCGCGACGGCGAGCGCGCCAAGGCGGCGGCCGCAAAGATCGCTGAAAAAGCCGGGCCTCTGGGCAGCGTGGAAGGCGTCGAGAACGCAGTCGCAGTGAAGATGTGCGACACCGTCGTGCTCACCGTGCCTTTCGCCGGCCAGGCCGATCTGCTGAAGCAACTCAAGCCGTCGTTTCGTCAAGGTACGGTGCTCATCGACGCGACCGTTCCGCTGGCCACGGCGGTCGGCGGACGTCCGACCCGCGTGCTGGGCGTGTGGGAGGGCTCGGCGGCGGAGCAGGCGCAGGAGATCGTCGGCAAGAATGTGGCGGTGGCGGCGGCCTTTCACAGCTTGTCGGCAACCGTGTTGCATGCCGAGGATGACGTGGATTGCGACGTGATCGTGTGCAGCGACGACGATCGCGCGCGTAAGGTCGCTTCCGATCTGGCCGCTAAGATTCCAGGCGTGCGCGCTTTCGATGGCGGCAAGCTGGAAAACGCGCGCATTGTGGAGGCAATGACCGCGCTGCTGATCACGCTCAACATTCGCCACAAGGTGCACGGCGCCGGCTGGCGGGTGACGGGGATCTACGGCAGTGGATAGTGGATAGCGGAAGGGTTTTGCCCCCTTCTTTGACTTCAGCATGTTTGGTTGTCCCTACTTTGCCTCATTTTCCGCCAGCACCTGCGCCAGCAATTGCGGATCGACGTTGCCGCCGCTGACCACCGCAACTGTCTTCCTGGACTCCGGCAGCTCATCGCGATGAAAAAGCCAAGCGGCAAAGGTGACTGCGCCGCTGGGTTCGGCAACGATGCGGGCGTTCATCACTAGGTACCGGATGGCTGCGCGGATTTCGTCCTCGGTGACGGCGATCATGTCGTCCACAAACCTGCGGATGTGCTCGAAGTTGATGGGCCCGACGGATTGCGTGCGCAGCCCGTCGGCCAGCGTGCTGGAGACGCGCTCGCCCGGGAGCTCCACGATTTCACCCTTGCGGAAGCTTTGCTGCGCATCGTTGGCCAGCTCCGGCTCGACGCCGACAACCTTCGCCTTCGATCCGCTCAGCTTCAGCGCGGCTGAGACGCCGCTGATCAATCCACCGCCCCCGGTGGGCACCAGCACCAGGTCAACGTCGGGACAGTCCTCCAGAATTTCCAGGCCGACCGTGCCCTGCCCGGCAATGATCTGCTCGTCGTTGTATGGGGGCACGATCATGTAGTCGTGTTCGCGCGCAAGCTCTTCCGCCTTGCGCAGGCGCTCGCTACTGGCTGCGCCGACGGTGACGATCTCCGCGCCGAGCGCGGCGGTGGCTTCGACTTTCAATCGCGGGGCGTTGCGCGGCATCACGATCAGCGCTTTCACTCCCAAGGCGCGCGCCGCGTACGCGACCCCTTGCGCGTGGTTGCCGCTGGAGTACGTGATGACGCCGCGTTGGCGTTCTGCTTCCGAGAGTGACGCGATCTTGTTGTAGGCGCCGCGAATTTTGAACGCGCCGATGGGTTGCAGGCTCTCCAGCTTCAACCAGAGTTGGCTGAGCGCGGCGGCGCCGGCATTCGCCGGTGGAACGTAGGGAACCAGCGGCGTGCGGACAGCGATGCCGCGTATGCGCACTTGCGCCTGCTGTATTTGTGTCAGCGTTACCATAGCTAGAACCGCAGTCCAGACATGACCGAGTCCCGCTATGCGGGACGGCACAGGTGCAGCAATCGGGGGAACCAAAATCCCGATGGCGCGTTCTTCGGCGCACGGCCCGTACTGTTTCGCGCCTCGCGAATCATCAGCGCCATCCAGTGTACAAGCGCAAGTTCGCCGCGCAGGCTGCGCTTACCGACCTCGACGTGGGCGATGGCGGGCGTGACCAGCGCCGCCACCAGATACTCCTGCGGAATATCGCGCTTCAGCCACAACAGCTCCGACGGAGGAATGATCGAGTCATCGGAGCCATGCAGTAGAAGGACCGGCACGCGGATGAACTTGAGGCGGCCGGCGGGCGAGGCCGCGGCCAACTGCTCGCGCCGCTTGTCGATCTCCGCCAGAATCGCCGGCGTCAGGCCCGCGCGCTGCTTGTGGTAGATGTCCTGCATGATCTGCCGGCCCGCAGGCGTCATCTTCTGCGTCAGTTCTTCCGAGGCCTTGCCATGGCCCGTGATCAGCAGCTTCAACGCCTCGCGTGCGATGGGCGCGTCATGCGGGGAGAAGAATCCCTCAGGCTCGTCATGCAAAACCACCAGCGCCCCATACTCGTGCGGCGAGAGATGCTCGACTGCGCCATCGGGGCGAACAGCCTCACCGGTAGCGAAGAAGCGCAGCACATGCGTGAGATCGTAATATCCGCCGACGGAGGCGATCCAGGCGATGGACGGCGCGTATTGTGGATCGCTCGCCGCCAGCAGCGCCAGCCCGCCGGAGAAGCTGATGGCGAGCACGCCGACCTTGGGCACATTAAGCTCGCGCGCGAAGCTTTGCGCCGCCGTGCCGATGACGTCTGCCGACTCGCCTTCGACGCGGAACTCGGCGATGCCGGGCACCAGCGGTGTCATGACGAAGAAGCCGCTGGCGGCCAGCGCGCGCGCGAAGCCCACCAGGCGCGGCTCGTTGATGCCGAGCTCGTGCATCCCATGCACCACGACGATGCCCGGGGCGAAGCCGACACCGCGTGGCAGATAAGTGCGCGCCGGAAGCGGCCCGCCGCGAAAGTCGAACGTGGTGTCGCGCACCTCGACCGGATGCACATCGTAATTCGCGATCCAGTCCTTAGCCTGCGGGTCGGAAGTGCGATCCAACAGCGAGGCCGCGCGAAGATAATCTTGCGCCCTGGGGTAGAGCAGCGCCATAAGCACGGGAACCAGCAACAGGAACCAGGCGAGCGCGCGGGCGTTGCGCGATGAAATTCTAGCCTGCCAGGGTACGGTAGTCATCATTCACGCGCTGGCTCGGGTAGAGCGGGACCTTTAGGTCCGCGTTCAGCGCCCGCTCTTTTCCTCAAAGCCGGCTTCAGCCGGCGAAACAGGTTTTTCCAGGTTCCTCCGGAGCTGAAGCCCGGAATCATAAATACGAGTTGGACGCGGCGCTGAAGCGCCGCTCTACCACCTAGACTTCCAGGATCACCGGCATGATGAGCGGGCGGCGCGAGGTGTTCTTGACGATGAAGCGCTTCAGGTCCTGTCGGATTTTCTCCTTGATCATGCCGTAGTCGCCTTTCTCTTCGTCGCTCGACAGCTCCAGCGTGCTCATCACGGTGCGGCGTGCGCCCTCGACGAAGCCGTCGTCGCTCAGGCCGGCGCCGAAGCCGCGCATCACGATCTCCGGCGAGCTCTCGACCCGTCCCGTCACTTTGTTGATCGCGATAATGGGCAGCACGATGCCGTCTTCGCTCAGGTGACGCCGGTCGCGAATGACCAAGTCCTCCACAATGTCGCCCATGGAGTTGGAATCGATGCAGACGCGGCCGACGTTGATCTTGCCCGCCTTGCGCGCCCCCAGTTCGTCGAATTCCAGCACGTCGCCGCTTTCGATCAGCATCGCATGGCCGACGGAGCCGTGCATGGCTGCCGCCATCTCGGCGTGCAGCTTGAGCTGGCGGTATTCGCCGTGAATCGGAATAAAATACTGCGGCTTCACCAGGTTGATGATGAGCTTCAGCTCTTCCTGGCTGGCGTGTCCGCTGACGTGGACCGGCGGGGAGGAGCCGTCGTCGTAGATAACGTGAGCGTCGCGGCGGAAGAGATGGTCGACCACGCGATAGATTGCCTTCTCGTTGCCGGGGATGATGCGCGAGGAGAGCACCACCGTGTCCCCGGGCTGAATGCGGGCATGCTTGTGATTGTCCACCGCCGCGCGTGAGAGCGCCGACATCGGCTCGCCCTGAGTGCCGCTGATGAGCACGCAAACTTTGTCCGGCGGCAAGTCGCGCATCTGCGCGGGATGGATGAGCAGACCATCGGGAACTTCGATGTAGCCCAGGTCCTGCGCGATTTCCGCCGACTCCATCATGGAGCGCCCGACCAGCGCGACCTTGCGTCCGTTCTCGAAGGCCTGCTCCATCGCCAGCTTGATGCGGTGGATCGATGACGAGAAGCAGGAGATGAAGAGGCGGCGCTCGGCGCAAGCAAAGATCTCCTGAAAGCGCGCGCGCACGGCGCGTTCGCTGGGCGTGTAACCGCGGCGCTCGACGTTGGTGGAATCCTGGAAGAGCGCCAGCACGCCTTCTTTGCCGTACTCGGCGAAGGAGTGCAGATCGAAGAGCCGATTGTCGGTGGGCGTGGGATCGACTTTGAAATCGCCGGTGTGGACCAGGATCCCGAGCGGCGTGTGGATGGCCAGAGACACGCAATCGACGAGGCTGTGCGTGACTTGAATCGGATTGATGGTGAATGGGCCAACCTTGAAGCGCTCGCCGGCCTTGATCTCGTTGAGCTCGGCGTCGTCGAGCAGCGCGTGCTCTTCCAGCTTGCCCTCGACCAAAGCGAGCGTGAACTCGGTGCCATACACCGGCACATTGAGTTCTGACAGAAACCACGGCAGCGCGCCGATGTGGTCCTCGTGGCCGTGCGTCAGTATGATGGCGCGCACGTGCTCGCGGTTCTCCAGCAGGTAGCTGAGATCGGGGACAACGATGTCCACGCCGAGCAGTTCGGCTTCGGGGAACATCAGCCCCGCGTCGATGACAATGATGTCGTCACCCCAGCGAATGGCCATGCAGTTCATGCCGAATTCGCCGAGTCCGCCGAG
>Ga0335081_10007808_pt1 | contig 17133 bp, 21 predicted proteins | sample Lox_Sample_35_FD_206713 | JGI IMG/M metagenome (GOLD analysis project Ga0335081, IMG submission 206713) | Soil microbial communities from Loxahatchee National Wildlife Refuge, Florida, United States - Lox_Sample_3.5 | ecosystem: Environmental > Terrestrial > Soil > Wetlands | place: USA... | reverse complement strand
GACGTTGCGCTCTGCCTCGGTCGGCGGCCGGGCCGGCGAGCCCGCCAGCCGGCCCGAGGAAGAGATCGACGCCGTGACGCGGGACCGGTGCAGGCGGCGCGAGGAGTACGTGCGCGGCATGTTCGCATTGACCTCGACCAGCACCACCCGCGCGTGCTCGGCGGCCACGGCGGCGTAGTCGACCGTGGCGCCCAGGTTGTAGTAGCCGTCGGCGTCAGGGGGGCCCACCCGCAGCAGGACCGCGTCCACGCGGACGGACTGGCTCGCGAGGTATTCCTCGATCCGGCTGTAGGGCCACGGAACGACCTCCAGGAGCCCCTGGGCTGCGAGCTTGCGCAACGCGCCGTGCGCGACGTAGGTCTTGACACGGGGCTTTCCGGAGCTGGCACGTTCCCAGGCATCGCTGAGGGTGTAGCCGCACAGAGCGGTCAGCCCGTCCATGGCGTGAGCCGCCTCGATGAATTTCCCGACCAGCACGGCCGGCTCGGCCGCGGCCTGGCCGATCACCACCGTGTCGCCGGCCTGCAGGTATTCAGTAATATCGAGGTCAGGCACTCACGTTTCTCCACTCAGTAGGATCTCGGGAGCCCCAGCACCGAGGTGGAGATGTAGTTGAGCACCATCTCCTGCGAGATCGGGGCCAGCCTGAGCAGCCGGGCTTCCCGCCACAGCCGCTCGACGTGATACTCCTTGGCGTAGCCGAAGCCGCCGTGGGCCTGCAGCGCCCGGTCGCAGGCCAGGAAGCCGGCCTCCGCGCCGAGGAACTTCGCGGCGTTGGCCTCCTCCTTGCCGCACGGCTGCCGCGCGTCGAACAGCGCCGCGCCCTTCATCGCCATCAGCTCGGCCGCCTCCAGGCGGATCCACGCGTCGGCCAGCGGGTGCGCCACGGCCTGGTTCTGGCCGATCGGGCGGTCGAAGACGACACGCTCGCTGGCGTACCTGGTGGCCAGCTCCAGGGCCGCGCGGCCGAGGCCGACCCCTTCCATCCCGATCACGATCCGCTCGGGATTGAGCCCGTCGAGCAGGTAGCGGAAGCCCCGGCCGACCTCGCCCACGACCTCGTCGTCGCGGACCGGGAGGTCGTCGATGAACAGCTCGTTGGAGTCGACCGCCGGGCGGCCCAGCTTCTCGATCTCACGCACCGTGATCCGTTCCCGGTCCAGGTCGGTGAAGAACAAGGTCATGCCGTCCAGGGGGTGCTCCTCGTCGCGGGGTGAGGTGCGCGTGAGCAGCAGGATCTTGTCGGCGTTCTGCGCGTTGGTAGTCCACACCTTCTGGCCGTTGACCAGCCAGCCGCCGTTGGTCTTTTCCGCCCTGGTGGTAATCCTGGAGGTATCGGTGCCCGCCGTGGGCTCGGTGACGCCGAACGCCATGAGGATCTCGCCCCGGGCCAGTTTGGGCAGGTAATTTCGCTTCATCTCCGCCGAGCCGTGCCGCAGGATCGGGGCGGGCGGGAAGACGTAGAAGTGGATCGCGGACGCACCGCTCATGCCGGCGCCCGATCCGGCCACCTCGCCGAGCATGACGGCGGATTCGGCCAGGCCGAGCCCCAGGCCGCCGTACTCCTCCGGGATCATGACCCCCATCCAGCCCGCCGCGGCGAAGGCCTTGACGAACTCCCAGGGGTACTTCTCTTTCTTGTCCTTCTCCCGCCAGTACCCCAGGTCGAACCGGCGGGCCAGGTCCCGGGCGGACTTGCGGACCAGCTCCAGGTCGCGGGGATCTGCGGCGGTCATCGGATTCGCGGCGTGGGGACCCCGGCGTTCAGGCCGGGGAGGAAACGCCGCTCCCCCCTCTCGCGCGGGTCGGCTTATCCATAGCAGATACTTCGGTTAAGATTAGCTCGTGCGGACGGCATATAAGTGCCGGGCCTACCCGGACTTCGAACAGGCGAGCGTGCTGAACCGCACGTTCGGCTGCATCCGCGTCGTGTGGAACCGCACCCTGGCGTGGCGGCACGCCCGGTACCACGGCGAGCAGGCCAGGACGAACTTCACCCAGGCCAGCGCCTACCTGACCGGGCTGAAGGCCCGCGAGGACCTGGGCTGGCTGAACGAGGTGTCCTCGGTCCCGCTCCAGCAGGCGATCCGGCACCAGCAGGCCGCGTTCAGCAACTTCTTCGCCGGCCGCGCCCGGTACCCGCGGTACAAGTCCCGTGACGGCCGGCAGTCCGCCGAGTACACCCGGTCCGGGTTCCGGTACCGTGGCGGGCGCCTGTTCCTGGCCAAGATGAGCACGCCGCTGGCGTTCACCTGGTCCTGGCCCGGCATCGACCCGGCGTCGGTGGACCCGACTACGGTGACGGTCTGCAGGGACCCGTGCGGGCGCTGGTATGTCTTCTTCGCCGTCGACCTGGCCGACCCTGAGCAGCTTCCCGCCACCGGCGCCGTGGCCGGCGTGGACCTGGGCATCAAGGATTTCGCCGTGACCAGCGACGGGGAGAAGATCCCGAACCCGCGGCGGCTGGCCCGGCGGGCGAAGAACCTGGCCCGGTACCAGCGCAGGCTCGCCCGCTGCCAGAAAGGCTCCGCGAACCGGGCCAAAGCCAAGGGCAAGGTCGCCCGGGCCCACCGCAAGGTCCGCGCCAGCCGGGCCGATTTCCTGCACCGCACCTCCGCCCGCCTGGTCCGCGACCATGACGTGATCGTGATCGAGGACCTGGCCGTGCAGAACATGGTCCGCAACAGGCCGCTCGCCAAGGCGATATCCGACTGCGGGTGGGGCGAGTTCCGCCGCCAGCTCGAGTACAAGGCGGCTCGTGGCGCGGGCGGGGTCATGGGGTCAGGGCGGCTAGCTCGGCGTCGAAGAGCTGGGCGGGGTCGACGCCCATGGACGCGAAGTTCCCGGCGAGCTCGAGGCTCACGATGCCGTGCAGGCGGCTCCAGATGAGGACGGCACGCAGGGCGGCGGCCGGGTCGGTGCCGAGGTCGTGGCGCTGGGCCCAGGCCGTCAGCTGGGAGGCCAGCGGCTCAGAGGGCGGGGAGGACGAGGGGCCGGTGCCGTCCCCTAGCTCGCGGACGACGCCGACTAGCTGGTTCATCGCCTCCTCTGAGGCGTCGACGAGCCGCTGCGCGTGGGCGTCGTAGCCGGGCAGCGGCGGCCCGAACAGCAGCCGGTACCGGTGTGGCTGAGCCAGGGCCCAGGACCGGTAGGCGCGAGCCAGGGCCTGCAGCCGGTCGCGTGGTTCCTGGCCGGGGGCGCGGGTGGCGGGGGCGCCGGGGGCGGGGGCGCCGGGGGTGGCGGCGGCGAGGGTGGCGGCCAGGTCGTGGTAGGCGTCGATCACCAGCTCGGTCAGCAGCTCGTCGCGGCTGGCGAAGTAGCGGTACAGCGCCGGCCCAGAGACCCCTAGCTGCTTGCCGATCGCCGAGATCGATAGGCCCGCGGGCCCGGCCTGCGCGAGCTGGGCCAGCGCGGCCTGCTTGATCTCCTGGCGCACCTGCGCCCGGTAGCGCTCGCGGATGGTTGGCGGCTCCGGCTCACCGATGGCTGGCACAGGTCCTCCCGTCCAGGAGTTGACAGACATGAGTAACGACCTCATACTTTCGTTAGAGGATATAACTAACGCCAAAGGTTGTCACTATCGGATCGTACTCTCGTGGCCCGCTCGGCGCCGCCGACCGGAACGGGGTGATGAGATCCGCGGGCGCGAGGCGCCGAAGCAGGCGCGCTGATAAGGGGACGCCCTGGCAAGCGGGTGTCCTGGTAAGGAGGAAGAGGAAATGACGCAGCAAGCCGACACCATCTTGGTGACAGGGGCTACCGGCAACACCGGGCGGGCCCTCGTGGACGCCCTCGCCCGCCGCGGAGCGCCAGTGCGGGCCATGGTCCGCGCGGAGGCCGACCGGGGCAAGCTGCCCGCCGGCGTTCCGGCGGTCGTCGCCGACTTCGACGATCCGGCCTCCATCGCCGCGGCGCTGGAAGGAACCGGGCGGGCCTACCTGGTCACGCCGTCCTCCGAGCGAGCCGAGGAGCAGCAGCGGCGGTTCGCCGAACTGGCGGTCAAGGCCGGCCTCGGTCACCTGGTCGTGCTCTCCCAGCTGGCCGCCGACGAGCATTCGCCGGTCCGGTTCCTGCGCTATCACGCCGCGGTCGAACAGCATGTCCGCGACCTCGGCATCGGCTACACGTTCCTGCGGCCCAACCTGTACTTCCAGGGGCTGCTCGCGTTCGCCGGGACGATCGCCGCCGACGGCCGGTTCTACGCCCCCATCGGTGCGGCCACAGTCAGCGCGGTCGACGTGCGCGACATCGCGGCCGTGGCGGCCATCACGCTCACCGAGGCCGGCCACGAGGGCGCGACGTACACGCTGACCGGGCCCGCGCCGATCACCCACGCGCAGATCGCCGCGGCGCTGACGGCCGCCCTCGGCCGCGACGTCACCTTCACCGATGTGCCGCCCCAGGCCTTCGCCGACAGCCTGCGCGAGATCCTGCCGCCCTGGCAAGCGGAAGGCCTGCTGGAGGACTACGGGCACTACCGGCGCGGCGAGGCCGCCGCGGTATCCCCCGCGGTCGCCGAGATCACCGGCAGGCCGCCCATCGACGTCTGGCAGTTCGCCCGTGACTACGCCCCGGCCTTCGCCGGCTGAGGCGGGAGGCGGGTTCACCTAAAGTTCACCCTGAACTGGGTGAGGCGCCCAGGTCCGGCGTAACCCGACCATTGAGCCCATGGACGAAATTGTTGAGCCTACGCAGAGCACGCCCTCGCAGCGCTGGCTGGCCCGGCTGAGTTTCGTGCTGGCCGGGCTGGCGATAGTGATCGTGGTGATCTTCGCCGGGCTGAAGAGCCTGACCATGCTCGGCGTGGGCGTGGCCGGGGCGGTGGTCAGCCTGGCCGCCGGGTACGTCTTCCTGTCCCGGCGGGGCATCGTGCGGTGGGTGGCGCTCGCGGTGTTCGTCCTGGCGCCGGTCGCGGTGCTCGTCACCTACGCGTTCCGGAACCTGCTATGGGTCGCGATCGTGGCGGCCGCGGCCTGGCTGGGCGCGGGCCTGGTCGCGCGGGCGGCGCTCGCCGCGGGACAGCCGGACTGGCGGATGCCCGAGCATCCGGCGGCGCCGCCTGCCCGGCGCCCGTACCTGATCATGAACCCGAAGTCCGGCGGCGGGAAGGTGGAGAAGTTCGACCTGAAGCGCAAGGCCGAAGCCCTCGGCGCGGAGGTGTTCCTGCTCGGCGGGCCCGAGCATGTCGACGTGGCCGAGGTGGCCCGCCAGGCCGTGGCCGACGGCGCCGACCTGCTGGGCGTGGCCGGCGGCGACGGCACGCAGGCCCTGGTGGCCGGCATCGCCGCCGAGCACGGCCTGCCGTTCCTGGTGATCAGCGCAGGCACCCGCAACCACTTCGCCCTCGACCTGGGGCTGGACCGGGAGGACCCGTCGGCCTGCCTGGCCGCGTTGTCCGACGGCGTGGAGCTGCGGGTGGACCTGGGCGTGATCAACGGCCAGACGTTCGTGAACAACGCGTCCTTCGGCGCCTACGCCGAGATCGTGCAGAGCCCCGCCTACCGGGACGACAAGCGGAACACCACCCTGAACACCCTGCCGGACCTGCTGCAAGGCCACCGCGGAGCCCGGCTGTCCGCGCAGGGGAACGGCACCCGGATCGAGGCGCCGCAGGCCCTGCTGGTGGCCAACAACCCGTACGGCATGGGGGACATCGCCGGGCTGGGCCGCCGGACCCGGCTGGACCGCGGCATCCTCGGCGTCGTCGGCGTCACGGTCAGCAACGCCCGCCAGGCGGCCGGCCTGCTGCGCGGCAGCAACGCCGCCGGCCTGAGCGTGCTGACCGCCGAGCAGATCAAGATCAGTGCCGACACGGCCCAGATCCCGGTCGGCGTCGACGGCGAGTCCATCCTGTTGTCGGTGCCGGTGACCTGCACCATCTCCCCCGGCGCGCTGCGCGTCTGGGTGCCACGCCACCGCCCGGGCGTCCCCGCGCCCAAGCCGCAGAAGGACTGGGCCAGGCTGCGGCAGCTGGCCGGCCTGCGCCGTGAGCATGCCGCCGTGACAAGCGGGTTACGGGAGGGCGGATAGCAGTCCGTTCGGGAAAATTCTTAGGCCCGAACGGACGGGGCGGGATTCTTCACCTCCCCTGCACGGGCCCGGCACCGGGCCTGCATACCCGGCTGATCGGCTGTGGTGACGACGGATCGCCGACCTCCGGGAGCGCCTCATGCCGCAAGCCGCTGACCTCAGCTATTTCGCGCCTCTGAAGTCCGCCAGGTACGTGCTGCTCACGACGTTCAAGCGAAAGGGCACTCAGATATCCGTTCCGGTACGCGGGATGGTCGACGGGGACCGGGCCTACTTCCAGGCCTGGAGCCGGTCGGGCCACGCCAAGCGGCTGCAGCATACCGACACGGTGCGGGTGGCGCCGTGCACCGTGCTGGGCCTGTACAGCAACGCGCCGCCGCTCGTGGCGACCGCGCGACCGCTGCCCGACGACGAAGCCGGCCAGGTCGCCGAGAAACTCGCGCGCAAGTACCCGGCGCGGCGCCATTACCTGACCGGCTGGCTGGGCCGGGCCCGGCGGGGGCAGATGGTGCACTACGAGCTGCTGATCCCGCGACGCGCCAGGTGACCGAGCACGGCTTGGTGCCCGGCCCGGCCCGGTTTGCCGGCCGGGGGCAGGGTAGCCGGCTGGCATGTCAGATCCGGGTCCGCTCGCCGGGCAGCCGCCGGAGCGGGACTACTGCCCGTCCGCGGCCGCCCGGCTGGGCGCGTGGCTGGTACCGGCGGCGGCTGCGTTCCTCGGTGGATATGTGCCGAGCGCCTCGTTTGCCGCGGCCGTCCGGCGCTTCCAGAGCGGCGTGGTGGACGACTACGTGACCTGGGTCGTCATCGGCCTGGCCTGTCTCGGCGGCGTCTTTATCCTCATTTTCGGGTTATCGGGTTCCACCTGGTGTACGGGAGAGTTTTCTGGCGCGGTCACGTTAGACCCGCCGCTGTCCGGGTACGCGCCCGGAACTTAAGCCATCGGGGTAAAGGGGCGGTCAGCATGGAACGTTCAAGCAGTACTCAGCCTCCGCACGGCGCGGAACAGCCGACCCAGGACCGCTCGACCGGGGAACTCGTCACGATGATGGCCGAGCAGGTGTCCGTGCTGGTGCGCGATGAGCTGGAACTCGCCCGGCTGGAGATGACGAGCAAGGGCAGGCAGGCGGCGTTCGGCGCGGGGATGTTCGGGGTCAGCGGCGTGCTCACGTTCTACGGGGCGGGCTGCCTGCTCGCGTGCGCGGTCATCGCCATCAGCGGCGTCATGGCGGCCTGGCTCGCCGCGCTCATCGTCGGCGCGGCCTTGCTGGCCTGCGCCGGCGGCGCGGCGCTGCTGGGCAAGCGGCGCGTGCAGAGGGCGACGCCCCCGGTGCCGTCGGAAGCCGTGGCCGGCGTCAAGGCCGATGTCGCGGAAATCAGGGAAAGGGCGCGCGGATGAACGCACCGGAAATTCAGCAGGAGATCCAGCAGACCCGGGAGCGACTCGGCCAGACCGTGGAAGAGCTGGCCGCCAGGGCCGACGTCAAGGCCCGGGCGCGGGCCAAGGCTGCTCAGGTGTCGCGGCGGGTGTCGCGGCAGGTGTCGCGAAGCCCGTTCGTGCAGCGCCGCTGGCCGCTCGCGGCGGCGGCGGGGGTCCTGGTGGCCGGCTCGGTCATGGTCTGGAGGTGGCGCAAGACATGAGCCGCGCACAGCCCCGGGACGCGCAGCCCCGGGACGCGCAGCCCCGGGACGCGCAGCCCCGGGAGTCGATCCCGCCGCAGAGCGAAGTCTCCGGTGGCCCGCGGACGCCGCTCGAACTGGGCGGGACCGGCTGGAAGAACACGCTCAAGCGCACCGGGAAGAAGTTCGTCCTCGACCGGTGCAGCATGACGGCGGGCAGCCTGGCGTACCACTGGTTCCTGGCCCTGTTCCCGGCGCTCATCGCCCTGCTCGGCCTGGCCAAGCTGATGCGCCTCAACTCCGGCATGGTGCAGCACCTGGTCAACGGCCTGGAGAAGGCGCTGCCCCCCGGGGCCGCGGGCGTCTTCAGCCAGGCCGTCGAGTCGGCCATCCATCGCTCGGCGGCCAGTTCGCTGACCGCCCTGGTCATCGGCGTGGTGATAGCGGTGTGGAGCGCCTCCGGCGGCATGGCGGCGCTGCAGACCGGGCTGGACATCGCCTACGAGGTCCCGGTCGACCGCAAGTTCGCGGCCAAGCGGCTGTACTCGATTCCGCTCATGGTGGCCACGCTGGTGCTCGGCGGCATCGCCTCGGCGCTCATCGTGTTCGGCGCGTCCATCGGGTCGGGCATCGCGGGCCACATCGGGATTACCGGGACCGGGTTCACCGTCGTCTGGACCGTCGTGCGCTGGGCGGTGACCCTCGTGCTGATCACGCTGCTGTTCTCGGTCTACTACTTCGCCGGCCCGAACCGTGAGACGCCACGCTGGCAGTGGGTCAGCCCGGGCGGCCTCCTCGGCACGGTCATCTTCCTGCTCGCCTCGCTCGGGTTCAGCTTCTACGTGGCCAAGTTCGGCTCGTACGGCAAGACCTACGGCGCATTCGCCGGGGTGGTCATCCTCATCTTCTGGCTCTACCTGACCGGGCTGGCGATCCTGCTCGGGGCTGAGCTGAACGCCGAATCCGAGCGGCAGGCCGCCGCTGCGGCCGGGCATCCGGGCGCCCGGGCCAGCGCGGAACAGGTGGCACAGGGAGAGCCCAACGCGCGCTAACGAAGGGCCCGTCGGGTATCAGCTCGCCGTTGTGATTCTGGTGGACGGCCTGCCTCTGCCGGGACCGCATGATCGTGGATCTCTACCTCCCCTTATAGGGGTAGCAGCGATCCACGATCACGGGGGCTGTGACAGCGGTGGCGCGTGGGACGTGGCCGATCGCCGGGAGCTCCGCGGGTTAGCGGCGGGCGAGCGGGAACGCGAACCACAGGGCGCCGAACATGCAGGTGACGAAGGCGGTAATCAGCGCCGCGGGCAGCGGGCTGGCGACGAAACCGGTCACCAGCAGGACCGCGGCCGACACGGCCAGGCCGACGGTGGCCAGCCCGGCGATGGCCATCACGCTGGCCGCCCGCACCAGGCGTTCTTTCTGGCCGCGGCGGAATACCAGCCGGTGGTAGGCAACCGGTCCCAGCAGCAGCGCGGTCGCGACCGCAGCCAGCACCAGCGTGGCCAGGTACAGGTCACGCTGGCCCTGGCTGAGCTTGGTGAACCGATTGGTGAACGGCAGCGAGAGCAGGAACCCGAACAGGACCTGCACCCCCAGCCCGGTCACTCGCAGTTCCTGCAGCAATTCGGCGAGATTGCGGTCGTCCCGTTCCGCCTCGGATTCATCACGCGGATCGGGAGACTCTGCAAGTGCCATGGCAGCCCACCTCCTGATCTGAAGACCGGCTGGCTACCCAGGCCGGACGCCACCGGCCGCGGCCCGAACCGCCGGCCTTGCTACCTGCCCGCAGGACCCTACGCATGACTTAGTGATGTTTCAGGTCACGGAAGACGTCGACGGCCGGTTCTCACAGGTCCATCGGGCTCCCTGAGCGGCGCCCTGAGCGCTGCGGATCGACCATTTCCTCCGGTGACGGCGGCGTCCCGCCGCCTTCTGGGACTTCCGCGTCGCGATGGGGCATGACGCTGCGGCCGCCGCCTACGTGCTCGCCGCCCTGGACCAGCCCGCGCATGGGCTGCACGTGCCGGTGGTCGCTGCCCGGCCGCCGGGCCGCCCGGGCGACGAGAGCGAGCCAGACCGCCAGCGACACGACGACGACGGCAACGATGATCACTATTCCAGTCGTGGTTCCGGTCATGTGCGTACTGCTACCCAGCCGGGCCGGTGTAAGCATGATGCGGCCGGGTAGCCCCGGTCACCTGGTCTGGCTGCCCTCCTCCCGCGGCTGGTCAGGGGGACGGAACTTCTCGGCGGACATGTGTCCGCGGACCAGCTGGTCGGCGATCGTCCGTACCCGCTGGTTGGTGTTCTGGGAGTAACGGCTCAGCAGGTGGAAGGCCTCCTCGGGAGAGACGTTCAGTTCGGCGTGCAGCATGCCCTTGGCCTGCTCGATGACGGCCCGGGAGGCCAGGCCAGCGTGCAGGTTGCCGACCATGCCGCGGCAGGCGCCGTACAGCGAGGCGTTACGGACCGCGGTGCCGCCCTGCGCCGCGAGCAGCAGCGCGATGTCGTGGGCGGTCCCGCGGAACACGTCAGGGTCTGGCCCGTAGAGCGTTACGGCACCAGCTGGCTGCCGGTCGGTCCGCAGCGGCAGGACCAGGCAGCTGCGGAACCCCGCCTCGGCGGCCGCCTGGCAGAACGCCGACCAGCGGTACTCGGACGCGGTGTCGTCGATCCGCCGGGGCTCGTTGTGACGCAAGGTCTCCACGACCGGGCCTTCGTCAGTGTCGAACTGGACGCGATGCAGTTCGTCCAGCTGCCGGTCGGATGCGGCGAAGGTCAGTCCGCTTTTGCCCAGGGCGATCGTCACCGCCGCGGCGGTGCCGCCCGGGACCAGTTCGGTGCCCAGGCTGGTCAGCCGGTGCAGCACGTCGTCAGGGAACTCGTCGTCCTTCAGTAGCTCAGCGACGTCGGCGACGCGATCAGCGAATTCCCGAGTTACCTGCATCATGGCCATGCTCCCTACCCAGCCGTGCTGCAGTCATGTGGGTTTCGGCCAGCCCGGACCGGGTAGCAGGAAGCCGCGATGGGAAGTGCGCGCGGAGACTGGCTCTGTAAAAAGGCGGGGTCAGGCTAAACGGCAGGTCGCGCTCATCGGTAGTCGCGAGCGGAACTCACAGTCCTGGACTGCGGCCCAGCAGAAGAAGCCTGCGCGGTCGACGTACCTGCAGAGCATTCGGCGCACCGGCACGACGCCGGCCAGGACCTGGAGCAAGCGATGACCGAACCGGCGGCCGACATCATGGACCTGATCATGGCCGATCACCGCCGGATCCGGCGCCTGCGCGGAGCCCTGTACGACGCGGCCCGCTGCGCCGGCAGCTCCGGGCCCGAATGGGTACCGGCTCACATCTGGCAGCGCTGTTCCGATTTGCTGGTGACTCACTTCAGGGCGGAGGAAGAAGTCTGTTACCTGCCGACGGCCGGGGCCGGCCCGGAACCTGGGGGGTGGCGGGATGCGGTAGCTGACCACGGCGACATCCGGGATGCTATCCGCGAGGCCACCGGGCATCGTCCCGGCACGGCGCCATGGTGGCGCGCCGTCACAGACGCTCTCACGACGAGCATGGAACACCTCGACCGGGAAGAAAACGGCTTCCTGGCCGACGGCCTGTCCAACCTGACGCCGGACCAGCGGCGGATACTGGGCCGCCAGTGGGCGGTGCTCATCGCCGCACGACTGGAGAGGCCGGCGTAATGGTGCTCCGCTGCCCGGGGGCGGCCACAGCCCGAGGTAGCGGGGGGCGATGACCGCATGCTCGCGGGAAGAGCCCTGGCCATGGCTCTCCCCCGCCACGATGACGTGCGATCCGGCCTCGCGGGCCTGCGGCACGTAGTCCTCGTCGACCTGGCTGAAGGTGAAGGCGACGGCTTCTCGCGCGTCCGGCTCGCGTTGGCAACCACCGTCACACGTGAGCCGCGCCCACAGTAGCGCGCTTGGCTTCCGGCCGGTGTCTGCCTGGCTCATTGCCAGTGATGTTTCCAGGCGGACGCGGCCCGCGCCGCGTTCCACCCACGCCGCGCGGGCCGTCAACCGTCCAGCCGGGCCTCTGGCGCGCAGTTGAGCGCCCTGATTACCGCCCAGCTGTCCGGGGGAACGCGGCAGCTGACGATCGACGTGTCGGGGTTGCGATTCGCGGATTCGGCGACCATACGGACGCTGGTGCTGGCAGCCACGACGCTGAGGCAGAGGGGCGGGAGCCTGGTCCTGGTGCGCCCGCAGCGGCCTATGATCCGGGTGCTCGATCTGCTCGGCGCGGCGCACATGTTCACGATCCGGGGAGAGACCGGGGGCAGGCCGGAGTCGAAGGACGAGGCAGGCTGATCAGCCCGGCTCGAGGGATCCGGCAGCGTGCTATTTCCGGCCTCCTGAGTGGTAACGCAGGAGCGCCTCGGTGAGGCTGCCCGGCATCGCGGTGACGGCCGGCTAGCGTGTGCGGTCCTTGGCGCCCTTGGCCAGGTCACGCCAGTCAGATTCGGAGATCTCGATGTCGTGGCGTTTCGCCGCGGCCTGGGTCCGCTGCCACGCCTGATCGCGCTCGGCGTCGCTGACGCCTTCCACCTGATCGAAACGGGCGATCGCGTTGCGCACGTGCAGGGCGTCGGTCAGCGGCTCCTTGCGTTCCCTGGGGAAGGCGAACTCCCGGTCGGGCAGCCTGTCCTTTTCAGCGGTGCTCATGCCCTCGTCGCTTCGCGGGACGTTCTCGCCGTGCGCCCGGGCGCTTTGCGCCTCGCGGGCGTGGGAAATGTTCTCCCGGGCAGCTTCCTTTTGCCGGTCGGTGGCCATCACGCTTCCCTTCAGCCAGTTCTGGCCAGTTCACCGGTCCGGATACCCCTCAGCGGCGGCCCCAACCGCAGCCGGCGAAAGATGCTCGCCAGGACGGTCGATCCCGTGGACTCGCACCTGGCCGGGGCACGCGCCACGTTCGTTCGGCGAAGGATTGAAAAGGTCTTGAATGGACAGTGGTACGGCGACAGGGCAGCAGTTCAGGTCGGCCGGATCGGGACGGAGGGCGCAAGCGTTGGAAAACGAGGACAACGAGCATGGGCCGCCGGCCAGAATCGCCGGCATCTACAGAGTGAAGCCAGACGGGGCAGTCGAAGCTGTGGAGTCGGCACGCGTGGAGGCGGGCGAAGAAACCACCATGTTCGCCACCGAGGCAGGAATAGTCGTAGTCATCGGGGCGGTAACGCAGCACAGCCGGGTGATTGACGTCGGCTAGCGGCGAGGCCTGGAAGATCTAGTGTGAGGGGGCTGCGTGGCCGAGAACCGCGCGGGCGGGGACCGCAGGACTCCGCCTGCTGACTGGCAGGACTGGCAGCGGTGGGTGCAGGGCGTGGACTGGCCGGACTGGCGCTCCTGGCTCAAGCAGATCGCTTCGACGGACTGGGCCTCGGGATCGTGGCCGCGTACCGGGTGGGAGCAGTCGCCCCAGGCCGGGGAGATTCCCCTCCTCCTGCAGGCGTGGGAGGAAGACGAGCCCGGTGACCAGGTCGGCCGGCATCTGGCGCAGGTCTGGCCGGCCTTCCGGCGGTGGTGGCGGGAAGGCGCCAACGCCCGTCCGGGCGCGGGGGAGGCCAGGGCGGCGCTCGAGGAGCATATGCCGGAACTCGTCCCCGCCTGGGAGCGGCTGACCGCCATGCTTCCCGATGACGCCGACGCCGGCCCCGCGCTGGCGTTGTGGAACCCGCCGCCGTTCCTGACCGGCTGCTCGCAGGCGGCGGTCCTGCCGGGCGGACCGGCCCTGATCCGCAACTACGACTGGGACTACCGGCTGTTCGACGCGGTCGTGGCCAGGACGGCGTACACCGGCCGCGGGGTGCTCGGCACGCTCGACTGCCTCTGGGGACTGCTTGACGGGGTCAACGACGCCGGGCTGGCCGTGTCGCTGACGTTCGGGGGACGGCCGCAGGTGGGCGAGGGCTTCGGGATCCCGCTGGTGATCCGGTACGTGCTGGAGGTCTGCGGCACTGTCGAAGAGGCCGTGCGGGTGCTGCGCCGGGTCCCGGTCCACATGTCCTACAACGTCACCGTGCTGGACGGCTCGGGCCGGTGGGCCACGGCGTACCTGGCCCCCGACCGGCCGGCCCGTGTCACCGGCCGGGCGGTGGTCACCAACCATCAGGGCGAGGTGGAATGGGCGCCATACGCCGCGGCGATCCGCAGCGTGGAGCGCCAGGAGCACCTCGAAAAGCTACTGGCCGCCGGCACGGACGTCTCCGGCGTCATCGCCGCCTGCCTGGGTCCGCCGCTCTACGCCACCCGCTTCCACGAAGGCTTCGGGACCCTGTATACCGCCGAGTACCGCCCGGCCGAGCGCAGCGTGAACTATCACTGGCCGGAGCAGTCCTGGGAACAGTCCCTGGCCACGTTCCAGCCCGGTGGTTTCCAGATCCGGCTCGGAACCCCGTAAGGCCCTCATTCACTCTGAAGCGGCAGGGCGAAAGTTATCGTGACCCGGGTACCGCTGGGGCCGGGCAGCGTCTGCATCTGGTCGGCTACCCTCCGCGCCACCCACAGGCCGTGATCGGGTAGCTCAGGCAGCTCGGGCAGCGAGTCCGGCTGGGGCGCGGGATGTCCCGATGCGATCAGGTCGCCGTCGTCAACCTGGCAGTGCAATGCTCCCGCCAGGTTCCGCACCCGCAGCCGGCCTTTTCCCCCGCCATGGCAAACCGCGTTGGCCGCCAGTTCGTGCACGGCCAGGACCACATCCGCGACCCGGTCCTCGGGCAATCCCGCCTGACCGGCGCAAACCTGGATCCCGTCGCGCAGAACGGACAGCGCGCCGGAATCGAAGGCCAGGTCAAGAACCGGCGGGACGTTGTCAGCTGGCTCACCCGCACGATGGTCACCGGCCATGTGCATCGCAAAGGTTCGTATACGTCAGGCGGATCAAGGCGGGCGGCATAAATGGCTGTTCAAGCGCTCGAGGTGCTGATGCCATTTTTCGCCTCCCAGCGCCGCGGCGCTGGTCATAACCGGGATCGGTTACGAAACGCAGCCCATCACCTCGGGCTACGCAATCGACTCCACCCGGACTGCGCCGTCGACCCTCACCTCTCTACCAGCAGCACGCGCCGGTAAACAGGCTTGCCAGGCCACGGGCATGGCTAATGGCGTGCCTGAAGGTCCAGCGGTTATCTAGCCTGGCGTGAGGCCTAGCTGGGTCATCATCTCCACTTGATCGAAGATGAGGTGGAAGCTGGACCACCTGCCGTCACGATAAGTGAGGTCGAGCATGTAGGGAAGTGCCACGCTTTTCCCCGTCGGCGGGATGTCTCCGCTGTTGGGGGTGTGCATGACCTCCGTGTGCGTGCCGCGGAAAATTGCGTCCTGGATGGCATTGTTTCCTTCGGTGACCGCGACGCTCACGTGGCCTGGCAGTCGGGGAATGCGTCCTGCCAGATGGACCAGAACATGCGGCCCGTGCCGGGCCCCTGCCCGGCCAGCCCTCCGGGGCCTTTGAACTCGACGTCGTCGTTGAAGCAGGCGAGCCAGCCGTCACGGTCATGCTCGTTCCAGGTGTCGTAGAGACGGGTGACCAGGGTCTTGATGTCGTCCATCGTGGTACCTCCCCCGGGTGCGGCCGTGCCGGTTCGCCGCCTTCCCGCTGCGCCCGGCCCGGGTGAAGCATCCTGGAGCTGGCATCGACCAGCTTGAGGGCTTCTGGCGAGCCCTTTGCCCGGCGGCGCATACCTGGGCGGCGGTTTACGCCGGGTCACACAGTCTGGATAGGGTTGCTGCGGCATACGCCGCGCTCGGATTCCCAGGCCGATTGCGCAAGGGCCTCGCTGAGGGTGGTGAAGTTGGGGAGCACGCGGTCCATGCCGGTGAGTACGAAAACCCGCAGGACGGTGGTGCTGGGAATGACCAGCACTACCTGACGGTCTTCGGCTTGGGCCCTCTTGTGGGCGGCGAGCAGGGTGTGAAGCCCGGACGAATCGCAGAACTGGGTCTGGGTCATGTCGACCACGAGCTTGCGGTTCCCGTTTGCCGCTGCTTCGAGCAGGGCTGATCGCATCGCCCCTGCGTTGGTGATGTCGATCTCCTCGGGCGCGGCTACCACTGCCACGCCATCGACCATCTCAACCGGGAACATGTCGTCGGACATCTGCGCACCTCCCGTGGCTGCGGGCGCCGCTGCGTTTGCCGCGCATGGCTGGCAGGGACAGCTTGCATCTCCGGGTCCGGGACAGGAATCCCCGCCGGACGTGCTGGCCGTGGCTGCCCTGCCGTGCCGCGGGCGCGACCCTGTCGGGGCACCACCAGGATCAGTCCTCCGCTGTCATGTGTCAATATAAAACGTGAGAATAGTTTCGCGTGTTTTATCTCGCGATGAACTTCTCGCGGATTGTATGCTCGGAAAGTGTGGATGATCCGAATACGCCTCACTGGCCCCGGCGGGCGGCAGTCTGGGTAAGCGGAGTGTCCCGGGGCGGAGGAAAGGGCAGTCAGTGGCGCGTGCGGCAGGCACCGAGCCCGAGTCAGCGGCGGCAGGGATTTTTGCTGCCGACGACGAGATCGGCCGTGACCTGGCCGCAGTGGACTGGGCAGCCACTCCGCTCGGGTCCCCCGGGTGCTGGCCGCAGAGCCTGCAGACGGCGGTGGACATCCTGCTGTCGTCCCGCTTCTCGATGTGGATGGCCTGGGGGCCGCAGCTGACGTTCTTCTGCAACGCCGCCTACCGGCGCGACACCCTGGGCCGCAAGTACCCGTGGGCGCTGGGCCGGCCTGCCAGCGAGGTGTGGGCGGAGATCTGGGACGACATCGGCCCGCGCATCGGCACTGTGCTGGCCACGGGGAAGGCGACCTGGGACGAGGCCCTGCTGCTCTTCCTGGAGCGGTCCGGGTACCCGGAGGAGACCTACCACACCTTCTCCTACAGTCCGCTGCGTGACGACGCCGGCGCCGTCGTCGGCATGCTGTGCGTGGTCAGCGAGGACACCGAACGCGTCATAGGCGAACGCCGGATGGCGACCCTGCGCGATCTGGGCTCGGACCCGAGCGTGGTGCGCACCGATCAGGAGACGCTCGACTTCGCCGGACGGCAGCTGGACCGCAACCGGCAGGACCTGCCCTTCACGTTGACCTACCTGTTTGGCGACGATGGCGCCGCGGCCCGGCTGGCGGGGAGCACCGGTATCGCAGCCGGGCACCGGGCCGCCCCGGCCGTACTCGCGGCCGGGGATCCGGACTCGGCGTGGCCTGTCGCGACGCTGCTGCGGGGTCACCCCGCGCTGGTGGACCTGGATGGCGTCCCGTTCACCGGACTGCCGACCGGCGCCTGGAGCGAGCCGCCCGCCCAGGCGCTGACCGTACCGCTGGCCCGGCAGGGCGGCGCCCCGCACGGGTTCCTGGTCGCCGGCCTGAACCGGTACCGGCCCCTGGACGACGGCTACCGCGGGTTCGTCGACCTGGTGGCCAGGCACCTCGCGGCGGGGATCGCGAGCGCCCGCAGCTACCAGGACCAGCAGCGCCGC
>Ga0335081_10007806_pt1 | contig 17134 bp, 13 predicted proteins | sample Lox_Sample_35_FD_206713 | JGI IMG/M metagenome (GOLD analysis project Ga0335081, IMG submission 206713) | Soil microbial communities from Loxahatchee National Wildlife Refuge, Florida, United States - Lox_Sample_3.5 | ecosystem: Environmental > Terrestrial > Soil > Wetlands | place: USA... | reverse complement strand
GGGCTCATTGCCGCGGGCGGCGGTTCGGCAATCGGGCTTGCCAAGGCGATCGCGCGTGAGACTGGTCTGCCGATTATCGCCATTCCGACCACCTATGCGGGCTCGGAGGCAACTTCGATCTTCGGCATCACCGATGGCGCGCGCAAAGTCACAGGTCGCGACGCCAAGGTGCTGCCGCGCTCGGTCATCTACGATCCCGACCTGACGCTCCGCCTGCCGGCGACGGTGAGCGCGGCGAGCGGGATGAACGCGATCGCCCATTGCGTGGAAAGTTTTTGGGCCGACGGCCGCACGCCGGTGACCCTGGCGCTGGCGAGTGAGGCGATGCGGCGGTTCGGCAAAAATCTGCCGGCGGTGGTGGTCAACGGCGCCGACCGCGAAGCGCGCGCCGAATGCCTCGTCGCCGCGTGGCTGTCCGGCATGGTGCTCAGTGTCAGCAACGGGCTGCAGCACAAGCTTGCGCATGTGCTCGGCGGACTTGGCCTGCCGCACGCCGAAGCGCATGCAATCATCCTGCCGCACGTCACGCGCTTTAATCTGACGGCCGCGCCGGAGGCGAAGGCGCGGCTTGTGCAAGCGCTCGGCGGTGGCGATCCGGCCGGGTGCGTTGCGGCTATGCTCGGACAATTTCCCATTCCGCAGCGGCTGCGTGAGATAGGGTTCGACGTCGGCAAAACGGATTTTGTCGCCGGCGAAATTGCCGCTCAGGCGATCAAATCACCGCGGCCGGTTTCGGCTGCCGAAGTCCACGAGCTTTTGCAAGCAGCGTATTGATTTCACAGCGGAAGGTGCACCGACGATGCCAGTTCCCGACAGCAAGGCTGGCGCTAAGAAGCCGCGTCATTCCCGTGACGCCTTCTTTCTGGCAACCATCGTTGTGGTCGGCGGCATCGTTGCCTGCCTGAGAATCTTGGTCTTTCAGCCGTTCAATATCCCGTCCGGCTCGATGGTGCCGACGCTGGTCCCCGGCGATTACGTTTTGGTTTCTAAGATCTCCTATGGATACGGCCCGTACTCGCTGCCCCTTGCGGTCGGCGGTCTGTCGCGCCGAATTCCGGGCGGGTGGCTGCCGCAGCGTGGCGACGTCGTGGTGTTCCAAGCGTCCGGCAAGACTCCGGTCGATTTCATCAAACGGGTCGTTGGGCTCCCCGGCGATCGAATCCAGCTGGCGAAGAACGTGCTCAGCATCAACGGTGTTGCGGTCCCGCGCCAGCGTATTGGTGACGAGGCAGTTGAGGGCAGCAGCCAGCGTGCGACGCGCTATCGCGAGACGCTCCCGAACGGGGTGAGCTATCGCACGCTGGTGCTGAACGATAATGGAGTTCTCGCCAACACACCCCAATACACTGTCCCGGCGGGCAAGTATTTCGTACTGGGTGATAACCGCGACAATTCCGTCGACAGCCGAATGCTCAACCAGGTCGGCTACGTCCCGGCTGAGAACCTGATCGGCCGCGCCGAATTCATCGTGTTTTCGAGCAATCACGGCGTGCGCTGGGATCGGCTTTTTCAGGTCGTTCGCTGATTGCGCTCTCAGCTCTCTCGGCGCTCAAAACCGCGCGCGATATTCCGCGGGCGTTGTGCCGACCTGCCGGGCAAAAGCGCGGCGCAACCGTTCTTCCTGGCCGAAGCCGCATTGCGCCGCGATCCGTTTGATCGGCATGTCGGTCTCCTCAAGGATGCGGCGGACCGCCTCGACGCGGATTTTTTCCACCATCCGCGCCGGCGTGATGCCCATGGTGCCGGCATAGACGCGCGCGAAGGTGCGCGGGCTCATGCCGGCCTGTTCGGCGAGGCGCTCGACGCGCAGATCGCCTGTCAGATGCCCGGCGATCCAGCCGTGCAGCGGCGCAAAATGATTGGGCGCGTTGCCATCGGCGGCGGCGGCCTGCGCTTCGAGTGGCGCAGAGAACTGCGACTGGCCGCCCGGCCGATTGAGGAAGACGACAAGCTGGCGAGCAACCCGCATCGCGATGCTGCGGCCGAGATCGGCTTCGACCAGCGCCAGGGCAAGATCGATGCCGGCAGTGACGCCAGCGGAAGTCCAAAGTTTTCCGTCAGTTACGTAGATCGGATCGTGCTCGACGTGAATTTTCGGATAGCGCTCCTGCAGCCGCCCGCACCATTTCCAGTGCGTGGTGGCGCGGCGGCCGTCCAGCAGGCCGGTTTCCGCCAACAGAAAGGCTCCGGTACAGACTGATGCGAGCCGGCGCGCATTTCCGGCTTGGCGCAAGATCCAGGCGACGGTGTGCTTGTCCTTGAGCGCCTCGTGTACGCCAGGACCGCCCGGAATGATGAGCGTATCGATCGGCGCGGTGCCGACGGCGCGGCCGACGGGCTGGGTTAGCAGCGGCAACCCCGACGACGTGCTGATCGGCCCGCCGCGGGGCGATACCACGGCGATGCGGTAAGGCGGCTCGCCGCCCGACTCGCTGACGATTTCATTGGCGCTGGCGAAGGTCTGCACCGGCCCGGACACGTCGAGAAGCTGGGCCCGCTCGAACGCCGGCACGATGATCAGTCGCGGCTTTGGCTTTGCGGTGCGCATTGCTCGGGCCTCCATCTTGGCAGAAAATAATAGGTATAATGACATTGCTGCCACAGGGCGTTCGGGGTGACAAGGGCCGCATTCCAACCGAACCCGCGTGCCGCAATGCCAATACCCAATCGGGATGTTCTCGTGCTGGCTGCCGGGCAGGCTTTGACCAGCACGGTAGTGTCGCTTCTCACTTCGGTATCGAGCCTGTCCGGTGCTTATCTCGCGCCGTCGCCGGCGCTCAGCACGGTGCCGGTGACCGCTTCGGTGCTTGGGACGCTCATTATGATCTATCCGGCGTCGGCGCTGATGGGACGGCTCGGCAGGCGTGGTGGCTTCATGTTCAAGGCCGGCATCGGCATACTTGGCGGCGTCGTTTGCGCGCTTGCGCTCGTTGCAGCGAGTTTTTTGCTCCTGATTGCAGGCACGTTCCTGCTCGGTCTGTTTAGCGCGTTCGGCCAGTATTACCGCTTCGCCGCGATCGATGCGGCGCGCAGTCCGGACGAGCGGACTTCCGCGGTCGCTATCGTGACCGGCGGTGGAGTGGTCGGCGGTGTGGCCGGACCGTTTCTGGGCGGCCATTTCGCTGGCGTTACTGCCGTACCCTATCTCGGCGCATTCGTGGCGCTCAGCCTCGTTTGCACTGCTCTCGCGGCATCGCAAGTCTTGCTCTCCGCCAGTCTCGGCCGCGATTCCGCTGGCGCGACCACGGGTGTCGTGTCGCCAGCCTTCACGCTCAACGGCGGCTTCCTGAAGGCCAGCGCCATCTGCGCCATCGGCTTCGCGGTAATGACGCTGACCATGAATGCCGCGCCGTTGTCGCTGCAAATGTGCGGCTACTCGCTGCCGGTTTCATCGACGGTGCTGCAGGTGCATTTTGCGCTCATGTATCTGCCGTCGCTGTTCAATCCGGCCCTGGTCGCCGCGATCGGGCTGCGCGGACTCGTGGTGCTCGGCGCGATAGCGAGCGGTCTTGGCTGTGTGCTGACGGTGCTGACCGAACAGACGTTGCCGCTCTATATCGTCGAACTGGGACTTTCGGGCATCGGCTGGAATTTTCTGTTCAATGGCGGCACCCTGCTGCTCGCCAGCACCTATCCGGCGGCACGCAAGACGAGGGCGCAAGGCTTGAACTCGTTGTTCGTATACAGCGCGAATCTATTGGCGTCGTTCTCGGCGGGTGCGCTGATGGCGTCGTTCGGCTGGCCGGTGGTCAACCTCGTCGGCCTGCCGCTCCTGGCCATTGCGATCCTGGCGCTCTGGTCCCGCCCGGCGCCGCGCCTGGCTCTGTCACCCGAAGCCGCGGAGAGGAGATAGCGATGCTCGAACTGCGCCCCAATTGCGAGTGCTGCGGGAAGGACCTGCCGCCGGCTGCGGCCGACGCCATGATATGCACATTCGAATGTACGTTCTGCCGCGATTGCGTCGAGACGAGGCTCAAGGGCGTGTGCCCGAACTGCGGTGGCAATTTCGCGCCGCGTCCGATCCGGCCGGCGGCAAAGCTTGCCGCCAATCCGCCGTCGACGCGGCGAATCTTCAATCCGGACGGGTGCGGCGGGCAATCCGGCGACATTACGCCAAGCTCGACTGCAGCCTAACCCTCCAGGTCATTCATCAATTGGCCGAGATCGCTCGGCGGCGCAAAGGGTTCGCCCAAGCGGTTCTTAAGCCGCTTGAGGCAACCCCAGAGCACGGCCTGATTGCTATTGACCACCGGCTTGCCGAGTTCGCGCTCGATCGCCTCCACCGCCTCGATCTGGGTGGTATTGGTGCAGCTCAAAAAGATGCCGTCGGCTTCCGGTGTGTCGTTCTCCCGGGCGAGTTCCAGCCAACGCTGCGGCGTGATCGCTTCGAAATCGGCTGCGGTCTCGCATTTGAGCGCGACGTCCTTGACCACTGTGAAGCCGGCAGCGCCCAGATAGGCGATAATATCCGCATTCGACTGATAGGGGCTGAGTACAACCAGCTTTTTGAGCCCGAGCGCGCGCAAAGCGTCGTTCACCAGGCTCGATGTCGACAGCGCCTCGATGCCCGTGGTCTTGCGAATGAGGCTGATGATGCGCGCCTCGCCGTCGGCGCCTTCCTTCATCGACGTGTGGGTGCAGTGAAACACGATGAGATCGGGATTGGCGTCGGCTAGCGTGCCGGCCGCATGTGTGATCTCGTCAGTCAATTCTGCAACCGTGCGGTTAGGTCCGCCGGCGACCCGGCCGCGTGCCACATGGATGCCGAGGCCCTCCGGCGCATAGTGATTGAACTGCGGCTCAGTCATGCGGTTGACCGAGGGAATGATGAGGCCGATGCGCGCCCGCGGTTCCGTCAGCGCCGCAGCCGTGTGGTCCTTCTCAGTGATCGCATCCATGGTGAAATCTCCCGGTCCGCTTCTCTCACTGCGCTCTCATGCCGACACGTTTGGCGAGCGCGCTCCAATGCGCCAGTTCATTGCCGACAAACGCGGTGGTGCCGGCAAGGTCCAGGTCCTCGGACAATAACGCATGTTGGGCAAAATAGGCCCGGGCTTTCGGCAGTTGCAAGCTGCGGCGGACGTCCCGGTTGAGCTGTTCAGCCACCGCGGGCGGCAAATTTTTTGGCGCCGTGAGCCAGAACCAGGTGGCGCCGGTGATTTCCGGAAAGCCCTGTTCGGTAAAGGTCGCGATATTGGGATAGGCCGGATTGCGCATGCGCGATGACATCGCGAGGCCTACGACCTTGCCGGCCTTGATTTGCTCGCCTGCGGTGAGCGGCACTGTGAGCGTCATATTGATGTGATTACCGAGCACCTCCATCAGACCGGAATCCGGCGCCGGGACGTGCGTAATGTCGATACCGGCTTTGCGCTTGAACTCCTCCAGCAGCATCTGGCCGAGCGACCCGGGCCCCGGCGACGAGGAGGTCAGCGGTGCGCTGCGTGCCTTGGCAAGCTTGATCAGCCCGGCGATGTCATGGACGCCAAGCGTTGGGTTGGCCGCGAGCACGTAACTGTCACCGGCAATCATCGCGACGTGGGTAAAGTCCTTCATCGGATCATAGCCGATATCCGGATGCAGCGTCGGAATAGTTATATGCGGACCGGAGCCGCCGATCATCAGGGTGTAGCCGTCCGGCGTAGCGCGTGCCGTGAAGCTGGCGGCGATGCTGCCGCTGTTGCCCTGGCGGTATTCGACGACAAATCTCTGTTTGAGGGATGCGGTCAGACCCTCGGCGACGAGGCGCGCGAGCTGATCGGCGCTACTGCCGGGCGCGAATCCGACGATGATTTTCACCGGATGGGACGGCCAGTCCTGTGCTGCCGCCGATGTAAGCGGAGCAGTGGCCAGAAGCGCGGCTCCGGCCACAACAGTCAAAAGGGCATCGCGTCGGTTCATTTTTTGTCCTCCCTTTTTCCGACGATAGCAGAGCAAGCCGCAGCGCCGATGTTACCGGTTGGCGCGGCTGGCATGCGCATCTCCGGCTAGCGCCTGCATGAGTTGATCGCAGCGCGGCGCTGTGTCGAGAGTCATGACGGCGTCGATGATGCGATCGCGCCCGTTGGGCGTGAGCGCTTCCTCGGTCAGGCGTGTGAACTTTTCTTTAATCCCAGTGGCGTCGAGGCCGTCTGGCAACACGCCCGGCGGCCTTAAAATTTCGACCAGATAGGTTTCTCCGCCACGATCCGTCGCCTGCAGCGTGCATGGATAGAATTCACCGGCGCGGCGCGCCAATTCGGATTCGGTGGTCATGTCGAGGCGCTCCATCAGCGTGACTACTTGTGGATCAGTCCAGCGCTCGCCCTCAAACTGCTTGAGCCCTAAGGTGCCGTCGATCAGCGCAACCGCGATCAGATACTGGAGCGAATGGTCGGCGGCTTCGCGCGATTGCGGTTTGACACGCCCGGGATCGGACATTTGCCGGCGAACGATCGGAAGGTCGGCAAGCGTCACGCGGATTTTGCCGGTGAGGCGTCCGACATCGCCCCCGACCTGGCGGCGCAGCGCCAACGCGGCAGCGACAGCGCTCTGCGCTCCGGCAAAACACGGATACGCCTTGACTGCGACCTTGCTGATGAAGCCATCGGCGGGTAGCGGCGCGCCAAGGATGTCGGCCGCGGTGTCGGGTCGGTGCGCAAAGACTAATCGCAAGCCACGCTCGGCTTCGAACAGATCGAGCGGCCCGGTGACGCCCTGCGCGGCGAGCAGCGCCGCCTGCATGCCGTTCTGCGCGATAAGCGCGTTGGCGATCGACTTTGCGGCCGATATCGCGCCCTCGCGCACCCCAACCGGCGTCGGCGCGCGTGCGGCGCTGAGCGCGATCGCATGCGCGAGCTGTTCGCGAGGAAGCCGCAGCAGCCGGCCCGCCATCGCTGGCGCTGCCAGGCCCGAAATGCTGATGCCGTCCCAGGGCGAATGGGCGTCCATCAGCGCTTTGCCGCGGCCGTAGATTTCGTAGCCCAGCAAGATCGCGGCGAGGAGGTCGTGGCCGCCAGCACCGGACAGTTCGGCCGCGGCAAGCGCGACCGGAATATTGTCGCTCGGGTGACCGCCGCGCGCGCCGGTCACCGGGTCAGCGCCGATCACATAATCATTGAGATCGAGCACGCGAATGAGCGCGCCATTAGCGAGCACTGCGCTCGGCGCGCTCGCGCGCTGCGCGCGGCCAATCAGGGCACAGTGCGGCGCTTCACCGAGTGCCTGCACCATCGCAACGACCGCGTTGGCACACTCGTCATCGAGCGCCGCAAAGCCGCAGCCGAGCGTATCAAGCAGGATGAGCTTGGCCTGCTCGATGGATTTCTCCGAGAAATCTTCGAGGCGCACGGCAGCGGCGCGCTCGGCGAGCCGCGCAAAGGCGCCTTGTTCTGCGCTAGACAAGTTTGTTCTCGGGCCGCTGCGGTCTGAGTTCCTAATTCGCCGCGTGCGTGCCGTTCGGATGCAGGATCAGCTTCTGCACACGCCAATTGAGGATTTCGGCAACGTAGAGGGTGTCCTCGTTCGGGCAGGCGATGGCGTGCACCCAGCCGAATTCCTTAAGCTGCTTGCCGGAGCGGCCAAACATGCCGAGCACCTTGCCGTCGAGTGTGAGCTTATAGATGCGCCCCGGAAAGGCGTCCGAAACGTAAAGCACCTGGTGTGGCGGTGGGGTGATGCACAGGGCCCACGGTGCGCCGGGCGTCATGGTGCCGCCGGTTTGCAGATAATTGGTCAGATCGGGCTTGTTGCCAATGGCCGGCTGGGCATCTGCCGGCGGCGGAATGTCGATGCGGATCGTATGCAGATATTTGCCGTCACTGTCGAACACCTGGATGCGGCGGTTGTTGCGATCGGCCACATAGATCGCGCCGCTCGAGTCGGCGACGATATTATGCGGCGTACTGAACTGGCCTTCACCATTGCCTGGGTCACCCCATGATTTCAGCCAGTCGCCATCCTTGTTGAGTTTGGCGACGCGCGAATTGATGTAACCGTCGCTGATGAAGATATCGCCTGCCGGATCCCAGGTGACGTCGGTCGGCTGTCGGAAGCGGCCGGGCTCCGGCGACAAGGGCGGCTTGACGTGCGTCCAGGGTTTGGTTCCGGCGTCTGATGCTTCCTGCTTGCGCCCAATCACCATGGTCACCCGCCCTTGCGGATTGAACTTGATGATCATGTCCGAGCCCTTGTCGATGGCCCAGATATTGTCGTTCTTGTCGACGCGCACGGCATGGGCGAACGACCAAGCGTAAAGATTCTTACCGATTTCCCTGACGTATTTGCCGTCGGTGTCGAACTCCCACAATTGCGCGGCGGTATTGGCAAAGGCCGGCCCGTGGCTTGAGCCGCCGCGATGAAACACGAAGATGTGGCCCTTGGAATTGACAGCGACGCCCGCGGCTTCGCCCATATAAAGATTCGGCGGCAACTTGAGCGCGTCGGGGACGGAGTCGTAAGGAATTTCCGGCGCGGATTGCTGGGCGAATGCCGGTGCGCTCAACAGCACGAACGAGGCGACGAGAATTCGGAACATCGGTTCCTCCCTTGATCCTGCCTGTCGGCTTTTTGCGTTGGTGCAGTTCAGCCGGAAAGGCGCTCAGTATCCGGCAGCACTGCCGGCGTGTGCAAGCGCCTGAGCGGTCATGTCGCTTTGTTGGACGGCAGCGAAGGGGTAGAATTCCAGGGGGGCGCAACGGATGGGGAGCACGATGCGTATGCGTTCAGTATTTGCGATGGCGGCGCTGGTCGCGGCGGCGGCGCTGGTCGGAGTTTCCGGCGCTTCCGCCAAGCACCGTTACACGAGACGTCCGGTAGATTCCTGCGTCCTTCATCACCGAGTTTTGCCGGCTGGCACGGTGTGCTCCAACAACTGTCCTTCCGGCACCGTTGGCTGCTCCCAGCAGATCTGCAGCGGCGGCCATTGGGTTGCGACGCTGCCCTGCGTCAAGCCGTTCTGCACGCCGCGCTGCGGCTAGCGCCGGCTGAAAATATCGCGACCTGCCCGGTGGCGTTCGGGGTTGCCCCAAGCACCCCGAGGGGCTAACTCGTGCCCCAACGCACGCGGCACGGAGCCATGGACGTACCGGCGAAAAAATCGAAGCTGATCAAGGGCGCGACCGGCGACTGGGAAGTGGTCATTGGCATGGAAGTCCATGCCCAGGTGACTGCGAAGGCCAAGCTGTTTTCCGGCGCTTCGACCGCATTCGGAGGCGGCCCGAATGAGCATGTCTCGCTGGTCGACGCCGCGATGCCCGGCATGCTGCCGGTGCTCAACGAGGAGTGCGTGCGCCAGGCCGTGCGGACTGGTCTTGGGCTCAACGCGCAGATCAATCTCAAGTCGGTGTTCGACCGGAAAAATTATTTCTACCCGGACCTGCCGCAGGGCTACCAGATCAGCCAGTACAAATCGCCGATCGTGGGCGAGGGCGAGGTCCTTGTCGACATGCCCGACGGCGAGACTGTGCGCGTCGGCATCGAGCGTCTGCATCTCGAGCAAGATGCCGGTAAATCGCTCCACGAGGAGCACCCGGCGGTGTCGCTCGTCGATCTCAATCGCTCGGGCGTGGCGCTGATGGAAATCGTGACCAGGCCCGACCTGCGCTCATCCGAGGATGCCAAGGCGTTCCTCGCCAAGCTGCGCACGATCCTGCGCTATCTCGGCACCTGCGACGGCGACATGGAGAAGGGTCATCTGCGCGCCGACGTCAACGTCTCGGTGCGGCGGTCCGGCGCGGGCCTCGGCACGCGCTGCGAGATCAAAAACCTCAACTCCATCCGCTTCATCGGCCAGGCCATCGAGCATGAAGCGTGGCGGCAGATCGGCGTGATCGAAGATGGCGGCACGATCGAGCAGGAGACCCGGCTGTTCGATCCCGATAAGGGCGAGACCCGCTCGATGCGGTCCAAGGAGGAGGCGCACGATTATCGCTACTTCCCCGATCCGGACTTGCTGCCACTCGAACTCTCACCGTCACTCGTCGCTCAATTGCGGGAAACGCTGCCGGAACTGCCGGACGAGAAGAAGACGCGTTTTAAGCGCGACTTTGGGCTGACCGACTACGACGCCGGCGTGCTTGTCGCCGAGCGCGCAACGGCAGCCTATTTCGAAGGTGTGGTCGAAGGCGGCAAACGTGACACGAAGCTCGCCGCCAATTGGGTGATCAACGAGCTCACCGGGCGGCTCAATAAGGAAGGCAAAGATATTGCCGCGTCGCCGGTGAGCGAGGCGCAGCTTGCCGATATCCTCGACTTGATGGCGCGGGGCACGATCTCCGGCAAAATCGCCAAGGACGTCTTCGAGATCGTGTGGAACGAGGGCGGCGATCCGAGCGTCATTGTCGAACAGCGCGGATTGCAGCAGGTCACCGACGTTTCGGCGATCGAGGCCCTGGTCGACGACATCATCGGTAAGAATCCCGACAAACTCGCGGACGCGAAAAAGAATCCGAAGGCAATCGGCTGGTTCGTCGGTCAGGTAATGAAGGCGTCCGGCGGCAAGGTCAATCCGCGAGTCCTCAACGAGCTCCTCAGGAAGAAGATCGGCGCCTGAACATCCGTGCGCAGGTTTTGCGCGCGGAGAAAATCTTCGCGCTGTGTTCACACAATCGGAAGCGCAAGCGCGAATCTGCCGCGCGCGACGCTTCAAGCGCATCGCCGAAGACGCGGGCGCGGGTGCCGCACATGCCGCTCGCACGCCGCGAAAGCGAATCGCTTGGCACTGATTCGCTCGTTTTTTGCCGTTGTGGACCGTTCGGGACGCTTTTGACGGCCATTGCGACGAAAAATTTTTCGCGCTGCAAAATTTCATTCCGCGCGCGCTTTCAAGCGTGCGCAGACAAGCATGCGCTGCACGGCAATCTCGCAACGTGAACGCTGCGCCATCGCAGCGCGCGAGCAAGAAGTCCGCAATTTATGGGCACTTCTCTGTTATTGAAAATTTTGCGCGCTTGCTTTGTAGCGCAGCGGAATTTTCGCGGTGATGGTCGCGATGTGCTTGCGTTACGGCACGCGATACCTAGCGGTAAAGCGGCGGCTATACACAATATTAAGCGGATACACTGTTATTTTTTTTCCGCTGGTGTAATCGGAGTACCAGTGCACGTCGATTCGCGACTGCACTGCACCGATGTCGCCATCCACTCATGGCTAGGAGGGCAGCAATGGCGAAGAAGCGAAAGATGAAAGCAGCGGCAAAGAAGACGGCGAAGAAGACAAAGCGCCGGAAGAAGAAGTAGTCGACGCCGCTGTCAGTCTTCGGCATCACTTAAGTCGAAGATTGCGTCACACGGGCCGGCAGGCGTCGCGGTGGGAATATCTGCCAAGATGATCCGCCGAGGCGCGCCGGCTCAGGTGAACGACGGAGGGCGTCGGCGGGACGGAGGCTCAAGCTTCAACTTTGTTTGCAAGGCACCGTACGGTGCGGCAGGCGAAGATGAAGACGACGGTCGGAGCATCCCGGCCTCGCCCTGGCAAAAGAAACCAGTGGACTTGATCCTCGGGCCTCGCCGACGCCCTCGGTGTGTCGGCGGTCCTGTCGCTAAGTCAAAACTTTAATCGGCGTCGGGGAGAAATTCGCGGCGCCGTTTTCATTGCCCCGATTCCGTTTCAGCCAAATGACAGCTCGGCGGTCCACCGCAAAAAATAAACGAAGCGCGGCGGCTAAGCGCACCGCGGCCGCGCCGACCGTCCGCGGCGCGAAGCCAATCGAGCTTTACTACTGGCCGACACCGAACGGCTGGAAGGTTTCCATCATGCTGGAAGAATGCCGGTTGCCCTACGTGGTGCGGCCGGTCGATATTTCCAAGGGCGAACAATTTCAGCCGGACTTTCTGGCGATCTCGCCAAATAACCGCATTCCGGCGATTGTCGATCCTGACGGGCCGGGACGACGCAGCATTACGGTGTTCGAGTCGGGCGCCATCCTGCAATATCTCGGACGCAAGACCGGAAAATTCTATCCGCGCGACGAGCGCGCGCGCACCGCGGTGGATGAGTGGCTGTTCTGGCAGGTCGGTGGGCTCGGTCCAATGGCCGGACAAGCAGTGCATTTCCGCCGTTATGCGCCGGAACCGCTCTACTACGCGATCGCACGCTACACCGACGAGGTCAACCGCCTTTACGGCGTAATGAACACACGTCTGGCACAACGCGAATTTCTCGCCGGCCGTTACTCCATCGCCGACATCGCCTGCGTCGGCTGGGCCCGTCTCGCCGAGCGGCAGGGACAAGATCTCGGCGAGTTTCCGCATCTCAAGCGCTGGTACGAAGCCATCCGCGCCCGCCCGGCGGTCAAGCGTGCGTTCGCCATCCGCATTCCGGCGGCTTCGGCAGTCGATCCGCGCGATCCGAAGGTGCGCGCCGTTCTGTTCGGTCAGCGCGCGCGATGAGGGGTTTCGCGACGCGAGGCTACTTTGCGCGCGTCCAAGTCTGCGATTTACAGAATACCATGATGCAGCCTTTGAGCACCGCTGTGTTGGCGCCGGTCAGGGTGAAGGAACCCGTGTAGGTCTTGCCATCCTTGGCGTTGTAGACCTTGCCGTCCCATTCGTCGGGCGTGCTGCTCGGTTTCATGCCGAGAACGATCTGCACGCCGAGCAGTGGCCGGCTGCGCTTCGCCGGATCGGCATTTTCGCGATCGGTCTTCGGTCGCCCTTCGGCGTCCTTCGGTTCTTTGAGCCATACCAGGGAGCCACAAAGTGCACCGCCGCATTTGCCGATACGGACCTGACTGTCGCCGCCCTCGGTATACCAAGTGCCCAGCGGATCGGCGGCGAACGCGCGCGCGATCATGTTGGGCTCGAACGCTGCGAGCGCGACGGTCGAGAGCCAAAGCGCCGCTGCGGCCGTGCGGGTTATTTTCATCGAAACATGCTCCCGTGTTTGCCAAGTGGAAAGGATAATCGAGACGCCAAGATTTGCAAACTGCCGGTTTTTCGCGCTGCGCGAGGACGTTGCTTAACGGCGCGTTGCCGCAACAGGCCCGTTTGCTGGTCCGCGGTTCAGATTCGATTCATCGCATTGCTTAAACCACCATTCAAATCTTCTGCGCATGATCGGAGCGTCAAATGGGGTGAGATAAGCCGGACGAAAACGCGATCGCGTTCGGTCGGCAAGCACAATAGGGGAGTGCGTCATGGCTCGCTTTGAGATTCTCGATGCCAATGTTGGACCGCTCGGCGAAGGGCCCGCCGTCGGCGACATGCTGTTCGAACTGGGGATGATGTATTCGGTCGGCCGCGATGTGCCGGTCGATCTCGTCTCCGCGCACAAATGGTTCAACCTCGCGGCCGCGAAAGGCAATGGCGAGGCGGTGCGGCTGCGGCGCGAGATCGCCGCGCAGATGACGGACGGCGAGATCGCGATCGCGCAACGGGCTGCTCGCGACTGGCTGCGGCTCAACAAACACGAGTTGCCGGTCGTCGCCGCTGCGCCAGCGCTGGCGGCCTGACCTCTGCTCGTTCTGTTGATTGCGCCGCGCCATCGTTGCGGCTGCGCGTCACGGCTTGCGCACCGAAAACTGATACATTCCGGAGAACGTATCGGGCGCTTCTGTTTCGAACGCATACCAGCGGTCGAGATCGAGCGCGGCGCCAGCTTGCGGAAATCGCGCCGTGAAACGGTGATGGGTGAGAGCGTCGAGAAAGAAACCGCGAAACTCTATGCCGTTTGCAGCCAGGAAGGACTTGATCGCGGGCAGCGTGACGCGATGTTCCTGGACATGGAATAACAGGTCGCGGCATTCGCCGATCGTGAAGAAGTCGTCGACACGGCTCACCGATTTCAACAGCGGATCCTCGGTGGCAACGATCTCGGCCCGACAGCGCCGGATGTCTTCCGCAACGGGCCGATAGCCGCGCTCCGCAATCATCGCGCGGGCCGCGACAATGTTGCGGCGTCCGAGTTCGCTGTAGAGGCCGACCTGCATCGCGCCATTCGGCCGCAGCAGCAACAACAGAATCCGCCAGCCTTCCCAAGGATCGGCGAGATGATGCAAGACGCCAGACGCATCGATGAAGTCGAACTGGCGGCCGAGCGTGCCGAGTTTCATGATGTCGGCCTGTGCAAATTCGACATTGGTCAGGCCGACGCGGTTCGCCATGCGTTTGGCGTAGCTCAGGCTCGCAAGACTGAGATCGACAGCGAGGATACGGGCGCTGTGGGCGTGCCGGGCAAACTCGACCGTGGAGAGCCCCGTCCCACAGCCGGCAATGAGCGCGTCGCCGCCTTGCTGTGCCGGCAGGGCGAACAGCGCGGCGGGCTGCGCCGGCGGTCCTAGTTTGGTCCAGCGCGGATAAGGGTTCTCTTCGTATTGCTGGCGCACCGCACTCGACACTTCACCGCCAATTTCAGTGAGGGCGGGGATGGTCGCGGCGATGCGCTTTTCCTCCCCGGGTTCGGTCACTTGCTGGGCCAGCAGCGCGGCGATACTTGGCGGCGCAGGCCGGTCGAGCAGCACCCGTGCATTCTTCAATGTATGAAGCGGGCAATAAGCGCCGATGGCAACAGACCAGAGCGGCGGATGAGGTTCTCCGGCGCTCAGCTTTTCGTCCAGTGCGGTTTGCAGACGGTCTGCCTCTTCGACCTCAGCATCCGTTGTGGCGAAAACATACTCATTGATGAAACACTGTCTTGCGACGCTGCAGTAAAAGCCAAGTATAACGTCGTCGGGCGTCGTGCCCGCGCTAGCTGCCGTCAGCATCGCGTAGCGCACATTGGTCAGAAGCCGCTCGAGGCCAATATCGGTAATCGGATCGCATTCGAGCAAGCGGCAGAGCAGCTCATCCTGCGCTAGCGCAGCCGTAGTCGCGCCACCATTAAGTTCTCCTGGCGGCAAGCGCGTCGGCCAGGCCGCATCGGCGCGAGCGACGGCGTCTTTGACGGCGCCATCGAGCTTGATGAGGCTGATGCTGACGCCCCCAAGATCGCGCGGGCGAACCCAGCCCTCGACCAACGCGCGCAGCACGAATTTGCGATAACGGCCGTCGTCGGCCGCGAACCGGACCAAGCCGACGCATTGCGCGAACATTGCCTTGCTTTGCGGCGTCTCTCTCAGTTCCAGGGCGCGGCAGGCCGCCTCGATCGCGCGATCGCGCTGTCCGGTCCACATATAGGCCTGACAGAGATTGCCATACGCCTCGAACATTTCGGGTTTGAGCGACAGCGCGTGTTCGATGTGGAAGATGGCTTCCGTCATCTTGCCCTGGCGCATCAACACGGCGCCGAGCCGGCCATGCGCCTCCGCATGGGACGGCAAAACCGCTAGCAACTGGCGGTAGCAGCGCTCTGCTTCGCCAAGCCTGCCGGCGTGATGATGCGTGACCGCCTGATTAAACAGTTCGACATGCATTACGGCCGGCGAGGGGCCGGCCGGCAAACGTGTCGCTTGGCCGCCTCCTTGGGTTCTGGCAGCTCTGCGTTGCTTGCGGTTCATCGCGGCTGACCGGTGCAGGAGGGCGTGCCGTTTGCTAGCGAACGCTGTGGGACAGGTCAACTTTCGGTCGTCGGCGCCGTCGGCGGCGCGCCACAATGTGGTTCAGCTTTTCGCATTTTCGCGCGCCGGATTCTGCGTCTCTCTTTTGGTGATGCGTCGCTACGGACCAAAAAGACGATGCTCTTTTCAACGCAGACGTTCGGCGGCGGCGACGCTTATAGTGCTATATGCGCCGGGTCTCGCTCGGCAAACGGCTGCAGGACTAGAACTCTTGCCTGTCGCGAACCATTTTGCTCGGACCGGCCGAGGTCCCGCTCAGCAGCACTAATGGTTGTGCTGCGAATTTCGGCCGATCGACCTGCGCGACGAGACACGGCATTCTTGGATTGCAGTGACTGCGGGGGGAGTGGGTTATCCGCCGTTCGTTCACGCTTGACAGGCGGGAAGGGCGGTCAAATAAGCGTTTTAGACGGAGAGGTGGCCGAGTGGCTGAAGGCGGCGGTTTGCTAAACCGTTATACGGTCTAAAGCCGTATCAAGGGTTCGAATCCCTTCCTCTCCGCCATGCTTTTGGCCCCTTCGCTGGGGCGAAGCGCGAAAGCGATGGGCAGATACTGGCGATTCGGAGCATGCATCGCCTGAACGGCCCGAAAGACTTATGTCGCACGATTGCCAGTGCTGGTTGGCGCAGATTCGCGCTAACAGCGGGTCCGTGCACTGTGACGTTTAGTCTGTTCCGCTAATTCATTGAAAAAACAAGGAAAATAGGTTTGCGCCAAGGAGTGATCGGCGCTCTCGTTGTGAAAGATCGCCGCCCGCAATTGCGTGTTTTTTACGCAACACCTTCCGGAAAACGGCACTTCGGGCCTGTGATTCAGGCGGTTATTCATTGCGTGGTGGAACTGAGGGGCTAATGTGACGGTGCGACGGAGGGGGGAACCCCAAGTCGACTCGGCCGGTGTTTTCGGGACGGAAAATAGCCGGTCGGGGGTTGGGGACCAAGGGGACCTTAGCAGGGGGGCGATGCCACCCGGCGGATACGGAACCCTCCCACGGCAAACAAACGGAGGTTCTTATGAAGATGGTGAAAAGCCTCCTCCTCGGCTCCGCGGCCGGCTTGGTTGCGGTAACTGCGGGGCAGGCAGCTGATCTTCCCGTAAAGGCCAAACCGGTCCAATACGTGAAGGTCTGCAGCCTCTACGGGGCGGGATTCTATTACATGCCCGGCACCGATATGTGCATCAAGATCGGTGGCTGGGTGCGGTCGGAAGTGACCTGGGGCACGAACGGCAACTCGACCACTGGCTCGTTCGCGTCCGACTATAATAACCGCTACACCAACAACTTCTGGACGCGGGAACGCGGCTACATCACGGCCGATGCTCGCGAACAGACGGCGTACGGCGTAGCCCGCGGCTATATCGCGGTCGGCGTTTCCTCGCAGAACCAGGGCAACGAAGTGCCGTCAGCCCAGGCCAGCATGAACCGCGCCTTCGTGCAGTGGGCGGGTTTCACGGCGGGCCAGTCGGTGTCGTTCTTCGACTTCTATCCGGCAGCCGCGATGCTCTACCGCGCCGGCAACCTGCCGTCGGAAGACTCCGGCGACGGCGGCTGGTGGGTGTGGGGCTATACGGCCCAGTTCGGCGGCGGTTTCTCCGCTACGCTGTCGGCCGAAGAGCGCCGTGACAACCAGAACATCGACTTCAGCGGTGCGGCTGGCGCG
>Ga0335081_10007804_pt1 | contig 17135 bp, 14 predicted proteins | sample Lox_Sample_35_FD_206713 | JGI IMG/M metagenome (GOLD analysis project Ga0335081, IMG submission 206713) | Soil microbial communities from Loxahatchee National Wildlife Refuge, Florida, United States - Lox_Sample_3.5 | ecosystem: Environmental > Terrestrial > Soil > Wetlands | place: USA... | reverse complement strand
GCGCTTCTGCCGCTCGTACTGGGCATGCACGAGCGTCCACGGCACCGTGTTGTCCGTCTCGCCTGAGATCAGCAGCAGCGGCCCCCGCTCGGGGTTCTCGGTATCGACCTTTGCCTCTGTCCAAGGGTTGAGGTTCGCCGTCGCCGCCTGGAACAGCGGAGCCCCAGGCGCCGGCACCGCGAACTCCTCGTACAGCGCCTTGGCCTCGTCCTCGTCGACGACGTTGGCGAAGGCGTAGCGGAACTGGTCGTAGGTCAGCGGTATGGCACGGTGGCGGTTGAGCGGGTTGCCGAGCACCGGCTTCGATGCACGGAGCGCGGAGATCGGCAGCGGCAGCACGCCGCGAAACGGGGCAGCGTCGATCGCCACCGTGGCCGCACTCAAGCCCCGACCGGCGATGATCTGCGCGAGCAGCCCGCCGAACGAGTGGCCGATGACCGCCGGCTTGAGATCAAGCTCCTCGATCACGCCGGCGACGTGGTCGGCCACCTGGCCGATCGTCTTGCCGGCGAACGTGTCCGGGTTTGCGTTCGCGTCTCGCACCGTGTCCGGGTCATCGGGCCAGCCCGGCGTGAGCGTCGCGAAGCCGGCCTCTTGGAACAGGGTCGCCCACCGGTCCCAGCTGCTGGGGAGCAGCCAGAGCCCGTGAATGAAGACCACCGGCGGCTGGCCGCTGCGGTTGGCTCCCTCGATCTGATCCCGTTCATGCTCGCTGATCGTCGATGTGTCCATGGCTTCGTCCTCGGTCGGTCGCGGCCGGCTGACCGCGGATGGGCGATACGTGGCAACGGAGCTTGAGGGATTCGTGCAGGCGCGCAATGGAGGAACCACCACCAAGATCGCCCGTTTGCGGTGGCGGTCTCCACCGCTCTAGCCTTAAGGCGATGGACGCCGCCCTCGGGATCGAAGTGGGATCGGCCGCCGCCGGGTGGGATTCGCTGCTCGAGGGGCTGCGCCGCGAGTACGCGTGGAGCGTGGAGCGGACGGTCGAGCGGATGCGAACCTTCCCCTCCTACGCCGATCTCGACACCGCGGCGCTACGTGCGGTCGTCGCGCGCAACCACGAGGCGCTCCTCGCCGGACTCGAACTCGGTCGTAGACCCGAGCCCGTCGACACGACCGAGATCTTCTCCGCCAGCGGCGCCACGCGCGCGCAGCAGGGCGTCGCCACCTCGGACATGCTCGCGGCCTGGCGGATCGGACAGGAAAGCCTCTACCTGCTTGCCTCGACGCTCGTGGAGGCGGGTGCCGGGCGCGATCAGCTCCTGCTCGAGCCCCTCGAGCTCGAGCTGGCGGGGGTCGATTTTCGCAATGCTCGCCGCGGCCGAGGGACACCGGCGGACGGAGCTCAGCCTCGCGCGCGAACGCGAGCACGCCCAGGCCAACCTCATCCGCCGCATGATCGCCGGGACGATCGCCCCGGCCGAGATGCGCATGGCCCTCCTCCCGCTCGGCCTGGATCCGGACGCCGCGTACCACGCCCTGCGCACGTGTCCGACCCCGTCCCACGGCATCAACGACATCGAACGCCTCCTCGGTGTGGACATGCCGGCGTCACTCGCGCACGGGGTGATCGCGCTCGTTGACGGAGACCTTTGCGGGTTCATGAGCAGTCTCTCCAAGACTCCGTTCCCGATGCCCGTGGGCGTCTCCGCGTCCGCGCCGCTCACCGAATTCAAGAGTGCATTCCGGCGCGCAACGCGCGCGTTCAACACCGCGCGGGCCCTGGGGGCAGTGGGCGTATTCGACCTGGAAATGCTCGGCATCCAGGCCGCCATCGTGAGCGATGCGGACGTTGGCGACGTGTTCAAGCGCCGGTACGTGGACAGCCTCAACGGCGTCACCGGGAGCGAGATAATCCTCGACACAGTTGAGCGCTTCCTCAACAACGACCTCGGCGTGGAAGCGACCGCACGCGAGCTGGGCGTGCACAGCAACACGGTCAGACAGCGACTCGGCCGGTTCGAACAACAGACGCAGAGATCGCTGCGCGAGGCCGAAACCATCGCCGAAGTCTGGTGGGCCCTGCAACGCAGGCACCTAGACGCGGGCTAAACACAGCCAGCTGACAGCGTCGAAGCCGTCCCGTGAACGGGCGCGCTGCCCGTTCGTCGGTGACGATCGCCTCGGTCGAGCACCAACGCGAACACCGTCCCGAACATCGCGTTGTCGGCAAGCTGGGGCACGAGCGGCAGGTCCCTGATCGCCGGGAACGATCTTCCGATCACGCCGACGTTGATGACGCCGATCGCCAATCCTGCGGCCGCGCCCCACTCGGCGGAATGATTCCGGGGGAGCGTTCGTGCCAGCGTTCCACCGCACAGCATCGAGATCGCGATGTGGACGACCACGCCGCGGCGGAATCCCGGTCGGCCAGGCGGAACGAGCGCCCCGACGGCACGGGTTGCGTCGTAGATGTAAACCGCGGCCGCTCGCAGGCTCCGCTGCTTGACCAGGGCGTGGACCGTCGACGGCAGCCCGCTGACCGTCGAGGCGACCAGGGTTGCCTCCATGACTCGTCGGCGGTCACGCGCCATCGGCACAAACATACCTACGCATCGAAGTGGCCCGGCGGGGCCGGTCGTCGGGTGTCGCTGGGGGAGCGGACAGGTTTGAGCTTATGGACGGTGCCGGTCATGACCGTGCCGCCGACGTGGCTGCGACTTGACCCGCCGAAGGGGCGCCGGCGGGAGCGAACGAGCGACGGGCACAAGTGCGGCGGGTCGAATTCCGTTCCTCGGGCGTGAGCGATTTGCCTCAAGCAGCGATGACGTGTGCGCTCGTCGCCCGATACCGCGATCCCAGGAGGGCCGATAGATGAGCTTGACCGAGCAGCCGGTGGTGCAGCTGCGCCACCTCGATCGTTTCTTCATCGGTGGCGAGTGGGTCGCGCCGTCGAGCGAGACGACGATCACGGTGACCGATTCCGCGACCGAGGAGCGGTTCTTCTCGGTCGCCGAGGCCCAGGCGGCCGACATCGCACGGGCGGTCGAGTCCGCGCGCCGGGCGTTCGACGAGGGCCCGTGGCCGCGGATGAGCCACGCCGAGCGGGCCGAGTACCTGCGCGCGATCGCGGCGGCGCTGCGTCGGCGCGGCGACGAGGTCGGTGACATCTGGCCGCGCGAGTCGGGCGTGCTTCACCGCATCGCCAGGAACGCGGCCGAGGGCGCCGCCCGGAAGTTTGAGTACTACGCCTCGCTGGCGGACACGTTCCCGTTCGAGGAGGAGGCGCGGCCGACGGCCGGTGGCAAGTTCGGGCTGCTCGTGCGCGAGCCCGTGGGGGTCGTCGGCGCGATCGTCCCGTGGAACGTTCCGATGACCCTGATCTCGAACAAGGTGGCGCCCGCGCTGCTGGCGGGGTGCACCGAGGTATTGAAGTCCTCGCCGGAGGCGCCCGGGGAGGGGTATGTGCTGGCCGAGGTCGCCGAGGAGGTCGGGCTGCCGCCGGGGGTGCTGAACGTCGTGACCGCCGATCGTGAGGTGTCGGAGCTGCTGGTCCGCGATCCACGGGTCGACAAGATCACGTTCACCGGCTCGACCGCGGCCGGTCGGCGGATCGCCGGGATCTGCGGTGAGCGGATCGCCCGGTGCACGCTCGAGCTGGGCGGCAAGTCGGCGGCGGTGATCCTCGACGACATCGACCTCGGGACCGTCGCCCGGACGATCTCCGGCGCGGAGTGCTTCCTGTCGGGCCAGGTCTGTTCGTCGCTGACGCGGATCGTCGTGCCGCGTCACCGCCACGACGAGCTGCTCGATGCGTTGTCGTCGACGTTCTCGGAGGTGCGGATCGGCGATCCGTTCGACCCCGAGACCCAGATGGGACCGCTGGCTTCCGAGCGCCAGCGTGACCGGGTGCTGGGCTACATCGACCAGGGTGTGGCCGAAGGCGCGACGCTCGCGACCGGCGGCGGTCGTCCCACGCACCTCGACCGCGGCTGGTTCGTCGAGCCGACCGTGTTCGGGAACGTCGACAACGGCTCCACGATCGCGCGTGAGGAGATCTTCGGACCGGTCCTGAGCGTGATCCCGGCCGACGACGAGCGTGACGCCGTGCGCGTTGCCAACGACACGATCTACGGACTGAATGCCTCGGTGTTCACCGACGACGTGGAGCGGGCGCGAGCGGTCGCGGGAGAGTTGCGCTCGGGCACGGTCGGACACAACGCCTTCCGGACCGACTTCGGGATTGCGTTCGGCGGGTTCAAGCAATCCGGGATTGGCCGCGAAGGCGGAATCGAGGGGCTCTACCCGTTCCTCGAGACCAAGACGGTGATCCTCGAAGGCCGGCCGGCCCGTCACGGTACACAGGGCAGCTAGCTGCGAGGCGACCGTGGTGGGGGCCCCGGCGTCCCACGACTGCGGCGGGCGAGCATCCCGGCTTGCCAATGCGTGCAGGCGAATCGGGATTTCGGTGCTGAGTTGAGGCTTGACGGCTAGGCAGCGCTTGAGCGCAAACGCTTGAGCGGTAAACTGTGTGACGAACGACCTGGCGCTCAGGTTCGCTCCACCGGGGGTGCAGCCGGGGCCATGAGGGAGGTTGTCGATGGCGGTTGTGCCCATCCGTCGAATCCTCGACCCAGCTTTCGCCGACCGTTACGGCGTGGCGGCGATCAACGTGGTCGACGATCTCACGCTCGAGGCGGTGCTCGCCGCCGCGACCGGGCTCGACTCCCCGCTGATCGTTCAGACATCGCTCAAGACCGTCAAGTCGATCGGCGCCAAGCCGCTCTACACCATGTGGCGGGCCCGGGCGGACGAGGCGCCGGTGCCGGTCTCGCTGCATCTCGACCACTGTCCCGACCGCCAGTGGATCAGCATCTGCCTGCAGGCGGGGTGGAACTCGGTCCTGTTCGACGGCTCCCACCTCGACGTCGCCGAGAACACGCGCCAGACGGTTGAAGTCGTCGCCGAGGCCGAGCGCTATGGCGCCCAGGTCGAGGGCGAGATCGAGAGCGTGCTCGGCGTCGAGGACGGCGTGGGCTCCGACGAGGCAGGCGCGGTTCACCCGGTGGAGGTGTCCGCGCGGTTCATCGAGGAGACCGGCGTGTACTCGTTCGCGCCGGCAATCGGCACCGCGCACGGCCTGTACAAGCGCTCGCCTGAGCTCGAGCCCGAGCGCGTCACCGAGCTTGTCGCACTGCACCCGATCCCGATGGTGCTGCACGGCGGCACCGGCCTCACCGAGGCGCAGTTCACGGATCTGATCTCCCGCGGCTGCGCCAAGGTCAACATCTCGACGGCGCTGAAGATTGCGTTTGTCGATGCGCACCGGGAGTACCTGGACGCCAACCCCGGCAAGCACGATCCGCCGTCGATGCTCAGCCACGTGCGGGAGGCGGTCAAGAAGATGGCCGAGTACCACATCGGCATGTTCGGGTCCGCCGGACGGGCGAGCGCGCTGTCGGCGTCCGTCGGCTGAACACGTGCCTGCGCTGATCTTCGACTGCGACGGAGTGCTTGCGGACACCGAGCGCGACGGTCATCGTCCGGCCTTCAATGAGACGTTCGCCGAGGTCGGGCTCCCGGTCCGCTGGTCCGAGGGGGAGTACGGCGAGAAGCTCAAGATCGGAGGCGGCAAGGAGCGGATGGCCTCGCTGCTGACGGACGACTTCGTGCGCGCCAACGGTCTACCCGCGGACGCCGAGGGCCAGAAGGAGCTGCTCGCGGACTGGCACCGGCGCAAGACTGCGCGCTACAAGGCCATGGTCCAGGCGGGCCGCCTGCCCGGCCGCCCGGGCATTGCCCGGATCGTGAGCGAGGCGCTTGATGCCGGCTGGACGCTCGCGGTCGCGTCGACGTCGGCGGAGGAATCGGTGAGGGCCGTGCTCGAGCACGCGGTTGGCGAGCAGAATGCGGCGAAGTTCGCGGTGTTCGCGGGCGACATCGTCCCGGCCAAGAAGCCTGACCCCGCGATCTACACGCTCGCGCTCGAGCGGCTCTCGCTCGAGCCCGGCGACGCGATCGTGATCGAGGATTCGCGCAACGGCCTGCTCGCCGCGGTCCGCGCCGGGATCCGCTGCGTCGTGACCGTCTCGAGTTACACCGCGGACGAGGACATGAGCGAAGCCGTGCTCGTCGTCTCGAGCCTCGGCGACCCGGGCGAGCCCGCGCTGGTGCTGGTCGGTCGCGGCGCCGCGGCGCCGGGCGAGCTGGTGACGCTCGCCGATCTCGATGCGTGCCGAACACAACCCCTACTCGACAAGGAGGCCGTATGAGCGACAAGGCGCCGCCGTCAGGCGCCGCCGACCGATCCGGTGGCGCGCTGACCCGTGCGGAGATGGTCGTGCGGGTGATCGCCCAGACCGCCGTCGACAACGAGACCTATTTCTGCGAGCTCGACGCGGTCGTCGGCGATGGCGACTTCGGCTACTCGCTCGCGCGCGGCTTCGAGGTCGTGCTCGGAGACTGGGATGCGATGGAGTACAGCGACGTCAGCGGTCTGTTGAAGAAGACCGCGATCGTCCTCTCCAAGCGCATCGGCGGCACGTCGGGACCAATCTGGGGGACGGCGTTTCTGCGTGCGGGCGGCGCGCTGGGGGACGCTCCCGAGCCGAGCGGTGAGCAGGTCATCGCCGCGATGCGTGCCGCGATCGAGGGGATCAAGCAACGCGGCAACACCGATCTCGGCGACAAGACGCTGCTCGATGCGCTCGCACCCGCGGTCGACGCGCTCGAGGCGACGCTGCCCGAGGGCGCGGGCGTCGCGATCGAACGCGCCGCGTCGACGGCGCGCGAGAGAGCCGAGGCGACCAAGGGCATGGTCGCGATGCGCGGCCGGGCCTCCTACACCGGTGAGCGCAGCCGGGATTCGGTGGACGCGGGCGCGATCGGCATCGCGGTGATGTTCGAGGCGGTAAGCAAGGCCTGGCAGGAGGCCAAGCTCGAGCTGGCGTGACGGCCAGGGCGGCGGGCGGCTAAGGCGCCGCCGTCAGGCGCCGCCGTCAGGCGCCGCCGACCAGTCTGATGAGGCGCCGCCGACAAATGGATGGGAGGCGCGGGGTTGGACGCTGGCGAGATCCGTTCAGCGCGCTTATAGAGGCAGGACACTCGAGAGGAGATCAGGTGAAGAAGTTCGTCAATTACCCGCAGCAGTTCGTGCCGGAGATGCTGAAGGGGATCGAGCTCGCCAACCCGGGCAAGCTCCGGTACGTCCCCGAGTACAACCTGATCATGCGGGCCGACGCGCCGCGCGAGGACAAGGTCTCGATCGTCCAGGGATCGGGTTCCGGCCACGAGCCGGCCCACGTGATGGTCGTCGGCAAGGGCATGCTGGACGCCGCGTGTCCGGGAGACGTGTTCGCCGCACCGCCGTCGGACTACGTGTACGAGACCACCAAGCTCCTGGCCAGCCCGAAGGGCGTATTGCACATCATCAACAACTACACGGGCGATCGCATGTCGTTCGACATGGGGCGCGAGCTGGCCGAGGCCGAGGACATCAAGATCGCGACGATCATCGTCGACGACGACGTCGCCGTGAAGGACTCCACGTACACGGTGGGCCGCCGCGGCGTCGCCGGCAATTTCTTCGTGATCAAGGCGGTCGGAGCCGCGGCTGAGCGCGGCGCGGAGCTCGACGATCTCGTCAAGCTCGGAGAGCGCGTGAACTCGGTCACGCGGACGATGGGCATGGCGCTGACGTCGTGCACGCCGCCCGCCAAGGGCTCGCCGCTGTTCGAGCTCGGCGACGACGAGATGGAGATGGGCGTCGGCATCCACGGTGAGCCGGGACGCCGGCGCGAGAAGCTCGCCGACGCGAACGCGATCATCGACGAGCTGCTCGAGGCGGTCGCGTCCGACCTGCCGTACTCCTCAGGCGACGAAGTCGCATTGATGATCAACGGGCTCGGCGGCACGCCGATCTCCGAGCTGTACATCTGCTATGGCCGCGCCCATCAGCAGCTCGCCGATCGCGGGCTCAACGTCACGCGCAGCTACGTGGGCGAGTACTGCACCTCGCTCGACATGGCCGGCGCATCGCTGACGCTGGTCAAGCTCGACGACGAGCTGAACGAGCTGTTCGACGCGCCCGCCGAAGTGGCGGTGCGCATCTTCTAGCCGGAAGTCGCGAGCCGGTGCCGGCGGCCGTCCCCGCCGGCACCGGTCGCCCGGATCCTCACGGCGAATCGACTGTGCCGGGCGGGGATGCGAGCCGGTGCTGGGCGAGGACGCTGTCGACGAACCGAACGGCGGCGGTGGCGTTCTCGAGCCGCCAGCGCACGAGCGTCTGGTCGAACCCTTCGGCGTCCCGGACCGCGTCCTGAAGCGACTCCACGATGCTCTGGAAACGCTCCCGCTGGGCCTGCAGCAACGGCCCAGGGTCGCGGTCCCGGCGCTCTAGGAAAAGAAGCTTGAGCAGCAGCATCGATCGAGCGTCACGAACGTGCGGTACCGGCGCGCCCAGCCACTTCTCGAGCGCCCTCGTGCCCGCCGGCGTGATCCGCAGCACGGTCCTGGCGGGACCCGATCGGCTGGCGACGGTCTCGGCCGGCTGCGCGAGGCCTGACCGGGTGAGCGCCTCGATCGCGTAATAGGCGCGCGGTCGCCGCAGCGACCACACCCGTCCGATCTCGCCGTCCTCCGCCATTGCTCGCGCGATCGCGAAGCCGTGGGTCGGTCCCTCTCCGAGCAGGGCCAGGACGGCCCATTCGCTCGGCGTCATCTGCTCGCCCGTGCGCGGCACGCTGACCACGAACGCTAACGCGCGGGCGGCGCTCTAGGAATCGCTTGCCAGGTAGTCAGGATTGGACTAGCGTTCAGGTGCCGCACGAATCACACATCAGAGCGCGCGGGCGCCGGCTCGCGCGGAGAGGAGAGAGACATGGCGGTTCTCGAATCCGTAGAGCAGCAGGCGGGCGGCTTCGTTCGCTCACCGCACAAGCTGCTGATCGACGGGGAGTGGGTCGAGGCGGCGTCAGGCGAGACGTTCGCGACGTTCAACCCGTCGACTGAGGAGACGCTGGCCGAGGTGGCGTACGGCCGCGCAGAGGACATCGAGCGGGCGGTGAAGGCTGCCCGGAAGGCGTTCGCGGACGACTCACCCTGGCGGCGGATGAACGCGTCGGATCGCGGACGGCTGATCTGGCGCATCTCCGAGCTGATCGAGGAGCACGCGGACGAGCTTGCGATGCTCGAGTCGCTGGACAATGGCAAGCCGTACCGCATCGCCAAGGCGGCCGATGTCGCGCTGTCGGCGGATTTGTTCCGGTACATGGCGGGGTGGCCGACGAAGATCGAGGGCAACACGGTGCCGATCTCGGCGTTGCCGGCCCCGGGCGAGTATCTGGCGTACACGCTGCGCGAGCCGGTCGGGGTGGTCGGGCAGATCATTCCGTGGAACTTCCCGCTGCTGATGGCCGCGTGGAAGCTCGGCCCCGTGCTCGCATGCGGTTGCACGGTGGTGTTGAAGCCGGCCGAGCAGACGCCGCTCTCCGCCCTGCGGCTCGGTGAGTTGCTGCAAGAGGCCGACGTGCCCGATGGGGTGGTGAACATCGTGACCGGGTTCGGGGACGCCGGCGCGGCGCTGGCCGCGCATCACGATGTCGACAAGGTCGCTTTCACCGGCTCGACCGAGGTCGGTCGGCTCGTGGTGCAGGCCGCTGCAGGCAACTTGAAGAAGGTCAGTCTCGAGTTGGGCGGCAAGTCGCCGAACGTCGTCTATGCCGACGCCGACATGGAGGCCGCGATCCCGGGCGCAGCGAACGCGATCTTCTTCAACCATGGCCAGTGCTGCAACGCGGGCTCCCGCCTGTACGTGCAAGAGCCGATCTTCGACGACGTCGTCTCCGGTGTCTCGGAGATCGCGAAGTCGATCAGGGTTGCTCCCGGCATCGAGCCCGGCGCGGAGATGGGGCCGCTGATCTCCGACGAGCAGTTCGAGAAGGTCCTCGGCTATCTGCAATCCGGCAAGGATCACGGCGCGGAGGCCGTGGTCGGTGGGGAGCGGTTCGGTCACCGCGGCTATCTCGTGCAGCCGACGATCCTCACCAATACCAACCCGGACATGAAGGTCGAGCGCGAGGAGATCTTCGGCCCGGTCGTGTGCGCGATCCCGTTCGAGGATCCCGACGAGATCGTGCCGGTCGCGAACGACACCAACTACGGCCTTGCCGCCGGTGTGTTCACCCGCGACATCTCCAAGGCGCATCGCACCGCGAAGCGGCTGCGTGCCGGCACCGTGTGGATCAACACCTACCACGTGTTCGACGCCGCGATGCCGTTCGGCGGCTACAAGGAATCCGGCTGGGGCCGCGAGATGGGTCACCAGGTCCTGAACAACTACCTCGAGACGAAGTCGGTCGTCACGGCGCTCTGATCGAGGGGGGACAACCAGTCATGGCAATCATCCGTCCGGCACGGGTGGGGGGCCCGGTCCGGGCGGATGTGGATCAGGCGCGCCGGAGGTACGCGCCGATGGCACATCCGGGCAGCCCCGGCCGGTGGAGCGATGAGGCGATCCTGCGCGCGCTGCGGGGTTGGACGGACGAGCTGGGCCGTCCACCGCGCCGCGAGGAGTGGTCGGGGGAACGGCCACGGATCGCGCCGCCCGGTCAGCGGAAGTGGATGCGCGAGCATCCGTACTGGCCGAGCAGCTCGTGCGTGGCTGACCATTTCGGCTCGTGGAGCAAAGCTCTCCATGCGGCGGGCCTGATCGAGAGCGCGGTCCATTTCGACGAGAGCGTCGCCAAGCGCGTCGAGAAGGCTTGGCGCCTGCGTGCCGACGGCCTCACGATCCGGGCGATCGCGGACCGGCTCGGCGTCGGAACCTCGACGGTGCACAACTATCTGCGCGCGGCCAGCTGCCCCCAATGCGGCGGACCGGTCGCGAGTCCGCGCGCGGAGCGCTGCATTGCCTGCACCGCGCACGAGCCGACGATCCGGCCGGCGTGGACCCGGGAGACGGTGCGCGACGCGATTCGTGCTTGGACCGCCGAGCGCGGTGCAACGCCGAGCTATCACGAGTGGACGCCCTCGCGCTCGTTCCCGGGCGTCTGGGGGGCCGAGAGTCCCCGCTGGCCGAGCGCCGCGGTCGTCTGCGACCTGTACTGCGAGTACCGCAACCCCTGGAACGCGGCGCTCGTCGATGCGGGCGCATCCCCGCGCTTCCAACGCTGGAGCGATGACGCGATCCGTGCCGCGCTGGCCGACTTCTGGGCGCGCACCGGTCGAGCGCCGCGCCCCGCGGACCTGGTCACGGCCACATGGCGCGGTCCGACGTCGAGGACGCTGCGGCGGAGGTTCGGGAGTCTCGAACGGGCGTGGAAGACGCTCGGTCCCGTCCCCGGATCGGTCGCCGATCGCGATCGAGCGGCGAAGCAGCGCGTTCCGTGATGGCCTCGTAGGTCCGGCACCGATATCACCACCGGAGAGAGATGGCTGGCCACAACCCAGATCATCCGGCAGCAGCGGCTGATCGGTGGCGAATGGACGGACGCGCGGCAGGTGCGCGCCGGCGGTGGGCACCGCGCCTGCCTGCGCCTATCGCGGGTGCCGGCGCGAGGATCGGCGGGGCGGGTGACTGTCTCGGCTCCGGTGTACCAGCACCCTGGGTCGGGCGCCGTGCCTGGATGCAACGCCATCGACGGGGCTCGGTGACGGCGCGGAGCTTGGCTCGGCGCCGACGCGCGGGAGCCACTCGAGCCAGCTCGGCAGGTACCAGTTCCAGTCGCCGAGCAGCTTCATCGTCGCCGGCAGCAGAACGGCGCGGACGACCGTCGCGTCCAGGAGCACCGCTACGGCGAGGCCGACGCCGAGCATCTTGAACACGATCTCGTTGAGCGTGGCGAAGATCGCAAACACGGCGACCATCACGATCGCGGCGCTCGTGACGACGCCGGCGCTTGCCTTGATGCCGTGCGCCACGGCATCTTGGGTGCTCATCCCGCCGTCGTGGGCCTCACGGACGCGGCTGAGGATGAAGACGTGGTAGTCCATCGAGAGGCCAAACAGGACCACGAACAGGAACAACGGAAGCCAGTTGACGACTCCGCCGATCGACGTGAAGCCCAGCAGCGACTGGAGGTGTCCCTGCTGGAAGATGAGCACGAGCACTCCGTAGGCCGCCCCCACGGAGAGGAGGTTCAACACGATCGTGGTGAATGCGATCACGATCGAGCGGAAGGTCGCCAGCAGCAGCACGAAGGCCAGTCCGAGGACGAAGATGAACACGTACGGGGCGTGGTTCTTCATCGTGTCGTTGAAGTCCACGGTCTGACCCGCCTCGCCCGTGGTGTGCACGGTGACTCCGGGAACACGGCCGATCGTCGCGGGGATCACGCGGTCGCGAAGCTGCGCGAGCGCGTTCAGGGACGCGGCGTCGGTGCCCGTGCCGACGAGCGGAATCGACACCCGCGCGGCCTGGTGGGAGGCGCTGATGTCGACCAGGATCGGCTCATGCATCTGGCCGCTCGCGAGCGCGCGGTGCTCCAGCGCCGCGATGCCCGCGGTGATCGCCGGCGTCGTGACGGTTGAAGCGCTGATCACCACGGTCTCGGGCTCGGCCCCGCCGGGGAACGATTGCTGGACGCGCTCGTAGGCCTGCATCACCGCAAGGTCTGGGGGAAGTCCCTGCATGCCGGCACTCACGGTGTGCAGGCTGAACGCCGGGATAGCGAGGGCGACGAGCAGCGCCGTGGCGGCGCCGCCCCAGAGAACGGGTGCGCGCAGCACCGCGGCGACGATCGGCGCCCAGAATCGGGACTCCCCGGGCTTGGCGCGCAGCCGCCCGAGTCCCGGGATTCGTCCGCGGTCGACGTGATCGCCGAGCTTGGAGAGCGCGGCCGGCAGAACGCTGAGCGAGCCGGTGAGCGCGATCGCGACCACCAGCACGGTGCCCATGCCGAACGAGGTGAATATCTGGTTGCCCATCAGGAACATCCCGGTCATCGCGATCATCACCGTGAAGCCCGAGATCAATATCGCCCGACCAGAGGTGGCGGCAGCAGCCTGCAGCGCGTCCGCCGGCGCGCGGCCATGGGCACGCTCTTCGCGAGTTCTGCGCACGTAGAAGAGCGAATAGTCGATCCCGACCGCGAGACCGATGCAGAGAATCACTGAGGTGATCGACTGCTCGACATGCAAGACATGGCTCAGGAGCTCGGTCAGGCCGAGCGCCGCCAGGACCGCGGTGAAGCCGAGCAGCAACGGCACCCCGGCCGCAACCAGTGCTCCGAACGCGATCACCAGGATGAACAGGGTGATCGGCACCGAAGTCGCCTCGGCCTTGTGGAAGTCCTCGCTGACCAGCGTGTTCACCGCTCGGAGCGTGCTGGCGGTGCCGAGCTCGCCGATGAACAAGTCGGGGTGTGCCCGCTGCACTGCCGCGGTCGCCGCCGGCGCCGGTGCGACCCGGTTCTGCGCCGTGTCCGGGTCGCCGGTGATCTGGAAGGTCACGAGCGCCGCGCGGCCGTTACTCGAGATCAGTCCCGCGTTGCCATGAGTGAGCGGGGACCTGATCGCCGCGACCGACGGGGTGCGCGACAAGCGTCTCACGAGATCGGTCACGGCAGCGCGGTAGGCGCGACCGGCAAGCGCACCGCTCGGGTTCTCGATCACGACCTCCTCGCCGGCGCGCTCACGCGGGAACTGCTGCGCCTGCGTCTCATCGGCAAGCCGCGACTGCCCGTTCTCCGTCTCCACCTGCGTGAGCGTGACCATGCCCGCAGCGGCGCCGAGGCCGAACGCCAGGATCACAAACGCCAGCCACCCGAGCACGACCAACCGACGGTGAGCTGCACTCCAACGCGCCGCACGAGAGGTGAAATTCTGTGAGTGCCGCATCGAGTCCAAGCCGCCCGATCGGGGCCGTGATTCGTGCAACCAGCATTACCCAGGATCCGGCGCCGGCGCATCGGTAACGACGCGCAAATCCGGGCGGACTTCCCACATCACCGACACACGGCGATTCCAAGTCGAGACGAAACCGCCCCCGCGCTGGCGGGGGCGGTTCACGGCTCGGGATGGGACAGGGTCAGGCATGATGCGCCGGTCGACGCGAACTCGCTTCTGGGGCATGGTCGCGGTGTCGTTGCGAGATGTCGTGAATGTAGCCGGCCACGACGCCGTCCGAAATCAATCGGACGCTCGGCCGCCGGCCGGAGTGCAGCGGGGCATGTGGCGAGCGGCGACCCGCTCGACTTGACGCGGTGGTGCGGGCGGGGAGGCGACCCGTGCGTGTCATGCGGCCTCTCTCTCGATGTCGAAGTCGGCGGGGGCGTCGTCTGCCGCGGGGGTGTCGGCCAGTTGCAGCCCCGGCTGCGCGGGGCGGGGTCTCAGCAGCGCGAACGCGAGGACGATGCCGGCCGTTATCGTGGCCGCGCCGACGAGGAACGCGAGGTGGTAGCCGCCGATCAGCGAGCTGGTAAGCCCTTCGTGGGCGGATAGCAGTCCCTTCGTCCGGTTCGCGGCGATCGTGCTGAGCACGGCGAGGCCGAGCGCGCCGCTGATCTGCTGAGAGACGTTGGTGATCCCCGAGCCGAGGCCCGAGTCGGCAGCGGGAACGTCGGCCATCGCGAGGGTAAGCAGCGGCATGAACGCAATGCCGATGCCCAGGCCGATCGCGAAGCAGGCGAAGAAGATCGTCGGGAAGAAGGCCGTGTCCGGTCCGACGGTGCTGAACACGAGAAGGCCGATGACCGCGCTCGCCATGCCCGCGGTGAGCACGCGCAGCGGCCCAAACCGCGAGACGAGCCGTGCGGTGATGCCCTGCGACAGGATCGCGACCGTGACCGTCCACGGCAGGAAGGCCGCGCCGGTCTGGACGGCACCGTAGTGGCGGACGTGCTCGAGATACAGGCATCCCAGGAAGAACGTCGAGTACATGCCGGTCACGAGGAAGCCTCTGACCAGGCTCGCCCTGATCAGCCCCTGGAGTCGCAGGATGCGCATGGGCATGATCGGGTTCTCGATGCGGGCCTCGAGCGCCACGAACGCCGCCATCAGCAGCGCGGCGACGGCGCCGACGCCAAGGACCTGAGCCGAGATCCAGCCGTGAGTCGTGGCCTGCACGATCGCGTAGATGAAGCCCATCAGCGACGCCGTGACCAGGATCGAGCCGATCCAGTCGACGCCGTGCCCGAGCCCGAGCCCGCTGTCGGAGCGGATGAACCTCTGACCGAGCACGAACGTCGCGACGCCGATCGGGAGGTTGACGAAGAACACCCAGTGCCAGCTCAACGCCTGGGTGAGAACGCCGCCGGCGAGGAGGCCGAGCGAGCCTCCGGCGACCGACACGAATACGTACGCGCTCATCGCCCGGATGCGCTCGCTCGGCAGCGGGAACTCGGTGATGATGATCGCGAGGATCACCGACGCTTGGGCGGCGGCGCCGACGCCCTGCACGAACCGGGCGGCGATCAGCGCTCCCTGGCTCGGCGCGACGCCGCACACGAGCGAGGCGGCGGTGAATGTGACGAGGCCCGCCAGGAAAACTCGCTTGCGGCCGGCGAGATCGCCGAGCCGGCCCGCGAGCAGGAGCAGGCTCCCGAAGGTGACGAGGAATGCGTTGACGACCCACGTGAGGTTCGACTGGCTGAAGTGGAGGTCGCGTTGAATCGAGGGCAGCGCGACGTTCACGATCGTGACGTCCAGCACGATCATCAGCTGCGCCAGGCACACGACCATGAGCGCCGTCCAGCGACGGCTGTCCGGGGGAGTCGGATTTGTCGGCGGCGGCTGACGGCGGCGCCTTGGGAGACTTGTCGGCGGCGCCTGACGTCGGCGCCTTGGGCTTTGTGAGGAGACTTGGTTCATACGGATCCCAACTTGTCGGCGATGCGGTGAGGCGCTAAAATGGAGGCCACCTCCGAAATAAGTGGAGGCCTCCTCCGGAAACTATATGGAGGCACCCTCCGTTTGTCAAGGGAATCCGTATGAGCACCACCGAAGTCAGCCCCGAGACACTGATCACCCGGCCCAAGCGCGCGGACGCTCGGCGCAATTACGAGAAGGTGCTCGCCGCGGCTCGGGAGGCGTTTGCCGAGGGCGGGGAATCGACGGCGCTCGAGGAGATCGCACGTCGCGCCGGGGTGGGCATCGGCACGCTGTACCGCCACTTCCCGAGCCGACAGGCGCTGCTGGAGGCTCTCTACGTCAACGAGGTCGAGGAGGTGTGTCGCTCGGCTGCCGAGCTCGACGACAGCGATCCGTGGGAGGCGCTTACCGCATGGTTCGAACGCGTGCTGGCGTACCTCGCGACCAAGCAAGCGCTCGCCCAGGAGTTGCTCAACTACTTCGACCGCGACGCCGCCCTGTTCCGGGTGTGCCGGACGTCGCTGTACGAGGCGGGCGAGCCGCTGCTGACCCGGGCTCAGGGAGCCGGCGTCGTCCGCCAGGACGTCGAGTTCCCCGAGGTCATGCAGATGGTGATGGGAATCGCCAAGATCCCGGCCGGCGATCCGGGTCAGGTCGCGCACATCCTCCGAATCGCCCTCGACGGACTTCGCTACCGCCCCGAGGACTAGGCGCTCGAGCCGCTGGGCCGTCTAGCGGTCCCGGGCGGCCCGCGAGGACGGCGCGGTCATCGTGCTGGCGAGGTCGGCGGCGACGAGCTGTGGCCCGGCGAGCCGGGACCGCCGGTCTACGTTCCGGCCCGACACGGTGTTGGCTGACCCGCGGGACGTTAAGCCTCAGGGCTACGAGCACGACCTGATCGTCGATACGACGGGAGTCGGTACCGGAATCGTTGGCTGCGAGCCCGATACGGTCACGTGGATGATGGTCCGCGTCGTCGTGCCGAGCACGCCGGCGGTGGCGATCATGACCATGCTGTTGCTGCCGTTGACATACCCCCTCACGGTCGCAGGCACCGAGCTGAGGAGCGGGTACGCGCTGGCAACCGCCGCCGGCACGGAGTGACAAGCGGAGTGCCGACGTTGAATCTCGTCTTCGAGGTGAACGTCACCACAAGCAGCTTCGCGGCCGTCGGCCGCGAGGTCAGTGTGAGCGAAAGTAATGCAGCTACAGCAGCGCGGCTCGCCACCGCGAGTGACACTCCCGCTCGAGGATTCGTCAGCCAAGTCACAAGGCGAACCCACCTCGTTCACACGCTGTTTACAATCGTCGCCGCGGCCACGTAAGGCGGTAGTCCTCTGGGCAAGGTGTGCGGAGAGTTCCGGATGTTGGTTTCGAACTTCGTC
>Ga0335081_10007803_pt1 | contig 17135 bp, 18 predicted proteins | sample Lox_Sample_35_FD_206713 | JGI IMG/M metagenome (GOLD analysis project Ga0335081, IMG submission 206713) | Soil microbial communities from Loxahatchee National Wildlife Refuge, Florida, United States - Lox_Sample_3.5 | ecosystem: Environmental > Terrestrial > Soil > Wetlands | place: USA... | reverse complement strand
TCTTGTCCCCGTTGGCCAATGATTGTCGGATGCTGTTGAAGATCGTGTTGACGATCATTTCGGTCTGGCGTTTGGTCAGGTGGGTCACCTTCTGGGACATCGTTTCGATCAACTGGGCCTTGGTCATATGCGCTCCCCCTTATTAATAAGAAGGTCCGTATCCGTCTAAAAAGCCATCAGGTATTTCATTGAAACGCCGGCGGCGGGCAGTTGCATGCTGGGCAAGCGGCCCAGGAACTGGTCCCTGAACAGATCCAGCAGTGAAACCCGCTTTCGGGATTCCACGATTCGGGGCTCCCCTTTGATCCCGACCAGGTCGGCCGTGAGTCGGATCGTGTCCTGAAGATCTCCGATGTCATCCACCAGCCCGAGTTTTTTGGCCTCTTGTCCGGTGAAAACGCTCCCGTCCGCCATCTCGCGAACCCGTTCTTCCGCCAGCCCGCGTCCTTCAGCCACCGCCTGGATAAACTGATCATGGACATCATCCATCAGTCGTTGCAGAATCGCACGCTCCTCCGGCTGCATTTTTCGGAAGGGAGAGCCGATATCTTTGTTCCGTCCGCTTTTGATCACGACACTCTCCACGCCGATCTTCTTGAACAGGCCTTCCACATTGGCCAATTCCATGATCACGCCGATGCTCCCCGTCAGGGTGCCCGGATTCGCCACGATTCGATTCGAAGCGCTGGCAATGTAATAACCGCCGGAAGCCGCCACCGTTCCCATCGAGACGACCACCTTCTTCTGGCCCTCCTCGCGGATTTTTTTTACTTCCTCGTAGATTTCCTGAGAGGGAACGACGCCGCCGCCGGGGCTGTCGATTCGCAGGATGATGGCCTTGATTCCGGAGCTGTTTTCATATCGCCGCAGTTCTTCAATCGTGCCGGAAGAATCGAGGATCACGCCTTCGATCTTGACCAGGGCGATGCGGTCTTCCAGGAAGCCTCCGCCGGCCTGCATGACCGAAGCGGAGTAGGTAACGGCAAAGAAGAGAACGGCCAAACCGACTAACAGGATCAAGCCGGCGATCAACGGATGGTTTTTCATTTTCCGCCCTGTTTTACTTCTTGTCCTTCTTCTGGGCGCGTTCCTGCTCGTTCTTGTACGCCCGGATGCTCAAGGCGATTTTCCGTTCCGGCATGTCCATCTTGATGATTTGAGCGCGGATGACGTCGTTGATTTGCATGGCATCCCCGATTCGTGAAGACGGTTCGATCCCGGTTTCGCTGACATGGATCAGTCCTTCCACCCCGTCCTCCAGTTCAACGAAAACGCCGAAATCCGTGACTTTGACGATCTTGCATTTTACCACATCACCGACGTGATACTTTTCGGCGATCCCGGTCTCCCACGGGTCGGACTGGAGCTGCTTGTAGCCGAGCGACAAGCGCTCTTTTTCTTTGTCCACTTTGAGAACCACGGCTTCGACCGGCTGGCCCTTTTTAAACAGTTCGGAGGGATGCGTGAGGCGCTTGGTCCAGGACATATCCGAAATATGGATCAGCCCGTCGATGCCTTCCTCCAGTCCCACAAACGCGCCAAAGTCGGTCAGTCCCTTGATCTTGCCGGTAATGCGGCTCCCGACGGGGTATTTTCCCTCGACCGCGCTCCACGGATTCGGCGTCACCTGTTTCATCCCCAGGGAAATCTTGCGGTTGTCCCGGTCCACCATCAGCACGACCACTTCCACCTGATCCCCGACCGAAACAAGTTTGGAGGGATGACGAACTTCGTGACTCCAAGACATCTCGGAAATGTGGACCAGGCCCTCGATCCCGGCTTCGAGCTCCACAAAGGCCCCGTAATCCGTGATGCTTACGATTTTCCCCTTGACGCGAGTTGCGACGGGGTATTTTTCCTCCACCCGTCCCCATGGATCCGGCGTTTTCTGCTTGAGTCCAAGAGAAACGCGGCCGGTTTCCTTATCATACTTGAGGACGACCACGCCGATCCGGTCCCCCACCGACAGTATCTCGGAAGGATGATTCACGCGGCCCCAGGACATGTCCGTGATATGCAGAAGACCGTCGATCCCGCCCAAATCGATAAACGCCCCGTACTCGGTGATGTTCTTGACCATCCCTTCGATGAGTTGCCCGTCTTCCAACGTGGCCATCGCGGCGCGGCGTTTCTTGTCCCGGGACTCCTCCAACAACACGCGACGGGACACGACGATGTTGCCCCGGCGGTGGTTCATTTTGATGATCTTCATCGGAAAGGTCTTGCCGATCAAGGCGTCCAGGTCCCGGACCGGATGAAGGTCGATTTGCGAACCCGGCAGAAAGGCCTTGACCCCGATATCCACCATCATACCGCCTTTGACTTTCGAGACCATCTTTCCATCGACGACTTCGGCTTTTTCAAAGGATTTCTCCAAGACTTCCCACACCTTCATCTTGGCGGCCTTTTCCTTGGAGAGGATGAGGTTTCCCTCGTTGTCTTCCCGCTCCTCGAGATAAACCTGGATCTGTTCTCCGACCTTGAGGGCCGCGATCTCGGTCGAGCTGAACTCACTGGCGGGGATCAGTCCTTCGGATTTGTACCCGATGTCCACTACCACGCCGGCCTGTTGGATGGCTACGATCATGCCCTCCACGACCCCTCCTTCCTTTAAATTTTTAAACGACTCCTCATAGAGGGCGTGCATATTCATCGGGAGATCATCATTCGTCGCCCCCGCGGTGTTGGTGATCGGTGCGTCTTCCGAAAACGTCATGCTGTCTTTGTCCCCTTTCCGTTTGATTTGATCAGGTTCCGTCTCAAGGAAAACTGAATGCGCATTGTACTATATTTTTTTATGATTTGTCACTACTTTAATTATTTTCACCTTTCATGGCCGCTTCCGGGACGGGATCGACCCCCCGCCTGGGTCAACCCGCCGCCCGTGCCTCTAATTTCACGATTTGTTCCATCACGGTTCGGCTAATCTGAAGATAAAGTTCCTTCCCGGTGCCATTTTGGACTTGCTCCGTGAAATCCAGAGGTTTACCAATGAACACGGTCACCGGATGAATCCGAATCATCCAAGAGCCCACCGGAAGAACCTTGTCGGTTCCGGTCACATAGACCGGAACCACTTTGGCCCCGCTTAGAGCCACGATCATTCCGATCCCCGGCATCGGTTTTTGGAGACGGCCGCTGACACTCCGGCCACCCTCCGGATACATCACCACGCAGTGGCCTTGCTTTAGCCGGCGGACGGCCTCCATCAGTCCGACCCGAGAGCGATGTCCCTTGCCGATCGGAAACCCGTTCAGTCTCCGATAAAGCCGCCCGACCCACCGGCCTCGAAACAGACTGGCCTTCCCCATAAAATGAAGCGGCCGGTCGATCATGGCGCCGAGCAGCGGGATATCCAGATAGCTGACATGATTGGGAGCGAAAAGAACCGGCCCGGTTGGGGGGATGTGCTCGGCTCCAACCACACGCAGCCGGACCAAGAACCGCCCGAGTATTTTCACCACGGCATGGGCGATCGCGTACAGCATATCAACGGGCAACCGGCCCCGAATCGACCGGAAGAACAGCACCCAAGGACCGGTTGCTCACGGTTTCAGACCCGCCTTTTGTTGAATCGCTTCCAACATCGTTGAAACCACCTCTTCCAACGCCAAACCGGTCGAGTCGATCCGTATCGCGTCTTCCGCCACTTTGAGCGGAGCAATCCCCCGATTGGAATCTTTCAGGTCCCGGGTATCGATCTCTTTCCGGGTCACGGTCAGATCGACCGGCAGACCCTGTTGCTGGAGTTCCAGATACCGGCGCCCGACGCGAACGTCCGGAGAGGCATCCAGGAAGAATTTTACCGGCGCTTCCGGGAACACCACCGTTCCGATATCGCGACCCTCCACCACGATGCCGCCCTGCCCGCCGACTTTTTCCCCCATCCGCCTCTGGATTCCCAACAACCGACGGCGGACCACCGCCGCCACGGCCACGGCCGCGGCCGCCCGGCTCACTTCAGGCGTCCGGATCTCGCCCGTGATGTCGCGGCCGTCCACGTAAACCTTCATCTCATCGTTGTCGGCCTTAACCGTTAATTTCAACCGCGAACATAACTTTTCGAGGGCTTCTTCATTTTGTACACTCACCCCCTCGTTCAATGCCTTCCACCCCACGGCGCGGTAGAGTGCCCCGGTATCCAGATAACGATAGCCTAATTTTTTGGCCAGCAGACGGGCCGCGCTGCTCTTCCCCGATCCGGCCGGACCGTCGATCGCGATGATCACTGAGGAGGTTGTTTGAACCGTCATTCGAGCCCCGTTACTCCGTCACGGACTCCAGAAGCGCCTGGAAGCCCGGAAACGAGGTCTCGATCCATTCGGTTCCTTCCACAACGGTCTCGCCCTCGGCGACCAGCCCGGCGATGGCCAGGGCCATCGCGATGCGGTGATCCCCGTAGCTTAAGCACCGGGTCCCCGAAAGTTTTCGCCCCCCGCGGATCATCAACCCATCGGGAAGTTCTTTCAAATCGACGCCCAGCTTGGACAACTCGCGAACGATGGTCCGGATCCGATCGGTTTCCTTCACACGAAGCTCTTCGGCCCCTCGAACAATAGTCTCACCCTCCGCGCACGCCGCGGCGACGCACAGGACCGGAAATTCATCGATGGTCTTCGGCACGCTCTCGGGCCGAATCGGGACACCCTTGAGCGGCCGCGACCGCACCGCCAGATCCGCAACCGGTTCACCGTTGACCTCACGGCGGTTTTCAAGACGGATATCGGCCCCCATCTCGGAGAGGAGATCCAGTAGACCTGTGCGCGTGGGATTGACCCCCACGTGGCGGATTATCAGCTCTGAATCCTTCACGATCGTAGCGGCCACGATAAAAAAAGCGGCCGACGAGAAATCCCCGGGAACATCGATTTCACGCCCGGGAAATTCAGACGGCGGCGTCAGCGACAGCTGCGCGCCTTTGATCTCGACGGGAATGCCCAGAGCACGGAACATGCGCTCGGTATGGTCGCGGGAGGAAAGCGGTTCGGTCAAGAGAGTTCGACCTTCAGCCAGCAACCCGGCCAGAAGCAAAGCCGACTTGACCTGTGCGCTGGCCACCGGCAATGCATAGGCGATGCCTATCAGCCGCCGCCCGCGAACGGCCAGGGGCGCCAAATTTCCATTTTCGCGGCCGTTGATTTCGGCTCCCATTTGCCGAAGCGGATCGACCACCCGTCGCATGGGGCGACGCCGCAACGATTCATCCCCGGTCAAGACCGAAAAAAAATCCTGGCCGGCCAGGGCGCCGGTCAAAAGCCTCAAGCCTGTGCCGGAATTTCCCAAATCCAAGATGACGGAGGGCTCGGAGAGACCGCGAAGTCCTTTCCCTTCAATCCGCAATGCCACGCCGTCCGTTTTAATATCTTCAATCGAAATGCCCATCGAACGGAAGGCGGTTACGGTATTCAGACAGTCCTCGGAAGCCAGGTATCCGTCCACCACGGTGGTTCCACGCGCGAGCGAACCCAGGATAATCGCACGGTGAGTGATCGATTTATCTCCGGGCACTGTGACCGTTCCCCGAACCCGCCGACTTTTCCTGACCGCGATCGATTTCATCTCAATTGAATTTCCTCCTTGCCGTTTTGGCGCGTTCAAATTCGCGACGAAGCCCTTCCGCATGCCCTTCGACCAAGAGTCGTTTGAAGCGGTCCAGGGTTTTCTCGTAGGCCTCGATGACGGCCAATAGGTTTTCCCGGTTGGCCATGCAGATGTCCCGCCACATTTCGGGGGAACTGGACGCCACCCGGGTAAAATCCCGGAAGCCGCCCGCCGAGTAGGACAGCAGATCGCCGCTTTTGGATTGAAGCTCGAGGGCGGTATCGACCAGGGCGTACGCGACCAAGTGCGGCAGATGGCTCACGACGGCCAGGATCCGATCGTGCGCCTCGGGTTCCATCGAAACGGTCTTGATTCCGATCGCTTCCCAGAACCGTTGAACCTTCTTGAAAGCTTCGGGAGACGTGCGGTCGGTCGGCGTCAGAATGCAGAGAGCGCCGGTGAAGAGATTGGCCGAAGCCGCTTCGATACCGGATTTTTCACGGCCGGCAATCGGATGACCTCCGACAAAAAGCGACCGGAGCGATGGATCAGGAGAAAAATACTCCTCCAGATGCCGGACGAGGTAGCCTTTTACACTGCCCACATCCGTGACGACGGTACCCTCCGAAAGACAGGGAGCCAACTCACGCGCCACCGCTTCCAATTGGCCCACCGGTGTGGCCAGGATTACCAGGTCCGCATTATGAACCGTTTTTTCAAGCTTTCGGAGATCCGTCTCGAAGCGATCGATCGCCTTCCGGGCCACCGCCCGTTTTAACTCGTCGGCGCGAGGTCCTACCCCGATAATCGTGTCCGCCAAGCGTTTCTTCCGTGCGGCCATTCCGACGGACCCGCCGATCAGACCGACCCCGATGATGACGATTTTCCGGAAGAGGCGTTCTTTGGAGATACGCGCAGGGGCACGGCGGACCGTGGCTTTACTAAACTTCGCGTCCGATCGCATCGGCAATCTTTCGAATCTCGCCCATCATGGTCTTAAACTTGTTCGGCTTGATCGACTCCTCTCCGTCGCAGAGAGCCTCCTCCGGATTTTGATGCACCTCCACCATGATGCCGTCCGCGCCGGCCGCCACGGCCGCTCGCGCCAGAGGAACGACCAGTTCCCACCGGCCGGTCGCATGGCTGGGATCAACGATGATCGGAAGATGGCTTAAGCCCTTGATCACCGGCACGGCCGACAAATCAAGGGTATTGCGAGTGGCGGTTTCAAACGTTCGTATCCCCCGTTCGCAAAGGATCACCTTATGATTGCCCCGGGCCATGATGTACTCGGCCGACAGCAGGAACTCCTTGATCGTAGCCGACAGGCCGCGTTTCAACAGCACCGGCTTATCGTAGGCTCCCACCTCCGTCAACAGCCGGAAGTTCTGCATGTTCCGCGCGCCGACCTGGAGAATGTCGGCATGTTCGGCCACCAGGGCCACGTCGCGAGGATCCACCACCTCGGTCACGATCGGAAGCCCGGTTCTTTTCTTGGCCTCCAAAAGAAACTCCAGGCCCTTCTCTTCCAGTCCCTGAAAGCTGTAGGGCGAGGTGCGCGGCTTAAAGGCACCGCCGCGAAGGATGGTTGCTCCGGCCTCCTTCACCGCTTGCGCGATGTGGACCAGCAAGTCCTGCTTCTCAACGGCGCAGGGACCGGCCATGACATGAATCTTTTTACCGCCGATCTTGACGCCCTTGGCGACCTCCACGAGGGAATCTGTTTTTTTAAATTCGCGGCTGACCAGTTTATAGGGGGAAAGGATCGGCATCACCTTTTCGACGCCCGGAAAAACGGACAGGGGCTGATTCTCCAGCTGGCGCTCATCCCCGATCGCCCCGATGATCACGCGTTCCTCGCCACGGGAGACGTGGGGCTTGAGGCCGTACTCTTTCAGTTTATCGATGATATGGTTGATCTCTTTCTCAGTCGCGTCCGGTTTCAAGACAATAATCATACGGCATCCTTTCCTTTTTTATTTTTTAAAACTTCAGCCAGCGCCTTCACAAATCGGCGGTTTTCGGCCGGCCGGCCGATCGAAATCCGCAACCACGACCCCTGAATATGGCGGACGATCACCCCTTTTTTAAGAAGCCGCGCGTACACGGCCACGCCGTTCCGGCCGGTATCGACATAGACAAAGTTGGCCTGGCTCGGCAAAAATCTGAGGTCGAGGGCCTTGAACGATTCGGACAGATAACGCCGCCCTTCCCGGTTAACCCGAAGGCTTCGAGCCACATGGGCCTCGTCCGTTAAAGCCGCCAGGGCCGCGGCCTGGGCCAGGCTGTTGGTGTTGAACGGAAGCCGGACCCGATTCATGGATTCGATCACCTCCGGCGTGGACAGTCCGTACCCGATCCGGAGACCGGCCAGGCCGTACATCTTGGAAAAGGTCCGGAGAACCAGGACCGGCGCGCCCCGTCTCACGTCCTCGACCGTGTTGGGAAATTCCGGATCGTCGGCATATTCGGCATAGGCCTCATCCATCACGACAAGCGCATTCGGGGAAAGGTGCTTTAACAAACCGTCCAACTCCCGCCGTGTGATCATGGTCCCGGTCGGGTTGTTCGGGTTGCAGATAAAGACCAAGCGAGTTAGGGGCGTCAAACGGGCCGCCATCGCCTCCAGATCAAACCGGCCGTCGCGGAGCGGAACACGGACACTGATCCCGTGATGGGCCGTCACGCTGATGCGATAGATCGCAAACGTTTGATCCCCCAGAATCGCCTCATCGCCCGGCTCCAAAAACGTCTTGGCGGCGAGATCCATGATTTCGTCCGAACCGTTTCCGAGGATCACCTGCTCCGCTTTGAGTTTATGCTTTTGTCCGATCGCCTCGCGCAACCGGCGGCCGCTTCCTTCGGGATAACGGTGAAGATCGAGCGATCCTTTCTTTAAAGCAGCCAAGGCCTTCTTTGACGGGCCGAGCGGGTTTTCGTTTGAAGCCAGCTTGATTGCGTCCTTGATTCCGAGTTCGCGCTCCAGTTCTTCCAGCGGTTTGCCCGGTTTGTAAGGCTCGATGGATTCAATATGTCGGCCGATGGATATCGTCATGTTTCCTGAAATCAGAGATTTTTTATCGGGTGTACGACCGTGCGCTCCTACTTTGAATCTATTCATTCCCCTTTCCTTTTTCTTTGGCCGCCGGATAAGATCCCAGCACCTTCAAGAAAAGACATTGCTCGTTAAGCTGGTCCAGCGCGCGTCTCACCCGGTCATCATCCTGATGCCCTTCGAGATCCACAAAGAAGATATATTCCCATGCCTTTTTTCTGGACGGCCGGGACTCGATCTTGGTCAGATTAATCCCGTGCTGCGAAAAAGGCTGCAACATATCGTGCAGTGCGCCGACCCGGTCTCGGATCGTGAACATGATCGAGGTCTTGTCTCGGCCGGTCCGGCCGAGACCCTTGGACGAGACGACCAGGAAACGCGTGAAGTTATGGATGTTGTCCTCGACCCGCCGCTGGATGATCTGAAGACCGTACAACTGGGCCGCCAACTCCGAGGCGATCGCCGCGGCGGAGGCATCTTCAGTGCAGAGCTCCGCCGCCCGGGCCGTGCTGTAAACCTCCGTCGTCGGGATATGGGGCAGATGGTTTTCCAACCAGACCCGGCATTGAGCGAACGGCTGCGGATGGGAACAGATATGTTTCACGTCCTCCATCTTGCCGCTCTTGTTCATCAGGTGGAGGGACACCTCCTGCATCACCTCGCCGACGATTTTCAACGGAGAATCGACAAACATATCCAACGTGTGATTGACAACCCCTTCCGTTGAGTTTTCGATAGGGACAACGCCATAATCGGCCCTCCCCCGTTCCACCTCGCTGAAGACGTCCTTGATGCTGTTCACCGGAAGATACGAGGCTGAGAAACCGAACTGACGCTGACTCGCAAGATGAGTGAAGGTCGCCTTCGGGCCGAGGTAGGCCACTTTGAGCGGGCCTTCCAGGGAGAGCGAGGCCGAGATGATCTCGCGATAGACGGCGCGCAGCGCCTCCTTCGGAAACGGACCCTTATTCAAATTTGAAAGCCGTTCGTAAATTTCCATTTCGCGGGCCGGTGCGTGCAAATCGGAAAGGCTGGCCTTTTTCAGCTTGCCGATCTGCATCACAATTTTGGCGCGCCTGTTCAGTAGGGCGAGGATTTGCTCGTCCAGTTTGTCGATTAACCGCCGCAGTTGTGCGATGTTTTTATTATCTTTAGCACCGGCCATAACGATTTTACCTTTAGAATTAAAGGTCTATCATCCTATACGATTTCGGTGTCTTTTGCAAGCGGTTTATGGTTTCCGATTCCTGATTTTCCATAAAATGTCTGTTGAGAAAGGGATCTTGCTTGGTGGGGGTAAGCGATGGGTGGATGCCGAAGAAATCAATCCGGATTTTTAAGGGAGAAATTCAGATGGGAAACCAAGAAATCCTCAAAACCAGGGGTGGGATTCTGCCGGACCCAGACGTAGATCTCGGGCGTTCCCATGCAGAAACCCATCTTGAAATATCCGGGGATATCGACCACGGGGTAATTCGGAATGGCGTTAACGACTTTTCCTAATTTCTGGAAGTAACCAACCATCTCACGAGTCACCATCGCGTTTTTTAATGTGACGACTATTACCTTTGGAGCCTTGTGGCAGTCCTTACGGATTTCCAGGGCCGCCGTCTCGAGCCTCAACGAACTCGAGAGCGGCGGCGTGGAGATTTCGAGATGATCGGTCTCGTTACCTTCTCTGGGCAACGATCTCACAGAAGGGATCTCCTTTTCCGCGGCACTTGACCTCCTTGGCCACAAAGGTATGGCTGTTCCGGAAGAGCTTTTTATAATAATCTTCGCTCAATTCGGGTTTGACCGTGATGTCTCCTGTGTAAAGAAGGTTGGCCAACCCGGCCGTCGCCCCTGTGGCCAGATAGCAGATCCCATGGTCGCTTTTGGGGTATTTCATGCCCAGATAACCGTTCGACTCGTACGAGTTGAATACCCGCGCGACCAAGCGCTCGTTTGGGATTAGCTCGGCTATCCTCCACACCCCCCATCCCAGAGCGTTCATGACCGCGAAAATGCCGTGCATCCAATCTTCCCGAGATTTAAGCGAGGGATAAATGAGTTGATACCACTCGGGAGACTTCATGATCCCACCAAGCGTGTTGAAGGCACAAACATGTCCCGCCTCCACCAGAAGAGAACCGACTACCGAGTTGATATCGCCTCCCCGCACCTTTTGGGTCCGCATTTCGAATTCGTTCGAGATCCGGTTATAATAATTGGCGAAGTGTCGCGTAAGGTAGACGCCGAACGCGGGAATGTATCCCTCTTCGTTTCCGACCAATTCCATGCCGGAAACCGCCGTGATGATCCCTTCTTCATCAACCTGATTGGTCAATATCCGGGGGCTCACCTTGGAATTGCAATTGCCCTGCCCGACCGACTTTTGAATCACCCGGGCCTTGGCCTCGGTCGTCAATTCGAACTGGCAGGCCTTCGCCCCTTGCGCGATACATTCCTTTTCAACGCACCGGTATGTCCCCAAAGGCTTGTCAAACGCGGCCGCGGCCGCGGCCTCGATAAACCCGCTGTTGAAGTAACATGCGGGAGCTTCTTGTCGGCCCCATTTACTCAAGAAACCAAAACCATAATGGGAGAAGGGGGCGCTGACCTTTCCGCCTTTTTCGGTGATTCGATTCAACTCCAAAACCCCGAAGCCCAGCACATGGAATATTTCGGCAAATTCCGAAAGCCTCTGACTTGCGGGTTCTCCTTTTTTGGCCATATGCTGAAGCTGGCTATACACCACTTCCGCGGCCGCGTCGATTAGAACCTGCTTCATCTGTACATCCGCCGGATCCAAAAGGGTCCTCTGCAAAAAACAATTGTAGTGATGACAGTGAAACACAAGCGGTTCCCCGCCGAGCACCGCCTGATTGATTTCTCGGCGAAAGACGATGGGTTGTATTGTAAGCGTTTTCATTTGCTATCCCCCTCCCCGGATGGATTCTGGATCGGACTTTTTAGTCCCGTCATCTCTTCGATTATCGACTTTACTTCATTAAATATTTTCGGGTCGGTGACGTTTTTCTCGAGGAGAGCAGGAAGAGTGTATCCCGTCTTGAGAATGATCCGGGCCCCCGCGAGTTTTTTCAGAGAACTGTCGGCCTGTTCGTTAAACCAGCCGATCAGCTTTGCAATGCTCGTTGTCTCTATGGTCTGTGTCATGGTCCCTCCTGAAGATAATGACGGAAGCATCATTTAGAAGTGTATCCGAGGATGCCTACTTGTCAAGGCGGAGGACCGACTGGTTCTTCACCCTTGACATTCTTTCCTAAATAGGCGTAGGTTTTAAGGAAATCACCAAGGATGCTCTTGCCATGCTTTACACAAAACTCGGCCGAACCGGGCTCCGGGTCAGTCGTCTCTGCTTAGGGACGATGAACTTTGGGCCGGAAACCTCTGAGAAAGAAAGCCACGCCATCATGGATGAGACGTTGGCTCTCGGCATCAACTTCTTCGACACCGCCAACGTCTATGGATGGAAGAAGGGGGAAGGCTGGACGGAGCAGATCATCGGCCGATGGCTCGCGCAGGGCGGCGGCCGACGGGAAGCGATCGTTCTGGCAACGAAGGTCTACGGACGGATGGGTGACCGTCCCAACGAGCGGGCCCTGTCGGCCTACCATATCCGCCGCGCATGCGAAGAGAGCCTCCGACGGCTCCGGACCGACCATATCGATCTTTACCAGATGCACCATATCGACCGCGACACGCCGTGGGAGGAAATCTGGCAGGCAATGGAGCATCTGGTGCACGAGGGGAAGGTGATCTACATCGGCAGCAGCAACTTTTCCGGCTGGCAGATTGCGACGGCCAACCAGACGGCCGCGCGCCGCAATTTCATGGGCTTGGTGAGCGAGCAGAGCATCTACAATCTCCAGAACCGGATGATCGAGCTGGAGGTGATCCCGGCCTGCCGTGAATACGGTCTGGGACTCATCCCTTGGAGCCCGCTGGCGGGCGGCCTCCTCGGCGGCGCGTTGAAGAAAACCGCCAAGGGTCGTCGGACGGATTCCGAGACCCAGGCCCTCGCGGAAAAGCACCGGCCGCAGATCGAACGGTATGAAGCCTTCTGCAAAAAAATCGGCGAACCGCCTGCCGTTGTGGCCCTGGCCTGGCTCCTGGCAAACCCTTTCGTCACCGCGCCGATCATCGGGCCCCGTACGATGGACCAACTCAAAAGCAGTCTGCGCGCGCTTGAAGTTCGTCTGGACGAAATGTCCATGAAAGAGCTCGATACGATCTGGGCCGGCCCGGGCGGCGAGGCACCCGAGGCCTACGCGTGGTGATCTCGGCTTTTCTGATTGATCACACGCAGCGCCTGCTCTCAAGCTATCGGCGTTGGACGGGGCGGGATCTGATTCCGGCTTCCGGCTCGCTGGAAGAGCGGGCCCGGCACTTGTTTAACGTGCCGTTCGTCGTCATCTCGCACGGCACGGAAGAGGATCCCATTTTAAACTACGGCAATCAGGCGGCGTTGACGCTCTGGGAGATGTCGTGGGAGGAGTTCACAAAAACACCGTCGCGCCTCACGGCCGAGCCGATGGAACAGGCGGAGCGCGCAAAACTTCTGACCGAGGTGTCGAATAAAGGTTTTATGGACGGCTACCGAGGCGTGCGGATCTCCAAAACGGGCCGACGTTTTCAGGTCGAGAAGGCCGTCGTCTGGAACCTGATCGACGAGCACGATCGGTATTGCGGTCAGGCCGCGACCTTTAGCAGGTGGACATACCTATGAGGGTTTGATTCCCGAGACCGCCAGGGCCACGCCGGGGATTCGGACCTCCGCGCCGCGACGGAATCGTTCGGCCGCCCCGACCATTTTCTCATCCGCCTCTGTGCGCTTCTCCTGCGGAACCTTCTCAAACAGTCCCTGAAGCGGCGCGGCCATCTCTCTCAGACATTCCAGGTATTCCCTTTCCGAAGCAAAAACACCTTCGATCGGCACCTCTTCTTCGCGAAGATCCGTAAAACCGGCGGCCTTCATCCGGCCCTGCAGATCACCCGACCGTTCCAGATAAAAGATGCCCGGAACGGACGGATCGACCGGCGGCATCTCCATATATTCTTTGAGCACTCCCATGGGAAGCGTGATGTATGGATTCTTCTCTTTGGCCGCCCAGACCGCCGTTGCCACTCTTCCTCCGGGCTTCAGCACGCGATGCATCTCTCCAAGAGTCTTGTCCAGATGTGGGAGGAACATCAGACAGAAACGGGACGTGACCGCATCAAACCGGTCCGCTTCAAAGGACAGCGACGCAACATCGGCTTGCCGGAAGGTCACATGATTCAGTCCCCGCTTGGCTGCTTTCCGCCGGGCCACTGCAAGCATGTCCTCGGCAATGTCGATGCCGGTCACATGGCCGCTCGTTCCAACGCGCTCCGCGGCCGGGATCGCAGGGTATCCGGTTCCGCTTCCCAGATCCAGGACCTGATGGCCGGGCTCCAGGCGGGCCTTCTCCAACAGATGCCGCGTACAAGGTTCCATTCTGACATTCAACCAGGCGTCCCATTTTTCCCATGCGGCCGAAACCCGGTTCCAGTCCTTGCGTTGTGTTTCGATGAATTGGTTCGGATCAAAATGGGTCACGATGATTCTCCTTTGTAAAGACCATCCGATTTTAAATTGGGGGAACCGCGTATGTCAATAAGGCTTCAGAATTCCTTGATCGTCGAGCAGGGGGGTTTAGAGAAGGTCGGCTTGCTGGGGCTTCGGGCGATTCGGATGAAGCGGCTTGCCGAAATGCTGATAAGCCAGCGCGGTCGCGAGGCGGCCGCGGGGGGTGCGGTCGAGATATCCGCCCTGGATCAGAAAGGGCTCGTAGACGTCTTCGATCGTGTCCTTCTCCTCGCTGATCGCCGAGGCCAGCGTCTCGACGCCCACCGGCCCTCCTGCGAACTTCTCGATGATCGTGAGCAGGAGTTTCCGATCCATGGGATCGAACCCCTTCTCGTCGATCTCCATCCGGCCGAGGGCTTCGCAGGCGACGGCCTTTGTGATTCGCCCGTCCGCCTTAACCTGCGCAAAATCGCGGACGCGTTTGAGCAGCCGATTCGCAATCCGGGGCGTTCCCCGGGACCGGCGCGCGATCTCTTGCGCTCCGGCGGCGTCGACTTCAATTCCCAAAATCCGCGCCGAGCGGTTCACGATCTCTTCGAGCTCCGGGGTCAGATAGAAGTCCAGCCGGTTGATCACGCCGAACCGCTCGCGCAACGGCGAGGTGAGCAAGCCGGCCCGCGTCGTCGCGCCGATCAGGGTGAAGCGCGGCAGGGCCAGCTTGACGCTTCGCGCGGAGGGGCCCTGTCCGATCACGAGATCCAGCTGGAAATCCTCCATCGCCGGGTAGAGGATTTCTTCCACGGCCGGGTGGAGCCGGTGAATTTCGTCGATGAAAAAGACGTCCCGCTCCGAAAGATTGCTCAAAATCGCCGCGAGATCGCCCGGATGCTCCAGCGCCGGGCCGGAGGTGGCCTTGATATTGACGCCCAGCTCCCGCGCGATGATATGGGCCAGCGTCGTTTTACCGAGTCCCGGCGGTCCGTAGAAGATCACGTGATCCAGAACATCCTCCCGCTGCCGGGCGGCCTGGATATAGATCGTCAGGTTCTCCTTGAGCTTATTCTGACCGACATACTCCGCAAGCGACGTCGGACGGAGCGACGCCTCGTACGTCTTCTCTTCTTCATTCAACTGGTTCGTCAGGATGTGTTCGGGCATTTAGGTTCTTGACAAAACTTTCAGGGACTCCTTGATCAACTCTTCGATTCCCACCGGCCGGGCGGGACCGCCGTTGCCGGACCTCAACACTTTTTTCACCGCGTCTTTGGCGAGGGGCGACTTGTAACCGAGGTTGACCAGCGCCGACACCGCGTCCTCCATCCCTTGCAACTCCTTCTCTTCGGCCGGGCCGACCGCCGTCGAATCCGAGACCGCCACGGCCCGGATCTTCTCCTTTAACTCCAGCACCAGGCGCGCCGCGGTTTTTTGGCCAATGCCCGGAATCGAGCTTAGTTTCGCGACATCTCCTTGATTGACGGCCGCGACCAGTTCGGAGAGCGGAAGCCCGGACAGAATATTGATCGCCAACTTGGGTCCGATTCCGGAGACGCCCAACAACAGAAGAAAGACGTTCTTTTCTTCCCCGCTCGAGAAGCCGTAAAGCTGGAGCGCGTCCTCCCGGACATGGGTGTAGGTCCAAAGATGGACCGACTCGTGCTCGGACGGCAGCCGGTAGAAGGTCGTCAGCGGCATCATCACCTCGTAGCCCACGCCGTGGACATCCACGACGACCGACTGGGGCGTCTTTCGTTTTAAGATTCCGCTCAGCGAAGCAATCATACCGGATGTGCCCTACGCGTTTGTCAAGGCCCGGATCTTGGCCGAATGCAGATAGCAGATCGCCACGGCCAGCGCGTCGGCCGCATGGTGAGTATCGGGCGCCGTCTTGAGGTTCAGGAGACGGCCGACCATGCTCTCGACCTGATCCTTGCGGGCCGCGCCGTACCCGACCACGGCCAGTTTCACCTCGGTCGGCGCGCATTCATGCACCGGGAGCCCGCATGCCTCGGCCGCCAAGAGAGCGATGCCGCGGGCCTGTCCCAGTTTCAACGCGCTTTGAAAATTTTTGGAGACGAACGTGTTTTCGACGACAACGGCCGCCGGTCGCTGTGTCCGGAACACGACCAGCAATTCATCATATATTTTTTTGAGCCGTTTCGGAAGCGATTCCCGTGCGGCGGTCGTGATCGAACCGGAAGCGACGTACGAAAGCCGGTGATCCTCTTCGTCCACCACTCCGTAGCCCGTCGTTACGGTTCCCGGATCAATCCCGATCACGCGCATGATGGATTTGCCCTCGTTATTTTGCGGCCACCTTCTCCATCACGTCCTGGGGAATATCGAAATTGGCATGAATGTTCTGAACATCGTCGTGATCTTCGAGCGCCTCCATGAGCTTGAGCATCTGCTCGGCGTCTTTTCCCTGAAGGTTTACATAGTTTTGGGGAATCGATGCCACTTCGGCCGAGACCATTTCGATCTTCTGCCCATCCAATACCTTCCGTACATGCTCGAAATCGTGCGGCGGGGTGATCACTTCAAAGCTGTCGTCTTCCGTGCGAAGGTCCTCCGCCCCGGCCTCCAGAACGAGATTCATCAATTTCTCCTCGTCCGCTTTGGATTTATCCACCACGATCCGGCCCTTCCGATGAAACATCCAGGCCACGCTGCCGGCGTCGGCCATTCGCCCGCCGTTTTTCTCCAGCAGGTTGCGGATTTCGGAGACGCTGCGGTTTTTATTGTCCGAGGTCGTCTCGATCAGCAGCGCCACTCCGCCGGGGCCGTAGCCTTCGTAAACCGCCTCCTCATAATGCACGCCCGGCAGCTCGCCGGTCCCTCGCTGGATCGCTTTCTTGATGTTGTCGGCCGGCATGTTGACGTCTTTGGCCTTGACGATCGCCAACCGCAGTCGAGGATTGCCGTTCGGATCGCCGCCCCCGACGCGGGCCGCCGTCGTGATTTCGCGGATGATCTTGGTAAAAACCT
>Ga0335081_10007802_pt1 | contig 17136 bp, 17 predicted proteins | sample Lox_Sample_35_FD_206713 | JGI IMG/M metagenome (GOLD analysis project Ga0335081, IMG submission 206713) | Soil microbial communities from Loxahatchee National Wildlife Refuge, Florida, United States - Lox_Sample_3.5 | ecosystem: Environmental > Terrestrial > Soil > Wetlands | place: USA... | reverse complement strand
AGCGCCATGGCGATCTTGGTCGAGTCGCCCTTCATGTGCGTGCACTCCTGGTAGGCGCGCTCGGCGTCCTGCATCAGGTTGCAGCGCTCGAACGACAGCCCGACCATGAACTGCGCCTCGATCAGATCCGAGTGCGCGCGCACGACCGAGCTGAACCGATCGGCCGACGACCGGCACGCCTGTTCGTTCCACCCGGCCTTCTCGGCCTCGTTGAACGACTGCATCGCGGCGAGGTAATCGGCCTTGGCGTCCTTGGACACCTCGCGCCTGGGCGGCGGCGTGCCGGTGGCCGCGATCGGCGCGGTGCTGACCGCGGGGGGCGGCGGCACGTCCGCGCTCTTGGTGAGTCCGGACTTCTGGCTGCCGCCGCAGGCGACGAGCGCGAGGCTCGTGGTGACGTAGATGATGTTGCGCATGGACGGCTCCTACTCGATGCGGGGCGGGGGCTCGGCGGAGATCACCGGGGCGACCTCGTTGGGATCGCCGCGCAGCTCCGACGCGGTGGGGAACTCCTCGGGCTTGATCTGGCCGAGCTCGTGCTCGCACAGCTTGGACCAGTCGCTGAACCAGCCGAGGTCGGTCGACTTGCTCAGGCACACGCCGTAGGCCGCGAGCGACTTCTCGGCGAGCGGCTCGGCCGCGGTGGTCAGCGCGTCGCAGTACGCGTCGACCTTGTCCTGCGCGAGATCGTAGCCGTCGATGATCTGGGTCGCGCGCACGTCCTTGGGGATCTCGGCGGTGAACAGCTCGTCGGAGAAGTTCTCCGTGATCTGCCCCTCGCGCGCGGCCGCGGCGATCGAGTTCGCGTTGTCCTTGATCTCGAGCACCTTGGCGTACTTCTGGTTGGCGGCGTCGGCCGCCTTGGTCTTCTGCGCGAGCCAGTCGTTGAACCGCTTCTGGGCCTTCTCCTTGATCGCCTTGTGCTCCGGCGCGCCGTCACCGAAGTTCAGGTTCGCCGGGAACTTGATGTCGAGATACTTCTCGTACTCGACGTCGGCCTCGACGAACTTGCCCATCGCGTACCAGTAGCGAGCGCCGCCGAACCCGGGGTCGCCCGCGTCGCCCTTCATCTTCTCGAACTCGGCCTCGGCCGCCCTGAACTCGCCGAGCGCCTCGTGAACCTTGCGATCGTCGCGCTTGACCACGGTGAGCTTGATCTTCGACTCGGGGCCGCACTGGATCGGGGCGACGTAGGTCTCCTTGCCCTTCTTCTTCTTGATCGTCTTGCTCGCGACCGCGCGCTCGCGGGTGACCTTGACGCACGCGCCGTCGATCTCCTTCACCGGGCACGACTGGTGCCACAGGATGTTGCCGATCTTGGCGTGCGCGATCACCAGCTTGTCGGCGCCGCCCTTGGCGCCCCACGTGCGGATGTAGTCGTGGAGGTGCTTGACCACGCCGTCGTTGTCGCCGCGCTTCTCGTAGATCGAGGTCAGCGAGTACGCCGCGTTCGCCGCGTCCGCCGGCTTCTTCCGGCTGAACGTGTCGATGAAGTACTTGGTGTCGGCGATCGCCTTGTCGTCGTCGCCGATGCCCTTGCGGAAGAACACGGCGTCGCTCATCACGTCGAACGCGTCCTTCTCACCGGCGTACGCCTTGGCGTACTGCTCGTACTTCTCCGACGCGCGATCGTAGAACGCGATGTCGGCGTAGGCCTTGCCGAGCCGCGCGATCGCGCGCTGGGTCGTCTTCGATTTCGGGTAGTACTTCTCGAGCGTGTTGAACATCTGGATCGCCGCGCCGATCGACTTGCCCTCCTCGAAGCACACGCCGGCGTTGTAGAGCACCTCGTCGTTCTTCGGGTCCTCGGGGTTGCGGTTGTAGATGTCCTGGTAGGCCAGGCCGCACTCGACGTACTTGCCGAAGTCCTTGGTGTCCTTCGCGTCGGCCTCGAGCTTCTCGGCCTTCTTGCGCATCGACTGCGCCTTGATCGTCGCGAGCGTGGTCTTGAGGTCGTCCTTGCCCTCGAGGAACTTCGGCATGCCGTCGAGCTTGTCGACCAGCGCGAGCATCTCGTCGTACTTGTGCAGGCGGTTGTACGTGTCGAGCAGGAGGTTGGCCGCGAACTCGGCGGTCTCGTGCTGGCTGTGATTGAACAGGATGTCCTCGAAGATCGGGATCGCCTCGTCGAAGTGGTTGTAGCGGCGATAGGTGTTCGCCTTGAGGAACTTCATGCCGACGAGCTCGTCGTCCTTGGGGTCCTTGATGTACTTGATGTAGATGTCGAACGCCGCGAGCATCTTCTGCTCCTTCTCGGGGATCGGCAGCGGCTCGGGCTTCTTCTCGTACTCCTTCGGGTCATCGTCGGCCGCCTGCTGCTTCGGCCGCGGATCGACGTTGAGCGCGTTCTTCCAGCCGAGCACCGCGGCGTAGGCCGACTCCTTCATCAGCTTGGGCTCGACCTTGCCGAGCTTGACGACCTCGGTGAACTCGTTGGCCGCCTTCTCCCACATGTCCGATTGCAGCCGCTGGTTCTTCTCGGCCTCGGCGCGCGACCACAGCAGCTCCGCGTAGAAGTACTGGGTCTGGGCGAAGTCCTCGGCGTCGGGGAACACCTCGAGATAGACCCTGTAGAGCTTCTCGGCGTACCCCAGCGTCTCGGGGTTCTTGGTCTTGGCCGACTCCGAGTGGTACGCGCGCGCCAGCTCGCCCGACATCGCGGCGGCGTTATCGTGGCACTCCTGCTGCTCGGCGGCCGGCAGCACCTTCTTGGTCTTCAGCGCGCCCCACAGGTGGTTGAGGTTCTCGATCTCGGCGACCTTGTCGGCGTTGTTCGCGCCGGGCATCGACAGCATCGCGTGCGCGACGTTGTACTGCCACAGGCACACGTTCTTGTTGGTCGGCTCGCGCTTCATCAGATCGCGGTACGTGTAGATCGCGCGATCGCTCTTGCCCTGCTCCATGTACAGATCCGCGAGGATCTGCAGCATGTCGAGCGCGTAGCCTGCGTCGACTCGCTTGAACGCGTTGAACGCCTGGTCGGCCTTGCCGATCTCGGCGTACGCACGCACGAAGTCCTTCTTCGACGCGCGGTTCAGGATCTCGTTCTTCTTGTCGCCCTTGGTCGCCTGCGCGACCTGATAGAACGTCTCGAGCGCCTCCTGGAAGCGCTGCTTGTTGAGGTGGATCCAGCCCATCTTGTACATCGCGTACCAGTAGGCCGGTGACCGCGGGAACTTGAGGACCTGCTTGTAGCGCTCCTCGGCGTCGTCGAGCTGGTTGTTCTCGAAGTAGTAGTCGGCGAACGCGAGGTGCGCCTCGGGCACGTACTTCGAGCTCGGGTAGTTCTTGAGCAGCTTGTCGTAGACCGCCCGCGCCTCCTTCATGTACTTGCCGCCCTGCAGCGTGTACCCGTAATAGAACAGCGCCATGTCCATCTTCGGGTAGTTGCGGAACGCGTCGTTGTCGGTGAGGCCCTTGTAGGTCTTCACCGCCTTGAGCAGATACGCCTTCGCGGTATCGGCCGCCTTGTTCGCCATCGCGGTCAGCTGCGCCTTCTGCTGCGGCGTCTTCGCCTTGTCGACCGCGATCAGCGCCTCGGCGGCCTTGAGCCGGTAGAAGCGCTGCTGCTTGGCGTAGAGCTCGCCGAGCCGGAAGTAGTAGTCGCTCTTCTCCTCGACCTCGGTGTCGGGGGTCTGCGCGATCAGGTCGGCGAGGATCTGCTCCTGCTCGGCGCGGATGCCGCCGACCAGGCCCTCGATGTTGAGCACCATGTCGGCGTTGAGCTCGGGCTTGAACTCCGACGTGCCCTGTTGCTTCGGCTCGACCGGTTTGACGCGATCCGAAAGGTTGACGGTGACGTGGACGTCCTGGTTGCGTTTGTACTTCTCGTCGGCACGAGCGACGTGAACCGTCGACGCGACCAGCACTGCCACGAGCGCGAATCTCACGTTGGACATGGCGGTTCCTTTTTCCCCGGCGGGACTACAGCACAGCGGCGAGGGCTTGGGCGAGTGCGGAGGTGATCACAATGACTGAGCTGCGCAGTCCGGAACGCGAAACACCCGATCCCCCGCGCGGGCGCGGAGGTCGGGTGATTTCGTAGCGTCGCGTCTTCGGCAGCCGTCATCGTCGGGGGGCGAGGCGATGCGCCGGCTAGCGGAGGACTATTGTTTCGGGCAGCGAGACCGGATCTTGAAGCGGTAGTAGCCCAGCTCGTCCTTCCAGTACTCGCCATCAAACTTCCACTGAAAGTGTTCGTCGTCAACAATAATCGGCTCCTCCTTGTGATCGGAGGACACGCGCTGACCCGCCGCGTCGGCCGATAGCTTCTCGGCCTTCGCGTTCAGGATCTCGTACTTGATCTTCACGCCGTCGCGCTGCAGCGCGCCGAGCTCGCGCGCCAGACGATCGACGCGATCGCGCGCGACCTTGCCGGCGTCGGCCTGCGCGACCGACTGCTGGACCGTGAGCTCCTGCAGCACCTCGGCGGCGACCTGGGTGGTCTGCCACGCCTTGTCGCTCTTCTGCAGCATCGCGAGCTCGTGATCGAGCTCGTCGACCCACGCGAACGTCTTGAGCAGCGTCTTGTCGTTGAGCACGCTCATCACGAGCCGCTGGGTCTGCGGATCGAGCCCGGCCTTGCCGCCCTTGACCTTCTTGACGTAGCCGTAGAACTCGGCGTTGTCGTCGAACTTGGCGACGATGTCCTTGAGGTTCTTGGTGAGCGGGATGTACTTCTCGTTGAAGTCGGCGATCGCCTCCTCGGCCTGATCGTAGAGGCAGTACTTGAAGTAGATCACGGCGCGCAGCAGCACCGCCTCCGGGTAGAACTGGTTCTCGAAGTACGGCGCGGACAGCGTGTGGATGTTGCCGAGCGCCTTCGAGTTGAGCGTCTTCATGAAGTACGCCCACGACGCCTCGAACAGCGACTCCGCCCAGTCGGCCGAGTCCTGCGGCAGCTTCTCGAAGTACTTGATCGACGTGTCGAACTGCTGCGTCGAGTAGAACACGCGCGCCATCTGCAGCTGCGCGAGCTCGGTGTAGTTGGCGATGTCGTCCGCGGTGTACGCGGGCGAGCGCTGCGTCGGATCGGCGCCGATGATCAAGATCTCCTTGAACGCGTCGACCGCCGGCTTGCCCTCGTACTTGCGGACGTAGGTCACGCCCTCGAAGAACTTCGCCTTGATGAAGAACGCGCTCCGCCGATCGACCTGCTGGAACAGCGCGATCGCCTTGTCGAAGTCACCGTCGCCGCCCTTGGCGTAGAAGTGCCGGCCGAGCAGGAACAGCAGCTCGTCCTTGACCGAGGCGAGCGCCGGATCGTTGAGCGCCGACGGATCGTAGGTGCCGATCTTGGTGAGGATGCCCGACGTCTCGGGCAGCACGCGCGACAGCGCGGCGAGCCACTTGAGCGTCGCACCGTGGTAGGTGTGCTGGTCGCCGGCCTGGACGATCTTGTCGAAGTACGCGAGCGAGCCGGCGTAGAAGCCCATCTGGTAGAGCGTCTTGCCCATGAAGAACTCGGCGCGCTGCTTGTTGCGCGCGTCGTCACCGCTCTCGCCGTCGAGCACCTTCTTGAGCTCGATCGACGCCGAGAAGAAGTCCTTCTTGTCGTAGAGCTTGATCGCGCGCTCGAGCGTCTTCGACGGCGGCGTGCCGGTGTCGGGCTCGAGATCGTTGCTGGGAGCGGCGATCGCGGTGCCCTTCGAGGGACCGGCGAGCGCCGACCCCGTTCCGAGCGCGAGGGCGAGGGCCAGCGTGGCCAGCGACACATGGTTGAGCAAGCGCATCAGCTCCTCCGAAAGCCCGAACGACTGCTGGGCGGCGAAATCATCGACGTGGCGACCGCGTGTGTCAAGCCGACGGCCGGCCCCGAACAGATCGGGTCGAGCCTGGAGGACACGCGACGCGAGACGCGGTTGCACGACATCTCTGGGGCTGCGCAGGTCCGTGCACACACGGATCGCAGCGCCCCGCGACACGCACGGTCATGCGCGGTGCCGTTCGCTTGACTCGCGTACCAGGCTCTTTATTATCGGGCCCGATGATTGGACGCCGTCATGTATTCGCGCTGGCTGCGAGTGTGCTCGTGGCCTGCGCGGGCAATCCGGTCGGGCGCATCTGCGATCTCGGAAGCGAGAATCCCCAGCCCACCGAGGTCGTCGTGGCGTCGCCGTCGCTCGACTGCGTGACCCGTACGTGCCTGCGCGTGCCGCAGTCGAACCCGAATCCTCCGCCCGGCACGATGGCGCCGAGCGGCACCAGCGGCCTGTGCACCGCGGAGTGCTCGTCGAGCGACGACTGCGATCGCGTGCCCGAGTCGCCGTGCGTGTCGGGCTTCACCTGCGCGGTCGCCGTGACGGTCGGTCCGTTCTGCTGCAAGAAGTTCTGCGTGTGCAAGGACTACGTCGTGGTGCCGTCGAACGGACAGATCCCGCCGCCCGATGCGTGCGACGCGACGAACGACCAGAACGCGTGCTGCAACCTGTCGGGCCGGATCGGCAATCCGCAGTATCCGCTGTGCAAGAGCTGACGGCGGACGCTACAGACGCCAGGCGTCCTTGATGAGCTCGATCGAGTCGCCGGTGATCGCGACGACGTCGAACCGCGAGCGCGCGAACACCGGATCGCGCAGGCTGATGTAGTGCAGCGCGACGCGCGCGACCTGGCGCTGCTTGCCGCGATCGATCATCTCGGCGGCGTGCCCGTGGTCGGCGTTCGACCGGCTGCGCACCTCGACGAAGCACAGCACGCCGCCGTCGCGCGCCACGATATCGAGCTCGCCGCTCTTGCAGCGGAAGTTGCGCTCGACGATCTCGTAGCCGTGGCGCACCAGCAGCTGCGCTGCTCGCGCCTCCGCGCTGGCCCCGCGATCGGTCGTCGTCTCCATCCCGAACGTTATAGAGGATCGGACTGACGACCGCGTTCAAGCCTTCTTCTTGCGTTCCTTCTTCTTTTTGGTCTTGTCGGCCTCACCGGCCGCGACCGCGCCGCCCTCGCCGGGAGCAGCGGCCGGCTCGGCGGCGGCCTCCGCAGCCTCTGCCCCATCGCCGCCCTCACCTTCGCGCTCCTTGATGCGAGCCGCCTTACCGGACAGGTCGCGCAGGTAATACAGGCGGGACTGGTGGACCCGGCCGCGTGCGATCACCTCGACCTTGTCGATGTTGGGCGAGTTGTCGGGAAAGATCCTCTCGACCCCGACGCCGTACGAGATCTTGCGGACGGTGAAGGTCGAGCGCGCGCCCTTGGACACGCGACGGATGCACACGCCCTCGAACGCCTGGAGGCGGGTCTTCTCGCCCTCGCGGATTTTCGCCCACACCTTGATCGAGTCGCCGGGGCGAAACTCGGGGAGCGTCACCTGGCGCCGTTGGCTCTTGTCGATCGAGTCCAGAATCCGTTGGGCGGTCATGACAAAACCTGCGTTTGGACGCAGGGTTCTACGGGAGATCCCCCCTTGGCGTCAAGCCGCGCGGCCGAACAGACGATCCAGAATCACCGCGCCCGCCGAGCGCACCGATAGGTGATTCCAGCCCGAACCTCCGTCGATCGGCGCAAGCACGCGGGTTACCGACGGAATCAGCGGCTCGGCGAGGCCCCAGCCGGTGCCGAGCAAGATCAGCAGCGGCGCGGGGTCGGCGCTCGCCTCGGCGACGAGCTCGTCGGAGGTGCGCCGCGCGGCGGATGCGAACGCACCCTGCCGCGCCGAGGTCGCGACCACGATCGGCGCGCGGCCGTGCTCGCTCGCGATCGCGTCGATCGTCGCCTCGATCGAGGGCTGGGTCCGCACCCGGCGGAGCGCCTGCGCGCGATGCTCGCCGGCCTCGTCGGCCATCCACAGCGCCGCGATGTGCTCGGCCTTGTCGCGCTGCGAGGTCACCGGCGTGACGATGTGGAGCGCCGCGAGCCCGTAGGTCATCACCGAGCGCGCGAGATCGTGGACGTCGAAGTTGGTGAGCGCGGTGGTCACGACCGCGCCGGTGCGATCGACGACCGGATGGTGCACCAGCGCGACGTGGCTGCGCGCGCACAGCGGGGCGAACAGCTTGTCGTCGGCGGCGGTGCGCGCCAGCGGGTCGCGGTGCGCTCGAGCGCCTGCGCGCGCCGCCACGCCGCGATCGCCGCGTGGTTGCCCGAGGTGAGCACGGCCGGCACCGCGCGGCCGTCGAGCTCGGGCGGCCGCGTGTACTGCGGGTACTCGAGCACGCCGGCCGAGTGCGACTCGTCGAGCGCCGACGCGGGCTCGCCGAGCACGCCCGGCACGAGCCGCGCGCACGCGTCGATCACGACCAGCGCGCCGAGCTCGCCGCCCGACAGCACGTAGTCGCCGAGCGACAGCTCCTCGTCGATCGCGAGCTCGATCGCGCGCTGGTCGACGCCCTCGTAGCGGCCGCACACCAGGACGACGTGGTCCCGCGCGGCGAGCGCGCGGACGCGCGCCTGGGTGAGCGGCGCGCCGGCGGGCGACAGCAGCACGCGGTGGCCCGGCCCCGCCGCCGCGATCGCCGCGATCAGCGGCTCGGGCTTCATCACCATCCCCGGCCCGCCGCCGTACGGCGTGTCGTCGACCGTGCGGTGGCGGTCGCGCGTGAAGTCGCGCGGGTTCACGGTCGCGACCGCGATCACGCCGGCGTCGCGCGCGCGACCGACCACCCCCGCCGCGAGCGCGGGCTCGATCAGCTCGGGCAGGATCGTGACGACCGTGAACCTCATCGCACCAGCTTGGTCTCGGGCAGCCCCTCGGGAGGATCCACCGTGATCGTGCGCGCGTCGAGGTCGATCGCGGTGACGAACGCGTCGACCAGCGGCAGCAGCCGCTCGACCCCGCCGTCGTGGATGACCAGCAGATCCTGGTGATCGCCGGGGTCGACCGCGAACACCACGCCCCACGGCGTGCCGTCGCCCAGGCGCAGCGCGCAGCCGACCAGATCGGCGAGCAGCACGTCGTCCTCGCCGAGCGCGAGCGCGTCGCGATCGACCTCGACCGGCAGGCCGCGCAGCGCCTCGGCCTCGCTGCGGGTCGCGACGCCCTCGAGCTTCACCAGCCAGCCGCGCTGGGTATCGCGCACGCCGACGATCGTGCGCGGCACGCCGCCGACGTAGATCGTCGAGATCCCGGCGAGCGTCTTGGAGTCCGGATCGTGGGTGACGATCACGACCTCGCCGCGGATGCCGTGGGCACGCGCGATCCCGCCGATCTCGATCCGCTCGATGCGCTCCGGCAACGCTATTCGAGGATCTCGACCAGGGTGCGCTTGCGCGAGCGCGGCGCGACCGCCTGCACCACGGTGCGCAGCGCGCGCGCGGTCTTGCCGCCGCGGCCGATCACCTTGCCGAGATCCGACTCGGCGACCTCGAGCTCGTAGACGTTGGCGGCGCGCTCCTCGACCAGCTCGACCCGGACCTCGTCCGGCTTGTCGACCAGGCTCACCGCGAGGAACCGAATCAGCTCGGCCAGATCCGGAGACTCGGCCATGTCACGCGGCCTGGCTGCGAGCGGTGCGGCGGATCAGCGCGGCGAGCGTGCCGCTCGGCTGGGCGCCGACCTTGAGCCACTTCTGGTAGCGCTCCTGATCGAGCTTGAGCACCTTCGTGATCGGATGGTAGGTGCCGAGCAGCTCGATGAAGCGACCATCGCGCGCGCACCGCTTGTCCGCCGCGACGATGCGGTAGAACGGCGACTTCTTCTTGCCCTGACGTGACATGCGGAGCGCTACGGCCATGAGATCTTGGGTCCTTTTTCTCGCGAGCGCGGCAATCTACCGGGGCATGTCGGGGCTGTCAACGTGCTATATGGGCGAGACATGATCGGGCGGACGGCGCTCCTCTTGCTCGGCGTCGCCGCGGCTTGTTGCTCGAAATCAGAAGTGAAAGGCGGCGGCTCGGCCAGCGATCAGGAGCCCGCGCAGGCGTCGTTCACGGTGTTCGCGCTCGCCGAGGTGCGCGGCCAGATCGGTCCGTGCGGCTGCACCTCCGACCCGCTCGGCGACATCTCGCGCACCGCCAAGCTGATCGCCGACGCGCGCGCGGCCGGGCCGGTGCTGGTGGTCGACGCCGGCTCGCTGCTGTTCTCGCAGAACCCGATCCCGCCGCAGCTCGCCGCGCAGGAGAACCTCAAGGCCGACCTGCTCGCGCAGCTCTACCAGGGCGAGCTCCACGTCGCCGCGGTCGGCCTGGGTCCGGCCGACCTCGCGCAGGGCGACAAGGGCGTGCGGTTCCCGCGCGAGGCGGTGGACGTCACCGACCCCGCGATGCCGATCGCGCCGCCGAGGATCGAGCGGGTCGGCGATGCCAAGGTCGGCGTGTTCGGCGTCATCGCGACCGACACCATGAAGGTCGCGCTCGGCGATCCGGTCGCGGCCGGCAAGCAGGCGGTCGCGCAGCTGCGCGCGCAGGGCGCGCAGCTGATCGTCGGCCTGGTCCAGGCGAGCACCAAGAAGGACGCGGTCGAGCTGATGCGCGGCATCGGCGGGATCGATCTCGCGATCGCCGGCCTGGGCCAGAACGCGCCCGAGCCGGAGCGCGTCGCGATCGCGCCCGACAAGGTCGGCGACGGCTGGCTGATCGTGCCGGCCAACCGCGGCCAGGTGCTCGCGCGGATCGACGTCACGCTGCGCGGCGCCGGCCCGCTGGCCGACGCGATCGGCAAGGGCGCGGCCACCGCGAGGATCGCGGCGATCGACGCGCAGCTCGAGGCGCTCGACGCCGACCTCGCGCGCTACGCCGGCGACAAGGACGCCGATCCGGCGTTCGTGGCGCAGAAGAAGGCCGAGCGGTCGGCGCTCGCGGCCGAGCGCGACCGCCTCGCGGCCCACCCGCTGGTCGTGCCGGCGCACGGCAGCTTCTTCACGCTCGACCAGATCCGGATCAACAAGACGCTGGCGTGCAGCGCGCCGGTGGTCGACGCGATCAAGCACTACGACGCTGCCGCCGGCGCCGCGAACGTCAAGGCCGCGGAGGGCACGCCGGTGCCCCCCGCGCCGCCGGGCAAGGCCAGCTACGTCGGCTCGGCGTCGTGCAGCGACTGCCACGGCGACGAGGCCAAGTTCTGGGACCACACCGTGCACGCGCAGGCGTGGAAGACGCTGGTCGATCGCGGCCAGCAATTCGACCTCGAGTGCATCGGCTGTCACGTCACCGGCTGGGACAAGCCCGGCGGCTCGAACCTCGCGCACAACGATCAGCTGCGCGACGTGCAGTGCGAGACCTGCCACGGCCCGGGCTCGATCCACGTCGCCAAGGGCGGCGAGGAGAAGCCGCCCGCGGTGCACAAGGATCCGCCCGAGGACCTGTGCGCGACCCAGTGCCACACCCACGAGCACTCCGACACGTTCCAGCGCGAGGCCTACCTGCGCGATATCGTCGGCAAGGGTCATGGCGAGGCGCTGCGCAAGAAGCTCGGTGACGGCCCGACCGGCCACGACCTGCGCACGGCCGCGCTCGACAAGGCCGGGCGCACGCTCGGAGCGGGATGCGTGAAGTAGCCGCGGTGGCGGTGGTCGCGCTCGCGATCGCGGGGTGCGCCGCGCGCCAGACCCCGCCGCCGCACCCGCAGAACGTCTACCGCGGCTACGCCAGCTGGTACGGTGAGACCCAGATGACCGCGTCGGGCGAGCGCTTCGACAAGCACGCGCTGACCGCGGCGCATCGCACGCTGCCGCTCGGCACGCGGGTGCGGGTCACCAACACGCGCAACGGCCGCAGCGTGATCGTGCGGATCAACGATCGCGGACCGTACGGGCACGCGTCGCGGATCATCGATCTGTCGGAGGCCGCCGCGCGCGTGCTCGGCATGATCGACGCCGGCGTCGCGCCGGTCGAGCTGCAAGTGCTCGGGCGATGACCGCGGTGATCGAGCTCAGCGGCCTGGCCAAGCGCTACGGCGCGATCACCGCGCTCGCCGGGCTCGACGCGACGATCGACGGCGAGATCATCGGGCTGCTCGGCCCCAACGGCGCGGGCAAGTCGACGCTGCTCAAGTGCCTGCTCGGCCTGGTCCCGTTCGATGGCGAGGCGCGCGTGCTGGGCCTGTCGGCCGCGCGCGACGGCGCCGCGATCCGCGATCGCGTCGGCTACATGCCGGAGCAGGAGGCGGTGCTGCTCGATCTCACCGCGGTCGAGCTGTGCGCGTACGCCGGCGAGCTGTCGGGGCTGCCGCGCAACGAGGCGATGCAGCGCGCGCACGCCGCGCTGTACTACGCGGGGCTCGACGAGAAGCGCTACCAGCCGATCGCCGGCTACTCGACCGGCATGAAGCAGCGGGTCAAGCTCGCGCAGGCGCTGGTCCACGATCCCGAGCTGCTGTTCCTCGACGAGCCGACCAGCGGCCTGGACCCGCGCTCGCGCGACGAGATGCTCGAGCTCGTCGCCGAGCTGCCGGATCGCCGCGGCTGCGCGATCGTGCTGTCGACCCACCTCCTGCCCGACGTCGAGCGGGTGTGCGATCGCGCCGTGATCATGCACAAGGGCGCGCTGCGCTTCACCGGCACGATCGACGAGCTGCGCGGCGCGCGCGGCCGCGACTCCGAGCTCGCGGTCGAGGTCAAGGCCGACGCGCACAAGCTCGCCGACGCGCTGGTCGGCGCGGGCGCGGCGTGCCGCGTGCAGTCCGACACCGCGCTCGCGGTCGACCTCCCCGCCGACGCCACCGCGCGCCTGGTGTTCGCGATCGCGCGCGACGTCGCGGTCCAGGTGCGCGGCCTCGAGGTCCGGCGCGACAGCGTCGAGGCGGCGTTCCTGCGCGTGATCGGCGACGAGGGGGCGCACCCGTGAGCGCGATCCACGACCTCGGCTACAAGCGCTACGTCGGCACGCGCCGGCCGACCTCGACGCGCTGGCGCGTGATCGTGCGCCGCCAGATGGCGACCGCGTGGCACGGCTGGTTCCGCATGAAGGCCGCGGTCGGCCTGGCGATCGTCACGACCTGCGTGTTCGGCGGGATGATGTACTTCCTGACCAACGGCATCATGTTCCGCGGCTTCCGCCGGGTCGGCGACCTGCCGCTCACGATCGCCGACGGCGCGCTGCCGGCGTCGCTCGACTGGTACCGGCGCGCCGCGTTCCTGCTCGGGCTCACCGTGATCGCGGGCGCGGTGGCCGGCGATCGCCAGAGCGGTGCGTTCACGTTCTACTTCGCGCGCTCGATCCGGCCGCGCGACTACGTCGCCGGCAAGCTCGGCGGCGCGCTCGCGATGACCGCGAGCATCCTGGTGCTCGGACCGCTCGTGCTCGCGCTGCTCCGCCTGGGCCTGTGCGACGACACCGACGCGCTCGTCGCGCACCTCGCGATCGTCCCCGAGGCGCTCGCGATCGGCGCGCTCGCCACGCTGGTCTACGCGATCGTGCCGCTCGGCATCTCGGCGCTGTTCGCCAGCCGCCGCTACGCGGTCGCGGTGTGGGCGGCGTACTGGCTGATCGCGACGACCGCCGCCGGGCGGATCGGGATCGCGACCGGCTCGAGCTGGATCGCAGCGCTCGACCTCGCGCGCGCGATCGAGGCGGTCACCCACCGCTTGTTCGACCTGCAGCTCGCGCACCACCTGGCGATCCCGTTGCCCGCGGCGCTCGGCTCGATCGCGCTGCACGTCGCGCTCGCGCTCGCGATCGTCGGCTACCAGGTCGCGCGCGCGCAGCGCACCGGCGTCGGAGGCTCGGCGTGACCGCGGCGATCGCGAGGTCCGGCGCCGGACCGCGCAGCGCCGGCGAGGCGCGGCGCGCCGAGACGATCGCGATCGAGCGGGTCAGCAAGTGGTACGGCCACGTGCTCGGCGTGTCCGACGTGACGTGGACGATGCGCGGCGGCGTGGTCGGCCTGCTCGGCCCCAACGGCGCGGGCAAGTCGACGCTGATCAAGCTGATCGCCGGCCTGCTCCGGCCGTCGCGCGGCGAGCTCGCCGTGCTCGGCGGCCGGCCGTTCGAGGACCGGCAGGTGCGCGCGCGGATCGGCTACGCGCCCGAGCACGAGCAGATGTGGGACGAGCTGACCGCGCTCGAGCTCGTCCGCGCGCTGGCCGAGCTCGCCGGCGTGCCGCGCGAGCGGGCCGGCGCGGCCGCGGAGCGCGCGCTCGAGCAGATGGGCATGGCCGACGCGCGGCATCGCAGGGTCCGCGGGTTCTCGAAGGGCATGCGCCAGCGCACCAAGCTCGCGTCCGCGATCGCGCACGATCCCGAGCTGATCGTGCTCGACGAGCCGCTGACCGGCGTCGACCCGGTCGCGCGCGCCGACATCATCGAGCAGATCCGCGCGCTCGCCCGCGCCGGCAAGTCGGTCGTGGTGTCGAGCCACGTGCTCTACGAGATCGAGGCGCTGACCTCCGAGATCGTCGTGATCTACCGCGGCCAGGTGCTGGCCGAGGGCAACGTGTTCGAGATCCGGCGGCTGATCGACCGCCACCCCCACCGCATCCGCGTCGAGTGCGATCGCCCGCGCGCGCTCGCCGCCGCGCTGGCCGGCGAGGACCACGTCGCGCGCATCGCGTTCGAGCGCACCGGCGTGCTGATCGAGACCCGCGATCCGGATCGCTGCTACGACCAGCTCGCCGCCGCGGTGCTCGCCGGTGACATCGCGGTGCACGCGCTGACCTCGCCCGACAACAACCTCGGGGCGGTGTTCGACTACCTCACCGGCGGAGGGCGCACGTGAACGCGATCGTGCGGCTGACCCTGCGCCGGCTGGTGCGCGGCAAGGCGCTGTGGCTCGCGCTCGGCTTCGCGGCGCTGCCGCCCGTGCTCGCCGCGGCGCTGCCCTCGAACGCGGTCGGCTACGCGTTCGAGATCGAGATGCTGCTCTACGCGGTGATCCCGCCGCTCGTGGTCGCCGGCGCGATCGGCGAGGACCTCGAGGAGCGAACCGCGACGTACCTGTGGTCGCGACCGGTCGCGCGCTGGACGATCGTGGTCGGCAAGCTGGTCGCGCTCGCCCCGGTGGTCGCGGCGATCGACCTCGCGAGCTGGGCGATCGCCGGCGCGCTCGCCGGGCACGGCCAGCCGTCGCTCGACGCGCTGGTCGCGGTCGCAGCCGGCGCGCTCGCGGTCTCGACGCTGTGCGCCGGGATCGCGGCGCTCGTGCCGCGTCACGCGATGGCGGTGACCATCGTGTACATGCTGTTCGACGACATGATCGGCCAGATCCCCGCGCGGCTCCAGCTGTTCAGCGTGACGCATCACGCCGGGCGCATCGTCGGGATCGGCGAGCCGGTCGACGCGACGAGCATCGCGCTGGTCGCGATCCCGGCGGTGTGGCTCGCGCTCGGACTGCGCCGCGTGCGTCGACTCGAGGTGTGAAGTGCATTTCTTTGCACAACCTCCGGCCGGCGGACTTTGATACCGTTCGAGGCCATGAGGTTCAAACACCTGGGGATCGCCGTCGTGGCGATGCTGATCGCGTGCGGGCCGAACGGGATGCGCGGCGGCGGCGACGACGACGGCTCGGGCTCCGGCAGCGGGTCGGGGTCGGGGAGCGGCTCGGGCTCCGGCAGCGGGTCGGACGACGGCTGCAGCGACGCGGCCAAGCTGGTGTACGTGGTGGACGAGGACTACACGCTGTCGAGCTTCAGCGGGATGACCAAGACGTTCACGGACCTCGGCACGCTGTCGTGCCCCGACTCGGGCGGGATGCCGTTCTCGATGGGCGTCGACCGCAACGCGATCGCCTGGGTGCTCTACGACGACGGCCAGCTGTTCCGGGTCGACACCACGCAGGCCTCGCTGCCGTGCACCAAGACCAGCTGGTCGAGCTCGCTCGGCCTGATGCAGTTCGGCATGGGGTTCTCGACCGACACGGTCGGCGGCATGACCGACACGCTGTTCATCGCGGGCGGCACCAGCCCGAGCGCGTCGACCGCCAAGCTCGCGACGCTCAACACCGGCTCGATGACCGCCGCCGCGGTCGGCACCGTGCAGGGCTGGCCCGAGCTGACCGGGAACAGCAACGCCGAGCTGTGGGGGTTCTTCCCCGACGAGAACTCGCCGCGGGTCGAGAAGATCGACAAGACCACCGGCGCCGCGATCACGACCTACCCGGAGGATTCGATCGCCGGCATGCCGTCGGCGTGGGCGTTCGCGTACTACGGCGGCGACTACTGGATCTTCTTGATGAAGGATCTCGAGTTCTCGACCACGGTCTATCAGGTCGACGGCATGACCGGCGCGATCAAGAGCACCACGCCCACGACGGGGCGCACGATCGTCGGCGCTGGCGTCTCGACCTGCGCACCGACCGTGATCCTGTAACCTCGCTCTGCGGGTCAGGTGGACGAGGCCAGCGACGCCGCGAGATCGTAGTCGCTGGCCTGGGTGACGCGCGCGCGCACGATCGCGCCGGGCTCGGCCGCGCCGTCGGCGAGGTAGGTCACGCCGTCGATGCCGGGCGCCTGGCCGTACCACCGGCCCTCGAGCAGGTACTCCGACTCGCTCGACACGCCCTCGACCAGCACGTCGAGCTCGCGGCCGACCATCGCCTCGTGGCGCGCGCGGCTGATCTTGCGCTGCAGCTCCATCAGGGTCTGCTGGCGCGCCGCCGCGACCTCGGGATCGACCCGGTGCGGCAGCATCGCCGACACCGTGCCGGGCTCGATCGAGTAGGTGAACGCGCCGGCGCGATCGAACCTCGCGTCCTCGACGAACGCGCACAGCTCGTCGAACTCGGCCTCGGTCTCGCCCGGATGGCCGACGATGAACGTCGTGCGCAGCACGACCCCGTCGATCCGCGCGCGCAGCGCGGCGACCAGCTCGCGGGTGACCCGCGCCGAGTGGCCGCGCCGCATCCGCTTCAGCATCGCGTCGCTGATGTGCTGGAGCGGCACGTCGACGTACTTCACGACCCTGGGCTCGCTCGCGATCGCGTCGATCAGATCGTCGTCGAACGCGCTCGGGAACGTGTAGTGGAGGCGGATCCAGCGCACGGCGTCGACCCGGCCGAGCGCGCGCAGCAGCTGGGCGAGCGTGGCGCGCTCGACCGGCGCGCTGCCGGCGTCGTGGCCGTAGCGCGTGAGGTCCTGCGCGATCAGGTTGACCTCGACCACGCCGGCGCGCGCGAGCTGCTCGACCTCGGCGACGATGTCGGCGATCGCGCGGCTGCGCTGCGGGCCGCGCAGCTTGGGGATGATGCAGAACGCGCACGGCCGGTCGCAGCCCTCGGCGATCTTGACGTAGGCCGAATGGCGCGCGCCGATCCGCACCCGCGGCGCGTCGTGA
>Ga0335081_10007801_pt1 | contig 17137 bp, 16 predicted proteins | sample Lox_Sample_35_FD_206713 | JGI IMG/M metagenome (GOLD analysis project Ga0335081, IMG submission 206713) | Soil microbial communities from Loxahatchee National Wildlife Refuge, Florida, United States - Lox_Sample_3.5 | ecosystem: Environmental > Terrestrial > Soil > Wetlands | place: USA... | reverse complement strand
GCTTCGCCGCGCGACGCGCTACTTCCCGAACGCCGTCCGCAACGCGGCGACCGCCTCGGCGACCGCCTTCTTGCCCTGATCCAGCACCGACGGCATCAGGAAAAATCCGTGGATCGTGCCGTCGTAGCGCGTAACGGCGACCGGCACGCCGGCCTCACGCAGTCGCGCGCCATAGGCTTCACCCTCGTCGCGCAGGGGATCGAATTCGGCGGTTATCACCAGCGCCGGCGGCAGGCCGCGCAGGTTTTGCGCGCGCAGCGGCGACGCGTAGGGATGGGCGCGGTCGGCGTCATCCCGCACATACTGCTTCCAAAACCATGCCATCCCGTCTCGAGTCAGGAAATAGCCGTCCGCGCATTGCTTGATCGAAGCGCTGTCCATCGCGGCATCCGTAGCCGGAAAGATTAGGAGTTGATAAGCCAGGCGCGGCTTGCCGTGATCGCGCGCCATCAGCGCGACCACGGCCGCCAAGTTGCCGCCCGCGCTGTCGCCGCCGATCGCGATTCGCGCCGGATCGCCGTCGATCGAGGCAGCGTTGTCGGCGACCCATTGCGTGGCGGCGTAGCAATCCTCGGCCGGTTTGGGAAATTTGTGCTCGGGCGCAAGCCGGTAATCCACCGACACCGTGACGCACTCGACCGCGTTGGTGAGCATCCGGCACGTTGCATCCCAGCCGTCGAGGTTGCCCAGCACCCAGCCGCCGCCATGAAAGTAGACCAGCACTGGGAACGGTCCGGCGCCCTTCGGAGTGTAGATACGAACCGGGATTTCTGTCGACGGTCCGGGTATCGAACGGTTCTCGACCTTGCCGACCGGCTCCGGCTCGCCCTTGGCCTGGAACAGTTCGTCGATCAGGCGGCGGCCCTCCGCGGGCGTGAGCGTTTGGAAGCCGGGCAGCTTGTTTAACTGGTCAAGTAGAGTACGCGATTGCTCGTCTAGCGGCATAGATCTACCTCCTATTCGACCACGCCAACCTACCCGACTTTCCTGCTCCTACCCGCGGCGCAATCCGCTCAGTCGAACATCAGCACGGTACGCGCGACCTCGCCCGCCTTCATCGCGCGGAAGGCCTCGTTGACGTCTTCGAGCCGGCCGCGGCGGCTGATCATCTCGTCGAGCTTGAGCCTGCCCTGCAAGTAGAAATCGATATAGCGCGGCATGTCGATACGGAAGCGGTTGGACCCCATGTTGGTTCCGATCAGCTTCTTCTCGGTGAGGATGTGGCGTCCGTCGATCTCGATCTTCTGGCCGACCGGTATCATACCGATAATCGTGGCCGTGCCCCCTGACGCGAGGCAATAGAAGGCCTGCTCGGCGGTCTTCTTGAGGCCGATCGCCTCGAACGAATAATCCACGCCGCCTCCGGTCATCTGCTTGATAGTCTTGACCGGGTCGGCCGAAGAGGAATCCAGCGTATCGGTGGCGCCGAACCGCTTGGCCATCGCGAGCTTGTTCTCGAATACGTCGACCACGATTATCCGGCGCGCTCCCGCGATCAGCGCTCCCTGGATCACCGAGAGGCCCACGCCGCCGGCGCCGAACACCGCGACCGTCGAGCCGGGCTCGACCTTGGCGGTGTTGAGCGCCGCGCCGACGCCGGTCGTAACCCCGCATCCGATCAGCGCCGCCCGATCCAATGGCATATCGGTGCGGATCTTCACGATCGCGTGTTCGTGCAGGAGCATTTTCTCGGCGTAGGTCGATAGGTCAACGAATTGATGCACGACTTCGCCGTTGCGCGACAGCCTTGGGCGGTCGGACGCGGCGCGCTGAGTCGAGGCCTTGTTCGAGCATAGATGGGGTTTGCCGGTCATGCAGTAGTCGCACTGGCCGCAATAAACCGAGGTGCAGCAGATCACATGGTCGCCGGGTTTGACGTAAGTCACCTGGCTGCCAACTTCTTCGATGATGCCGGCGGCTTCGTGACCCAGGATCGCCGGTGCCGCGTGCGGATATAATCCATCAACGAAGTGCAAATCGCTGTGACACACTCCGCTGGCCACGGTGCGAACCAGCACCTCGTGCGCCATGGGTTTGTCGATTTCGACCTGTTCGATCACTAATGGTTGATTGGGACCGTGAAAAACAGCCGCTTTCATCGAATTCTCCTTCTCCGTCTTGCGCGATTAGGCGCAGGTCTCCGCGACTTAGAAACGCCGCGCCTGAACCCTGATCGGCAGGTTACAGCTAGAAATCTCTAGGGTCGCATCGCCCACCATGTCAAGGCCAGCTTATGTCCATAAAGCAATTGCAGTAGAACTGATACCGCAACCGCATTCGGTCGCCAACCGTATCGTCGAATCGCGCAGGTCGCGGCAGGCGCGACCGGCGACGCTTGACTTTTGCCGTGGCGGTGCGAAGTATGGCTCGGGATTTGTCGCTAAAGGCTCGACCGTATCGGTGGTGCCTACAGCAATATGGCTCCCGAACCTCGCACCGCGGGAGGGATGTGATGTCATTCTTAGCTGATCGCGCGTTCCAGGAGCGCTTCATCTCAGCGCTCAACGCGAACGCAGGTTTCAACGAACAGGCGCAATGGTTCGACGGGTCGGTCTTGCTCGAAGTGGGGACCGATTTGCTGTGGCTCAAGGTTTACAAGGGAAAAGTGATCGACCATCAGCCGGCCGTGCCGCCGTTCGGCTATACGTTCAAATTCTCGGGCAGCGAGGCGTCCTGGAAGCTGCTCACCAGCGGGGAGAGACTTTGGGCGAATCTTACCTTTCCCGGCAAACGATACTTCGATGACGACCCGGCGCTGTCGACGGTGGGCACGCCTCACGTCGAGATTCGCACCGAAGGAAACCTGCTCGAGGCCGGGCGCCTGGCGGAAGCGATGTTCCAAATGGCCTACGTCCTGCGCGATTGCGTGCGCGGAAGCGCGCGTTGAAGGAATCGGATTATGGCAAGCACCGAAGATATTCGCGGGCACTATATCAAGGTCAACGGCACCCGGACCTTCTATGATGAGATCGGCGACGGCTATCCGATAGTCTGCATCCATACCGCCGGCTCGTGCTCACTGGAATACACCTACCTCCTGCCGCTGCTGGCGGAGAAGGGCTTTCATGGCTATGCGCTGGATCTTCCTGGCCACTTCCGCTCTTACCCGGTCAACTGGAAGCCGCATCACACTATCCATGAGCACGCCGAGTTTGTTCATTCGTTCGCGAACACGCTCGGGTTGAAGAAGCCGGTAATCATGGGCTGCTCGATCGGCGGCGACATCACGCTCGATTACGCCGCGCATCATTGGCGCGAGATGGCCGCGGGGATCCCGATGGAGGGCATCGGACGGTCGCCGACTTTTCCCAGCCCCACCGGAGTGACCCATCCGGCGTGGGGGCCGGGATGGCAGGATCAGCTTGAGCGCGCGGCGACCGAATCGCTCAATCGCAACTGCTCGGCGGAAAAGATTATGGAGCTGCGCTGGCAGCATCGGGGTCCGCAAGTCAGCGCGGTGGGAGACCTGGAAGCCTGGGCCACTCACGACGTGCGCGGCCTGCTCGGCGCGGTCGAGTGTCCGATGCTCGTGGTACGCGGCGAAGAGGATTTCTGGGTGCCGAAGCCGCTGATCGAGGAAACCCTCAAGCTGCTGAAGAACGCCGAGGTGGCTTATCTCAAAGGTATCGGCCACTATCCGATGTTCGAGGATCCGCCGCTGACCGCCAAAATCGCCACCGACTTTTGCCGCAAGCATTCGATCTTGAAGTGAGCTGAGGCCTGCGGCGCGCCCGGCTTGAATGCGCGAGCGCGGCGTAGCGATGCCAGGGGCGGTATCGCTCACCGGCGCGTCGGATCGGTCACCACGCCGGCGAACAGCAGCGCGCCCGAAGCCTGTTCGACGATTGCGCAGAAGAAGGGGTGATCGACGATCATTTCGAACGGCGGTGGACTAATTCTCACGGATGACATTGCGATTCCGACGCTGGTTGCCGCCGCAGCCTCGGTGCCTTCTTCATCGACCTTGACGTAGGTCTTGTGCTCAACGTCGTTGATGAACAATTGCGGCGGGACCGGATGGATTCGCGAGAAGTCAGCTCGGTCAGGATCGAAAGCCGTAGCCATCCCCATCGCCTTGAGCACATCATTCAGGCGCTTTCCCCAAGACGATTCGAGCTTGGGCAGAATGATTTTTCCCTCGCGATTAGAAAGCTTGGCCGTCCATTCGCTCCAATGCGGCTGGTCGAGCGACTCCAGAAAGTTGGGCAGTCCTGCTTTATCACGCGGAAGAAAAACGTACATCGCGAACCGCTTGTTCCCATAAGCTAAACGGATCGCCTGAAAACGGTCGCTCTCGAAGTATGGGTAGTCGCCGTGCTGAACCATCATCGGCGCCTTGACCGAACCGCCGCCTTGTAGGTGAAAGGTGCGGGGCCCGGTCGCCTTTTTATCGAATGGGATGGCCCAGCGGCCCTTGAAATATACCGCGTCGGTAATCATCAGCCGGGTCATTGGGTCGCCGCGTTTAATTATCTTCGGGATTTTGCCGCGAGTGTTCTTGTCCACCCACGCGTTGATCGTGTCGGCGGCCTTTTGCGGCTCTTTTTCGAAATCGAGGCTTTCCACTGGCGCGTTGTATGAATCGCGGCTCAGCTTGAGGAACTCCGGGTTGATGGTGAATCCAGATTGCGCCCACAGCGCGTTGGCGATTTCCATCCGCACCGACGGGTCCGCCTTTTCGATAACCCGCAGCAAGTCGTGATTGGCGCGATTGAAGTCGACGTCGCTGCCGGGCGGAAAGGCGAGCGTCTTCGCCATCGCGGTCTTGGTGTCGCCCGCGGCGCCGTTATAGGCGATCGCGAGGGCGAGCGAGACGCTAAGGGGTGAGATGATGACGTTCTCGCCGCCACCGCTCTTCACCAGGGTGCGCAGCAGACGAAATCCGAAGTCGTCGATGGAGGTAGCGGCGGAGTGCGGCGGCTCGGCGCGCGTTTGCGGTGCCTCGGCCCGAGCCAAAGCACCGCATCCGAGAATCGCCAAGAGCGATGCTACAAAAACAATTTTCGATTTCGTTATGAAGCCGCCTCCTACGCGACCGCGGGAGCGGGCTCGACAGCGTCGGCGCCCCAGCTACGAACCTCCGGCACCACTTCTTTCGCGATCAGCCGCAGGCTCGATTCAACATCCTTGAACGGCAGACCGGCAAAGCTCGCGCACACGTTCCATTCGAAGTCGCCGAGCTGACGCCGGCGCCGCTCGAGTTTCTCCAGGATCTGGCGCGGCGTGCCCCACGCCTGCTGGTCAGCATACGCCTGCGCCGCATTGTCAAGCCCGGTCTCGCGGAGAATCTCGGCGGCCTTGGCGTAGCCCTCATAGCCTTTCAACCTGCTGTGATAGTCGTCGTTGAACTCGTAGTGCTTGATTACCGAGAGGTAGTAGCCCGCGATGTGGCGGCGCGCTACTTCTTCGGCGCGCCCGGCGTCGCGGTCGCAGAAGGTGAAATCGATCGCCAGCGGAGGCGGCGCCGCGCGATGCTGATACTTCTGGAAGTGCTCGCGATAGATTTCGACACCCGGCAGATGTTTATCGAGCGCGAACTGGATGAAGAACATCATCCGCGCGCCCAGCTCCGCGGCGACCGGCGCGGTGTCCGGCGACATCGCCACGCAATAGATGCGTCCGTCGAAGGAGCGGCTAGGGCGGGGCCGAATCTCGGCGCGGACCTGCTTGTAGAACGGCCCCTCGCCTTCGATATAGCCGGTTCGCAGCGCGTTCAGGACCATTCGCGCCGACTCGATGAAGCGGTCGCGGGACTCGTTCATATCGACGCCGAAGATCCGGTATTCCATGCGCGCCAAGCCGCGGCCCAGCCCCAAGACAAAGCGGCCGTCGCACAGCGCGTCGAGCATGCAAATCTTCTCGGTCACGCGCAGCGGATCGTTCCAGGGCAGGATGATGGCGGCGCTGCCGAGGCGGATGCGGCTGGTGCGTCCCGCCAGATAGCTGAGCACCTGTAGGTTGTCGGGCAGGATCGAGTAGTAATCGAAGTGATGCTCGGCGCTCCAGATGGTGTCGAAGCCGAGCGGTTCGGCCGACTCCGCGATGCGCATCTCGTTGCGCACCATCTCCGCGTCCGACATCCCCGTATGCGCATTTTGCAACAGCAGCATGTATCCGGTTCTCATCAGATAACCTCGTCTGTCATATCAGCGGTCGTATCGAACCTAGCATCTTCGGCCTTGATCGGTAAGACGTTAGCCGCCTTGGGCGAGCGATTCATCAGAAGTCCGCGCGGCCGAATCACGAGTCTGGCGCGCGTGATCGGTGTAAGCTTCGGAGATGCGCGACCCGCGCAACAAGAAGGCGGCTACGCTGCTAAAGAGCATCCGGATTCCGTTGCGATCAAAGCGGCGGCATCTCGAACATGCGGCGCGCACTGCGGTAGCAGCGACGCTGTCGCTAGTCGTTGCGCGGCTATTCCGGCTGCCCGAGGCTTATTGGGCCGCGATAACGACCCTGGTCGTCATGCAGTCGACGCTGGGAGCGGCATTAACCGTCTCCGGCCAGCGCTTCGCCGGCACCGCCTTGGGAGCGGCGCTGGGAGCGTTGCTGGCGTCCTGCTTCGAGCCGAATGTGTTGATCTTTGCCGCCGCGGTTTTCGTCGCCGGGATAATGTGCGCGGCGCTGGGGCTGGAGCGAAACGCCTACCGTTACGCGAGCATCACGGTGGCTATAGTGATGCTCGTCGCTCGTAACGAACCCCCGTGGGTGATAGCGGGTCACAGGTTTGCCGAAATATCGATAGGAATAGCGGTCGGGCTGATAGTGACCGCAATTTGGCCGGAACGCTCCGCCTGATCGCCGCCCCTCATCCCTGGTCTGATAACGCCTTCGCGGGTCTCGCGAAGCCAGTTTGAAGAGACGACGACGAGCGCAAACGCATGATTCACTCGCTCATCTTCCGGGAATGCGCGATGATGACTTCGATGGCATAAGAAGCCTGATCGTCATGCGAAGCGAACGGATCATCAGCGCAGAGGAGGCGGCCGGCTGGATCGAAAACGGCATGACGGTCGCGATCGGGGCGCCGCCGCCGATGGCGCTGATACGGCAGATCGTGCGCCGCCGGGTGCGCGGCCTTACGGTCATCGACGCCGGTCCCTCGCTCGACCTGCTGATCGCGGCGGGATGCGTCCGCAAGGTGGTCAGCTACTACGCCGGCGGTCATTTCGGCGTGCCGGTGCTGCCGAGCTTCCGGCGCGCCGCGCAATCGGGCGCGATTGCGGTGTGGGAATGCGAGGAAGGCATCCTGTGCGCGGGACTGCAGGCGGCGGCGCAGTTGCTGCCCTTCATGCCCTGGCGTGGCGGCGTCGGCACCTCGCTTCCTGAGGTCAATCCCGATCTTAAGCTGTTCACCGATCCGATCGCCGGGCAGACGCTGATCGCGGTGCCGCCGATCAAGCCCGACGTCTGCCTGCTGCACGCGGGTGCGGCTGACGCCTACGGCAACGTGCGCCACTTCGGCGGCCCGGGATGGCTCGACCTGTACCTCCATCGCGCCGCCGACCGCACCGTGGTCGCGGTCGAGCAGGTGATTGCCAACGAGGAGATTCGCGCCAATCCCTGGGCCACTACGATTGCCGGCGCTGACGCGGTGGTGCGCGCTCCCTTCGGCGCCCACCCTTTCTACAGCCGCGGCTTCTACGTCCAGGACATCGCGTTCGTCACCGAATATCTCGAGCTGGCGCAGCAGGCCGAGCGCGATCCGGCGCCACTGGAGCGTTGGCTCGACCGCTATTGCCGCGAGCCCGCCAATCACGCCGAGTACCTGGAACGAATCGGGATCGCGCGGCTGCTCGCGCTCAACGAGTTCTGAATCATGGCCGATTACACCAATCTCGAATTGATGGCCTGCGTGCTCGCGCGCGAGCTCAAAGACGGCGAGATCGTGCGGGTGGGCGTAGCGACGCCGATCGCCGAGGCGGCGGTGCGGATGGCCCATCTGAGCCACGGCCCCAACATGGAGCTGGTGTTCTTCGGCGCACGCATGAACGTCGCCCATCTCGACTCTATCCCGATGCCGGCCTTCCCCTGGGATCGCCGCGTGGTGCGCTGGGCGGAATCCTACAGCGACAGCGGCCATCGCTTCGACCGGCTCAAGGACTGGCACCGCCACGTCTTTTTCATCGGCGGCATCCAGGTTGACCCGTGGGGCAACACCAACCTGATCGGCATCGGCCAGGACTATTCGCGGCTGCGTTTTCGCGGGCCCGGTTCGGTCGGCACCCCGACGCTCAGCACCCACGTGGGCCGGTATTACATCGTGCTCAACAGTCACGACCCGCGCGTCCTGGTCGAGCGCTGCGATTTCATCAGCGCCTACGGATGGGGCCGCGGCGGCGACGATGCTCGCACGCGGATCGGACTGCCGGGCGGCGGTCCGCGCCTTTGCGTGACTCCGATGTGCGTGATGGACTTCGCGCCTGGCACGCGCCGGATGCGGCTGCATTCGATTCATCCCGGCGTGTCGGCCGCCGAGGTCGAGGCACGCACTGGCTTCGAGCTTATCGTGCCGGAGCAGGTGCCGATAACGCCGGCTCCCAGCGCCGCTGAACTCGAGATGCTGCGCACCAGAGTGGACCGGCAGGGCCAGTTGCGCCGCTAATACGCTAAGCCGCGGGGCGACTCTCTCCAACGAGCGTCGTACAAGCGTTGCGGCCTTGTGGCGTTGGCGCCGCGCGGAAAGGAGCGCTGGCATGTGCTGGGGCGGCCTTGCACATAAGTAATGACTTCCACGGTTGGCCTGCGGTTGTCTCATCAGCGCCCATGTGTCTTTCCTGAGACATGCTATACGAGCAGACGGCTAGCGCGGCTCTAGGCATTTTTCTTGCGTCGTGCAGCGATGCCATGAGTGCGGACCTGCAGCAGACAGCGCCCTCGCTTGAACCCCAAGCGAACGGGACTGGCCGCTTTAATCGCGCGCTCCTTCCCGATGATCGTGGAAGCCTCGAGTTGGGCATCGCCGCGATGGCCAATCTAGAGGAAACAAAGAATGCCTGGGAGGTGCGAGTCGGGGCCTTATTGATCGTCGCTTACCAACTCGCCTATCTGGAAACCGACCTTGCTCTACCGCATCCCGCGTCGCCTTACCTAGTCCCTGTCCATCTGTTCAGCCTGCTGATCGGAATAGCGGGCTTCGCGCTTAGCTGTAGTCAATTCGGCATGCGCCATTGGCAGACGCTAGCGTTCGCTGTCTGTGGCATCTTGGTAGTCACTACCACCTGGATCAGCCTTATAACCTTACAGACCGAGCCGCTTTTTGTTTCGGACATTCTGTTTTGCATCGCGGCTGGATCGCTGCTGGCTGTGGGTTGGATTTGGCAACTCGCGTTCACTCTCCTGTGCCTTGGCTCGTTTTCGGTCCACGTCGTTTGGGTGCCGTCTGGCGACGCTTGGGGCGTCTATCATTGGCTGGGATTGTTAGCCGCCGGCGGGCTCGCACAATTCACAACGGTCTCGGCAGAGCGTTATCGCAAGAATTTGTCGAGGCAGGTCAAGGCGCTAAGCGAGAGTCATCAGCGGCTGCGCCTGGAGATTGTCGAGCGGGAGAAAGCCGAGCGCGAGGTGGCCGAGAGCGAGGCCAAGTTCCGCCACATGTTCGAGTCAAGCCTCGACCCGATCGGAATGTACACCTACCCGGAGCGCAAAATCGTCGACGTCAACCAAGAATATCTTCGGAAGCTGGGACTCACGCGGGACGAAGTGATTGGCAAGACCACCGCCGAACTGAAGATCTGGGCCAACCCGGAGGATTGGGCAGGGTTCGGCGCCCTGCTCAAGCAACAGGGCTTCGTCCGCGGTTACGAAGCAGCCTTCCGGTTGAAGGATGGCACTGTCGGCGTAGGCCTGATCAATGGCTCGGTATTCGAGCTTGGCGGCGATAAGTTCGTCGTCATCAGTACGCGCGATATCACTGAACTCAAACGCGCCCAGCGTGATCTGATCGAGACGCGCGAAGTTGCACTGGCCGCTTCCCGCTCCAAGTCCGATTTCCTCTCGAGCATGTCCCACGAGATCCGCACCCCGATGAACGCCATTCTGGGAATGTCCGATCTCCTGTCCGACACTCCGCTCAACTCGGAACAGCAGCGTTATGTCAACATGATTCGGACCAACGGCGACGCGCTGCTCGAGCTGATAAACGGCATCCTCGATCTCGCCAAGGTCGAGAGCGGGCGGATGAATCTCGAACTGACCGAATTCGACCTCAACCAGTTGGTCGGAACGATGCTCGAAACTCTGGGCTTGCGCGCGCACGAAAGAGACCTCGAACTGGCGGCGCGGATTCTGCCCGATGTTCCGCCCAACCTGATTGGCGACCCGCTGCGGCTGAGCCAGATTCTCACGAATCTGCTCGGCAACGCGATCAAGTTCACGAACACCGGCGAGGTGGTACTGACCATAGAACGCGAGCCCGATTCCGCTGGGTCCGTCAGGCTGCGGTTTTCGGTTTCCGACACCGGAATCGGCATCCCAGCGGACAAACTCCAGAGCATCTTCGCCAGTTTCACCCAAGCCGACTCTTCGACCACTCGGCGTTACGGCGGCAGCGGCCTTGGGTTGGCGATCACCCAGGGGCTGGTAGCTCTGATGGGCGGAAGGATCGGGGTCGAGAGCGAAGTCGGCAAGGGCAGCAGGTTTTTCTTCACGGCTCACTTCGGTCTCCAGACGGCGGCCCCCAGCTTGACGCGGCGAAGCGCGAGCGTCGATCTCCGGGACGTGCCGGTCTTGGTGGTGGACGACAACGCGACCAACCGCCTGATCCTGAGAGAGCTGCTATCGCGCGCTGGCGCCACCGTCAGCGAGGCCGCCGATGGCGAGCAGGCACTGGCCGAATTTAGACAGGCGAGAGAGGCCGCCAGGCCCTACCAGCTCCTGCTCCTCGACTGCATGATGCCGGGGATGGACGGCTACGAGGTCGCGCAGCGGGTCAGAACCGAGGCCGGCGGCTCCAACCTCATCATCCTGATGCTCACGTCGGACAATCTGACGCCCAAGCTGGCTCGGCTGCGTGAACTCGGCCTCGACGCTTACCTGGTCAAGCCGATCCGGCGCGCCGAACTCTTCAGCGCGATTGCCTCCGCGATCGGCAAGACTGCCGCACACGAGTTGCAAACCCGTCAGGCCGCGCGCCAGCCCGCCCAGCTCGAAGGCCAAGCCCTGCCCTGGATGCGCATCTTGCTCGCCGACGATTCACTCGACAACCGCTTCCTGATCGAAGCCTACCTGGCGAAGACCGCATGCGAGCTCGACATGGCTGAAAACGGCGAGATCGCGCTCAACAAGCTGATGTCCCGCCGCTACGACCTGGTACTGATGGACATCCAGATGCCGGTGATGGACGGCTATACCGCGGTTCAGGCTTACCGGCGGTGGGAGCGCGAGCATCAGATCCGGCCGATTCGGATCATCGCATTGACCGCCTCCGCGCTGAAGGAAGACGCCCGCAAGTGCCTCGAAGCGGGATGCGACGCTCACCTTCCCAAACCGATAAAGAAAGCCACCTTGCTCGAAGCTATCTTCGCGACCAGCGCAATCGCGGCCAACGGCGGCGCGCCGCATCCGTCGACCTCTGCCATCTGATTTCGGCGCTCGTAATTTGCGCGACTCGACCATCACCTGTTGGCTTGCTGCCCTTTCAATCGTCGATAGTAGGAGCGGCTAGTGTAAAGGGCCGCAACCGGGTTGTGCCCCAGAACGCGGTCTTTGGCTACCAGCACCGTGACCGGCGCGCGCGAGTGCTTGAAAAACAGACTGTCGTGGCCCACGCACAGCCCGATCAGGACATTCAATTGCGTGTTGGCTCGGTCCAACAGTTCAGCCTGGGCGACCGGGTTGCATAAGGCTTCGAACTGGCCGGGATGAACCTTCTCCTCGTCCTTTATTCCGACCTTCGCTTTCTCGATTGAGCCCACTTTGCAGCAGATACCTTCCACCGCGAAACCATTGGCGAGGAAAATTTCGCTGGCAATCTTGGCCTCGGCAACCAGGCCCACGCAGTGAGCGATTCCCAGCTTGGTGGCCCCAATCCGCCGGGCGAAGTCCATGATCTCTTCGACCCGTGTGCTGCGGCAATAGCCGGCAGACTCTGTGCGCGCGGATTCGCACGCCCACTTTCGCAACTCATCGTCCTCCAGATATGCCCGCTCGATGCTCGCCAGCAGCTCGGTTTCCACTGGCGCGGGGCAGAACCCAGGTGACTTCTTTGTATTGGGTTCATGGGTGCAAGATTGGACGCTACAGAGTGGGCAGCTGAGTTCGAAGTGGTCTTTCATGACGGCGGTCTCCTCCTAACTTCGGTACACAATTTTACTCTAGAGCAGCGCTGCAAAATATGCCACGCTCGTTTTGCTGTCGACGCGTCGTTGGAGGACCGCGACTCCGATTTCAAGCCGATCGCAATCGCGAGACGTGGCTCGATGATTCGATGACGCGGAGGAATCAGACTATGGCCATTGCCAAGACCAAAGTCATCAAAGCCAGTGACGTGCGCGCGGATGCCCAAGGCGCCGCGGCGCTGGATCCGCATTACAACTGGAAGCGCGCCATCCCGGCCCACGGCCAGCGCGCGGTCGATTTTGAAGAGCGGGTGAATTTCCGCCGCCTGCACGAATATCGCCTGGCGCGGGCGCGCCAGGCGCTCGCGCACTCAGATCTTGGCGCGATGCTTTGCTTCGACACCAACAACATCCGCTACCTGAGCAGCACAGTGATCGGCGAGTGGGCGCGCGACAAGATGATCCGCTTCGCGCTGCTCGCCGGTGACGCCGATCCCTACGTATGGGACTTTGGCTCGGCGGTGAAGCATCATCAATTGTACTCGCCGTGGTTGCCGCACGATCACTGCCGGGCGGGGATGCCGGGATTGCGCGGCGCCATCCCGCCGAGCGCCGGCCTGATGCGGATGCATGCCGATGAGATCAAGTCGCTGCTCAAGGAGCATGGCGTCGAGCGGATGCCGCTGGGCATCGATCTCGCCGAGCCGGCGATGATGTTCGAATTGCAGCGCGCGGGCCTGGAAATCCGCGATTGCCAGCAGGTGATGCTGGAGGCTCGCGAGCTCAAGAGCATCGACGAAATCATGCTGCTTAACACCGCCGCCGCGATGGTCGACGGCGTCTACCACATGCTGTGGGAGAAACTTAAGCCCGGCGTGCGCGAATCCGAACTGGTGGCCGAAGCCAATCGGATGCTCTACGAGCTGGGTTCCGACGACGTCGAAGCGATAAACGCGATCAGCGGCGAGCGTTGCAGCCCCCATCCCCACAACTTCACCGACCGCATCATCCGGCCGGGCGACCAGGCGTTCTTCGACATCATCCAGTCCTATACCGGGTACCGGACTTGCTACTACCGCACTTTCAGCGTCGGCCGCGCGACCGCCGCTCAGCACGACGCCTATCGCAAGGCGCGCGAATGGATGGACGCGGCGATCGCGCTGGTCAAGCCCGGAGCGAGCAGCGACGAAGTGGCCAAGGCCTTCCCGAAGGCCGAGGAGTTCGGCTTTGAGAGCGAGCTGGCGGCCTTCGGCTTGCAGTTCGCGCATGGGCTCGGCCTGGCGCTGCACGAGCGTCCGCTAATCAGCCGCTTGAACTCCTTCAAGCAGCCTTCGGAAATCAAGCTCGGGATGGTGTTCGCGCTCGAGACCTACTGTCCGGCAACTGACGGCTTCTCGGCCGCGCGGATCGAAGAGGAGGTGGTGGTCACGCCGGAGGGCTGCCGCGTGATAACTCTCTTCCCGGCGCAAGAGTTGCCGATCGCGAACCCCTACTAGTACCGTTCCAACTTTTCGGCCGAAAAAATTGGAACGGTACTAGCGGCTGAGGCCGAGCCGGCGCGCTTAGCCCAAAAGCCGCCGCGTCGCGAGGTCGGCACCCTGGCGCAGCGTCGCGAGCTTGGCCCACACGATATCCTCCGGCACCATCTCCCAGGCCGCGAACGTGCCGAAGCCGCAGTCCACGCCGGCGATCACGCGGGTGCGATCGCCGATCGCTTCGGCCACGCGGCAGATGCGGTCGGCGACGACCTCGGGATGCTCGACGAAGCACGAGGTCGAATCGATCACGCCGGGAATGATGATCATCCCGTCGCGCGGGGGCAGCTTCTTGAACACCTTGTACTCGTGCTGATGGCGCGGGTTGGCGCCTTCCACCGCCAGCGCCCCGACGCGGGCCTGGTAGATGGCCGGCAGGATGTCCTCGAGCGGGACGTCGTGCATATGGGGGCCGTCGTAATTGCCCCAGCATACGTGCAGGCGCACGCTCTCGCGCGGGATGTTCTGGATCGCGCGGTTGACCGCCGCGATATGCAGCTCGACGATCTTGACGAATTCCGCGACCGACTTGTCCTGGAACAGGAACGTCCGCTCCATCGCGAGATCCGGCGCGTCGAGCTGAAGGATGAGGCCGCGCGAGACGATGTATTCGTATTCCTTGCGAATCTCGTCCGCGATCGCGAAGACGTAGCGCTCGTACGAGTCGAAGTACGCGTTGAGCATCGTGGTCGCGATGATCCCGGGCGCGGCCGCGGTCATGAACCGCTCGGCGAACTTCTGCTGCGCCCCGGCCGTGGCGCGGTCGAACATGTCGCATTCCCGTTTGACGCCGCTCAAGTCATCGTAGCTAAGCAACCCTATCGCCTGCGGCGCGTTGAACACCTTGGCCCCGCTCAGCATGCCGCGCCGCTCCAACACCTTGAGGTAGCCGGGAAATTCGACCATGTCCTGAGCCGGCGGTCGCTTGCTCTCGCCGCCAAAGCCCTTCATCCGCTGCGGCACGTAGGTCTGGAAGCCCACCCGCGGCTGCTCGCCGTCGTTGCCGATGTCGACGCCGGCGGCGAGCTGGCGCGCGACGACGTGGGCGACCGCCGCTTCGGCCTCGCGGTCGAGTTCCCGCTTGTCGATCGGCTGGTCGCGTTCTTCGCGCAGCAGCAGATCGGTGAGTTTTGGATTGCGCGGCAGACTGCCGACGTGGGTGGTGAGAATTCGTTTTTCGCTCTTTTGCATGCCAGCCTCCGTGCGATGCGCGCCGACGGGCTCGCGGCTGAGCGCGCGCGTGATGACGCGCGGCCGGGTCCAAAGTTATGCGCAGTCTACAGCATCCCGCGGGCGCAATTGCAAACACCCCATGGGGGCTTAGGCACGCGAGATTGATCTAGTGGTGCCGGTGTTTTTCCATCACCTCCATCGAGGTCCCGAAGTGTCCCAGCACGGCTCCGGCGCGCAGTTCCATCGCGACGAAGATGGCTTCGGCGATTTCCTCGTCAGTCGCGTCCTGCAGCTTGGCGTTCCTGGTGTGCAGCGCCATACAGGCGCGGCACTGGGTCACGTAGGTGACCGCTACGGCTATCAACTCTTTCATTTTTGTTGAGAGCTTTCGCGGCTCGTAAACGGCGCGCTCAAAATCCACGAACTTCTGGAACAGTTCGGGCTGAAGCTCGCGCAGCTTGCGCATACTCCGTTCGTTTTCCCAATCATGAGGGTCTGCCATGGCATCCTCCGTTGTGCGGATCGGAAATCCTAGCACACTGCTGCTACAAAACTTTTGAATGACGGTCCAGCCGCCGCCGACCACTGCACTGCCGGGAATCAAGACGTGATTCCTCACAGGCCACGAAAAGCGCCGCGTCGCCGTTTACATTTGCGATTCTTAAGATATTCTTCGCAATATGAATCGAACAGCGGAAACCGCGGTCTTTGGCGGAGGGTGCTTCTGGTGCACCGAAGCGGTATTTCAACGATTGAAGGGCGTAATTTCGGTGATGCCGGGCTATGCGGGCGGCACTACCAAGAACCCTACCTACGCAAACGTCTGCACCGGAACAACCGGTCATGCGGAAGTCGTTCGGATCGAATACGACCCCGCACAGATCTCGTACAACGATCTGCTTACCGTTTTCTTCGCGACCCATGATCCAACAACGCTGAATCGCCAAGGACCGGATACCGGGACCGAATACCGTTCGATTATCCTTTATACGACGGACGATCAGCGGCGAGAGGCGGAGGCATTTATAAGCCGGCTAAACAATTCCGATCCAAAAGCGCGGCCGATCGTGACGGAAGTGTGTCCGCTGACTACGTTCTATGAAGCTGAACACTACCATCGGGAATATTATCGCAACAATTCGTCCGCACCCTATTGCCAGGTTGTGATCGACCCAAAACTGGCGAAGCTTCATAGTCGATTCAACGCGTTACTGAAATCGTCGATATAACGGCGTGAACAAAAGACCTCCGGACTAGCGACAGACTGACCTCGATGTATATGGCGTGGCGCGCAGGAATCTTGAAATCGGAATATTATTCGCTCGGGAGACAATCTTGATGCAGTCAATGATGACTTCGCCTCAAAGGTGGATGATTCCACTACTTGGGTTGTTGCTGGTCGGCCCAGCGGCTATAGCCGGGCCCAACGACGTCGCACAAGGCCAAGCCTTGTACTTGCGATATTGTGCATCTTGTCACGGGCTCGACGGCGCCGGGCATGGCCCGGTGGCTCCCGCGCTATCGACGCCGCCGGCGAACCTGCGTCTGCTCGCGGAGCGATACGGAAATCCGCTGCCCGAAGATCAGATAGCCCGCTTCATTGATGGCCGCGCGGACGTTAAAGCTCACGGCCAGCGGGACATGCCGGTGTGGGGCGAAAGGGTCTGGGAATATCCTGAAGGCAAGGGATGCGAGACTCAGGTCAAGAACCGCGTCGCAAAGCTCGTCGCCTACCTGCAGTCAATTCAAGCAGTCGGGCAACATGCTTCACTCAAGTAAGCTGCGGCTCCGATTTTGATCTTGTCGCCTGCGCCTGCTGAAAACTTGTATCTGGACCCCGAGCCGGGCGTAAAGCCGTTCGTGGTCGCGAGCGGGATTACAGGATTACAGATACGGCATTATCTGCTCGCCGAACATTCGAATCGCTCTGACTACCCGCTCATGCGCCGGGCCGTCGGAAAGACGCATCCGGACGATTAGGCAGTCAGGCCGGACTTCCTGTTGCCACATCTGCAGTTGCTCTCGGCAATCCTTGGGTGAGCCGATGATGAAGCGATCTTTGTGCGCCCGTTCGAAGGTCCAATCCTCCTCGGAGGTTACCCCCTCGAGGTGCTCGTCGGCGATGTAGACTTTATTGCGGAGGTAGAGGCG
>Ga0335081_10007800_pt1 | contig 17137 bp, 12 predicted proteins | sample Lox_Sample_35_FD_206713 | JGI IMG/M metagenome (GOLD analysis project Ga0335081, IMG submission 206713) | Soil microbial communities from Loxahatchee National Wildlife Refuge, Florida, United States - Lox_Sample_3.5 | ecosystem: Environmental > Terrestrial > Soil > Wetlands | place: USA... | reverse complement strand
CGCGGCGCGCTCGGCGGTCCGCGCGTGCTGTTGCGCCGGCTTCGCGAAGTGATGGCGGAGCCGGTCAGCGCGCAGGAACGCCTCGACAAGATCGTGGTGCTGATCGCCGCCAACATGGTCGCGGAGGTGTGCTCCGTCTATGTGCTGCGGGTCGATTCCACGCTCGAGCTTTACGCCACCGAAGGTCTCAACCGTGACGCCGTCCACCGCACGGTGATGCGCGCCGACGAAGGACTGGTCGGCCTGGTCTCCAGCCAGGCCAGCGCGATCAACCTGTCGAACGCGCAGGCGCATCCGGCCTTCTCTTACCGGCCGGAGACCGGCGAGGAGAACTACCACTCCTTCCTCGGGGTTCCGGTGCTGCGCGCCGGCAATACGCTTGGCGTGCTGGTGGTGCAGAACCGGGCGCGGCGCACCTATTCGGAGGAGGAAGTCGAAGCGCTGCAGACAACGGCGATGGTGCTCGCCGAGATGATTGCCTCCGGCGAGCTTTCGGCGCTGGCGCCTCCCGGCGCCGAGCCGGCGGCGCGGCGCTCGCTGCACGTCAAGGGCGCGGCGCTGAGCGAGGGCATCGCGCTCGGCCATGTCGTTCTCCACGAGCCCCGCGTCGTCGTCACCAACTACATCGCCGACGACGTTCCCAACGAGCTCAAGCATCTGCAGGCGGCGGTCGAGACCCTGCGCGCCCACCTCGACCAGCTTCTCGAACACGGCGACGTAGTCGAGGGCGGCGAGCACCGCGACGTGCTCGAGGCCTATCGGATGTTCGCCTATGATCGCGGCTGGCTGCACAAACTCGAGGAAGCGGTGATGACGGGCCTCACCGCGGAGGCTGCGGTCGAGCGCGTGCAATCCGACACCCGCGCGCGCATGCTGCGGCAGACCGATCCGTTCCTGCGCGAGCGCCTGCACGATCTCGACGATCTCGCCAACCGCCTCATGCGCCAGCTCACCGGCCGCGATCACGCCCCGGCGCGCGAAAGCCTGCCGGAGAATGCCATCCTGGTCGCCCGCTCGATGGGCCCGGCGGCCCTCCTCGACTACGACCGCAAGCGGTTGCGCGGGCTCGTGCTCGAGGAAGGCGGACCGCATTCGCACGTCACCATCGTCGCCCGCGCGCTCGGCATTCCTGCGGTCGGCGGCATCGACAATGCCACCGGGCTTGCCGATCCAGGCGACGCCATCATCGTCGACGGCGCGGCCGGCGATCTGCATATCCGGCCGCTTCCGGACATGGAGGCAGCCTACGCCGAGCGCGTGCGGCTGCGGGCGCGGCGCCAGCAGCAATACCAGGCGTTGCGCGACAAGCCCTGTGTCACCAAGGACGGCGTCGAGGTGACGTTGCTGATCAACGCCGGGCTCAGCGTCGACCTGCCGCATATCGCCGACACCGGCGCCGCCGGCATCGGCCTGTTCCGCACCGAGCTGCAGTTCATGGTGGCGCCGAATTTTCCGCGCTCGGGCGAGCAATACGCGCTTTATCGCGCGGTCCTCGACGCCGCCGGCAACAAGCCAGTGACGTTCCGCACCCTCGATATCGGCGGCGACAAGGTGCTGCCCTATATGCGCAACATCGAAGAGGAGAATCCCGCGCTCGGCTGGCGCGCGATCCGGCTCGGGCTCGACCGACCGGCTTTGCTGCGCACACAGCTGCGCGCGCTGCTGCGCGCCGCCGCCGGCCGCGGGCTGAAGATCATGTTTCCGATGATCGCGGCGGTGCAGGAATTCGACCAGGCCAAGGACTTGCTCGAACGCGAGCTGACCCACCTGCGCCGGCACGGCCACAAGCTGCCGGATGAGGTCGAGGTCGGCAGCATGGTCGAAGTTCCCGCGCTCCTCTATCAGCTCGACGAGCTACTTGAGCACGTCGATTTTCTCTCCGTCGGCTCGAACGACCTGGTGCAGTTCCTCTATGCGGTCGATCGCGGCAATCCACGGGTCTCCGGCCGCTTCGATCCGCTGTCGGCTCCGGTGTTGCGGGCGCTCAAGGAGATTGCGGATAGGGGCCGCGCGCACAACAAACCGGTGACGCTGTGCGGGGAGCTGGCGTCGCAGCCGCTCGGCGCGCTTGCCCTTGTCGCGCTCGGCTACCGCTCGCTGTCGCTGACGCCGTCCGCGGTCGGGCCGGTCAAGGCGCTGCTGCTCGACCTCGATTGCCGCAACGCGGCGGCCTTCCTATGTCCGCTGATCAAGAAATCGACCGGCAGCGTGCCGATCCGCGGCCAGCTCGAGGCTTTCGCCGCCGACAACAGCTTGCAGGTTTGAAAGGACCACAAGATGCCCGACGCCAGGCCCGGCGTCGCGATATCAAAAGACCATGCTCCCGAACCAAAAACTCAATGCCCTCGTCGCCCGCCACGCGGCGCTCGAACGCGACCTCGCGGCGGCGCTGCCGGCGGAGACCTATGTCAAGCTGTCGCGCGAATTCGCCGAGCTCGCGCCGGTGGTCGAGGCGGTGAAATCCTATCACGCCGCGCAGCACGAACTCGACGGCCTCACCAACCTCATCGCCGATCCTTCGACCGATGCGGAGATGCGCTCGATCGCCGAGGCGGAACGGCCGGAGCTCGAGGCGCGCCGTGCCATGCTCGAACAGCAACTGCGCGTCGCGCTTCTGCCCAAAGACGCAATGGACGAGCGCAACGTCATTCTTGAAATCCGCGCCGGCACCGGCGGCGATGAGGCGGCGCTGTTCGCCGGCGATCTGTTCCGCATGTATGAGCGCTACGCCGCCAAACAGGGCTGGAAGGTCGAGATGGTGACCGCAAGCGAAGGCTCTATGGGCGGCTACAAGGAAATAGTCGCCGAAATCCGCGGCCGCGGCGCCTTCGCCAAGCTCAAATACGAATCCGGCGTGCACCGCGTGCAGCGGGTGCCCGACACCGAGGCCTCGGGCCGCATTCACACCTCGACGGCGACGGTCGCCGTGCTGCCCGAGGCGCAGGACGTCGACGTTCCGATCAACGACGCTGACCTCAAGATCGACACGCTGCGTTCGAGCGGCGCCGGCGGCCAACACGTCAACAAGACCGAGTCCGCGGTACGCGTGACCCACATTCCCTCTGGCATCGTCGTGATGATGCAAGAGGACCGCTCGCAGCACCGGAACCGCGCCAAGGCCTTCGCCGTACTGCGCACGCGGCTTTACGACCTCGAGCGGCAGAAACAGGAGGCGGCTCGCGCCGCCGAGCGCCGCGGCCAGGTCGGCACCGGCGACCGCTCCGAACGCATCCGCACCTACAATTTCCCGCAGGGCCGCGTTTCCGATCACCGCATCAATCTCACGCTGTACAAGCTGCCGCAGATTCTGGAAGGCGAGGCGCTGAGCGAGATCATCGACGCGCTGGTCGCCGAGCATCAGGCGGCGCAGCTTGCGGCCGAGGAGGTTGCATGACGCTGGCCGCCGCCGATCCCGCCGCGGCGATGGCGCAACGCGGAAGCGCCGATGCGGTGACCGCCGCGGCGGCGCGCCGCGCCTTGGCGCGGGAGCTCCGCGCTGCCGGCATCGATTCGCCCGAGTTCGACGCGCGGCTTCTGGTCGCTCACGCGCTGGAGCTCGATCACGCCGCACTCGCCGCAGCCGACGCTCGTGTCCTTAGTCGCGACGAGGCGGAGGCGATCGCGGCACTCGGCCGGCGCCGCCTTGCTCGCGAGCCGGTCGCGCGCATCCTCGGGCAGAAGGAGTTCTGGAGTCTCAAGCTGCGCATCGACGCCGCGACGCTGGTGCCGCGGCCGGAAACCGAGACCGTGGTGGAAGCGGCGCTCGCTGCGCTCGACGCAGTCGCGGCGCGCTCAAATGCGCTGCGGATCGCGGATCTCGGCACCGGCAGCGGCGCGCTGCTTCTGGCGCTCCTTGCCGAACTGCCGCACGCCTTCGGCGTCGGCACCGATGTGAGCCTCGGCGCGCTTGCGATTGCGCGCGACAACGCCCGGCGTCTTGGGCAGAGCCGCGCGGCGTTCCTCGCTTGCGACATGGCGGCGGCGCTTGACGGACCGTTCGACCTCGTCGTCGCCAATCCGCCCTACATCCGATCCGGCGATATCGCCGCGCTCGCGCCCGAGGTCCGCGATTTCGATCCGCGCTCCGCGCTCGACGGCGGCGCCGACGGGCTCGACTGCTATCGGACCATTGCCGCCACGGTGCCGCGGTTGCTGGCGCCGGGAGGCGCCCTGGTCGTTGAAATCGGCGCCGGCCAGGCGCAGGCGGTTTCGGCATTGTTATCGGCAGCGGGGCTTGCAGGAGCGACGCCCCGCCCCGATCTTAACGGCGTGCAACGTGCCCTTGTCGGGAAGAAAGCCGCCGCCTGAGGCATGAGCGCAAAGCATCGACGCCCGGCAAAAGGCAGCAAAAAAGCACTTGGAATATTAGCCGGAACCGACTAGCTTGCGCGCACGGAATCGGCCCCGAGATCATGCCGCGCCGCCCTTGAACGCCGAGAGCGTCCCTCTCAAGAGGTTGGCGGCGCAGGCTGGGTGAACAACGAAAGCCGGAACTGCGAAAGCCGGATCGGACGACATACGGGATCGCCACATTAAGACCGAGAAACCTATCGGTTCGACGCGCATTCGTCCTGAATGTCGCGCAAGATGAGGGGTTCGCAACACCGCGGCGGAGCCGCCGGTGAGGGCTGTATTGCGAAGGATCGGCACGGTAGCGAGCGCAGATGCCGGCGCGGGCGCGGCGGCGAAGCGATGAACCCGGCGACGGTGCGGCGGGTTAACCGTTGCGTCCTGCGAGCTTTGAGATGGAGACGACCGGCGGCTAATGTGCCGCCGCAGATCAAGGGGTTGGCGGAAAGCAAACCATGAGAAACGGTCAGAATAAGCGCATGCGGGGTCGCAACCGCAAAGGTGGCCATCATCAGAATCCGTTGTCGCGCATGTACGAGTCCAACGGACCCGACGTGAAAATTCGGGGGACAGCATCACATGTCGCCGAGAAATATCTCCAGCTTGCCCGTGACGCGCAGAGCTCCGGAGACCCGGTGGCCGCCGAGAATTACTATCAGCATGCCGAGCACTATTTCCGCCTGATCGCGGCCGCGCAGGAGCAGTTTCGCCAGAGTCAGCCTTATTATCAGCAGGGCGGCGAACAGCGCGGCAATGTTTCCGACGACAGCTACGACGAAGCCGACAACGAGCAGCCCGCGCTCGGCGGCGAGCCGTTCGCGCCGCGCGAGCCGCAGCCGTTTTACCAGCGCGAGCAGCAGCCGCAGCACGTCCAGCCGCAGCACACGCACCAGCCGCACGTTCAGTCACGCCCGCAGCAGCACTTCCAACCGGCGGGCGAGGAGGACGTCGAGCGTCTGCCTTCGTTCATCACCGGCGGCCAATCGCACCAGCAGCCGCAGCAGGGCCAAGGCTCGAACAGCTCCAACGGACCGAATGGTCCGAACGGCTATGACGGATCGCCTGACCGCTTCCCGCTGCATCGGCGGCGACGACGCCATCGCGGGCCGCGCGATCATTCGATGCAGGGCGGCGGCGAGGGCGCGGCGCCGACGCCTCCCGGTCAGCGCCCGAACGACGATTGATTGTTGAGTGCGTGGCCGCCGGCCGCAAGCCCACAATCTCATACTCGGAAATGATGACGCTGGTTCACCTGCGCCAATGCGCGGCGTCGGACGTTGATGGATTCCAGGCTCCGCCCTGCACCCCGCCCGGGGTGCCGGCATCAGCCGCCGCGCGGCGCCTTGACCACCCGCACCAGGAACCAGATCGGCAACACGATCACGGCACCGAGCAGGAAATACTGCCAAAGCCAGCGCACCGCGTCGAAGCCCATATTCCAGATGTGCTGCACCAATGTGCGCACCGACTCGATGATGTTCCAAGGATCGAGGCCGACTGCAGCGAGGATGACGCCGACCAGGATCGAGAGCAGAACGAGCCGCCCGATGACTGCAAGCGGCGGCCCGCCGAAGAAACGGTGAACAAGGTCCTGCGCCATAGCGGAATCTCCGTCGCGTCAATTACGCAACTTGCCGTGGCTTAAGCAAGCGCCACATGGCGTTTGCTTAAGGCGCGCACGAGACGTTGCCTCGGCTTTGCAAGTGGCGCTAAGTTGCGCCTGCCCAAGCGGTTTCCGGGCATTCCGAGGATGCTCATGGCCAAGATCGAGGACCGCGCGTCGGCGTCGATGGCGAACCTCAACGACGATATCGGCGAAGAGAAGCGGCTCGCGCTGTATCGCATTCAGGTCGAGATCCGCGAGGCCGAGCAGCGCGCCTATGATCTGTTCCTGCAGAACCTGGTGAAGGGCACAAGCCATCTTTCCCTCGGTCAGGAGGCGATTGCCGCCGGCTTTGCCACCGCCATGCGGCCCGGCGATCTCTCGTTCTGCACCTATCGCGGCCATGCCCACACACTCGCCCGCGGCGTGCCGATCGCCAAGGTCTTGGGCGAGTTGATGCAGCGCGACAGCGGACTGATGCGCGGCAAAGGCGGCTCGATGCACCTGACCTCGGTCGAGCACGGCGTCATGGGCTCCTATGCGATCATCGGCGCGCATCTGCCGATCGCCTGCGGCGCCGCCTGGCGCGCGCAGTACAAGGGCGACAACGACGTTTCCGTCTGCTTCTTCGGCGACGGCACGACCAACATCGGCGCCTTCCACGAGGCGCTGAATTTCGCCGCGGTGTGGAAGCTGCCGGTGGTGTTCGTGTGTGAGAACAACCTCTACATGGAATACACGCCGATCGGCGATGTCACCGCGGTGCCGCATCCGGCCGCCGATCGCGCCGCGAGCTACGGGCTGCCGCGCATCATCGTCGACGGCAACGACGCCGATATCGTCTACCGCACCGCGACGGACGCCTACGCCAAAGCGCGCGCTGGCGGCGGGCCGTCATTGATCGAGTGCCTGACTTACCGATATAGCGGCCATTCGCGCGCCGATCCCGCCAAATACCGGCCCGAAGGCGAGCTGGAGAAGTGGAAGAAACGCGACCCGATCAAGATCTATCGCGAGCGGCTCAAACAATTCGGCATTACCGACGACGTCATCGCCGGTATCGACGCCGACGTCAGACGCCGCGTCGACGAGGCTACCGAACTGTGCAAGGCGGCGCCGCCGCCCTCACCCGACATCCTCACTAGCGACGTCTATGCCGACGGAGGCTTCGCGTGGCGGAACTGACCTACCGGGACGCGGTGATCCGCGGCATCGCGCAGGAGATGACCCGCGACCCCGACGTCGTGTTCATCGGCGAGGACGTCGGCAAGCCGGGCGGCGTGTTCAAGGCGACCGTCGGCCTCTACGAGCAATTCGGCCCGGTGCGGGTGCGCGATACGCCGATTTCCGAGCAGGCGATTCTCGGCGCCGCCATGGGCGCGGCGATGACCGGCCTCAAGCCGATCGCCGAGATCATGTTCTCGGATTTCATCGCGGTGTGCTTCGACTACATAGCCAACGAGTTCGCCAAGAGCCGCTACATGTCGAACGGCCAGCTCAAATGTCCGCTGGTGGTGCGCACCGGCAATGGCGGCGGCGCCCGCTTCGGCGCGCAGCATTCACAGAGCGTCGAGAACTGGTGCATGATGATTCCTGGCTTGAAAGTCGTGGCGCCGTCCTCGCCGCGCGACGTGATCGGGCTGATGGCGGCGGCGGTGCGCGATCCCGATCCGGTGATCTTCTTCGAGCACAAGTCGCTTTATCCGACCAAGGGCGACGTTCCCGACGGCGAGATCGTCGACCGGCTCGGCACCGCGAAGCTGGTGCGGCCGGGCAAGGACGCCACCATCCTGGCGCTCGCGTTGATGGTGCCGCGCGCGCTCGCGGCGGCGGAGAAGCTCAATAGCGAGCACGGCATCGATTGCGAGGTCGTCGACGTGCGCTCGCTGGTGCCGCTCGACACCCAGACCATTCTCGGCTCGGTCGCGCGCACCCATCGGCTGTTCACCGTCGAGGAGAATCCGCGCCTGTGCGGCTGGGGCGCCGAGCTCGTCTCGATTGTCGCCGACGAGGCGTTCTACGAGCTCGACGGGCCGCCGGTGCGGATCACGACACCGCACATTCCGCTGCCGGCTGCGGACGTCCTCGAGGACATGGCGCTGCCGAGCATCGAGCGCATCGCCGAGCGCGTGCGGCGGTCATTGGAGAGCTGATTCACGGCGGTCGTCACCGGGCTTGTCCCGGTGACTCCGATCGATTGGCGCTGCGCGCCGAACGAATCGCGGGGCGGCGAGACGAGCCGCCTATGACGCGAACAGAGACGAGGTTAATGCCATGAGTGCGATGTACGACAATCTTCTCGCCAACGTCCCGACCGACCTCTGGATCGGCGGCAAATGGCGCAAAGCCTCCGACGGCGGCCGCTTCGATGTGATCGACCCGGCAACCGAGAACAAAATCGCTTCAGTCGCAAGCGCGACCGTCGAGGACGCCAAGGCGGCGCTCGACGCCGCCAGCGCCGCCTTCCCGGGCTGGGCCGCCAGGAAGCCGCGCGAACGCGGCGAGATTCTGCGCAAAGCCTTCGAGCTGATCATGCGCGACGCCGAGCGGTTCGCCAAGCTGATCACCATCGAGAACGGCAAGGCGCTGTCGGATTCGCGCGGCGAGGTCGCCTATGCGGCGGAGTTCTTCCGCTGGTACGCCGAGGAAGCGGTGCGCAACATCGGCGAGGTGAGCCGTGCGCCCTCCTCCGGCGCGCGCATCTTTGTGCATCATAAGCCGGCCGGCGTCGCGGTGCTGGTCACGCCGTGGAATTTCCCGGCGGCGATGGCGACGCGCAAGATCGGCCCGGCGCTTGCCGCCGGCTGCCCAGTGGTGCTCAAGCCCGCCTCCGACACGCCGCTGACCATGCTCGCGCTGATGCCGGCGCTGGAAGAGGCTGGCGTGCCGCCGGGCGTCGTCAACGTCATTCCATCGCGCTCGTCTGGCAAGGTGGTGAGCGCCATGCTGCACGATCCGCGCGTGCGCATCGTCTCCTTCACCGGCTCGACCGAGGTCGGCCGCAAGCTCCTGCACGAGGCCGCCGACAACGTGGTCAACCCGGCGATGGAGCTCGGCGGCAACGCACCCTTCATCGTCTTCGAGGACGCCGACATCGACGCCGCGATCGAGGGTGCGATGGTCGCCAAGATGCGCAACATGGGCGAGGCCTGCACCGCCGCCAACCGCTTCTACGTCCACGAGAAGGTGCACGACGAGTTTGCCAGGAAGCTCACCGCCAAGATGTCCGGGCTGAAGATGGGCAACGGGCTTGACGACGGCGTCGCGCTCGGCCCGCTGGTCAACCGCGACGGCCTCAACAAGGTGATCGAGCTGGTCGACGACGCGGTGAAAAAGGGCGCCAAGGTGCTTACCGGCGGCAAGGCGCCGGGCGGCCCCGGCTTCTTCTATCCGGCGACCGTGCTCGCCGATGTGTCGAACGACGCCAAGATGCTCAACGAGGAGATCTTCGGCCCGGTCGCGTCGATTCAGACTTTCGCCTCCGAGGACGAAGTCGTCAGCCGGGCCAACGATACCGAATACGGCCTCGTCGCCTACCTCTACACCAAGGATCTCAGCCGCGGCATGCGGGTTTCGGAAAAGCTCGACTTCGGCATGGTCGGCGTCAACCGCGGCCTCGTCTCCGATCCGGCCGCGCCGTTCGGCGGCATGAAGCAGTCCGGTCTCGGCCGCGAAGGCGCGCATGAGGGCCTGATGGAATTCCTGGAGACGCAATACGTCTCGGTGAACTGGTGAGCTCCGCGCGGCCGCGATGAACATCCTGATGCCGCAGCTCGGCGAGACCGTCGCCGAGGGCAAGATCACCAAGTGGTTCAAATCCGCCGGTGACGCGGTGCAGCCGGGCGATAATTTGTTCGAGATCGAGACCGACAAGGTGTCGATGGAGGTGCCGGCAACCGAAGCCGGCGTGCTGAGCGAGATCCGCGTCGCGGAAGGCGAAATCGCGCCGGTCGGCGCCATCGTCGGCGTCATCGGCAACGCGGGCGGCTTAGCCGGCGGGCAGGCGAAATCAGCGCAGGCGCAACCGCCCGCTTCCGCCCTCGCCGGCGCGCCGGCGACGATCCCAGCGGACCCGCCAGTGTTGAAGCTTACAAAACTCGACCCGTTCTTCGAGGTGCGCACGCCGGCGCGCAATTTCGGTCCGTCGCGGCTTTCGGGCGGTATCACCGTCACGCCGCTGGCGCGGCGGCTCGCGAGCGAAGCCGGCATCGATCTCTCACGCCTGCGCGGTTCCGGACCGCGCGGCCGCATCACCGCGCGCGACGTCGAGACCGCGCCGCGAATGGCGCCGGGCGAAAGGCTCGCCCCGACGACGCAGGAGCCCACGGCCGACCAGGTCAAATCGCTCTACGATCCGGCAAGCTATGAGGAAGTACCACTCGATGGCATGCGGCGCACCATCGCCGCCCGGCTCGCGCAGGCGCAGCGGACCATTCCGCAGTTCCATCTCAGCGCCGATATCGCTATCGACCGCCTCAAGGAACTGCGCGCGGACGCCAATGCATCGGCGCCCAAGAACCGTGACGGCAAACCGGCCTTCAGGCTCTCGCTCAATGATTTCATCATCCGCGCATTCGCGCTCGCGCTGCAGCGGGTGCCGGCGGCGAACGCGGTGTGGGCCGGCGACCGCATCCTGCGCTTCAAACACTCCGACATCGGCGTCGCCGTCGCGCTCGATGGCGGGTTGATCACGCCAGTCATTCGCGCCGCTGAGACCAAGTCGGTGAGCTCGATCGCCGCGGAAATGAAGGACCTCGCCGCCCGCGCGCGCGAGAAGAAGCTCAAGCCCGAGGAATACCAGGGCGGCGCCGCGACGATCTCCAATCTCGGCATGCATGGCGTGCACGAATTCGCCGCGATCATCAACCCGCCGCACGCAACGATCCTCGCCATCGGCGCCGCGCGCCGGCAGGCGGTGGAAGAGGAAGACGGCGGCGTCGCCTTCGCCAGCATGCTCACCGCGACGCTGTCCTGCGACCACCGCGTGGTCGACGGCGCGCTCGGGGCCGAACTGCTCGCGGCGTTCCGCGGCTATGTCGAAAGGCCGGTGACCGCGCTAGTCTAGGGCCGGTTGCGGCGAACGGGGGGAACGGTCATGGGCAAACTCGTCATCTCGGCGATCGTCATGTTCGTCATGGCGCTGGTGCTGAGCTACGTCGTGCACGGCGTCCTGCTCTACGACGACTATTTGCAAATGCAGAGCTGGATGCGGCCGCAGGCCGACGTCAACCGCCTATTCTACTTCATTATCATCGCCCAGGCGCTGTTCGGCGTGGCATTCGCCTGGATTTACGAGCAGGGCCGCGAGGACAAGCCCTGGTTCGCCCAGGGCGTTCGCTTCGGCATCGCCATCGCGCTCCTCGCAATCGCGCCGAACTATCTCATCTATCACGTTGTCACCCCGGTGCCGCTCGCCGTGGCGATCAAGCAGATCGTCTATGACGGCATTCGCGTGCTGCTGATGGGCATCGTGGTGGCCTGGATCAACCGCAGCTGATCGCGGCACATGGCAAAATCCGACGTATTGCTGATCGGGCCGTTACGGCCGGTGATCGCCGAAGGCTTTGCCGCGCTCGCCGTGCATCGCCTCTCCGCCGCCGCCGACCGCAATGCGCTTCTCGCCTCGGTCAAGGACGTGGGCGCGATGGCGGTGTCGGCGCCGGTCGAGCCGATCGACGACGCCTTGCTCGCGCGTCTGCCGCGGCTCGAGATCATCGCCAGCTTCGGCGTCGGCTACGATCACATCGACGCCGCAGCAGCGGCCAAGCGCGGCATCGTCGTCACCCATACGCCCGACGTGCTGACCGAGGAGGTCGCCGACACCGCGCTGGGACTCCTTCTCTGCACGGTGCGCGAGCTGCCGCAGGCCGAGCGCTATCTGCGCGCCGGCAAATGGCTTGAGGGCGAGTATCCGCTGACCAAAGCGTCGTTGCGCGACCGCACCGTCGGCCTCGTCGGCATGGGGCGCATCGGCCGTGCCATTGCGCGCCGGCTCGACGCCTTCGGCGTGCCGGTCGTTTATCACGCGCGGCAGAAGCGGCCCGAGCTTGCCTATCGCCACTATCCGGGGCTGATCGAGATGGCGCGCGATGTCGACATCCTTCTCGTCATCGTGCCCGGCGGGCCGGCGACGCGGAACCTGATCGACGCCGAAGTGCTCGAAGCGCTCGGCCCCGACGGCATCCTCATCAACATGGCGCGCGGCTCGGTGGTCGACGAGCCGGCGTTGATCGCGGCGCTCGAGCACAAGACGATCATGGCCGCCGGCCTCGACGTATTCGCCAAGGAGCCGCACGTTCCCAAGGAGCTCATGGCGATGGATAACGTGGTGCTGTTTCCTCATATCGGCTCGGCGTCTGTATTCACCCGGGCAAAGATGGATCAGCTGATGGTCGACAACATCCTCGCCTGGGCCGCAGGCAAGCCGCCGCTCACTCCGGTGCCGGAGACGCCGTGGAAATCCTGGAAAGCGTAGACGCCGCCGCTCATCACTCCGCGGCGATGCGCACCACCGGCGCCGCGTCGCGAATGTCGGCGTCGACATGCGGCTCGAACTGGACGAAGTTCTGCTGGAACATGCCGACCAGCTTGCGCGCGGTCTGATCGAACTCGAGCTTGTTCTGCCAGGTCTTCTGCGGCGTGAGGAGGTGCGGCTCGACGCCGGCGACCTGGGTCGGGACCGCAAAGCCGAAATAGGGATCGGTGCGGAATTTCGCGTTCTTGAGCGAGCCGTCGAGCGCGGCGTCGAGCAGCGTGCGCGTCACCTTAATCGGCATGCGCCGGCCGACGCCGTAGATGCCGCCGGTCCAGCCGGTATTGACCAGCCAGCAATCGACCTCGTGCGCGCTGATGAGCTCGCGCAGCAAATTGCCGTAGACCGAAGGGTGGCGCGGCAGGAACGGTGCGGCAAAGCAGGTGGAGAATTCCGGCTGCACGCCGACCAGGCCCTTCTCGGTGCCCGCGACCTTCGCGGTATAGCCGGACAGGAAATGATACATCGCCTGCGCCGGCGTCAACTTGGCGATCGGCGGCATGACGCCGAAGGCGTCCGCGGTGAGAAGCACGATGTTGCGCGGCTGCCCGCCGCGGCCGCCGCGCGAGGCATTGGGGATGAAATCGAGCGGATAGGCGGCACGGGTGTTCTCGGTCTTCGAATCGTCATCGAAATCGCAGATCCGCGTCGCCGGATCGAACACCACGTTTTCCAGCACAGTGCCGAAACGCTGGGTGGTGGCGAAGATTTCCGGCTCGGCCTCGGCTGAGAGCCTGATGCATTTGGCGTAGCAGCCGCCCTCGAAATTAAAGACGCCATGCGGGCCCCAGCCGTGCTCGTCATCGCCGATGAGCGTGCGCTTGGGATCAGCCGACAGCGTCGTCTTGCCGGTGCCAGAGAGGCCGAAGAACAGCGCCACGTCGCCGCCCGGTCCGACATTCGCCGAGCAATGCATCGGCATCACGCTCTCGGCGGGCAGATAATAATTGAGCGTGGTGAATACCGACTTCTTCATCTCGCCGGCATAGGACGTGCCGCCAATCAGGATGATGCGCCGGTTGAAGTCGAGCGCGATCACGGTCTCGCTGCGCACGCCATGGCGCTTGGGATCGGCCTTGAACGACGGCAGCGCAACGATGGTAAAGTCGGGCACATAGTGCGCAAGCTCGGTGCGCGCCGGCCGGATCAGCAACGCGCGGATGAACATCGAGTGCCAGGCAATCTCGGTATAGACGCGGGTCTTGATCCGGTATCTCGGATCGGCGCCGCCATAGAGGTCCTGCGCGAACAGCGTCTTGCCTTTGGCATGGGCGAGAAAATCGTCGAGCAGCAGCTGGAACTTTTCCGGCGTCAGGCGGCCGTTCTTCTCCCACCAGACCGTCTTCTCGGTTTGCGGATCGACGACGACGAATTTGTCCTTCGGGCTGCGCCCGGTATGCGCGCCAGTCTCGGCGCACAACGCACCGCCGTGAACAAGCAAGCCTTCGCGATTGGCAATCGCGTGTTCGACCAGCACGGTATCAGGCAGATTCCAGTGGACCGCGGCCAGACCTTCAAAGCCGAATTTTTCCGCGCCGTGAGCGGCGTTCCGCAGACCAGTTTCTTCCACACCCGCCTCCGCAACTGCTCCGGCGGCGCGCCGGAAATTTTTATGAGACCAGGCCGTAGCGAGAGCAGCCGAATGCGCCGATGACCGCGCGACGACGGCCGAGACCTATAGGCGGCCTTGCAGCTTTTGCCAAGGCGCTCGCGCCATGATGTCGATCGTCTCGTTGCATCGCAACAGCGTGCGGTGGATTCCGCCCGCTAACCATAACGCGCAAGATGACAAAACAGTCATCGTTTCTCGAAAGCCGCATCGTCCGGCGTTAACGCCCTGCTTTGCGCGACCCGGGCGAGGGCGACGAGCGTGCTGCGCAATTCCGCGGGATTGGTCACGCGCGCTGGGAACGGCAGGCGCAACGTGGCGTCGCCGCGCGCGAGATCCACGCCTTCGGGATCAAGGCCGGTCAGCCGCCATGGGCCGTCTTCGGCGCCAAGGAGGCGGGTCGCATAGAGGCGCACTGCGTCGGCATGATCCTCGTTCATGTGCGCGACTGCATCGGCTTCGCCTTCGATCAGGGTCTCGGCGCCGCCGATATCGGTCATCACCTCGGCGGCCTTAAGGTCGGCGGCGCGCGCAAAGCCGGCGTTGAGATGCGCGGAGGCGACGCGAAGGCGCCAGAACGAGAAATCGGCGAAGTCGGCGTAGAGTTCTGATTTCGGGTGGCGCGCGAGGAAGCGCCGCCGCAGGCGCGGTGCGTCGGCGTCCTCGCGCCCCACCGGCGCGAAAATGCCGATCAGCGTGAGGCGCGGATGAGCGAGCGGGTCGCCCTTGCCGGCGGCGGCGAGAAGGAGCGAGGCGCGGCCGTCCCGTTCGAGGTTGGCGGTATGGGTCGCGAGCCGCGAAATTAAGATTAACGGCGAGCCGTCGACATCGGTGGCGACGTTGACCAACGAAACGAAAGGATGGCCGGTATTGCGGTCGATGGTGGCGAGCGCCGCGGACCGAATTGTCCGCGCCAGCGTCTTGGCGACCGCGTGCGGGTCAAAATCCGGTGCCGGGGCGTTTTCCGGCAGGCGGTCGGGCATGACTCCCGGCAATGGAACCGGAAACGGGACTGTGTTGTCGGCCTCGGCCATGCGCTCTCTCCGGTTCCCCCGGCTCCCGCCACGGTAATTGCCCCGATTCTGCCTTGTATCGTCACACTTCCGCCTCTACATGGGGATTCAAAGGCTTATGGGGCCGGGGCTGATGATGCTGCGGCCGACTCATGTTAGAAGGCCGCCATGCCGACCATCGCTCTCGTCGATGACGACCGCAATATCTTGACCTCGGTTTCTATTGCGCTCGAGGCCGAGGGATATCGGATCACCACCTATACCGACGGCGCCTCCGCGCTCGACGGTTTCAAGACCGCGCCGCCCGACCTCGCCATCCTCGATATCAAGATGCCGCGCATGGACGGCATGGAGACGCTGCGGCGGCTGCGCCAAAAATCCGACTTGCCGGTGATCTTCCTGACCTCGAAAGACGAAGAGATCGACGAATTGTTCGGCCTGAAAATGGGCGCCGACGACTTCATCCGGAAGCCGTTCTCGCAGCGTCTTCTGGTCGAGCGGGTCAAGGCAGTGCTGCGGCGCGCCTCGCCGAAGGACGGCGTGGCGCCGAAAGAGGCCGACAGCAAGGTGCTGGAACGCGGCCTGCTGCGCATGGATCCGGAGCGGCACACCTGCACCTGGAAGAACGAGCCGGTGACGCTCACCGTCACCGAATTCCTCATCCTGCAGGCGCTGGCGAGCCGGCCGGGGGTGGTCAAGAGCCGCAATGCGCTGATGGACGCTGCTTACGACGACCAGGTCTATGTCGACGACCGCACCATCGACAGCCACATCAAGCGGCTGCGCAAGAAGTTCAAGGCGAGCGACGTCGAGTTCGACATGATCGAGACGCTTTATGGCGTCGGCTACCGTTTCAAGGAAGCCTGACACGCGTGACGGCGACCCGCGCGCGGGCGGATGCCGGCCGGCGCCCGCCGGGTCGATTTGATCTTGGACCGCTGACGGGGGCGGCTCGCGTCCTGTAGAATGAGTGTCATGCCCTGAGGGGCAGGCAATGAATCCGGCAGACGACGTGCTCGACCGAACCGAAGATATCGTCCGGGCCGAAACCACCCAGGCCCCGGCGCTGAGCCCTGCTGACAGCGAAGAGGCCGACGGCGCCGCCGAGGCAATCGCCCAACGGGGCGGTCTCGGCCGGGTCGCCGATTTGTTGCGCCGCGTCGGGCAAGTCTTCGTCGCCCAGACATTCTCGAGCGTCACGCGGCGCATCGTCTCGCTCAACGTCGCCGGACTGCTCGCGCTCTCGATCGGGATCATCTTCCTCTCCCAGTTCCGCGCCGGGCTGATCGACGCCCGCGTCCAAAGCCTCCTGGTGCAGGGCGAGATCATCGCCGGCGCCATCGCGGCGTCGGCGACGGTCGAAACCGACTCCTCGATCACCATCGATCCGGACAAGCTCTTGGAGTTGCGGCCGGGGGAAAGCTACGGCCCGTCCGAGGACGCGCTCTACGGCATCAATTTTCCGATCAACCCGGAGCGGGTCGCCCCGGTGCTGCGCCGCCTGGTCTCGCCGACCAAGACGCGCGCGCGCATTTACGACCGCGACGGCGCGCTCTTGGTCGACAGCCGCAACCTGTTCGGCCGCGGCGACGTGCTGCGCTACGACCTGCCGGCGCCGAACGCGGAGCGGCCGGGATTGATCGAGCGCGCCTTCATTGCGGTGCGGACCTGGCTCGGCCGCGGTGACCTGCCGCTTTACCGCGAGCTCGGCGCCGACAACGGCAAGGGCTATCCCGAGGTCGTGCAGGCCCTGAACGGCCAGAAGGCGTCCATGGTGCGCATCAACGAGCGCGGCGACGTCATTGTTTCGGTCGCGGTGCCGGTGCAGCGTTTCCGCGCGGTGCGCGGCGCGCTGATGCTTTCCACCCAGGGCGCCGACATCGACGACATGGTGGAAGCCGAGCGGCTCGCGATCCTCAAGGTCTTCCTGGTCGCCGCCGTGGTGATGGTCATGCTCTCGATTCTGCTTGCCGGAACGATCGCCGAACCGGTGCGCCGGCTCGCCGACGCCGCCGAGAGCGTGCGCCGGC
>Ga0335081_10007798_pt1 | contig 17138 bp, 17 predicted proteins | sample Lox_Sample_35_FD_206713 | JGI IMG/M metagenome (GOLD analysis project Ga0335081, IMG submission 206713) | Soil microbial communities from Loxahatchee National Wildlife Refuge, Florida, United States - Lox_Sample_3.5 | ecosystem: Environmental > Terrestrial > Soil > Wetlands | place: USA... | reverse complement strand
AGACTCGTTCTCTGACGACGGGGCGTAGCGCAGCCTGGTTAGCGCGCAAGCTTTGGGTGCTTGAGGTCCCCGGTTCGAATCCGGGCGCCCCGATCTCTCTCATCTCTTCTCTATAACCGTGGTCCGCTTCTCTATAACCGTGGTCCGGTGGTCCGCCCGATGGTCCTTCCCGTCTGCAGTGAACACGTCTCGGGCGATCCCCAGCGTATGCGCCTGCCGAGCGATCACTGGACTGGGCGCTCTACAGTCTCGGCCAAGCCCCCGTAGCTCAGTGGACAGAGCACCGGACTTCTAATCCGATGGCCGCAGGTTCGAATCCTGCCGGGGGCGTGGCGGCCGACAGCACTTACGGGCCCTTAGGGCTTACTCGCGGCGATGCACGATCAGCACGGACCGTCGCGAGTGCGCGGCGACGGCTTCGGCGACGCTGCCGATCAGCACGCTCGCGAGGCCGGTGCGCCCGTGGGAGCCGAGCACGATTAGGCACGCGTCGTGATTGTCGGCCGCCTCGACAATCCCCTTCCAGGTCGGCGCAGCTTCGACCGCGATGCTCCGCGGTTCAAAGCCTGCCTCCTCGGCCAACGTGGCTCCCTGCGCGGCCGTCTGCTCGGCTGCGGCTCTGACCTCGTCGGCCGCAGCGGCGTCGATCCGCAGCTCACGGGGCGATAGGAACCCGACGTTGAACGGCTGCCAAACCGTGAGGACGAGTGCCTCGCATCCGTGGTTCACCACGCCAGCGGCCTCGGCGATCGCCATCTTGGCCAGATCTGAGCCGTCGTAGGCGAACATGACCGGCCGGACGGTCGGTGCGCCGGTCATCTCATCTCCGTTCCTCGGGCAACTGGCTGAGCACGGAAGCACGAGCCCAGGCGAGCGGCTGCCGTGGCGTCATCACCGCCGTCCGCCGAGGCAGCGGCCGCGGGCGCTACCTGCGGCGCCGCGTTCGTATGGCGCCGGATGCCGGCAAGCAGCGGCGGCGAGTACCAGCCTGGCTCTCGTCCGCCGAACCACCGCTCTAGCGAGGGTGCCCGTGGGCGGACGCCGCCCAGTGCGTACAGACAGACGCCGGCGAGCCCACCGCCGGCGGAGATTCCGAAGCAGATCCACAGCGCGATGGTCGTACCGTTGCTCACGCTGTGCCCGACCGTGAAGGCGAAGTGCAGCATGAGCGGCGCGATCATGAACGCCGCCACCGCCCGTAGAAGCTCGATGATCGCGAACACGCGCTGCAGGTTGGAGTTGGGTAGCGAGTAGCCGGCGATGAACAGGGCCGGCACCACGGAGGACCCGACGCCGAGGCCGATCAGTCCCGAGCCGACCAGCGCGAGCGCCTCGGTCGGCGGGAGGACGCGGCCGATCACGGCGATGCCGGCGCTGAGGAAGATCAGCCCGGCCAGGACCTGGTAGTGCAGCCCGCGCGTGCGGAACACGAGGCCGAACACGATCGCGCTCAGCGCCGCGCCGCCGAACTCGGGCAGGTAGAGCAGCCCCGCGTGTAGGGGCGCGTAGCGGTGTGCCAGCAATGCCCCACTCAGCGCGATCGCGGACACCGAGGCCGCGGCGGCGCACATCGCGACGAGGATCCCCGTCGCCGGGAGCGTGCTGACCAGCGGGCGCACGTTCAAGAGCGCGCACCGGCCTCGATACTCGGCGACGAGGAGCGCGATGATCAGCGTCAGCCCGCCGATCAGCGGCACGAACGTGATCGCATCCAGAAACCGGTGCGTGAGCAACTCGGAGGCGCCGAAGAAGGCCGCCGCGCAGCCACTGGCGGCCAGCCCGAGAGCCAGCGGATCCCACCGGCGGCGCGGATCAACCGGCGGCGCGTCCTGATAGGTCAGGACCGACAGCACCAGCGCGGCCAGCGCGATTCCAGCGATGATCCAGAACAGCGGCCGCCAGGCGTGGGCGGAGGCCTGGATGCCGCCCACCACCGGACCCAGCGCCACCGCGCCGAACACGCAGACGTTGACGACCATCGCCGTCCAGCGCAGCTTCGCCGGCGGATAGCCGACGATCAGCGGCGGGAAAGCCGCGATCAGCAAAAGGCTTGTGCAAAGACCCTGTAGCACGTGGCCGGCGATGAACGCCGCGGATGTGGTGGCCGATGCTGCGAGCACCGAGCCGACCACCAGCAACACGGCGTAGCCGAGCAACATCCGCCGCTGCGGCAAACGCATCGCGAACTGGACGGCGAACACCGTGCCCATCGCATAGCCCGCGTTGGCTAGACCCTCGGTGAGGCTCATCGTCTGCAACGTCATGTGCAGCTGTCTGGCGATGATGGGGGCAAGCGGCTGTAGCGCCGCCGACAGGGTCAGGTACGGAACCAGGGCGAAAATGACCATCGCCGCTACCGCGGGATAGCGACCGGCGAGCGGACCTTGTCGCGTCAGCAGCGACCCGGCTTGCCGGCCACGCGGGAAGAGAGCGGCCTTTATCGGCGCCGGGACGGTCATGTTGACCTCTTTCTCATGACCACGGTCGATCGCCGCGCATAGAGCGCGCGAGCCCGCGGAGGCTTTCCAGCTGTGCGCCCGCGAATCGATCTGAGACGGTCTCCCGGGCCGAACATCGCGGCGCAACTAGCTCCGCTTGGTGATCGCAAGCTGCACGAACGAGTCAAGTTCGCCGCGATCACCATGCGGAGCCCGCCGCCGGAGGCAGGGCGCAAGACGGTTTCTCGGAATTCGGGCATGGATGCCCGAATCCACGTGATCATGCCCATTCCCGTTCCCAAGCACTCGGGGTATGAGGATCGCTCGTTAGACCTTGACGTTGACCAAGCTCGCCGGCCAAGGGCCTTCTCCGCCGCGTTGATCCGGAACAGGCCGAGAGGCTGACTCCCGGAGGTCGTGGTAGACACGTACGCTTCCGATGTCTGTGATCGCCCGCATGCGGGACCGCCAGATCGGCAGTTCGAATCCTGGTACCCGTCAACCCCCGAGCCTAATCCTGGTCGGTGTTTGGCTGCGGCCGACGTTCGTGTGATCCCGGCAGCTCGAGGTCCGGGCACAGGCCGGGCGCCGGCGAGCCTCCGGGTCTCTGCATGGGTTATCCCGGACACGGAGCCGCGTCCAGTAGCCGCCATAGGAGCCGCCCCACAGCACGGCGCGGGCGGCGTCGAACCCCGCATCCTCGAGGCTGTCGTGTACAGCCGCGCGCCGATCTTACCGACACCTCCGCCACGACGATCGAGAATGGGCTAGGCGAGGCGGAGCGAGATGACGTTGAGGGGAAGGCGCGTAGCGCGCTGCGGCTCGGCGTGAGGGGGCTAAGGGCCTAACCCGAATGTGCGAGCAGCCGCGCCTTAGCGGCCTCGTAGTCCTCGGGTGCGATCACGCCACGATCGCGCATCGAAGCGAGCCGCTCCAGCTGGTCGGGCAATGACTCGGCGGCGGGTGGCGCCTGGTTCCCGGCGTTTGCGCGGCGCCCGCGCCATGCACTGAGGCGGGCGCGCATCGCTGCCGTCGCATCACCGGGCTGCGCGTCGGGGAACTCCTCGGCGGTTTGGCGACGGAGGATCTCGGTTCCGAAGATCGCCAGCGCGAAGAAGACGATGATCCCGATCGGTTGGCCGGTGGCGGGAATCGGCTGCCAGATGAAAATCAGCACCATGATCGTCGCGACGATCCCGAACGTCCAGGCCGGACGCTCGCCCAGGAAGGGCGCGATCGCACGACGGACAGCGACCGCGGGTCGCGCCGGACCGGCGAACCAGGCGAGGACGACCACCACCGCGCCGACGAGGACGAAGGCTCCGGCGATCTGACTCAGCATTCCGGTTCCAATCAGCACCGCCGCGCTCACCGCCGGGCGGAGCGAGGCGTCGCTGACTAGCGAGCTCGTGACCTGCGACTCCAGGATCCTGCGTCCGAGGAGTACGAGCACCCCAACGATCAGGATCGAGAACCCCACGGACATCATCGTCCGTCGCCGGTGACCGCGGGCGAGGTAGATCGCGAGGAGCCAGAGCAGCGGGACGAGTATGTTCAACCACAGCGCCAGCCCCTTGATCAAGTTGCCCGCGTCCTGTACGAACTTGAGCTGGTTCGATTTGATGATCTGCAGGTTCGCGATCGACGGCGGGAGCTTCGATGCGATGCCTGACGGCAGGCCGAGGCGGGACGCGATGTCGTTGACGACCGCAGCCAGGTTGAGCGTCACCACGCCGCCGTTGGTCTTCACCACCCCCTTGCCGCCCTCGACGATTGCCACGAAGGTTTGGTCAGCGGCCCTATTGGCCTGCGCCCACGCGTCCTGTACGCGCGGGCGGCTCAGCGCCAGCTGAGCCCCCTGGACGGCGACGTTACGCAGTGCCCCCGCAGCCGGGGCCGCGAGCGGCTCAAACCGAGGCGGCAGCCCGGATTTGATCAACCCCGCGACGTCCACATTCGCATACAGCTGATCCACAATGTAGTTCGCGGTGGCACTCCGGATCGCCGCGTTCTGGAGCAGCTGGGTGCTCGTTCGCGACCAATTATCGGGGTTGAACAGCTGCCGGTTTGCCCAGATCGCGAAGATCCCCACAATCGAGAGCAGTGCCGTAAAGCCGATCAGGACATCGATCAGGATCAGCCGCCGGCGGGAGATTGAACCAGCCGATGATTTCGCGACCGCTGGCGCCTCAGGAGGTAGCAGCGGTGCCTCGGGTGCGTTGAGAGTCGTGTCGTCCTCGCTCATACGGATCACATCATCGGTGAGCGCCGAGCTCTCGACCTCATCCGAATTGGGTGATCGAAGCCCGAGCCTCGGCATAGTTCCCGTCGGACTCCGATTCGATCGCCCGGCTCACTCTCCTCCTGGTGCCAGACCCGACCCCGAACTACGACGCCGCTCTGCCAATGATCGTCTCGGAGGCGATCGACTCGGTGGTTTCTTCGGAGCGTGGCTGCGAGCTGGCACGGACGAGTCGGCGCCGCAGGGCAGGTATGGTCAGCTCGTCTAAGACGGAGGTGATGGTTCGTGGCGGTAGGCGGTGGAGCTCGGCCGGTTGGCTTGGCGGGCGTGTTGAAGGCGCAGACGGGGATCGAGGGTCTGGATGAGGTGACCGATGGCGGTCTGCCTCGCGCGCGGACGACGTTGTTGTGTGGTGGCCCAGGGTGTGGCAAGACGTTGCTGTCGTTGCAATTCTTGGTGAGGGGTGCGTTGGACGATGGGGAGCCCGGGGTGTTCGTCGCGTTCGAGGAGTCGGCGGCCGAGCTGACGCAGAACGTCGTCTCGCTGGGCTGGGATCTCGACGATCTGCAGCAGCGCGGGCTGTTGGCGATCGATCACATCCGAATCGCCGAGGGGCGGATTCAGGAGACCGGCGACTGGGATCTGGACGGCCTGTTCATCCGCCTCGGGTCGGCGATCGACTCGGTCGGCGCCAAGCGAGTCGTGCTCGATACGGTCGAGGTGCTGTTCGGGGCGTTGGGCAACGAGGCGGTGTTGCGCCGGGAGTTGCGGCGCCTGTTTCGGTGGCTCAACGATCGGGGCATGACAGCGATCGTGACCGGCGAGCGAGGCGAGGGGACGCTGAGCCGTCACGGCCTCGAGGAGTACGTCTCAGACTGCGTGATCCTGCTCGATCACCGGGTGCGCGATCAGATCTCAACGCGGCGGCTGAGGGTGATCAAGTACCGCGGTTCTCATCACGGCCCGGACGAGTACCCGTTCTTGATCGATCGGTCGGGCTTCTCGGTGTTGCCGGTCAGCTCGATGGGGCTCGCGCACGCCGCCAGCCGCGAGCGGGTCTCGACCGGCGTCTCGCAGCTGGACGCGATGTTCGACGGTGGCGGCGTCTACCGTGGCACGAGCGTGCTCGTGTCCGGCACCGCCGGGTCGGGCAAGACGACGCTGGCGGCGCGGTTCCTCGAGGCCGGCTGCGAGCGCGGCGAACGCGGGTTGCTGCTGGCGTTCGAGGAGTCGCCGGCACAGATCATCCGCAACATGGCATCGGTCGGGATCGACCTGCAGCGCCAGTTGGATGCGGGTGTGTTGCGGATCTGCGCTGCACGTCCGGCGGCGTACGGGCTCGAGACGCACCTCGCGCGCGTCGACCAGGCGATCGAGCAGTTCGCGCCGATGAATATCGTGATCGATCCGCTGTCGAGCCTCGACGGGGAGGATTACGAGTTGAAATCGGTGCTCAGCCGTCTGGTCGATCAGTGCAAGAGCGGCGGGATCACCGCGGTGATGACGACCTTGGTCAGTGGCAGGATCGAGGGCGCAGGGGGGCTTGGGATCTCGAGCTTGATCGATAGCTGGATCGATGTCAGCAACGTCGAGCTCGACGGGGAGCGCAACCGCGCCATCAACGTGCTGAAGTCCCGGGGCATGGGTCATTCAAACCAGGTTCGCGAGTTCTTGATCACAAGCGATGGCGTACAGATCCGGGATGTGTACGCCGGGGAGCGCGTCGTGCTGATGGGCTCTGCGCGGCGCTCGCAGGAGGCTCGCGACCGAGCCGCGGCGACCAAACAGGCTGTCGCGCTGGAGTCCCAGCGCCGGCGGCTGGCGCAGCGTCGCGCGGCGCTGGAGGCCCAGATCGCCGCGTTGCGTGCGCAGCTCGAGGCGGAGACTATCGAGCTGTCGAGCGAGATCGACGCCGCCGAGCGTCGCGAGCTTCAAGTCGATCAGGATCGGACGTCGCTCGCTGCTGCGCGCCGCGACCTTGGTGACGCGCCGGGCGGCGCGATTGACAAGGCGACGGGATGACCGCCGTGCCCGGGTCCGATCAAGTCGGCGAAGCCGACCGGTTCATGCTGCGCCTGTACGTCGCCGGGCAGACGCCGAAGTCGCTGGCGGCGTTCGCGAACCTGCGCAAGATCTGCGAGACGCATCTGGCGGGTCGCTACGAGATCGAGGTGATCGACCTGCTCGAGCGCCCGCAACTCGCGCGCGGAGATGAAATCGTCGCGATCCCGACGCTGGTGCGCAAGCTGCCCCAGCCCATCACGAAGGTGATCGGCGACCTGTCGGACACCGAGCGGGTGCTCGTCGGACTGCAGCTGATCGCCAAGGCCGGGGCGCAGCGATGAGTGATAAGGACACGACTGAGCGCTTCGAGCGGGCCCTTCGCGACCTCGACGAGCGCCAGTATGTGCTGCGCCTGTACGTAGTCGGTGCTACCGGGGCCTCGCAGCGCGCGATCGCCAATCTGCGTGAGATCTGTGAGCTGGAGCTCGCCGGTCGCTACGAGCTCGAGGTGATCGACATCTATCAGCAGCCCGCGCTCGCCGAGGGCGAGCAGATCATCGCCGCGCCCACGCTGATCAAGCAGCTGCCACCACCAGTGCGCCAGCTCGTCGGCGACATGTCAGATCGCGACCACGTGCTGCTCGGGCTGGATCTGCGTCCGGTCGGAGGCTAGAGCCGCCGATGTTGCCCGGCACCTCCGATCGCGAGCCGTTTGGCGACGCGAGCGCGTGCGAAGGAGCACTGCGCGCGCGAGTGGCACAGCTGGAGGAAACGCTGAGCGCGATCCGCTCGGGCGGGGTCGACGCGCTGGTCGTCGCGACCTCCGAGGGCGACCGAGTGTTCACGTTGCACGGCGCCGACGAGCCCTACCGGATCATGGTCGAGCAGATGTCCGAAGGGGCCGCGAGCTTGGCTTGGGACCGGATCGTCCTGTACGCCAACCGTCGCCTTGCTGAGATGCTGGCGATCCCGTTGCGGCGGCTCGTCGGCTCACAGATCGATCAGTTCATCGCGATCGAGCAGCGCCCGGCGCTCGCGCAGCTGTTTGGAGGCCGAGAGGGACGATCGCGCCGCAGCGGCGATTTCATCATGATCGGCGATCACGGCCGCCGCGTCGAAGCTCACGTTTCGCTGACGCCGTTGCCGGTCAGCGCGAGCGCTACGTGGTGCATGATCGCCACCGACGTCAGCGAGCGCAGACGGGCTGAGGAGGAGCTGCGGCTGCGAGCCGAGCTGCTTGATCTGGCCCATGACGCGGTGATCGTCCGCGATCCGGCCGACAGTAGGGTGACGTTCTGGAACCGCGAAGCAGAGGCGATCTACGGCTATAGCCGCGCCGAAGCGGTCGATCGCGTCACCGACGAGCTGCTCGCAACCGCCTATGCCGACTCCAGGGAGGCGGTTGCCGAGGCGCTCGCGCGCGAGGGACGGTGGGATGGCGAGTTGCGCCACACGCGCAAGGACGGCAGACGGTTGCGATCGAGCTCGACGGCGTGCGGCGGCGGAGCCCGGAGCGACGGTCCGCTCCGGACGGTCTCGAGCGGGCCGAGCTTGCCGGACCGGATGGCAGGCACCAGGTGATCCGGTACATCGAGGACAACTTCTCCAACCTCACGCTCGTGGAACGGATCCTCGAGCGACACGCGACCGTCCAGCTGCTTTCAGCGATGCAGGCGACGATCGGGCTCGAGCTGGCCCGCGAGCATCACCCCGACCTGATCGTGCTCGACCTGCACCTCCCCGACATGTCGGGCACCGAAGTGCTCAAGCGCCTCAAGACCGACCAACCAACCCGCGATATCCCGGTCGTCGTGCTCACCGCGAATGCCAGCAAGGGCCGGGCAGAACACATCACCCAACTCGGCGCGGCCGCCTACCTCACCAAGCCCCTCGACGTGCCCAGGTTTATTGATGCGATCGCCCACATCCTCGACGCCACCTCGATGCCGGCGCCTTGAACGGGGCCCTTACAGCCTGGGCGGGTGACGCTCGCTCCAGGCGCTGCCGTTGCCCAGTTCGGCGCCGACGTTCGATTCCGGCTGCCAGCGTGGTCCGCTTCCGACGGGAGTCACCGACGCGTAGTGGGCGGTGTCCATCACGATCCCCGCAATCGAGATGAAGGCGTGACCCGCCGACGCGTAGACCGTGATCCACTGTCCCGGACCCGGCGAGCCATAGGACTCGAGGTCGGTCGAGTCGCCCGCATCAGCGCCACCGACCGTGACCCCCGGCCCATTCAGCCCGGCGTTGAAAAGGACGTAATCGGTCGACGCCGAGCAGTCGTAGAACGGCTCGACCACGTTCAGCGACTCGGGCCGTGATGCCCGGTAGTAGGCGTGCACGATCCGGTTGCCGGCGTTGATCGCAGCCTTGACCTGCGAGGGGGCAGATGAGGGGGCCTGCGCCTGTCCGTCGGGGAGGATGCTCGCGGTTGCGCCGGGCGTTGTTGCGGTCACGGGGTCGGGCGCGGAGCGGCCGCGACGAACCCAGGACTGCAGCGTGCTGAGCGTGCGCTGGCCCGCGGTGCCGCTGGCTGGAGACAGGTCGGCGTCCTGCTGAAAGTGGATCACCGCGTTCCTGGTCCCCGCACCAAAGCTTCCGTCCTCGGCCGTCGCAATGCCAACCTGGGTGAGCGAGGCCTGAAGCGCCTTCACGGCGCCTCCGCTCATCCCCATCCGGAGCACGTCAGAGCTGGACGAGACGGCTGCCGGCGCTTTTGTCGTGATCGACCTGTGCTGTGCGATCCAGGCGCGCAGCGCGCTCGCCGTCCGCTGGCCCACGGTGCCGCTGGCTGGCGCGAGCCGCGCGGCGCGCTGAAAGCGGATCACGGCTTGCTGGGTGCTCGAGCCGAAGTGACCGTCGACGGGAATCCGGATCCCGACGTCGTTGAGCCAGCTCTGCAGAGCGCCGACGTCGGCGCCGCTGTCGCCGACACGTAAGACGCGCCCGACCGAAGCCGCAACGGCCGACGACGCGAACGCAGCCGCCAGCGCGAGCAGTGCCGCGAGCCCTCCCAGACACAGCGCGAGTGCGCGCCCACAAGCGCATCTTGGTCCATCGCTTCGCTTCGACAGCGTCGGCAACGCGGACGGCAAATCGGCTTCGGGCACGTGAACTCCTCGGCTCGAGGTGGATCACACAAGCGCCTGCTGCCTACGGGGTTAGCTGACGGGCTCGCGCTCGCAAACTGCAAGCGCTTCCCGCGGATCACCGCGAGACTCGCCCCAACGACCTGGGTTCCCCGCTCCCCGGATTGGCTCGCCCGAGGACTCGGCTAGTACGAAGCAAAAGCATACGACAATTGACGCTGCCGTGCGTTGCCGGCCAGTCGCGCCGCCGGCTGATGCCCGCGGCGGGGCACAAGGGTATACTGCGCGATGTTCATCGTCACGGCGGCAACGCTGCGTGCTGCTGACCGACGAGAGGGCTCACGGGGTGGCCGAAAGCGCGCATACCGCCAGTCAGAAGCAGACAGCTGCGCGTTCGGCGGCACCGCAGCGCGGGATTCTGGTCCCACTTGCTCTGACCCAGTTCGTGGCGAGCTTCGCCGGCTCGAACATGAACGTCGCGATCAGCAACATCACACAGGATCTCAACACCACCGTCCACGGCGTGCAGACGGCGATCACGCTGTTCTTGTTGTGCATGGCGGCGCTGATGATCCCCGGCAGCAAGCTGACCGATATCTGGGGCCGCAAGCGCTGCCTGATCGGGGGCCTGGTCATATACGGCACCGGTGCGGTGATCGCGGCCCTCGCCCCGGCGCTGGCGGTACTGATAATCGGCTATTCGGCCTTCGAGGGCGTTGGCTCGGCGCTGATGATCCCGCCGATCTACATCCTCGCGACGATGGCCTTCGGCGACGTTCAGTCGCGCGCGCGCGCGTTTGGGGCGATCAGTGGCGCGGGCGGGATCGGCGCCGCAACTGGACCGCTGATCGGCGGCCTGATCACGACAGCCATCAGCTGGCGGGTCTCGTTCCTGTTGCAGGCCGCGATCGTCGCGGCGATCATCGTGCTCACGCTGCGGCTGACCGACCCGGTCGCGCCGGACCCGTCGCGCCGGTTTGATATCTGGGGCGGTGTCCTGTGTGCGGTCGGCATGTCCTTCGTCGTGATCGGAATCCTCCAGGCAGGCAACAACAACGTGCTGCTGGTCGTGTTCCTCCTCGTCGGAGCCGGATTCTCGCTGTGGTTCTTCCTCCACGTCCGCTCTATGGAGCGCGCCGGCGCAGAGCCGCTGCTGTCGATGGCGCTGTTTCGCAGCCGCGTCTCAAACCTCGGTCTGGTCACGCAGAACATCCAGTGGCTGCTGATGATGGGCAGTTCGTTAACGATCACCTTGTTCCTGCAGACCGTTCGGCATTTCAGCGCGATCAAGACCGGCGTCATCTTCACGGCGTCGACGGCCGGTCTCCTGGTTGCTTCCGCCGCCCAGCAGCGGCTCGCCCGCAACTACCGGCAGCGGACCCTGATCATCGCGGGGTTCATCGTCGCGATCGCCGGCGTGGGCTTGCTGCTCGCGTTCGCGCTCGCCAACGACACGACCAGCGTGTGGTGGTTCGTGCCCGGCCTGCTGCTGTTCGGTCTCGGTGTCGGCGCAATGCTGACACCTTCGGTGAACATCGTCCAATCTGCCTTCCCAGAGGAGAAGCAGGGTGAGATCTCAGGCCTGTCGCGCAGCGTCTCCAACCTCGGCTCGTCGATGGGAACGGCGATCGCCGGCACGATTCTCGTCGCTGACCTCGGCTCGGGACCCAGGTCCTCCTACCAGGTCGCGATGATCGCGCTCACCCTGCTCGCGCTCGTCGGCCTCGCAGCGGCAATCGCCCTGCCCGGCGGAGCGGAGGAGCCGGCGGGCGCAGGCAGGCCGTCCGCTCGGAAAACGGGCGCGACCGCGATGCGGGCGGGCTAGCACCGCATAGGCGCCCCTAGCTCCGCTTGGTGATCGCAAGCTGCACGAACGAGTCAAGTTTCGACGCGTCGATCACCATACGGAGCCCGCCGCCGGAGGCAGGGCGGAAGACGGTTTCTCGGGATTCGGCCATGGATGCCCGAATCCACGTGATCATGCCCATTCCCAAGCACTCGGCGGTATGAGGATCGCTCGTTCGCGCTCCGGCCTGCTCCCAACTTGTCGGTATGAGGATGCTCGTTAGCGCTCCGGCCTGCTCCCAACTTGTCGGTATGAGGATCGCTCGTTAACGCTCCGGCCTGCTCCCAACTTGTCGGTATGAGGATCGCTCGTTAACGCTCCGACCTGCTCCCAACTTGTCGGTATGAGGATGCTCGCCTCGCTGGTGGCTCACTTGTCGTGCGAGGCCCGGCGGGGGATCGAGCGTGTCGCGCGCGCAGCCGCGCTGTGGCGATCGCCTGCGGGCGAGTGCGCTGTGACCGAGAGCGGGATGCGGCCGCTGACCACCGTTCCCTCCCCGGGGCGCGAGTGCACGGTCAGCTCGCCGCCGATCGTCACCATCCGGTCCTGCATGTTGATGATGCCGGCGCCGACGCGCGCCCGAGCTGTGAGAAAACCGGCGCCGTCGTCTGTGACTGAGAAGCGCAGCACCGAATTGGCCTCTTTGAGCGCGATCTGCGCCCCGGTGGCGCCGCGGGCGTGCTTGGCGACGTTCTGAAGCGCCTCGATGCAACAGAGGTAGACCGCCGTCGCAATCTCCTGCGGGTAACCGGTCAGGCCGTCGACGTGCACGGTCGTCGGAACCGGTGAGCGCAGCGCAGCCGAGCGCACTGCCGCGGCGAGGCCGTGGTCGCTGAGAACTGCCGGGTAGATGCCGTGCGCCAGCGAGCGGATGTCCTCGAGCGAGCGATCGACCTGGTCGCGCAGTTTGCGCAACCTCGCCGCTTCGGTCGGATCGGCTTGATCGGCGGCGAGCTCGAGCTGGATGCTCAGCGCCACGAGCCGCTGCTGGGCGCCATCGTGCAGGTCGCGCTCGATCCGCCGGCGCTCGCTGTCGGCGGCGGCGGCTATCCGCGCACGCGAGGCTCTGAGCTCGCGCAGGATGTCGGCGGTCCTGTTCATCAGCCGGTCGCTGGCAAACGCGATCATCGCCAGAGATGCCGCGACGTCGAGGAACGCGCCCTCGTCGCGAAGCGCGGCATCGTGCAGGATCGCAACCGTCCGCTCGCTGCCGTCGAGCATCTCTGTCAGATGACGCCCGGTCTGCGCGGCCGGCGGGGCGAGCGCGTGGCGATCGGCGGTGATCCACTGCCGGCGTGCGCCCGGCCAGTAGCCGATCTGCACTCCCGGGTCCTCGAATGCCTCGCTGAGCGCCTTTCGCACCTGCTGGGGCGCCGGGATTCCCTGCAGCCGGGCGTGCACGCTCTGAATCGCCGTGGTCACGAACATCCGCCAAAGCACGAGCCCGAGCAGGAACGCCAGCGCGATCGCGGGCAACATCGCCGCGAGCATCCACATCGCCGCGCTCGTCAGCGGCGAGTGCGGCGCCAGCGCGCGCAGCGCCAACGCGACGATGAACAGCAGCATGCGCGCGCTCGACGTTGCCAGCACCGGCGCGACTGCGCGGCGCATCAAAGTGTTCGAAGCTCGCAGCCGGTCGGCGAGCCGGATCGCGATGCTGACGAACAGCAGCGCCGTGACGGCGCCGCGAAACGGGACCAGGACCCCGTCGATGAACGGCGGCTGATGGTGCACGACGATGAACACGTTGCGCGGGCATCGCGCAACGCAGCCGCCCCATGGGGACGGCACGGGATATCGCGCCACCAGCAGCGCGCTCGGCAGGTACAGCGTGACGACCGCAACGGTCGCGATTGCGACCAGGATGCGATCGACTCTCGTCTCCAGGCGTCCGGTCGGAAACGCGAGCACCGCGTAGGCGATCGCCAGCTCGACGAACCAGCTCGCCACACGCCCCGCGCTGTAGACGAGGGGTGACGCCGACGACGACAGCAAGGCCGCAAACCAAACGCAGCTGACGGCCACCAGCGCTCTGCCGAAGCGGGCGTGGGACGGCCGGCGCCAGGCGTACAAGCCTACGGCCAGAGGTACGGCTACCATCAGCCCGCGTGCGACACCCTGCACGACAGCGCTGGCATCGGAGGCGCTCGTCGTCGCGCGCACGCCCGGGATCACGACCGTTGCGATCGCGGCTCCGGCGCCGAGGCTGACGGCGGCTGTGCTCAGTGCCCACCAGGCGTCCAATGATCGTGCCGCCCCCTGACCGATGCCTCGTTGCGATGTGGTTGCGGTATCTCCAGGGCCCACGGATAAGCACGGAAAGCGCAGCGTTTCGGCAGCCGATTCTCTCAAAACAAGGGCCCGACGAGCCCCGTGGTGCGCCACACCCCTGGCGCCAAGGACGACGCGGGCACGCTGGGACTATATTCCGGATCGTCGGCTGCGTGGCGTGCCGGGCTGCGATCGGAACGCTTCATCCGCAAAGGATGATGCGCGCGCGGCGCGTCGCTGGTCGACTTTGGGGACGGCCCAGGCCGCCAAGACCGCATCAGTCACCTCAATCAACGGAGGTTGCACTATGGAAGGCAACGAAGTAGAGCTCGGCCCGATCGACCTGGTCGTGATCGGCTATCCGCCGGGGGCGCCGATGACCGGCGAAGCGGTGCCGATCTTGCTCGATCTGGTCGACCGCGGGATCGTCCGGGTGTTCGATGCGCTCGTCGTGCGCAAGGACGGAGACGGCACGTTCTCAGGCTTCAACCTGGCCGACCTCGATCAGGACAGCGCCGGCGATTTGAGCGTGTTCGCGGGAGCGTCGACCGGTCTGATCGGCGACGAGGACATCGCAATGGCCGCCGCGGAGCTCGAGCCTGGCACGGCGGCGGCGATGATCGTCTACGAGAATCGCTGGGCCGCCCCGTTCGCCGCCGCCGTTCGCCGCAACGGAGGTCGCCTGATCGCAAACGAGCGGATCACCGTGCAGGATCTCGTTGATGCTCTCGACGCCGCCGAAGCAGCCGCCTGACTGAAAGGACTTTTCCAACATGCCCGGACTACTCCGCGGAATGGCGCGCACCGCTGTCGTCGCCGGGACCGCCACGGCGGTCTCAAACCGCGTCAGCCGCCGCCAGTACAACCGCTGGGCCCAGCAGGATGCCCAGCCCTCCTACCAGGAGCCTCAGCCGGCGCCGGCCGCGGCCGGCGGTGGCGAGGATCGCGTGGCGCAGCTCAAGGAGCTGGCCGAGCTCAAGACACAGGGGATCCTGACCGAGCAGGAGTTTGCCGCCGAGAAAGCCCGCATCCTCGGCCAGTAGCGGGCGCAACTCGACCGTCGGCGACCTGATGCGTGCGCTGGGTCAACGACGTCATGCCCGGCGCCGTCGCCTGGCCGATCTCCGACGCGACCGTCTTGGCGGTGCCTGACGCCGATGCCTGACGCCGATGCCTGACGCCTCCGGCTCGCCTGCGCCTGATGCGGGCGCTGCGCCACAGCCCACGAGCGAGCAAGTGGCCCAAATGATGACGAGCGGGCGATACGTCGCCATGCTCGTGATCGTTGCGCTGATCGGCATCGTCGTCTCGGTGGCCGCCTGGTGCTTCCTCGAGCTGATCTATCAGCTCCAGCGCGAGCTCTACACCCACCTCCCGCACGCGCTCGGCTACGACAGCGGACCGCCGCTCTGGTGGTCGCTGCCGGTGCTGGCGGTCGCAGGGCTGGTCGTTGCGCTTGCGATCGTCCGGTTGCCGGGCGAGGGAGGGCACCTGCCCGCAAAGGGCCTGGCGGTCGGCGGCGGGCCTGCCCGTCCGATCGACCTTCCAGGTGTGCTTTTGGCTGGGCTTGCGACGATCGGCTCCGGGCTCGTGCTCGGACCGGAGGCACCCCTGATCGCGCTCGGTGCGGGGGTGGCGCTGCTGACGATCAGCCGCGCCCGCCGGCAGATGGCGCCGCAGGTGCTGCTGGTCGTCGCAGCGGCCGGGAGCTTCGCCGCGCTCTCGTTCATCTTCGCTTCGCCGCTGGTTGCCGCGGTGATCCTGATCGAAGCGACCGGGATCGGAGGGGCGCGGCTGCCGGTGGTGCTCGTGCCGGGACTGCTCGCGGCCGGAATCGGGACGCTCGTGTCGATCGGGATCGGGTCGTTCACGGGACTGAGCAGCAGCGCGTACGCGCTCGGTCCGCTGCAGGTCCCGGCCTTCGGCCATCCGAGCATCGGTCAGTTCGGGTGGACGGTCGCGGTCGCGGCCGCGATCGCGACCGTGACGTGGCTGATCATGCGTGGCGGCCTGGCGACGTCCGGTGTCGTGGCGCGGCGACTGGTGCTGCTGGCCCCCGTCGTCGGCCTGATCATCGCTGGCCTGGCGATCGCGTTCTCGCAAGCGGCGAACAAGAGCGTCGACGACGCGCTGTTCTCCGGGCAAAGCGCCCTGCCCGGGCTCGTCGCGCACGCAGGAAGCTGGTCGATATCGGCGCTGGCGCTGCTGATCGTCTTCAAGGGGCTCGCCTACGGGCTGTCGCTGGGCACCTTTCGCGGCGGCCCGACGTTCCCGGCTGTGTTCCTCGGTGCTGCGGCCGGCCTGATGGCATCGCACCTGCCCGGGTTCCCCCTGTCGCCGGCTGTTGCCGTCGGGATCGGCGCCGCGACCGTGGCGGTGCTCAGGCTGCCCCTGTCTGCCGTCGTCCTGGCGACGCTGCTGACGACTCATGCCGGAACCGGCGACGAGCCGCTGATCATCGTCGGCGTCGTCGTCTCGTACATCATCGTGCTGCTCCTCTCGGAGGTCACGCCAAACCGGCGATCTGCCGCCTCATCATCTGATTCGGGGGATGTCCATTCGCCCGCGCGAGCCCAGAATGCGATCGTGACCGTAAAAGCGAGCGACCGCGAACGCGATGGAAGCTGACGAGCAAGCCGACCGTGCGCCGGCCGCGCAGGACAGCGACGCCTCGGCGCACGACGGCGAACTACCTCGTCGATCAGCCCACCTCGTCGATCAGGTCTATGCCAACGTCAACGTCGCCGCGCTGCTGAAATCCGCGCTGCCGCCGCAGCTGCAGCCGCTCGCCGCGCCGTCCGCCGGCGCGCAGCGCAACGCCGCCGTCCGCGGTGTCGAGCTCACGCTGGCGCGACCGCGAGTGCGGAGCCTGTGGGCGCTTGTTGCACGCCGAGCAAACCACTGCTTGACCTCTGATTATCGTGTCCATTGCCGATCCCGCCGGTGACGACGTCTCCAGGCGGACCTGGCTCGCCGCCGAGCGGACGTGGCTCGCGTGGTGGCGCACAGGAATCGGCGTCGGGGCGGTCGGGATTGCGGTCGGCCGGTTCCTGCCGGGTCTGACACATGCCCAGCGCTGGCCGTTCCGTGTGCTCGGGATCGGCTACGGCGTACTGTCGGTCGCGGTCCTCGTGGTGGGCGCCGTCCGTCAGCAGCGCGCGGCGCTGGCGCTGCGCCGCGGCGGTTTCGACGAGCTCACGACACCGCTCGTGGCCGTGCTGACAGCGGGTGCGGTGCTGCTGTCAGTC
>Ga0335081_10007797_pt1 | contig 17139 bp, 13 predicted proteins | sample Lox_Sample_35_FD_206713 | JGI IMG/M metagenome (GOLD analysis project Ga0335081, IMG submission 206713) | Soil microbial communities from Loxahatchee National Wildlife Refuge, Florida, United States - Lox_Sample_3.5 | ecosystem: Environmental > Terrestrial > Soil > Wetlands | place: USA... | reverse complement strand
ATCGACTACTGGGCCGACGACTACTTCATCGCGCACATGATCCAGCACCTGCTGCTGATGTTCGCCGCGCCGTCGCTGATCGTCGCGGGCGCGCCGTGGCAGCCGCTGCTCGCCGCCCTGCCCGGCCGGTCCGGGCGGAGCGTGACCCGCGGCGTGCTGGCCGGCGGCTGGTCAAGACCGCTGCGCGCGCTCGGCGGCCTGGCGCTGCGGCCCTGGGTCTCCGTGGGCCTGTTCAACGCCGCGATGCTCTTCTGGCACCTGCCCGGCCCCTTCGACCTGGCCGAGCGGAACCAGGCCGTGCACATCTGGCTCATGCACGGGACCATGTTCGCCACCGGGGTACTGTTCTGGCTGCAGTTCATCCCGTCGCCGCCGTTCCACCGCCGGATGCCGCTGCTCAGCCAGGCGCTCGCGCTGCTCGCCACCAACGTCATCATGATCGGCATCGCGATGTCGCTGAGCATCTTCGCCACCGGTTCGGTGTACCCGGTGTACGACCACATCCCCGGCGTCACCCTGCCCCCGTACGCCGACCAGCAGATCGGCGCGGCCATCTTGTGGGTCTGCGGCGACTTCTGGGCGGTGCCGTCGATGTACTTCATCGTCCGGCGGATGATAGCCACCGAGGGGAGCATGAGCGCGGCGGTGGACAAGATACTGAACCGGGGTACGGCCCGGCCGGGCTGGGCCGGGGCCGGCGGGAGCAGGGCCGGCTGGGGCGCGCCGCGCTCGGGCGCGCTGGCCGAACTGCGGGCTCAGCCGCCTTCCTCGCCGGACGCGGGGCCGTGAAGCGGCCGCCGGTGCGCCTGGCGGGGCCGGGACACGTCACGCGGGGCCTCGTCTAGGTCCGGGTCCTGGCGCAGGCCGTTGTGCTCTTCCCGGCGGCGGGCCCGCGGGTTGTCCGGGCGGCGGAGGTGGATCTTCTCGCGGGGGGCGTGGCTTTCGCCGTGCCCGGAATGGTGCGGGATGGCGTCGGTTATCTTGCGCAGCCCGCCGAAGGCCGACGAGCGCGCCACCATCACCACGCCGACGATCAGGGCGGCGATGCCGCACACCTCGATCGCGAGCTGGCCCGGCGAGATCTGGATCCGGTCGCCGAACACCACGATGCCGAGCGCGATGCCCGCGACCGGCTCGCCGGCCGCGATGGCGGGCAGCGAGGAGTGCAGCGGGCCCGCGCTGAACGCGTTCTGCATCAGCCACAGGCCGACGATCCCGGCGCCGAGCAGGCAGTACGGCGGCCAGGTGGTGAGCAGCGCGGTCAGCGGCTGGCCCTGGTGGACCTCCAGCGTCTGCCGGGTCAGCGCGTCCTGGATGCCGAAGACCAGGCCCGCGGCCAGGCCGGTCAGGGTGGCCCGGGCCGGCCCCTTGGTGCGCTGCCCGGCCTGCACCGCCACGAAGGCGACGCCGGCGATGATCGCGGCCGCCGGCCAGTGCGAGAACGAGCCGAACGACAGTCCGATGGGCTTGGTGGACCGGGACAGCGACAGCAGGGTCACGCCGGCGATCAGGATCAGGGCGCCGGCCACCTCGGTCCAGCGCATCGCCTGCTTGGACATCGGCACGGCCAGGATCAGCGCGAACAGCAGGTAGGTGGTCAGCAGTGGCTCCACCAGCGTGAGCGCGGCGTGCCCGATGGCCCAGGCGGCGATCAGCTGGCCGGCCACCATGCACGCGATGCCGATCAGCCATCTCGGCTTGCGCAGCAGGTCGGTGATGATCCGCAGGCTCAGGAAGCGGGATTCGGGCTCCTGCTCGGCCGCGTACTGCTGGAGCACGAAACCGACGCCGAGCAGGACAGCTGCCACGAGCGTCGTCGCATAGGCCGAATCCAGGTCCACCTGATCTGTCTAACTGGGTGCGAAGTGTGCGGATATCAAGGACAACGTGCACCGCCGACGGCGAGTTTCGGCCCGTCAGCGTGACGCAGTTGCGGCGACTGCCCTTCGATCGTACGTTAGGCACCGGCCCTGGCCTACCGGCACCGCGCCGGGCACCCGAACCTCATAGCGCCTCTCGCGCAACGTGATTGGCATCCAACCGTTATCGGCGCGCGGGCGCGGGGAACGGCTATCCGTGCTGCTAACAGGGCATCCGTACTATCATGAGTTCGTCGGCAGGCATGATTGCCATGGCTGGGGAAAGGGTGCTGACGTGGGGGTCGGGCATAAAGGGGTGCGGAAGCGGGCGGTGGGGACGCGTGAGCACATCATCGCGTACCTGACCGAGGTCAACGAACTCTATGACGCCAACGGGATGGCCAGTACGCAACTGGCCGCCGCGGTCGGGTACCCGGGATCCAGCGTTGCCTTCGCGCAGCTGCTGTCCGGGATGGAACGTTCGGGTCTTATCGAGCGCGAGGTGCGGGGCAAGCGGACGTACCGGATCAGCCTGGGGCCGGTCCACGCCCTGGGAACGGCCGGGCCCTTTCGGGCCTCCGGGACCAGCGGGGTTTCTGGGGCTGTCGGAGTTTCCAGGGTCATCGGGGCCGCTGGGGTCGCTGGGGCTGCTGCGGCCTCCGGGGTTTCCGGGGGCACCGGGATCGGGACCGGCATTGGCGCGTCCGGCTTCGACTACGACGAGCTGGCCCGCCGCCTGCTGGTACAGGTGGTCAGGCGGCTGGCCGCGACCGAGCCGGAGGCGAGTCCCCCGGAGCGTTCGGACCGGGCGGCGCTGCAGGAGACGGTCAGCGGCCTGGAGTACGAGCTGGCCACGGCGTGGACCAAGCACGGCAAGCTGGCCGAGGAGAACGTCCGGCTGCGCGAGCAGCTCAGGGCCGCGCAGCGGTCGCTCGCGCTGGCCGCCGAACGGGTCCGCAGGCTTCCGGCCAGCTCGGACCTGGACAGCAGCGAGGTCGTGCTGCTGCAGCGGCTGCTCACCTCGGACGGCACGGGCGACTCCGGCCAGGAGGGGCTCGATAAGGCCCGGAGCGTGGTCAGCTAGGGCGGCGTTTGCGCGCTAGGCGCGCAGGTAGACGCGGGCCGCGTGGCCGCTGAGCACGCCCGCGAGGATGTCGCCGGGCAGGCCGAGAGCGGCCAGCGCGCGTGCGTTCCTGGCCACGCCGGGCACGCCGGGCCAGTCGGTCCCGAAGATCCACCTGGTGGCGAGCCGGGGCAGGTCGAAGCCCGCGTAGTAGTCGGGGAGCCGCTTCGGCGGCAGCCCGGCCAGGTCGAGCCAGACGTTGCCACGGTCCAGCGCCATCCGGGCCGCGTCGGCGTACCACTGACCGCGGCCGCCGTGCGCCAGCACGAACGTCAGGCCGGGGAAGTCGTCGATGACCCCGCTCATCAGGCCGGGGTCGCCCACGGCCGGGTCCGAGCCGGGGAAGATGCTCCCGCCGGTGTGCACAATCACCGGCACGCCACGCTCGGCGCACAGCGCGTAGACCGGGTACAGCCCGGCGGCGTCGGGCCGGAAGGCGCCGTGCACCGGGTGCAGCTTGACCGCGACGGCGCCCAGGCCGAGCTGGCGGGCCGCCTCGGCGGCGGGCTCGGCGTGCACGTCCGGGTTCACGTTGGCGACCAGGCGGAACCGGCCGGGGTTGTACGCGATCAGCGGCAGCAGGTCCTCGACCGGCTGGATCCCGGTCGACCGCGGGCTGTACTCGGCGAACAGCAGGGCGACGTCGACGCCTTCGGCGTCGAGCAGGGCGTCGAGCCGGGCCGGGACCGGATCGCCGTCGGAGTCGAACACGTCACGCCACGGTGAGTCCTGGCCGAAGTCGGCCGCCCACTGCATCCAGGCCGGCGACACCGTGCTCAGCCTGGGCACGTGCACGTGGGCGTCCACCACCATCCTGCCGTCGATCATCGGGCCGCCGGGCGGACAGCGGGCGGGCGGGAGGCCGGGGCCGTCATCAGGAGAGGCGCCGCAGCCCGGCCCGGTGGGCGCGGCCGGTCGCGATGTAGGTCTCGACCGCGCGGTCGACCAGGCCGGCCGGCATCCCGGTCTTCTTGATCCTGGCTGGCACGCCGGCCACCAGGGTGGCCGGCGGCACCTCGAAGCCCTCGGGCACCAGGCAGGCCGCCGCCACGACGGCGCCGGCCCCCACCGTGGCCCGGTTCAGCGTGATCGAGCCGGAGCCGATCAGGCACCTGTCTCCCACCACGCAGCCCTCCAGGTGCGCGTTGTGCCCGACCACGCACTCGGCCCCGATCAGCGTCGGCCACTCGTGCGTGCAGTGCACCACGGTCCCGTCCTGCACCGAGGTCCGCGCGCCGACCTCGATCCGGCCGTGGTCGCCGCGCAGCACGGCACAGGGCCACACGGACGCCTCGGGTCCGATCCTGACCCGGCCGATGACGACGGCGTCGGGATGGACGTAGGCGGTCTCGTGGATGTCCGGCTCGTACTCGCCCAGCGCGTATATCGGCACTATCGGACCCTCTCGTGCGGCATTGGCCACGAGAATATCGTTCAGGCCTGGGCGCCGGTCAGGCCGAGCACGCCGAAGCGGTGCTGGTCCCAGATGTGCAGCGAGGCGTCTAGCGGATACGTCCATGCGCACCCCTTCGCCGGCCGAGGGCCGGAAATATCCGGATACGGTACCCCTGATGGCCGCCAGGAAGGAGGTTACGCCACCGGGTCGAGCAGGATGACGGGAATCTCGCGCGGCGCGGCGGTCCTCTCATAATCCCTTCTGCGGTTTCTGGCTTGTCAGGCAGGATCATACGAGGCCGGTAGGGTCGGGTCATGACCGGCGATCTCGCTCCGTTCACGGGCGGCCTGGAGCCGGACGAGGAGTACGACGGCATCGTGTTCGACGGCACCTCGTTCGATGGCGCCGACGCCGGGAACAGCCGCTTTCTCGACTGCTTGTTCACTGGCGCCTCCTTCGACGGCGGACGGCTGCGCAAGGCCCGGTTCACCGACTCCACGCTGCGCGACACCCGGTTCGTGGGCAGCGACCTGGCCGAAACCGGCTGGCAGGACGTCACGCTGGCCGGCTGCGCCCTGGCCGGGGTGCAGGCCTTCTCCGCGTCGATGCGCCGCGTCACGTTCCGCGACGGCAAGCTCGACTCGGTGAACTTCCGCGGCGGCACGCTCACCGACGTGACGTTCGAGAACTGCCTGCTGCGCCACGCGGAGTTCGGCGGCGCGACGCTGCTGCGGGTCAGCTTCGGGGGCTGCACGCTGGCCGGCGCGGACTTCGGCCGGGCCAGCTGCACCGAGGTGGACCTGCGCGGCGCCGAACTCGGCATAACCGGCGGGTACGAGTCGCTGCGCGGCGCCACCATCGACAGCGCCCAGCTGGTCGGGCTGGCCCCGCTGCTCGCCCGTCACCTGGGCATCGTCGTGACGGACTGAGCCGATGCACTATTACCAGCAGGACCTGGCGCTGGTCCACGCCCGCGGCTACGGCGGGCACGCCGACCGCTGCGCCCCCGGCATCCTGGAGCTGCTGGCACTGCCGCCGGGGCTGCGCGCGGTGACCGGCGTCAGAACCTGACCGGAGTCCAGCTGGCTCCGCCGTCCGAGGTGACGAACAGCTGCCCGGGCCGCTGGGTGGAGTTGCCGTCGCTGTCGGCGGGCCCGTGCACCACCACGCCGTCGGTGGTGGTGGTGGTGGTGAAGCCGAGATCCGCCCAGCCCATCCCGCCGTCGAACTGGGTGTTCACGGTCTGCCAGGTCACTCCGCCGTCGCCGGAGTGAAACAGCCAGCTGGCCGCGCTCGCGGTGGCGATGGCCACGTCCCCGGTGGTGGTGGCGGCGATCGTGCCGCCGTCGCCTGCCGGGCTCGGCACTCCGGCCGCGGTCCAGTGGGCTCCGTCGTCATCGCTGACGTAGACCTGCTTGACCGTGTGGCCGGTGTAGCCGCCGCCGACGCACAGCAGCACAAGCCCGGTCGCGGAGGTCACCGCGACCGAGGGAGCGCCCGGCTCCCCCGAGCACGGCACGGTATTGGTCGTGTGGGTGAGCCCGCCGTCGCGGGTGACGAGCACGTCGCGGCCATCGAGGACCGCGGCCACCCCGGCCTGGGTGGCGATCATGTCGTCCGGGTCGAGGAGGTTGCCGACGCCTGCCTGAGCGACGCCGGTCCAGGTGCCGCCGCCCGGTGACCCGGAGTTCAGCGGCCTGCGGATCAGCGCGGCGTCCTGGCAGCCGCCATCCGGCACGCACAGCGCGTTGACCGCGAGCACCTGCTGGCCCGCGATCGCCAGGGACAGGAACGAGCCGGCCGGCGTGAAATCGCGCGTCCACCGCGCGCCGCCGTCGGTGGTCTCCCACACCCCACTGTCGCCGAACACGAACCCGTGCTCGGGCGTGGCGAAGCGGATGCCCCACACGATCGGCGCGATGGTCGCCCCGGGCTCGCCGACCGGCACGGGCGGCGCGGGCAGGGCGGTCCAGGTCGCGCCCCGGTCACGGGTACGCAGGATCGCCGTGCACGGCGCGTGCGCGCAGGGGGCGGTGCCGAGGACGAACGCCTCGTCCGCCGACACGAACGTGACGGACGTGGCCGCGAACCCGGCCGGCACCGGGCCCGGGGCGGCGGCCGGAGCCGCCGATGACGGGGTGGCGGCCGGATTTGATCCCGAACGGACCCGGCTGCTCGCGGCGCTCCCGCTCGGCGCACCATGGGCGGGCGCCTGCTGACCGGATGGTCGCGTCGACCCGCAGCCCGCCACGCCGAGCAGCAGCACGGCCGCGGCGGCGGCCGTCAGCAGGGATGCACGCGCCAGCATCGCTCGTCCTCTCCTCCTCTCTGCTTTGAGACGACGGAGCGGCGGAAAGGTTGCAAGCGCGCCCGGATACTAAGGAAAGCCCGCCCACGGCGCGGGCGAAGGCCTCGCCGCGGTCGCGGTAATCCCGGAATTGCCCGAAGCTCGGCGCGGCGGGCGACAGCAGCACGATGCCGTCCGGCCGCGCCCAGCGGGACGCCTCGGTTACGGCCTCCACCAGGTCCGCGCAGTCGGTCACGCCCGCGAAGGCGCCTCCGCCCCGGGCAGTGGCCGGGGCGACGGCTTCGATCGCGGCGCGGATGCGGGGGCCGCTGCCGGGGAGGGTCAGCACGTAGGTGGGCGCGTCGCGGGCCAGCAGGCCGGCGGCCAGCGGGGCGTAGTCGATGCCGCGGTCGTGGCCGCCGGCGATCAGCGCGACCCGGCGGCCGGGAAAAGCATCCAGCGCGGCCAGCGTGGGCAGCACGTTCGTGGACAGGCTGTCGTCGACGAAGGTGACGCCGCCGACCACCCCGACCGTGGTGAGCCGGCTCGGCAGGGGCCGGTAGCCGGCCGCCGCCGCGCGCAGCCCGGCGTCGCCGGCGGCACCGGGGACGCCGAGCGCGACCAGGCAGCGGCGGGCGATGAGCGCGTTGCGGCGGTTGTGCCGGCCTGGCAGCCCGAGCGGCGCCATCCAGTCCGCGCCGGGCTCGTCGTCTTCGCCGACCCACTCGACCCGCGGCCCGAGCAGCGCGGCGTGCTCCCTGAGCAGCTCGCTGTCGCCGTTCGCCACGGTCAGCTCGGCGCCCGGCCTGGAGCAGGCGGACAGCTTGTCCCGGTAGTACCGCTCCACCCCGCCGTGCCAGTCCAGGTGGTCGGGGTGCAGCGAGGTGACCGCGACCACGGGCGGCGAGCACGGCAGGTCGGTGGCCTGGTAACTGGACACCTCGATGACCCAGTAGTCGAAGTCGCCCGCGTTGTCCGGGTCGTAGGGCACGGCGCCGATGTTGCCGCCGACCATGCACCGGTGGCCCAGGCCGGTGATCAGGTGCCCGGCGACCGAGGAGGTGGTGCTCTTGCCCTTGGTGCCGGTCACGCAGAGCACGCGCCGCAGGTCCGCTTCGGCGAGCCACAGGCCCAGGCCGCCCACCACGGGGATGCCCAGACCGGACAGGTGCGCCACCTCCGGCCGGTACCGGGACAGGCCCGGGGTCTTGACCACTGCGTCGCACCGCTCGAGGGCGGCCAGCCCGCCGTCGCCGGCGGCGAGCACCGGGCGGCCATCAACCTGGCCCGCGGGCTGGTCGTCGACCAGGACAGGCTCGACGCCGAGCGCCAGCAGCCTGCGCAGGCTGGCGTGGCCCTCCCGGCCCAGGCCCCAGACCCCGACCCGGGCGCCGGCCAGGTCAGACCAGGACAGTTTGGGCGCTGTCACCGGTAGCCGTTCGGTATGAAATTCCGCCCCACCGGCCGCAGCATGGCGGCGGCCTCCGCCGCGGACGGTGCGTCCGGCCAGGCGGCCACCTCGGCGGCGAGTTCTTGGAGGAGGCTGGGACCTGCGCGGTCGTCTCGCTTCGCGGCCAGCAGCACCGCGGCCCGGCACTCGGAGACCTCGCCGACGCACTCGAACGGCTTGGCGCCCGCGCCGAGCAGCGACCGGAACGTGGCGGCAAGACCCGGATCGCCGAGCGGCTCCCCGGTCACCGTGAAGATCCGGCGCAGCGCCTCGGCGGGCAGGAACGGCGCGAGGATCAGGTCGATGAAGCAGCACTTGTCGCACTGCCCGCACCAGTGCCGCAGCCGCCGGGCCGGGTCGCTGTAGAACGCCTTGTTGCAGCTCCGGAACGAGCCGTGATACGGCTGGAGCGCGGCGAACTGGTGGCCCACCCACAGCTCGGTGCGGTCCCTGAGCCAGGAGAAGTACTCGGGGAGCGGCGCCGTGTTTCGCGCGAGCACGTCGCGGAAGGCCGTCTCGAACTCCTCGCTCTTGGAGAACTGGTGGTTGACCGGGCGGCCCTGGTACTCCAGCGTGGGGACCGAGGCCGACCACTCGTTGGACATCACCACCGCGTCCCGGCCGGTGAGCACCGCGGCCAGCACCGCGATCGCGGACAGGATCCCGGTCACCGGCACGTGCCCGTTGAGAAAGCCGAGTTCGGCCGAGCGCAGCAACTGCGGGTCGATCTCGCGTTCCGCCCGGATGATGGGCAGGCCGGTCACCGCGGCCGGCTGCTCGATGGCGTCGAACCGGTCCGCGGGCCCGCTCACCACGAACAGCGCGGCGTCGGCTCGCGGCTTCATGTGCTCTACGGTCACGATCGAGTCCATCCCGCCGCCGAACGGGATAAGGGCAGAGGGGGGTCCGGGGGGTACGGGGGGGTGGGGAGCCCCCCCGTGCGAGGGAAGGGTCCCCCCCCAGGGGGGTCCGGGGGGATGGGTTCCCCCGGAAGAAGGAGAAGAGCGCTGGGTTGTCCGCGCCGCTGCCGCGGCGGAGCGGTCCTGGGCCCGCCTCGCTTCCAGGCGGAGGGGGGTCAGGTCCAGGCGGTTGCGGTAGGCGAACTCGCCCAGGCCCCGGAGGTAGAACTCGCGGAGGAAGGCGTGTTCGGCCTCGGTCAGCGCGGTCTCGCCGAAGTCGATCACCGGCGGCGCCGCGGTCTTGTAATACGAGACGCCCGCCAGCAGGAACACCAGCCGGGCCGCGGCCCGGGCCGCTTCGGTGTGCCAGCGCGGGCCGGGTGGTAGCGTCACGTGCTCAGTGAACTCCCGGCCGTCGAGTTCGTACCGGCAGGTGAGCAAGCCGCGCTCGGCGTCGGTGTGGAAGCCCAGGTACCGGAAGACCTCTCCGCGAGTCAATGGATGGGACTCTCTACCGGATAGATCCATTAGAGAGTCCCATCCGTTGAATTCCGGTGCGATGGCCGGAGGCGGGCGATGAGGGCGAGGCGGCCACATGGGCGGGCGGCGCGGTCACTGAAGAAGTGGCTGGTGCTGGTGGGATCTGTGGGCTTAATGGGGCCGGTGGGAAGATCGGTGGTGTGGATCTGGGCGTCGGGCACGCCAGCCTCGTGGAGGGCGTGGCGGTTGGCGGCCCACAGGTCGAGGAGCCAGCGGTCCTGGGCCGCAGCCGGGCTAGGACCGGGGCGGGTGCCCGGGCTGGGGCCCGGGCGGGCGTCGGGGCTGGTGCCCGGGCTGGGGCCGGGGCGGGGGCCGGGGCGGATGAAGGCGGCCGCGGCGGGGCCGAACGACCGGGTGACGGCCTGGTGGACGTCGGGGCCGACCTGGTAGCGGTCCGCGGCGACGGCGGGACCGATCCCGGCCACGATGCCGCCCGGGCGGGCGCCGAGGGCGGCCATGGCGGCAACGGCCGCGGCGGCCACCCCGGCCGCGGTGCCGCGCCAGCCCGCGTGCACGCAGGCGAGCACGCCGGCCTGCGGGTCGTGCAGCACGACCGGCACGCAGTCCGCGGTCAGGATGGCGAGCACCACGCCAGGCGAGGAGGTGACCAGTGCGTCGGCGCCGTCGATGGCGTCGTCGAGCGAGAACGCGCCGCTCCCCCGGTCCGCCGGGCCGACCACGCGGACCCCGGCACCGTGCACCTGGCGGGCGAACACGAAGTCCCCCGGGCCGGCGCCGAAGGCGGCTGCCAGCCGGCGGCGGTTCTCAAGCACGCGGCCGGGGTCGTCGCCCACGCTCAGGCTCAGGTTCAGGGACTCGTACGGGCCGGACGACACCCCGCCGGCGCGAGCCGTGACGGCGGCGTCGACGCCCGATGCGTCGAGGGCGGGCCAGCTCAGCAGGCGCAGGCCGCCGGACGTGCGGAGCACGGCCGCCGGGGGCGACTGGGTTTGCGAGGTCATCGGGTGACGAGCTTAGTGGGTGGCGAAGGACTCGGCGGCCCGCAGGGCCCGCAGCAGGTTCCCGCCGTGGCCATCCATGGTGGTGAAACTGAACACCGGAGTTACTCTTATGGTGGCTGGGGGCACGATAGGCGGTGCGCTATGGGCCTGGTCCGATGACCGGAGAGTCGGCCCCGTCGCGTCAGGTGGCCCTCGACGGCGCGGTGAACGTGCGGGACATCGGCGGCTACCGGAGCGTCCACGGTCCTGAGGTCATGCGCGGCCGATTGTTCCGCGGTGACACGCTCAGCCAGCTGACCAGCGCGGACACCGAGCGACTCGACCGGCTGGGGCTGCGTACCGTCATCGACTTCCGCACCCCGGGCGAGGTTCTGCTCGGCGGCGACGACCGGCTGCCGTACGGCATCGAATTCGCTCACCTCCCGGTCAGCGGCGGCGACCTGGGAACCATCTACGAGCTCATCGCCAGCGGCGACCATGAGCGGCAACGGCGCGAACTCGGCGCCGGCCGGGCCGCCTCGTTCATGGCCGAGATGAACCGCGGGTTCGTGGCGGACACCAGGCAGCGGGAGGCGTTCGGGGCCGCGCTGCGGCTGCTGTGCTCAGCGGGGCGGCTGCCGCTGCTCTACCACTGCACCAGCGGCAAGGACCGGTCGGGCTGGATGACCGCCATCGTGCTCACCGCCCTCGGGGTGCCGCGCGAACAGGTGCTCCGCGACTACCTGCTCTCCAACGACTTTCACCGGACTGGTTACCAGAAGCTCCGCTTCGACCTGGTCAAGACCGGGATCGTGGCCGATCCCGAACTGCTTCGGCCCGTGCTCGAGCAGAGCGCCACCTACCTGGGTGCCGCGTTCGAGGAGGCGGACCGCCGGTACGGCTCGTTCGGCCGGTTCCTGACCTATGGCCTCGAGGTCAGCGAGGCCATGCTGGCCGAGTTGCGGCACGCGCTGCTCGGCGGCCTGGTGCCGCAGGAACCGGTGTCGTTAGGTCCTGCCTGTGGTCATCACTTCCGGCGGCGCGGGCCGAGGCGGCGCATCTGGATCCAGGTGATCAGCGTGAAGACCACCGCGAGCCCGATCAGCATGCCCATGTCTTTCAGCCAGTTTCCTGGGGTCTGCGCCCACAGCGGGTCCGTGCTGCCAGGAGCCACGACACCGATGACATTGAGGTTGACCGTGGAGGCTACCGCACCGAAACCCCACCGCGACGGGGCGAGGTAGGCCAGCTGCTCGAGTCCTGGCTTGCCGACCAGCGACACTACGCCGCCGGACAGGATGACCTGGACCATGGTCAGCAGCACGAGGAAGGGCATCGCCTTCTCCGACGTGCTGACCAGGGCCGAGACGAGCAGGCCCAGGCACATCGAGGCCAGCGCGAGCACCGCGATGGCGATCAGGATCTCCGCTAGCGGGGGGACACCGGGGAGCGCGCCCTTGGGTGGCATCTTCTGGCCGGCCAGGCCGATCAGCACGAGTATCGCTGACTGCACGATGCTGATGACACCGAGCACGATGAGCTTGGACGACAAGTAGGCGCCCGAGGACAGCCCGGCCGCCCGTTCCCGTACGTAGATCGCGCGTTCCTTGACCAGCTCCCTGACCGCGCTGGCGGCCCCGGACAGGCAGGCGCAGATGACCAGGATCAGCAGCACTTCTTCTGCGCTCTGGTTGGTATGGGGCGGGCCCGTCAGGCCCTGGCTGGATCCCACGAAGTTGATCAGTACGCCGAGGATGATGGGGAGTATCCCCATGAAGAGCAGGTAACCGCGATCCGCCGCGATCACCCGCACGTACCGGCGGGTCAGCGTGGTCAGCTGCCGGAAGCCGCCGCGCGGCTGCGGCGGCGCCTCACCCGGCACCTCCGGCCTGCCGGCCGGGAGTTGCGGCTGCGGGCGGCCCAGCACATACTGCGCGTAGGCGGGGGACGCGGCGTACTCGGCGGCCCAGTCGCGGTCCGGGTAGCGCTCGAACGCCTGGAACACCTCGGCCCAGCGGGTCTGGCCGAAGTAGGCGAGTCCCTCGTCGGGCGGCCCGTAGTACGCGATCCGCCCGCCGGGCACCAGGACGAGCAGCCGGTCGCACTGGTCCAGGTTGTCCACGCTGTGCGTGACGACGATGACCGTGCGGCCGTCGTGGGCCAGCTCCCGCATCTGCTCCATGACCGACTTGTCCAGGCCGGGGTCCAGGCCCGAGGTCGGCTCGTCAAGGAACAGCAGCGACGGCTTGGTCAGCAGCTCCTGCGCCACGTTGACCCGCTTGAGCTGGCCGCCGGACAGGCGGTCCGCGCGGGTCTGCGCGTGCCTGGTCAGGCCGAGCTCGCCCATCACCTCGTCGACCCGGCCGTCCCGCTCATCGGCCTTGGTGTCGGCGGGGAAGCGGAGCTCGGCCGAGTACTGCAGCGCACGGCGCGCGGTCAGCTGGGTGTGCAGCACGTTCTCCTGCGGGACCAGGCCGATCCGGTACCTGAGCTCGTTGTAGTTCTGGTACAGGTCGCGGTTGTCGTAGAGCACCGTGCCCGTGGTCGCGGGACGGATCCCGGTCAGCGCGCCGAGCAGCGTGGACTTACCCGCGCCGCTCGGGCCGATGACGCCGAGCAGGCACTTCTCCGGGATCGGGAACGTGACGTGGTCCAGCAGCACCTTGCTGCCCGCCTTGACCACCAGGTCCTGGGCCGTGAAGGTGATGAGGCCGTCGTCGACGTACTGCCTGAGCTCGCCCTCCTTGAGCCGGAAGGTGGAACTCCCGATGCTGACGATGTCCTGTTCGGTCAGCACCTGGCTGGCAACCTTCTGGCCGTTGACAAAGGTCCCGTTATGGCTGCCGAGGTCGACGATCTCGTAACTGCCGGTGGGTGATTTGCGCAATTCGGCGTGGTGCCGGGAGACATTGAGGTCGGAAAGGACCAGATCATTGTCGGGCACGCGGCCGATGCGCATGGCCTTGGCCGGCAGCGGCATTCGCGCGGTGGGCCTGCGGTCCACGCTCGGCAGCATGTCGGGCTGGCCCGACGGAGCCGGCCCGGGCGGCGCGGCCTGCTGCCGCGGTGGCGCGACCGGCGGGGGTGGCGGCACGACCAGCGGGGGTGGGGCGGCCGACTGTGGCGGCTGGGGTGGCGCTCCCGCTCCGTGCCGCGGGGCGTAATCGCGCGAGGCATAATCACGGGGCGCGGGCTCGGGCGGGGGCGGCACGGGCGCGGCGGGGCGGGACGCGACGCCGCCCGGCGGCGACACGGGCGCCGGCTCCTCTGCCGGCTGCCACCAGGACTCGGAGTCGTGGCGCGGCGCCGGCTCGGGGGCGGCTTCGGGGACGGGCGGGGCGGCAGGGACCGACAGGGCGGTGCCCGGGTGGTCGGGCGGAGCCGAGGCGGCCTGGGCGGGCGGGGCCGCGGGCACCTGGGGAACGCAGCGCAGCACCGGGCCGTCGTCCGGGTTCCCCAGCCGTACCACGCACTCGGCGCTGACCTCGATCCGGTCGAGCCGCTCCAGCCCGAGGAACGTGCCGTTGGTGCTGCCGAGGTCCTCGATGACCCAGCCAGCTCCGTCGACCCGCACCACCCCGTGCCGCCACGAGACGCGCGAGTCGGTCATGACGATGTCGGACTTCGGATCCCGGCCGATGCTGTACGTGGTCCCGGCCTTCAGTTGATGATCCGAGCGCCTGGTCCGCACCACGAGGTCAGGAAGGGTAGAAGTGGCGGAGGCCCCGCCCTGCGGGGGCGCGGCCTCGGCGAGCCCGGCTGGCGATAGCCCGGGTGGATGAGGACTGGCCTGCGGCGGCCTGCGGTCAGACCAGTCGAAACGCTCGGATGGCATGTTTACAAAGTGTAGGGCCGCCGGGCGTAAACGGGAATCGGGAGAACCATTTAGGTTGACCACGCGTTTTGACATATTGGGAGGCGGACACCCTGATACTGGAGCGTCTGAAACCAGCCACCGGAAACCCGAGCCACGCCCATGCCGAACGAGGCATGTGACGCAATGTCATCCCCTGTAACTAATTGACACCGCAGAGGTGGGGAAATGATTGGTGTAAGTGCGTATTGTGGGGATTTGGCCATCCTGGCCGGGAACTTGGGAGGCATGGCATGAGCTCCGATCCGACCAAGCCGGTGCCCGAGTGGTGGAAGCAGCCGCAGGACCCCAAGAGAAAGCAGGGTGACCAGGGGGAGCAGGGTTCCCAGGACTACCAGGACTCTCAGAGGACGCAAGGCTTTCCGGCAGGCCAGAGGTACCAGGGTCCCCAGGATTCCCAAGATTCCCAGGCGACGCAGCAGCTCCCGGTCAACCCGGCGGCCGGCCAGGGGTACCCGGGCGGGTCTGGGTACCCGTCGGGCCAGGGAAACCCGTCCGGGCAGGGGTACCAGGCGAATCAGGGGTTCCAACAGGACCAGGACTATCCCCGGGGCCAGGGTTACCAGGGGGCGCAGGGGCCGCCGCCGAACCAGGGTTACCCCGGGGCGCAGGGGTACCAGGGCACCCCGCCCCGGACGCGGCGGCGCCGCCGGAGGTGGCCGCTCATCACGCTGATCGTGATCATCCTGGTGCTCGTGATCGGCGACCGGGCCGCCAACGCCTACACCGAGGACCAGATGGCCAGCCAGATCAAGTCGTCACTGGACCTGTCGGGCAAGCCGGACGTGGCCATCCAGGGGTTCCCGTTCCTGACCCAGCTGGCCGCCCGCGATTTCCGCACGGTGAACATCAGCGCGAGCAACGACAGCGCCGGGCCGGGCGGTCAGCTCGAGATCGCCAGCCTGACCGCCACGCTGCACGGGATGCACATCCACGGGTTCAACAGCGCCACGGTCGACCAGTTCAACGCCTCGGCGCTGATTACGTTCACGGCGCTGGCCAATGCCGGCGGCGTCTCCTCGGAGGGCATCACGCTGGCTCCCGACGGCCCGAACAAGATCAAGGCGAGCATCGATCTCGGTCCCCTCGGTAGCCAATCGGCCGACGTCCAGGTCACCCAGACCGGGCCCGGCCAGATCAACATCAAGCTCATCAGCGCGGACGGGATAACGTCCGACATCCTCGGCAACCTGAACTTCAACGTCAACATCCCGAAGCTGCCTGCCGGGGTCTCGATCAAGAGCATCAGCATTACGCAGCAGGGACTCCGGATCAGCGTCGCCGGCCAGAACACCTCGCTGAGCCAGTAGCGGAGAAGTATCTGGCGCTGGCTGGCCGGCACAATCAGGGCGCCCGCGGGGTAGCGGCGCGGGCGCCGAGCCGACCCGTGCAGGCAAGCGAGCGATTTATCGCGTTTGCCGCTTATGTCCGCAGCTCGTTACGACATCGATGGACCATCGATGCTGCTCGGGCGACATCAATGGCCCATCGATGCTGTTTCCCGGCGGGCGCAGGCGAGGAAGTGTGCCGCCGGCTGGGGGTGGTGGGGCGCGTGAGGTGGACGAGCATAAGCGAAGACGACAGGGCACGAGGCCAGGTCCGTTCGGGGCCCTGGGGGACGGAACGGGGGACGCGCGGGCGGCGGTTGAAGGGGACAGGACCGGGACGGCGGGGCGGTGGGGTGGCTCGGGTCGCGGGCGCGGCGGTAGGCTCGCGGCTGATGCCAGCCACGTGTGTTTTCTGCGCCATCCTCCGCGGCGAGAAACGGGCCGTGACCATCCTGGAGACCGAACTGCTGATCGCGTTCCTCGACCACCGGCCGCTGTTCTACGGCCACACCCTGGTCGTGCCGAAGCAGCACGTGGTGCTGTTCAGCGACCTGCCGGCCGACCAGGTGCCGGAGTTCTCCACCACGGCACAGCGCCTGGAGCGGGCGATCGAGGACGGCCTGGGCGCCGACGGCTCGATGATCCTGATCAACAACGTGGTGAGCCAGTCCGTCCCGCACCTGCACCTGCACGTGATTCCCCGGAACAAGGGCGACGGCCTGCGGTTCTGGCTCGGGCCGCGGCACCGGTACGACGACGCCCACCCGGCCGAGGCCTACGCGGAGAAGATCAGGGCGGCGCTCCCTGACTGATACGGCTGACTGATACGGCGCGCTGAACCGAGCGCCCGGCGCCGGCGTTACGGTTGGATAGTAGGCACCGGCCACGGGAGAATCTCCATGCCCGACGACCCCAACCGCTTCGCGCGTGACCTGTTCGACGGGTTGCCCGCCCGGTATGACCGACTCGCCGAGCTGCTCTCCTTCGGGCAGAACGGGCAATGGCGGGCCGAGATGGTCGGCCACGTCGTCCCGGCGGACGGCGTCATCCTCGACGTCGCGTCCGGCACCGCCGGCGTCGCGCTGCAGCTGGCCGCGCGCAGCCGGGCCCGGGTGGTGGGCGTGGACCTGACCGAGCAGATGCTGCGCCAGGGCCGGCGGCGGGTGGCGGCGGCCCGGCGGGCGGACCGGATCACGCTGGTGACCGGACGGGCCGAGCAGCTGCCCTTGCCCGACGCCAGCGTCGACGCGCTGACGTTCACCTACCTGCTCAGGTACGTGCGGGACCCGCAGGCCACGCTGGCCGAACTGGCCCGGGTGCTCAAGCCGGGCGGGATCATGGCCAGCCTGGAGTTCTGCGTGCCGACCGGGCCGCTCTGGCACCCGGCCTGGTGGGCGTACACCCGGCTGGTGCTGCCGGCCGGCGGGCTGCTGCTCGGCGGC
>Ga0335081_10007796_pt1 | contig 17140 bp, 13 predicted proteins | sample Lox_Sample_35_FD_206713 | JGI IMG/M metagenome (GOLD analysis project Ga0335081, IMG submission 206713) | Soil microbial communities from Loxahatchee National Wildlife Refuge, Florida, United States - Lox_Sample_3.5 | ecosystem: Environmental > Terrestrial > Soil > Wetlands | place: USA... | reverse complement strand
TCAGGCGTCGTGCGGATGTAAGTCACATAAACGAATCGTGAATCAGCCATGGGCATCTCCTTCCAGATTCTTCTTGAGTTCGGCGAGGACGCGAAGACGGCCTCGCTCGTATTTGCCAATCCAACGCTCAGCAATCTCGTGGATCGGCACTGGGTTGAGGTAGTGAAGCTTCTCGCGGCCTCGCCAGATCGTGGCGACCAGCGTGGCTTCTTCTAACAGCTTGAGGTGCTTCGTGACAGCTTGGCGGGTCATGTCCAGGTGCTCGCAGAGCTGCCCCAGCGTTTGCCCGTTGTCGCTGCGTAGGCGGTCGAGCAACAGTCGGCGGCCCGGGTCGGCCAGCGCCTTGAACACCTTGTCGACATCAACCTCCATACTTCCATTATGCAACCTTTTGGTTGCACGTCAAGCGCGCAGATCACAGCGGCAAGTGGTACAGCCACTCTTGGCTGTGTTCACAGGCAAGCTGCCTGTGCCACCTCCCGCTGCAATCATGATGCCCTGGTGGCTGATTTAGAACCGGCACCCAATTCCCGAAAGCCTTGCAGCGTCACCACGAAAGTGCTACACATTCACCCTAACGGTTTTCAGACCGGCGCACCCCCAAGGGAGACCTCATGAAGCCCTCGATTACACCCCACCTTAAGAAGAAAGCCATCCGCAGACTATCTCCGGGCCCGCTCGCGCTCTTGATTCCCTTTCTGGCGCTGGTGCCGGTCTCGATCTCACCCAGCCAGGACATCAGTCCGAACCTGCTGGACCGTCGCTGGAAGGCGGAATGGATTTCCTGCCCCGGCGCTCCCCGGCGCGAGTTCGGGGTCTACCACTTTCGCAAGACTTTTGCCCTCACGTCCGTGCCGGAGCACTTTGTGATTCACGCGAGCGCCGACAATCGCTACTCGTTGTTTGCCAACGGCGCCCGCGTAGGGGAAGGGCCCGCGCGCGGCGACCTGAAGCACTGGCGCTACGAGACGGTGGATATTGCGAAGTTCCTGCGCGCCGGCAAGAACGTGCTCGGCGCCGTGGTGTGGAACTTTGCCGAGCTGGCACCCATGGCGCAGATGACCAACGAAACTGGTCTGATAGTCCAGGGCGATGGCACGGCGGAGCAAGCGGTGAACACGGACGCGTCATGGAGAGTGGCGAGCGACCCGGCCTATGAAGCCATTCCGATCAGCCGGCAGATGTCCCGCTTCTACACGGTAGTGGGGCCGGGCGAGGGTGTGGACGGATCCAAGTACCCGTGGGGTTGGGAACAGCCGGACTACGACGATAGCCGGTGGCCACCAGCGCGCACGATGGACGAGGGCGGGCCACGCGGCATCCAGGATAGCCACTCGCAGTGGATGCTGGTGCCGCGGCCGATACCCCTGATGGAAAACACGCCGCAGCGTCTGGCGCGCGTGGTGCGAGTAGTCTACAAGGGCGGCGCCGCAGCCGGAACGGTCACCGCCGCTTTCCTCCAAGGCAAGGCGCCGGTGAACATACCGGCCAAGGCGCACGCGCAGATCCTGTTTGACCAGAGCTATCTCACCACCGCGTACCCGGAGCTCACGGTGCGCGGCGGGCGCGGCGCCACCGTCACGCTCACATATGCCGAGGCGCTTTGGAAAGGGCGCGAGAAGGGCAATCGCAATGAAACCGAGGGCAAAGAAATCCTCGGCTACAGTGACGAGTTCCGGCCCGACGGCGGCGCCGGTCGCGTCTTCCGACCGCTCTACTGGCGCACCTTCCGCTACCTTCAGCTCGATATCGCAACCGGCGACCAGCCGCTGGTGCTGGAGGACCTCCGCGCCGTGTTTACCGCCTATCCGTTCACGATGCGCGCCGAGTTCAAAAGTGACGATCCGGTGCTGGAGCAGATTATGGCCGTGGGTTGGCACACGGCGCGCCTCTGCGCCCACGAGACCTACATGGATTGCCCTTACTACGAGCAGCTCCAGTACGCAGGAGACACGCGCATCCAGGCGCTGGTCTCGCTCTACATGACCGGCGATGATCGGCTGGTGAAGAATGCCATCGAGTCGCTCGACGAGTCGCGCACACCCGAAGGTCTTACTCAGAGCCGCTACCCAAGTTTCTTGCCGCAGTATATCCCGCCTTTCTCGCTGCTTTGGATCGGAATGATGCACGACCTGTGGTGGTACCACGGCGACGCCGACTTCCTGCGCCAGTTCCTGGTGAACGAGCGCGGCGTGATCGACTGGTTCGAATCCCGTCTTGTAGCGCTGAGCGGCGCTCGGCCCGAAGCGAACGCGAGCCTCGGGGCTGAACCCAAAGGCGAAGGGGCCGAACGCCGTTCGGGCGCAGGGGCCGAACGCCGCTCGGCCCTACTGGGCAAACTGGAGTGGTGGGACTTCGCCGACTGGAACGACAGGTTTCCGGATGGTGTCCCGCCGCAGGAAGCCGACGGCGAGTCCGCCGTGCTGAGCCTCCAGTTTGCCATGATCCTACGCGACGCGGCCGACCTTGAATCCGCCTTCGGCAGCGCCGAGCGCGCCGAGCATTATCGCGCCTTGTCGCGGCAGGTTGCGGAAGCCGTGTATAAGACGTGTTGGGACCCGTCCCGCAGTCTCCTCGCAGATACAATCACGCGCCGGCAGTTCAGCCAACACGCCAGCCTTCTCGGCGTGCTCACCGATGCCATTCCAGCAGCTGACCAGCAGGCAGTGATGAGAAAGATCCTGAGTGATACCAGCCTCACCCAGTGCTCGTATTATTTCCGCTTCTACCTCTTCCGCGCCATGAAAAAGGCCGGGCTCGGCGATGAGTACCTGGATCAACTCGGCCCGTGGCTCAACATGCTGAAGCTGGGCTTGACCACGTGGGCCGAAACTCCCGAGCCAACGCGCTCCGACTGCCACGCCTGGAGCGCACACCCGAATTTCGACTTGTTGGCCACAGTCGCCGGAATTGAATCGGCTGCACCCGGCTTTGCCGAGATTGCGATCGAGCCTCACCTCGGCCGCCTCAAGCATCTTGAAGTGACCCTCCCTCACCCGCAGGGAGAGATCTGGGTGCAATATGAGCGCCAAGGCGCGGACGGCCTAGTGGCCGACGTGACCCTGCCGGGTACGCTAACGGGTTGGTTCACCTGGAATGGGAAAAAGGTACAGCTTCATCCTGGCGATCAGCACCTGGTGTACTAGGCTAAGCTGTAAGGTGGGGCAATTCTTGGGTTGCTCGGTGGCAGCGGGTGGACGACCGCGGTGCGCAACGTACCGCAAGGTAGCGAGCTAAGGCCGCCACCCTTTACTCGCCAGCCAGCGGTCCCACCACCGTTGATTCTCTTCGATCTTCCGCCGCTCTTCCAATGTCAACTCCGGGCCAGGTTCGGGAATGGGGTGTAGCGGACCGAGACCCACTTCCGCACGCAGTTGGTTCACTCGGTCCGGTTCCGCAAGTCTCCACGGTCGAATTCGCCCATCAAGCGGATCGTCCATCCACTGAGTACCGTAACGCTGCGGCCGACCCTCGTGCATCGCAATGCGGTCTTCCAGAAACGCCGCATGCCAAAGCGGCACGCGCTTCGCCATCGCGCACGCGCGCAGAAGCCGCAACGCCTCCCGCTGAAAATCCGGCTCGCCAATCGCGTGCTGGACGATCAGCCAAGCTGCTTCCGCTCCATCCTTCCCGGCAATATCTTCGCCAGGCCAGCCATGAACTGCAATCATCTCTCGAAGGCGCGCTGCGTTACGCGTGTGCACAGCTTCCATTCTCGGTACATAGCTGCCTCCCAGTTCGCCGGATTCCAGCAGTTCCTGCCGGACCCGGATGTCCTCGGCACGCATCTCCAGGAGCTCCCGACGCAGCCCATCGTTGATCACCAGCTTATTATATCCGCCTTCGGACACGTTCGTCTTCTATCCAGGTGTCCTAGGCGTCGCTGGCGGAACGCACACGGTGGTTCAGGGACAAGATTCGATCCTAGCAGGCTGCTGAAAAACCCGTTTTGGCACTCGTAGAGGCCGGCTTTAGCCGGGCATCTTGTTGAATTCAAAGTGCCGCCCTAAAGGGCGCCGCTAAGAAGACCGCTCGAAACGGGGTTTTTCAGCAGCCTGCTAGGAGACGCGAGCCGCTCGGAAACGATAGAATTACCTTGACAAGGTTCTATAGTTGATTTAGTATTTGCAGATGTCTTCTCCTGCGTCGAACCGTAGCCTCGACCCGGGCGACAGGACGGAACCCGGTGCAATTGCGCATCCCAGGATGAATCACATTTGTATGTCGCGGAAAGGAAGGTTAACTCACGCGATTCGAAAACTAATCCCCTCCTGTCGCGGCAAGAACGCTCAACCCATTGAAAATGTGACGCTTAAACGAAATGCAACCGATATCTTGCGTGTTTTCAATAAGATGATCCATTTTCAGGCGATCGAAATATTCAGCATCGAGCCTTTTGTTATGTTAGACATAGGTGGTGTTTGCCGGGAAAAACTCGTTCGAATCCGATTGCTGAATTGGCGGCAGGGCGGGACGAAGGGCGAAGGGTGCGGATGCCCGAACTGTTCAGCCAAAGGTTCGGCAGCGCCTGATTCGGGATGCTCGAGTCCCGAGCCCCGATTCCAAGTCGGCGGCGAGTGGGTCGGCGAGGCCGAAAATTGGCGTCAGTTATACGGAAGTCGGAATGTTGTTTATTTTCATAGATATCAAGGTAGTTGCCAATAAGCCGATTGCTGAATTGCGGAGCGCGGTACGAGAGGCGAATCATGGAAGCTGCCATTAGGGTTGAGACGGTTGAGAAGGTAGGCGACCCGGCGGCGGTCCGACCGAAAATCCAATCGTTGAACCCGGCGACGGGTGAGGTGCTGGCGGAGTTTGACCCCGCATCGGACGCGGACGTCGGAGCGGCGGTGGCGAGGGCCGGCCAAGCGCTCGTCGATTGGCGCCGGGTGGGCGTGCGCGAGCGGGCGAAATATTTTCTGCGGTTGAAGGAGGTCCTCTACGACCGGCGGGACGACATCGCCGCGCTGATCACACGGGAGGCGGGCAAGCCGCTGGTCGAGGCCATGCTCACCGAGGTGACGGTGGTGCTCGACGCGCTTGGCTACTTTGCGCAGAACGCGGCCAGCTTTCTGGCGCCGCAGTCGGTCCCTCACCACAACCTGGCGATGAGGCTGAAGCACGGACGACTCGAATACGAGCCCTACGGCATCATCGGCATCATCTCGCCTGCCAACTACCCCTTCAGCATCCCTTTCAACGAGATCATTCCGGCCTTGGTCGGCGGCAACACGGTGGTGCTGAAGCCTTCCGAGTTCACGCCGCAGGTGGGACTGGCCATTCGCGACCTGCTGGACGACGCCAAGCTACCACCGGGAATAGCAACCGTCGTGGTGGGCGATGGGCTTACGGGCCGGGCGCTGGCCGCGTCGCCGATCCACAAGTTGATGTTTACCGGCAGCGTGGCCACCGGCAAACGTGTGCAGGCCGCGTCGGCGGAGCGGTTGCTGCCCACGGTGCTGGAGTTGGGTGGAAAAGACCCGATGATCGTGTGCGCGGACGCCAATCTCGATACCGCCTCGAGCGGCGCCGTCTGGGGCGCCTTCACCAACGCCGGCCAGGCGTGCCTTTCGGTGGAACGGGCCTACGTCGTGCGCGAGGTGGCCGAGCGGTTCATCGACCTTTGCGTCGAGAAGGCAAAGAAGCTGCGAGTGGGACGCGGCGATGATCCCGCTACCGACGTGGGTCCGCTGATCCGCGATCGCCAGGTGCACATTGTGGAAGAGCAGGTGGCGGAGGCGGAGTCCCAGGGCGCCGAGGTCCTGTGCGGCGGGCGCCGTCCGGACCTTCCGGGCCTGTCGGGTTTCTTCTTTGAGCCCACGGTGATCACGCGCGTGAACCACGGCATGAAGCTGATGCGCGAAGAGACCTTCGGGCCGGTGCTGCCCATCATGGTCGTAGCCGACGAAGCAGAAGCGGTGCGGCTGGCCAACGATTCCGACTTCGGCCTGTCAGCCAGCGTGTGGACGGGCGATAGGAGCCGCGGCGAGCGCTTGGCGCGGGAGATCGAAGCTGGTGCCGTCATGGTGAATGACTGCATCAGCTACTTTGGGATTTGCGAGGCGCCGCACGGCGGCGTGAAGGCCAGCGGCATCGGCCGCACCCACGCGCGGCTTGGATTAATGGAAATGGTTCGGGTAAAATATCTTGACGTCGATCTGGCGCCGGGCATGCACAAAGTCTGGTGGTACGGTTACGGACCCAAGGCGCAACGGCTGGCGCAGGGCTTCGCCGAGTCCCTGTTCGGCCGCGGACTGGCGCGAGTGCGTGGGCTGGCCAAAATGGTCGCCAATCTGGGAAGAAAACTATGAATGCTGAAAAAATCAGAAATCAGAAAGTAGAAATCAGAACAAAGGCCGCCTTCTTTTTCTGATTTCTTTATTTCTATTTTTCTAATTTCTGATTTTGAGAGGTTGCTTGTGGCGATCACCATCAAGGTAAAAATGCCCGGACAGCGGGCCTGCAATGAAAAGGATGCGAAGGGCGAGCTTTGCGTCGGCCACTTGAAGCGCTGGTACACGCCGGATGACGAAACGCTGAAACAGGCAGGACCGGGAGCGGAGCTCTACCGTTGCGAGCGTTGCCACGCCCTTTACCGACCTGCGCCCCAGGACCATTCGAGCGCCGGGCTGCGATACGACCTGCGCCCCGTAAACTTGATGGGAATGTTCAAGAAAACAGTGACGAGTGACAAGTGACGCGTGGACGAGTGGCCAAAATCAGAAATCAGAAAGTAGAAATCAGAAACGGACAACCGTCTTGATTCTGCTTTCTGATTTCTGATTTTTTGTACTCGTCACTTGTCACTCGTCACTTGTTTTAACATGGCGCAGCGAACACTCACCGACGACCTGATCTACGATTGGAATCGCGTGGAAGGGCCTGAGCTGCCCCTCGCCAAGCCGCCCCTGCTGAACGACGAGACTTTGCGCGACGGGCTCCAGTCGCCCTCGGCCGTCAACCCGCCCATCGAAAAGAAGATCCAAATCCTGCACTTGATGGATGACCTGGGGATCAACTCTCTCAATCTGGGCTTGCCGGGGGCGGGGCAGCGGGCCAAAGACGACGTGTTTCGCCTGGCACAGGAGATTGTCTCCGCCAAGCTCAGGATTCGACCGAATTGCGCCGCCCGCACTATCGAGTCGGACATCCGGCCGATTGCCGACGTGGCCCAGGCTGCAGGCATCGAGATTGAAGCCGCCACCTTCCTGGGTTCGAGCCCCATCCGGCAGTACACCGAAGGCTGGACCCTCGACTTCATGCTGCGCGCCACCGAGAACGCCGTGAAATACGCCCGGAGCTTGGGGCTGCGGTCGATGTACGTCACGGAAGACACCACGCGGGCGCGGCCGGAAACGATCAAGAAGCTTTACACGGCGGCGATCGAGTGCGGCGCGCGGTCTATTGTGGTCTGCGATACCGTAGGTCACGCAACGCCGCGCGGCGTGCGCGCTCTCCTGAGGTTCATCATCGAGGAGGTGGTGGCACCGACCGGCGAAGGCATTCGCATCGATTGGCATGGTCACATGGACCGACGCCTGGGACTGGCGAACTCCCTCGCGGCCTACGAGGCCGGGGCGGATTGCGTGCACGCCTCGGCGCTCGGCATCGGCGAACGCGTTGGGAATGCGGCCATGGACCAGCTCATGGTAAACCTGAAGCTGATGGGCGCCATCGACCGCGATTTGCGCAAGCTGAAGGATTATTGCTACACGGTGGCCGGGGCTTTCGGTATCGTCATCCCGCCCAACTACCCGGTGTTCGGCGCCGACGCTTTCCGCACCGCGACCGGCGTCCACGCCGCGGCCGTGATCAAAGCGTACCAGAAACACGACACCGAGTTGGCCAACCGGGTCTATTCCAGCGTGCCATCACATTGGTTTGGCCTGGAGCAGAGGATCGACGTCGGCCCCATGAGCGGCAAGTCGAACGTGATTTTTTGGCTTCAGCATCGCGGTTTTCAACCGACCGACGAACTGGTGGAGAAGATCTTCACCCGCGCCAAGCACGCCAACCGTCTACTAACAGAAGCGGAGATGCTGGAGTTGTGCGCGGCGTTCACGGGAGCTGGCGCCGCGTGAAGAGTAAGAGCCCAACGCAGAGTTCACGGAGCCGCAGAGGTGCGGAGAAGAAGGGTTTCCGGCTGCTGCTGGTGGTGCTTGACCTGACATCTCGGCGCTCGCAACAACATGCATTCGTCCACCGAGCACACTGCACTACGGAAAAGGGTAACCTCTGCACCTCCGTGGCCTCTGCGTTGAGCTCTTATTCTTCGCGAGGCACTAAGAAGTTTGGAAACACACTGACTTCGCTGGTGGATTGTCTTGAGCAAACGCACGGCAGCCGAGCTGTTGTTAGTCCTGATCACCCTGATCTGGGGCGCCACGTTTGTGGTGGTCAAGGGCGCCCTGAGCGACGCCTCGCCCATGCCGTTCATTGCCTTGCGATTCATCCTGGCCGGCATATTGCTGCTGGTAGTGCTGGCGCGCGGCCGCATCGATCGGAAAGCCTGGGCGCCGGGCTTGACCCTGGGGGTTTGGCTTTGGTTGGGCTATGCGGGACAGACTTCCGGATTGGTTTACACCACCGCATCGAAGTCGGCGTTCATCACGGGGTTCAGCGTCATCCTGGTTCCGCTCTTCATGGTGTTTTGGGGCTTCCCATTGCGGGCCGCAAGCCTGGTGGGAGCGGCGTGCGGCCTGGCCGGAATCTATCTGCTGGTGGCTCCGTCGGGCCCCTCGGGAGTCATTGGCGTGAATCGCGGCGACCTTCTGGTGCTGATGGGCTCGGTGGCATTTGCGTTTCACATCGTCCTGGTGGGAGTCTACACGCGGCGCGTTTCGTTTCTTCATCTGGTGCCGGTTCAGATTCTCACCGTGGGCGTGCTCGCCGCCGTGGCTTGGCAGTTCAGCCCGCGTCCGGTACTGCATGGGACAGGGCGGCTGATCGCGGCCCTGTTGATCACGGCAATCCTCGCCACGGCTTTCGCCTTCTCGGTACAAAACTGGGCGCAGCAGTTCACTCCTCCTGCGCACACGGCGCTGATCTTCGCCCTGGAGCCGGTGTTCGCTGCCATCACTTCCAGGGTGGTCCTGGGAGAGCATCTTGGCAGGAGGGTTCTGATCGGGTCGGGATTGATTCTGGCAGGGATGATTTTCTCGGAAATTTGGGGTGGTGCCGTTCCCGCGCCGGTGGAAGGATGAAACATTCAGTGGCTAGTGATTGGTGGCTAGAGAAAGCAGAAATTGGCAATCAGAAAGCAGAACGGGAAGGCCTTCTTCTGATTTCAGAGTCGTTTAATTAATTTCTTATTTCGTCTAGCTACTAACCACTAAAACTAGCCATTTCAGTTGCAAAAAGGGTGTAAAATAAAAAGATATACCGGGATGTGAGATGAGTTCCCGGCGCGAGAGGCCAACAATGAGCTCGAACGACCGCCGCTACTTGCCGGCGCTGGCAATTGTGGCCACGCTGGGCATCGGAATTGTGATCGGGACCTTCGTCTCCAACGGGGTCCGCGCCGCCCGGCCTTTTGCGGGTGCGCCTGATGCCAAGACCCTACAGGCGCCGTCGGTGGTCGCGCTCTCGGACTCTTTCGCTTCCGTCGCCGCCAGGGTGGAGCCCGCCGTGGTGAATATCAACACCGAATCGACGGTGAAGGTCAGCGGCCACCGACCGTCTCCGAACGCCGGCGACGCCCCTTTCGACGACTTCTTCGATCGCTTCTTTCACGGGCCCGACGGGGGGGCCGGTGATTTTCGCCAGCAGAGCCTCGGCTCGGGTTTCGTTCTTGACCCGGCTGGCTATGTGATGACGAACTACCACGTCATTATGAGGGAGGAAGAAGACCCGTCGGGCCAGGACCACCCGGTGGATCGGATTCGCGTCTTTATCCACGGCGACGACAACGTCAAGGGCTACGTCGCCAAGATCGTCGGCTACGACAAATCCACCGATCTGGCCGTGATCAAGATCGATACGGGCAGGCCGCTCGGTACCGTCCAGTTCGGTGATTCGGAGAAGATTCGGGTGGGCGACTGGGTGTTGGCGGTCGGCAGCCCGTTTGGCCTCGAGGCCACTGTGACCGCCGGAATCGTCAGTGCCAAAGACCGCCGCGATATCGAGCAGGGTCCGGCAGGCCAGTTCAAGCGCTTCATCCAAACCGACGCCGCCATCAACCCCGGCAACAGCGGTGGACCGCTGGTGAACCTGGCCGCCCAGGTGATTGGCATCAACACGGCCATCGCCACGCGTCACGGCGGCTCCGACGGTGTGGGCTTCGCCATGCCTTCCAACACCGCGCGCAAGGTCTATAACTCCATCATCACCACCGGCAGCGTGCACCGCGGCGCCATAGGCGTCAATTACTCCAGCCCACAGGGCCCTGCTCTCTTTCAGGCATTCGGTGCCAGCCACGGAGTGGTGATCGACCGGGGCGTCGAGCCCGGGACCCCGGCGGAGCGCGCCGGGCTGAAGATGGGCGACGTCATCGTCGCCCTCAACGGCAAGCCCATAACTAATCCCGACGAGATGGTGGCCATCATCTCCGACACCGAAATCGGGAAGACGGTCAAGGTCGACTTCATTCGGGACGGAAAACCCATGTCCGCCAACGTCCAGGTGGGCGACCGCGATCTGATCATCAACAACCAGGTGGCGGAGACACACGACGCGAACCAGGGCGAGTCTCCGCAGCAAGGCGGCGTGCTGGGCCTCTCGGTTCGGAACCTGACGCGCGAGCAATCACAGGAGCTCTCGGATAAGCTGCACCTCCAGACGGCGCAGGGGATCCAGGTGATGGAAGTCAAGCCCGGCGGCTTTGCGGACGAAACCGGCTTGCAGCACGGAGACGTGATCCTCAGCCTTAACCACCAAAACGTGGCGTCTGTGGAGGAGTTCAGCCGGCTACAGTCCCAATTGAAGTCCGGAACGGACGTCCTCTTTCTGGTGGCGCGGCGTACGGAAGGGTCGTTCGCGACACTGTTCCTTGCCGAGCGGCTGCCGTAAGCGTGAATCGAAAGTCGAAATTGGAAACTACACGGCGTCAGAAGTCGGTTCGCATGTCATTCTGAGCGGAGCGAAGAATCTCTCTTTGATTTTCCCGATTCGCTTGAATTGAAGAGAGATTCTTCGCTCCGCTCAGAATGACATTCTTGAATGGTCTTCGGCATCACTTATGACGTTGAGTGATTTCCGAACTTCGGCAATTTCAACGGGGGGCTGCCCAGTGGCGGTTGGCGGTATACACCAAAGAATGTATATTGGTTCGCGTAATATACACTTCACGTGTCAACCGGTTAGTTTTCGACGAGGCACATTAACCTTGCTCGCCGTGGTGGCCGTAGGGTTCCTGATCCCCGCGCGCTCCGCAGCGCAATCGACCCCACCCTCTTCTGCCTCGACGCAACACGCTCAGAGCCCGGCCAAGAGTCAGCCTCGTCAGGCCAAGTTGCAGGCAACCCACCCGCACGCCGGCACCGGCAGCAGAACTCGTCAGACCCATGACACCGCCTCCCGTCACGTTGCTGCGCGTCCCGCCACTGGCAAGTCCGCTGGCAACCGATCGACCACGGCGAAGTTGGCTGCGGCAAAGCCGGCCCCTACCAAGTCGGCAGCGAAGTCCGGCAAGAAACGGGGTTGGTCCAAGAACGCTCATCTCAGCAGCAGCCAGGCGCGCCGAGTCTACATGGCGCACCTTCACCCGGGCGCTGACCGCGTCACGGCGATCCAGCAGAAGCTGGCGGAAGTTGGATATTTGAAGGAAGAACCCAATGGCCAGTGGGATGATCAGACGCGGGAGGCGATGCGCCGCTACCAGGAGGACTACGGATTTCCTGCCACCGGACTACCCGAAGCAAAGTCGCTTATGAAACTCGGCCTTGGCCCTCACCCGCTGCCGCCGGAACTGGATCACACCACGGCGGCCAATACGACTCCGTCCGGAAGTCGATAGCGGAAGAAAACGATGGAAGACAGGAATGAGGCGCTGAATGATGAACTGAAGGGAAGACGTCCGTTGTCCGTGGTCAGTTGTCCCTAGCTGAGAACGGCGTGGGTGCGAGAGAATACTGAACGGTGCCGAAAGTCTAAAGAATGAAGATGCGCCCTTTCCGCAACTGACAACGGACCACGGACGACGGACGTCTTCTCTTCAGTTCATCATTCATCATTTCTTTTATGCGTCTATCTGCGCCCGCTGTAGTTTGTCGCTGAAGTCGACGTAGATCGATTTCCATTCCGAGTAGAAATCGAGCGCCGCGACGGACGCCTCGCGGTGACCGTTGCCCGTCTGCTTGGTGCCCCCGAAGGGCAAGTGGGTCTCGGCGCCGATGGTGGGCGCATTCACATAGACGATGCCGGTCTCCATGTCCCGCATGGCTCGGAAGGCGTGGTTGACGTTGCGCGTGTAGAGAGACGAAGAGAGTCCGTAGACGACGCCGTTACCGATCTCGATGGCCTCGTCCAGGCTGTCGGCCGGAATCACCGAGACCACAGGCCCGAAAATCTCTTCCTGCACGATGCGCATGGAGGCAGCGCAGTTGCCGAAGATGGTCGGAGCGTGGAAGAAGCCGTCGTCGTATTCGCCGCCCGTCAGACGGTGGCCTCCGCAGAGAAGTTGGGCGCCCTCTTCTTTACCGATGGCGACGTACTCCTCCACGGTGAGGAGTTGACCTTCGTTGATGAGCGGGCCCATTTGCACGCTCGGATCCAGGCCGTCGCCCACGCGGAGGGCTCGGGCGCGCTCCACAAACTTGTCGGTGAACTCCCGGTAGACATTCTTGTGGACCACGATCCGGCTGGTGGCGGTGCAGCGCTGGCCGGTGGTTCCGAAGCTGCCCCAGAGGGCGCCGTCCACCGCGAGATCGAGGTTGGCGTCGTCCATCACCAGCATGACGTTCTTGCCGCCCATCTCCAGGCAAACGTGCTTGAAGCTGGCGGCGACGCTCTGGGAGACTTCGCGGCCCACCGCCGTCGATCCCGTGAAGGAGACCACTCGCACGTCGTGATGGCTCATCAGCGGCGTGCCCACGCTGCCGCCGCTGCCCGTGACGTAATTGACGACGCCGCGGGGAACTCCCACCTCTTTCAGCACCTCCACCAGGTTGTGGGCGGAAAGGGGCGTATCGGTGGCCGGCTTGATCACTACCGTGTTGCCGCAAATCAGAGCGGGCATGATCTTCCAGGAAGGAATCGCCATGGGGAAGTTCCAAGGCGTGATCAGGCCGCAGATGCCGATGGGACTGCGCACGGTGAGGCAGAACTTGTTCTGAAGCTCGGAGGGTGTGGTCTGGCCGAACTGGCGGCGGCCCTCGCCCGCCATGTAGAACGTCATGTCGATGGCTTCCTGGACGTCGCCGCGCGTCTCGTCGAGAATCTTGCCCATCTCGCGGGTCATCTGTTCGGCGAAGGTTTCCTTGCGCTCGAGCAGCAACCGCGCCGCGCGAAAGAGGATCTCGCCGCGCTTCGGCGCCGGCGTCAATCGCCACGACTTGTAAGCCTCCTTGGCGGCGGCGACGGCGTTCTCCACGTCCTGGGCGTTGGACTTCTGGAAAATGCCGACCAGTTCGCGCCGATGGGCGGGATTCATATTCTCGAAAGCCTGCCCGCTGGCGGAGTCGACCCATTCACCGTTGATGTAGTTCTTGTAGACCCTGGGTTGAGCCATGGCGTTCCTCCTGGCGAGCACCGGCCCGCCACTCTAAGCGAAGACGACGGCTACGTATAGAGTTAGACTATAGCAAAGGGTCCCGGTCGCTTCAAGGTTGCAGAGGAGGAGACGCCTGGACACGTCGCAACATATTATCGACTTGGTGAAGACGCTCGAAATTGTTAAACTTGTTCTGCACAGATCTAAACTGTACGAAACGAGGAAAGGCATCCAAGGGGAGAGAGGATGGGCTTTTTCACCTGCAGATACGGCGAGCCCGACTTGAACGATTCGTGGCTTATTGACCAAGACCGAAAGAAAGGAATGTGGATCCCATGACGAAAACTGGCGCAGAGGTTCTCTGGGAATGCCTGGAACGGGAGGGCGTGAAGCACGTCTTCGGCTATCCCGGCGGAGCGATTCTCCCGGCATATGACGCACTGAAGCATAGCAGCGTCCATCACGTGCTGGTGCGTCATGAGCAGGGTGCCACACACATGGCGGACGGCTACGCGCGCGCCAGCGGAAAAGTGGGCGTGGCCGTTGCGACTTCAGGTCCGGGAGCCACCAACATGGTCACGGGCATCGCCACCGCCATGCTGGACTCCTCTCCCATCGTCTGTATCACGGGCCAGGTGGGAAGCAAGCTGATCGGGTCCGACGCCTTTCAGGAAACCGACATCACCGGGGTGACTCTGCCCATCACCAAGCACAACTATCTGGTGACGCACGCCGACCAATTGGCGCGGACCCTACGCGAGGCGTTCTATGTGGCGCGTTCCGGACGTCCCGGTCCCGTTCTGGTGGACATTACCAAAGACGCACAACAGTCCTCGTGCGAGTTCGACTGGGAGGCCGCCAAGCCCCACCTGCCGGGATACCGGCCGGACCTCTCGCCGACGGCCCCGGAGTACGCCCAAGCGCTCGAACTGATCCACAACGCCAAGCGGCCGGTGATCCTGGCCGGTCACGGCATCTTGCTCTCCGGCGCGATGCAAGAGGCTCGCGAACTGGCCGAGCGCACCGGCATCCCGGTGGCGATGACGCTGCTCGGCCTGGGGGCGCTTCCGGCTTCGCACCCGCTGAACCTGGGCATGATGGGCATGCACGGCGAAGCTTGGGTGAACCACACCATTCAGGACGCCGATCTGCTGATCGCGGTTGGTATGCGCTTCGACGACCGCGTCACCGGCAATCTGAAGACCTACGCACCCCAGGCCAAAAAGATCCATCTGGATATCGATCCGGCCGAGATCAATAAGAACGTCAAGGTAGACGTGGCCTTGATCGGCGATCTGCGCGAGGTCCTGCGGGAACTGCTGCCGCAGATCAAATCGACCGACTGTGGCGAGTGGCGCGACTACATTGACCGTCTGAAGGGCGACGCCGCGGTGCGGGATATCCAGAACCTGCCCGACACCGGGCACCTCTATGCCGCGCACGTGATCAACGACTTGTGGCGGGAAGCCCGCGGCAGTCACACCGTGGTGGTCACCGACGTGGGCCAGCACCAGATGTGGGAAGCCCAGTACTACAAGCACGACGAGCCCTATTCCCTGATAACATCCGGCGGCTTGGGAACCATGGGGTTCGCGTTGCCGGCGGCCATCGGCGCCAAGATGGCGCGCCCCGAGGCCGAGGTGTGGGTGGTGGTGGGCGACGGCGGCTTCCAGATGACCATGGCCGAGCTGGCCACCCTGGTTCAAGAGGACCTGAAAGTCAACATAGCCATTATCAACAACGGCTATTTGGGGATGGTGCGCCAATGGCAGGAGTTCTTCTACGAGCGCAATTACCAGGCAACTCCGCTGTTGAATCCGGACTTCGCCAAGCTAGCGGGAGCCTATGGTATCCGCAGCGCGGTGGTGACCCAGCGCTCGCAGGTGGTGCCGGCGGTTCAGATGGCGCGCCAGCACGACGGGCCGGTATTGATCGACTTTAAGGTGGAGCAGGAGGATTCGGTGTACCCCATGGTGGCGGCCGGGGCGGCCCTGCACGAGATGATCCGGCGGCCGAACCCGCTCGTGGAGAGCGCCGAGGACTAGCGAAGCTCGTTGCTCGAAACCAATTTAGAAATTCGAATTGGAAACTCGAGACTGGAAGATCAGGAAGCGCCAGCATGACGCTCGCGAGTTTCGAATTTCGATTTTCCAATTTCAACCTCGGAGCTCGGAGAACGCAAGAGAGACTGAACTATGATGAACACATTTGTCGTGTACGTCGAGAATAAGCCGGGCGTGCTGACCCGCGTGGCGTCGCTGTTCCGCCGCCGCGCCTTCAACATCGATTCGCTGACCGTGGGGCGCACGGAGAAGCCCGAGGTTTCACGGATGACGATTACGGCGGAGGCCGACCGGGACCAGGCGCGCCGAATTGAGGCCAATCTCTACAAGCTCGTCAATGTTCTTCTAGTGGAAAACATCACCGGACAGCCGGCGATCGTCCGCGATCTGGCCATGATCAAGGTGGGAGCCACGCACGAGGCGCGGTCCCACGTGCTGGAGTTGGCGAGCGTTTTTCGGGGGCGCGTGGTGGACGTGTCACCGGAATCGCTGACCATCGAAATCACCGGCGCTGAAGACAAAATCGATGGGCTCCTGGAAGTGCTTCGTCCCTACGGTGTGTTGGAAATGGTGCGCACCGGTATCGTGGCCATGCGCCGCGGGAACAGGCCTTCGGCAGGAACCTCCGCGACGAACACGCTTTCCCAGGCGATGATGGATGACGATCTTTCGCAGTCGGTTTAGCGAGCCTTGACTGGCGGTCGGCGGTGAGGACATGGCCGCTACAGCGCGGCGAGCCGACCCGGTTTCGATAAGCTGTGACGGCTCGCAGGAGACACTCTCCAGGTAAGCCCCAAGCAAATCGACTGCCGGCTGAGAGGGAGATGTCAAGGTTGAAGCTCACGCCCTTCCATCTCCCTCTGCCGTCTGCGAGATGGCCTAGCCCGGTTCGGACGAGTCGTCCGATTCGGACCACCCGGCTTGACTCCTCTTCGCACCTTTGCTTTGCTTGCTTATGACGACAAGAGTATGGGCCCCGGCGCGGATCGTCGAGTACGCGGCAACGTGCAAAGCTCGGTTTTCGGAGCCCGCAAGCGGCCGGCGAGTCTTGTGATTGACCGGCGGCCCTCGTCGTCCCCACGAAGCCATCGCAGGTGCAGGTAACCTTGACGGTGATGTCCAAGCGGTGGCAGAGGTCAAGTTTCAGAAACCCCGATCGTACGTAATCCGACTCATTAGGGGGATATCTATTTGGGAAGAGGGCGGCCCCTATGGCGATCGAGGCTCGTGTCTTGCTACTTTACTCGGACCCCGCATCATTCCTGGGCTTAGAGGGCCTTCTTGAGAGTCAGTCCGTCCCGCCAGTGCGGGCCCGCTCGTGCCAGGAGGCCCGGACGCTTTTGGCCCAGTCAGGAACGCCGCGCATCGTCCTCACCGATACAACTCTGAAGGATGGCACGTGGCGCGATGCTCTTCGTTTGGCCCGCGA
>Ga0335081_10007795_pt1 | contig 17141 bp, 16 predicted proteins | sample Lox_Sample_35_FD_206713 | JGI IMG/M metagenome (GOLD analysis project Ga0335081, IMG submission 206713) | Soil microbial communities from Loxahatchee National Wildlife Refuge, Florida, United States - Lox_Sample_3.5 | ecosystem: Environmental > Terrestrial > Soil > Wetlands | place: USA... | reverse complement strand
AGCAAGAGCGCCAGGATCAGTAGATCGCGGCGGTACGGGCGACGCGTGAACGCGAGCACGGCGGCGACCACCGTGATGATCCCGACGACGAACGACACGGCTCGGTTCCCGAACTCGATCAGCGCGTGGGAGCTGAGCGGCGGAAGCGGCGTCCCGCCGCATTTCGGCCAGTTCTCGCAGCCCAGCCCGGAGTCACTCAGCCGCACCGCCGCGCCCGTCATCACGATCAGCGTGAGCGCGGCGAGCGTGGCGTAAGCGACGCGGCGGTACTGGATCGGAGTTACGGCAAGACGGTCGCGCACTCAGCGCAATGGTATGACCTCAGGGGGTCACACGTCCGCATCCAGCGCATCCCGACGGTGGCAGGGGCGCCACGGCATAATCGCGCTCTCGATGCGGGCGCTTGTTACGGGCGGAGCAGGACTGATCACGGGGCCCATTTGACCGTGGGAGCGCCGATCCGTCGGCTGCTGCGGGGCTCAAGCCGGATTTCGCCGGAGCTCGCCGCGGAGGTCCGAACCGATCCCGCGTGGATGTACCCATGGTCCCTATCGCGCGGTGTTGTCACGCCGGTCCTCGACTCCGAGCTGCCGAGCATCCACGCCACCCGCGCCGAGCTGATCGAGGGTCCGGTTCGCGACGCGCTTGCCGACGCCGGACGCGAGGCCACCGCACTCGACCTTGCCTGTAACGAGGGGTGGTTCTCGCATCGGCTGCTGGATTGGGGCGCTGCCCGCGTCGTCGGAGTTGATATCCGCGGCGCGAACATCCGGCGGGCGGAGCTGGTCAGGGAGCACTTCGGGATCGCACGTGAACGTCTGGAGCTGGTTCAAGGAGATGCGTACGAGCTGCAGCCAGAGCGCTATGGAGCCTTCGACGTCGTGCTGTTGCTCGGCCTCGTCTACCACGTCGAGAACCCGATGGGGTTGATCCGGCTGGCGTCTGCACTGACCCGCTCGCTGTGCGTGATCGAGAGTCAACTCACGCGCCAGACCGATCCGATCGTCCATGGCTGGGGCACCTCAGAGCAGTGGGTGACGGCCGACGGTAGCTTCGCCGCTCGCATCGAGTCAGATAGCGAGGGCAACCCGCTTGCCTCGGCCACCGGTGTCCTCAGCCTCATCCCGAATCGAGCCGCGCTCGAGGAGATGGCACGGCTGGCCGGCTTCACCAATGTTGAGTTCGCGCAGCCGGAGGCGCGGCACAACCCACAGTACGTCGCCGGGGACCGGGCGGTGCTCCTTGCCCGGCGGACGCCGAACTAGCCGACCCGCTGCGCGACCGCGCCGCCTGGTACGACCTGAGCTAGATTCGCTGACCGGTTCAATGCCCCACAGCGATCACTCCAGCGAAACGCTCCCTCCCCCGGTCCCGATCGATCTCACACAGGACCTCCGGAACTACTGGCTTAAGCGCGCCGCGCAGCACACCTCGGACTGGTACGCCGGAGTGCCGATGAGCAAGTTTCCGGAGGACCTTCGCGTATACGAGCACCTGCTGTGGGCATCGAGAGCCAACGTCGTGGTCGAAATCGGGACACAGTTCGGCGGCAGCGCGCTTTGGTTTCGCGACCGGCTCCAAACGCTCGAGCACTACAAGCGCGTTCGCCAGACTCGTGTGATCTCGATCGACGTCAGCATCACCGCCGCCCGCGAGGCGCTTTCGGCCGCCGACCCCGGCTACGCCGAGACGATCACCTTGATCGAAGCCGACGTGCAGGACCCGACGTTGCCGGACCAGGTCGCCCGGCATATCCCTTCAGAGGCTCGCTGCTTGGTGGTCGAGGACTCCGCACACGTCTACGACACAACCTGGGCGGCCCTGACAGGCTTCGCCCGATTCGTCCCGGCAGGCGGTTACTTCGTGGTTGAGGACGGCTGCGTGGATATCGACGAGATGCGCCTGGAGGACGCCTGGCCGCGGGGGGTCCTGCCCGCGCTCGAGCGGTGGCTCGGGACCGAGGAGGGCTCCGCGTTCGCGGTTCGCCGGGACCTCGAACGCTATGGCATGTCCTGCCATCCACGCGGGTTCCTACAGAGGATCGCGGAAGCCCGCACCTGACATCCGGGACTATCGGCTCAGCCGGCCGACCGCGCGCAGGACCTTTTGGAGCAGTTGCCCGATCGGGGACTCACGGCCGCCGAGCATTCGGTAAAGCATCCGGCGCGCTCGCTGAAACAGCTGCCAAGACACCGATTCTTCGATCGTTGCCAGGTCATGCTGCAGTCGGGCGATGGTCTGCTCGTCGCCCCAGGCGCGTTCCTGGAGCGCGGCGGTGAGGCGCCGTTCGTTACCCAGGGCATCGCCAACGGAAAGCAGCTCGCGCCTAACCGACTCGAGCCCGTGACGCGCTTGCCGCTCGGAGTCAAGCACCTTGATGAGCTCCTCGCCCGCGTCCACCAGGAGCGACTCCGCCGAGCTCTCCGGCAGCTCCCCGTTCGACGCCAGCGCGATGACGTACATCGGCGAGGGCTCGTCGACCAGTCGCCAGTCCCCGTCCGAACGCTCGATAAGGAAACTCTGGAGCTCTTTCGAGGCGGGCGCGGCCTGCTCGAGCGGAGAAAGCAGTGAGCCGCCGATCGTCCGCTGAGCCCACGCCGACACGTTCGTGAACCGCCCCTTCAGCAGCGCCAGCAGCTCCTCTAGGGCCAGCTCGCGCACGTGATAGGGATTCTGGAAGTCCCGCTCGTCCGTGTAAGCCTCTTTGTTTGGAGACGAGATGATCAAAATCCCGTCGGCGGCCAGGATGCGGTCGATGGCTCCGAGCAGCTGATCGTGCTCGGCCATGTGCTCGATCAGTTCGAACGCGACCACGGCCCCGAAAGAGCCAGCCTCGAACTGTGATAGGTCGCGTGCGTCGCCGACCTCGAACTGGAGATTGTCGACCGCGTAGTTCAGACGCGAATGCTCAACCGTGCGCTCGTCGATGTCGATCCCTACGACCGAACGCGCCGCCCCGGCCAGCAGCGCCGCTCCGAATCCTTCGCCGCTGGCAAGATCCAGCACGTCCCTGCCGCCCACCAGCCGCGAGGCGAACAGGTAGCGATGGAAGTGCTCGTAGATCACAGGCGGGTCCGGCGCCCAGGGCACGCACCGTTCGCCCGTCCACTCGATCAGCCTCGGCGCGTCTCGCACTCGCTGTACGTTCACGCCGCCACCCCCTCTGGCACCGCGGCTTCCCGAAGCGCGAGGGCGTGCCGTATGGCCGAATCCAACTGCTCGGCGGCACGATCCCAGGTGTGGACCCGCGCGAACTCGAGCCCCGCCTGGGAGCGGAATTCCCACCGCTCCCGGTCGCTCAGGAGCCGCTCGAGTGCGTCGGCGATGGCCAGCGGATTCAGCTCCGCCAGCTCCAACGGCCCGCTCCGGCCGAAGATCGACTCGGCGCTGGCACCGGCGACCTCCACGCACGGCAATCCGCAGGCCATCATCTCCTTCGGCATCAGTGAGAAGTTCGTCAAGGACAGACAGAGGCCCGCCGTGGCCTCGGAATACAGCCAGGAGAGCTCAGCCGGATCGAGAATTCCCAGCTGGACATGGGGGAAGGGCGTTCGCGTGGGGAAGGTGCTTCCGAACAGAGCGATCCGTACGTCGGGCCGGCGTCGGTGCAGTTCGGCCAGCGCCATCATCCCGATCGGCACGGCCCGCCGCGGCGTCTCCGAGCGCGCGTAGTAGATCACGGTGTCCGTCCGGCGGCTTACTGGTCTGGGGCGGTAGATCTCATGGTCGACGCCGTACTCGAACGCTTCCGCCGACGCGCCGTAGCGGTCCACCAGCAGGTCACGCAACCACGGGCTCCCAGCCACGCAGTGAAGTCCGTGACGGTATGTGTCCGCCGCCAGCACCGACTCGGCCGAGGTGGCATAGAACTCCGGCTCGTGGTCGTTGACGACGTACAGTTTCGCGAAGCAGCGTTCGAGCAACAGGACGGGGTGTGCCGTCTGCCAGCCGGTGGCCAGCACCACGTCAGCGCCATGCCACTCGTCCAAGCCGTTGTAGACGGGACCGTCGAGCGGTGCGAAGAACTCCCGGATGTCTCGGCGTAACTTGCCGGCGGGGACGTGGCGCGACTGCTCGAAATAGTCGTGCACCCACACGCTGCAGATGTACCCCCGCCTCTCCAGCCTGATGAGGATCTGCATCAGCAGGCTGTGTCCGCCGCTACCGCGGCTGAAGGGTGGGATCACCATCGCGATGCGCAGCCGCCGGCGCTGCGACAGGCCGTCGATCGGATCGAGCAAGGGCGCCGGTCCGCGCCGCCACACCTCCGCTGCAGCCCAGTACTCCTCCCTTCCGGACGGCGTCACAATGACCTCGCCGCTCAACCGGGAAGCGGAACGCGTAGGGATCCCGTCGACCGGCGTCATCTCGCCGCCGGGGCGCTCGGCGTTGGACGGGAGAACCGCTCCATCGCGCCGCTCGAGCGAGAGTCGCCCGCGGGCCGCCGCCGGGAGCCGGTGGGCCCGGGACCCCATCGCCGAGAACAGCCTGCGCCCCCCGTGGTGGGCCGCCGAGGGCACCGACCATCTCGCGAGATCGCCGACGCCCGCTCCCTGCCGGCGAAGCCACCGGATGTCTCCGCGCAGCGACCTCCGGACGTGCCCGATCGTGTCGAGCAGCGCGAATGGCTCGATGTGGCCGGTGGTCTCGCGTAGGCCCCGGTACTCGTCGAAGTAGCGCCGCATGAAGTCGGTGAAGCCGTAATCGTGCGAATGAAGCACCGCCGCGCCGGGATGAAAGACCTTGCACCATCCCGCGGCTAGGAGGTCGGCGCCGAAGCCCTGGTCTTCCGCGTAGCCGACGTCGCGAAACCGGATTTCCTCCCAGCACGTGCGTGAGTAGCACGCGTTGACGTTCGAAAGAAAGGTCGGGTCCCCCGTTTCCTGGATCACGGGAACGCCGTCCGGGGAGAAGGACCCGAAGAACTCTTCGAGCTCTCGCGCGATCATCGGGCTCGCGTCGGGCCGGGGAACGTGGGGCCCGTACGCCGCCCCTACCCCAGGCCGCATCGCGAACGCCTCGCGGTACGCCGCAAGCCAGCCTGGAATCGGAGTGGCGTCCTGGGTCAAGAAGCAGATCAGCTCGCCGCTCGTTCGCTCCGCCGCGAGGTTCCTCGTACGACCGTGGCCGAACGCCTCCGGCGGGATCTCGAGGACAGCCGCTCCAGACCGCCGCGCGATCTGCACCGACTGGTCGTCGGACCCCGAATCGATCACCAGAATCTCGTCGACGCCTTCCTGCTCGAGCGCCGATAGAAGCTCGCCGAGGTACCGCTGCCCGTTCTTGACAGGAATGACGGCGGACACCGTGGTGGCACTCACAGGTTCCCCCGCGACTCGAGCCGGCTCATGGACGTCGCTCTGCAGCGGACGATTGTGCGGTCGCGCTCATGGCGGGATCCAACGCTACCAATCGCTGGGCGTGCGGACCGGTGAGGTGCCGCTCATGACCTACACGTCGTGCTGTCGAGCCGCCCAGCGGCATCCGCGGCTGCGCCCCGACCAGCGAGCTCCGGGCTGCCCGCCGCTATTGCGTATGGTGTGCCGCGGTGCGGATCGAACGCCAAGAACAAGACTGGAACGAGCTAGCGACACTCGACCCCTATTGGGCGATCCTGACCGCGCCGGGCAAGCGCTTCGGAGGCTGGGACGAGGACGAGTTCTTTGCGTCCGGGACCGCCGCGGCCGCCGCGGTGGCTGACCAGATGGAGCGACTCGGGCATCCGCGGGAGCGTCGGCGCGCGCTGGACTTCGGCTGCGGTCTGGGTCGGATGACCCGCGCGTTTGCCCAACAGTTCGACGAGGCCGTTGGAGTGGATATCTCCGAGGAAATGGTGCGAGGAGCGAATAAGCACAACGCAGGTGTGCCGGGCGTCCTGTTCGTCCTTAACCGTGCCAGCGACCTCGGCCAGTTCAGTGACAGCAGTTTCGATTTTGTGTATTCGGCAATTGCGCTTCAGCATGTACCGGACCGAGGCACGATCGAGTCTTACATCAGAGAGTTCTTTCGGGTGCTGCGCCCGGAAGGGCTTGTCGCGTTCCAGTTGCCGAGCCACATCCCTGCGATCTTCCGCCTCCAGTGGCGGCGGCGCCTCTACTCGGGGCTGCGTCGCATCGGCTTTGATGCCGGGTTCCTATACCGGCGGCTGCATCTCGTGCCCATCGCGATGAGCTATATCCCCGAGTCGGCGATCGTGCGCCTGGTCGACTCCGCCGGAGGGCGGGTCCTTGACGTCGAAACGCTGTCCGCATCGGGCCTGATGAACGCCGGCGTCAAGAGCACCACCTATTACGCGACCCGCTGAGGTGTGGTGTTCGCGGGTGCGCCTCGCAGCAACGCCAGCCCGGCGGCGCGGACCCGTACTAGCATGCTCGGCTCTGTGTCTAGCTCACCCTCGTCTGGCCTTCCCGGTTCCCGCTCCCGCTCCGAGATCCTGCGGGCTCGCGTAGGTGAGGCGATCGCCGTTTGCGAGGCGCTGCTAGGAGACGAATCGCTCATCTCAGCCGTCGATGCTGTAACGGACGCGATCGTTGGGTCGATGACCGGGGGCGGAAAGGTGTTGCTGTGCGGGAACGGTGGAAGCGCGGCGGATGCTCAGCACCTTGCGGCCGAGCTCATCGGACGCTTCTGCCTCGACCGGCAGCCATTGCCGGCCGTCGCGCTGTCGGACAACATCGCCGCCGTGACGGCGGTTGGCAACGACTACAGCTACAGCGACGTGTTCTCGCGCGCGGTCAAGGGGCTGGGAAAGCCTGGCGATGTGCTCATCGGGCTGTCGACCTCGGGTCGTTCGGCGAACGTGATCGAGGCGATGCGGGCCGGCCACGAGCGCGGGCTGGTCACGGTCGCGCTCGTCGGAGCTCCCGGCTCGCCCCTGGAGCACGTGAGCGACTACGCCCTGCGCGTGCCCGGCGCGAGCACGGCCCGGATCCAGGAGGGGCAGATGCTGGTCGCGCACACGATCTTCGAGCTTGTCGAGTCCGAACTCTGCGGCTCGTGAATCACCGGCCACCCGGCAACAATCCAATCGCCGGACCGCCGGGGGTTACGTCACTCGGCTATTCGCGAAACGGCGCCGGCCAGCCGGTCAAATGGGGCAGCACCGCCCGCTTGAGACGGTCGAAGCCAATCATGACAGCCCGCTGACGACGGGTCTTCGCCCACGCTAGACGGATCTTGAGCGCTTCGTCTTGCTGGACGTGGGCCCGTCGGCCGGTTTTCGAGGCAGGGTGGTAGCGGAATCGAACGTGGGCATCAGGCAACCGACCTACCTTCGTTGCGTGCATCAGCCGGAGATAGAAGTCATAGTCAGACGCATCCGCCCACCGCTCGTCCAGCCACCCCACCGCTTCGAAGCGTGTTCGTCGGAATAGGATGGTAGGCGTCGGGATATAGTCACCCAGGAGCAGATACCGGCGAAAGCTCCACGCCGCCGGGCGGTACTCCCGACGTACTCTCCCGTCGGAATCCATGAAATCCAAACCGCCGTACACAACTTGAGTGTCGGGATCGGCGGCGAAATGCTCCAACGCGCGTTCGATGGCTTCGGGAACCACTAGGTCGTCGCCATTGATCCAACATACGATGTCGCCGGTGGCACGTCTGAGCCCCTTGTTCACAGCGTGTGCCTGCCCTCGGTCGGGTTCGGAGAGCCATTCGAGCGCAGGATCCATGCGAGCGCGTAGTATGTCCACCGTCCCATCAGTTGACCCCCCGTCGACCACGACATGCTGATGGGCGACCCGTAGCGACGCGACGCTATCGAGCATCTCGTCCAGCCAGGCCGCAGCCTCGAATATGGGGGTCACAACGGTCAGGGTGAGCACGAGCGGCGGAGTGTACTCTGGATCTCTCATGCACGTTCCGTTCCTAGACCTGAGTCGCAGCACGCGCGAGCTGCGAACGGAAATCGATGACGGCGTCGCTCGGGTCCTGGACCGCGGCTGGTTTGTGCTCGGCGAAGAGGGAGCAGCCTTTGAGAGAGAGTTTGCCGGCGCGCTTGGAGCAAACCATGCCGTTGGGGTCGCTTCCGGAACCGATGCGATCGAGCTCGCGCTCCGAGCGCTCGACGTCGGGCCCGGAGACGAGGTCATCACGCAGGCAAACACATGCATCCCAACGATCTCGGCGATTGAGCGGACGGGGGCGCGGGCGGTGCTGTGCGATGTGGAGCCGGAAGGTGCCACGATGTCGCCCGGTTCACTGGAGCGCGCGGTGACTGACGCTACGCGGGCAATTGTGCCAGTGCATCTCTATGGCCAGTGCGCCGATATGGACGCGCTCATGACAATTGCCGCGGAGCGCGCCATACCAGTCGTCGAGGACTGCGCCCAGTCCCACTTAGCCACCTACCGCGGTCGCGTCGCCGGCACGATCGGCGTGCTCGGCGCCTTCAGCTTCTATCCAACGAAGAATCTTGGCGCGGCGGGCGACGGTGGCGCAGTTGTCACCTCGGACGACGCTCTCGCCGACCGTTTGCGTCTCTTGCGCCAGTACGGACAAAGCGGACGATACGAGCACGTCCAGCGCGGGGTCAATAGTCGACTCGACGAGGTCCAGGCGGCGATCCTCCGTGTCAAGCTGCCTCGCCTGCACGCGGGCAACACACGACGGAACGAGATCGCGGCAATCTACGACGCCGCGCTGGAAGACACCGCCCTACGGCCGCTCGCCCGCTTTCCCGCTCGATCGCATGCGTTCCACCTGTACGTCATCCGCGCGCCGGATCGAGACCGGGTGCAGCGAGACCTGGCAGAGCGCGGCGTAGGAACGTTGATCCACTATCCCAGACCGGTCCATGCCCACCCCGGCTACAAAGACTTGGGACAGGCTGGCGTGGACCTGAGTAACTCAGAGCGGGTGGCACGAGAAGTACTGAGCGTGCCGATGTTTCCCGAGCTGACAGACGACGAGGTGACGCACGTCGCTGAGGCGCTCCGGGCAGTAGGCGGGGCGGACGCGAGCCTCGCCGGCCCAGGGCTACCTCCTCCCGTCTCCTAGGGGCTCACGTGACCCCAGTCGCGCCGCCCGGCGTGTGCGCAGCGACATCAGTGGCGGGATGCCCTGAATGATGCGCTCCGTCACCGCGATTCGTGCTTCGCTCAGCAGCTCCGCACGCCTCGGGGTCGGATCGAGGATGATCGGAAACCACGGGGCCCGCTCGCGCACCAAATCGGCGGCGACGCGTAGCGCCTCCAGATACGGCTCGTACACAAGCTCCCGCGCCGCCGGGGACAAGACATAACCGGGCGGAGCCAGACGGTGGCGCCCGTTCTCGCGCAGACGAAGTCCGTGATAGTGAAAGAAGATCAGGGGATCATCGTCGACGAAGACTTCGCCACCGCGCCGATGAATGTCATATTGCGACAAGTTCCACGGGGCAAGCCCGCCCCCTTTGTGAGCCAGGACATGCACGCGGTCGAACCGTTCCGGCCAGTCGTCCAGGTACTTCTGGTCGCCCAGCTTGCCGTCCTCTAAACGGTAATAGCACCACTCGATGCAGCGGTCATGCCACCACTTGAGCACCTGCTCACCGTGGCCGTCGCGACGGAAGACCAGGAACTCGACGTTGTAAACACCGTTGATCACATGGTGCATGTACTCGGGCGCGTAGCGGTGTGGCACGATCAGAACGGATGCATCGCCAAGTTCCTCGAACAGCGGCTCAGGACCGGAGAAGAACATTAGGTCGGCGTCGATGTACGTGACCTCGGCCACCTCCGGGCGCGTGGCTAGCAAGTAGCGCGGGACCGCGGGCGTCGCCGTCCAGCAGTACTCGACTGGGCTCCTGCCCTCCTTGACCGACCGCAGGTCCTGATCGAACGTCTCTAGCTCGTCCAGCGACACTGTCGAGAGCCGCGGGAGCTCGAGCGCCTCCATCACCTCCTGTGCAGGCTCGTCGAAGCAGAAGCAGGTGAGGTGGAAATCCGCGTCGGTCGCAAGCAGTGACCGCTGCAGGGCGACCGCCTTGATCAGGTAGTTCGAGTCGAAGAGCGTGCAGAGTTCGCGTGTCATCGAGTCCGGATCCTACTTTCCAGCATTTCGGCAAGCTGCGCGATCCGGCGCGCGTAGGTGTGCTCGCTCAGCGTGCGCGCCTGGCCCGCACGCGCGATCGTCAGGCGCTGCTCATCGTCGTCAAGGTAATGACGGATCTTCTCCGTCAGATCCTGGGGTCCGCAGTAGGGGACCACCTCACGGTCGGGATCAAACAGCTCGCCGAGGTTGGGCGCCGCCTCCGTCAGCAGCATCGCACCCATTCCCGTTGCCTCAAATAGACGCATGTTGTTGGCGTAACCCTCGGCGACGTCTATATGCCGGTTCAGCACCACCTTGGCGCCGCCGAGGATCCGATACATGTCGAGCGCCCAGGCCTCACCACGGTATCGGGCACGCAACGGCGAGGTGGCGGCGAGGCCCTCGGCGCCGTATCCCCAGACCTGCAGGGGCACGCTCCGCGACAGCTCTTCCAGAAGTGCCGTGCCGCGGCGGTGAGTGCCGACCCCAAGTCCACCGACGAACACGACATCCCCTGGTCGGTCGGCATCCGGATCGGCGCTCAGCCGGGCCACCAGCCGTTCGTCGAAGGCAATCGCCAAATACTCGCAGTCGATGCCCAGAGCGCGGAAGCGCTTCACAAAGTGCGGAAAGGAAGTGAACACGACGTCGTATCCCTGAAGCAGCCGCTCCTTTGGCGGTGGACTCGCGATCTGCCCGGCCACGAGCACTCCGGATTGCCGGATCGCATCCAGGTCACGCCGCCCGAGGAACCAAAGGTCTTGCATGTATACGACGTCCGGCTGGAAGGCCAAGACCTGGGCCCGTGCGATCTGTCGCAGCAGAACGCGCTGTGCGCCGAGGCCGAGTCGTCCCGGGATCGCGCCGGCGCTGGTGAGCCACCTCGGCACCGCAACTCCCCCATGCTCTCGCACCCACTGAAGCTGCAGTGTCAGACAATTAGCGACGACCTCCTCGGCCTGATGGCCGAGCGCTTGCAGATTGCTGCTATAGGCATCGGAGGTGCCAAAACCCCGATTGAGCAGCGACCGCAACTGCTCATCGTAAGGCGTGTCTATTTGCCACTCACGCGATCCATAGTGCGAGGCGAGGAATGCTGGATAGTAGGTGTCGACGATGAGCACGCGCATAGGGTCGGACCCAGGGGAGCTCAGGGGTCCCCGGGTCGACAGGTTATCCTCTTCGTAGAGATGCCCGAGAGCCCACACCCCGCCACGATGTCAGGACGCCGCACGGTTCAGGCTGTCTTGCGTACACGGGTGCCACCACGACTCGCCGAGGCTATCCAGAACTCGCTGCATCGACTGGGCTACGAAATTCAGGCCTTTCCGGGGCCCGCGGATCGTCGGCGCATGACACTGCTGCGGACACGCGGGATCACCCTCGTGCTCGACGTTGGGGCGAACGCCGGCCAGTACGCAACGCGTCTGCGGGACGCGGGTTACACCGGTCGAATCTTGTCCTTCGAACCACAGGGTGGACCGTTCAGGCAGCTGGAGCGCTGCGTGCGAAACGACCCGGGCTGGGAGGCGCGCCGGCTCGCCCTCGGGGATGAGGATGGCCGAGCGGAAATCCACCGCGCGGCCAACACTTTCTCGAGTTCGTTGCTTCCGATGAAGGACCGTCACATCGACAGTGACCCCACTTCTTTTTATGTCGGCTCGGAGGCCGTGGCCACCGCTCGCCTCGAGTCGATTTGGGAAGAGGTCCACAGGCCGGAGGACCGCGTCTGGCTGAAGCTCGACGTGCAGGGCTATGAGCTCCACGTCCTGCGCGGTGCACAGTCCGTCATTAAGAACATCGACGTGGTCCAGACGGAGATGTCGCTTGTGCCGCTCTACGACGGCGACGTGTCATGGCGTGACCTCGTTGACTGGCTACGAGATCATGGCCTGCGTCTCGCAGGTCTCGAACCTGGCTTTGACGATCAACAGACCGGCGAGCTACTGCAGGCAGACGGGATCTTCATTCGCGATTGACACGCGCCGGGCTTACCAGTAATGCTCTCCGTGTGCGCGATAGAACGCGATCGTTCGCTCGAGGCCCTCGCGTAGGTCAACCATCGGCTCCCAGCCGGTCAACTCGGTGAGCTTTGAGTGATCGACATAGATCGAGCCGATATCGATCCGCTCGCGCTCGGGAGGCCAGGGAACGCCCTGGACCGGGGCGCCGAGACCCGCAACCGCTTGACACAACTCCGCAGTCTCGAGCAACGACACGGGACGGAGCCCGCCCACGTTTAGCGCCCTGCCGTACGTCTCGGGGGTCAGCGCCGCCCTGAGGAACGCATCGACCGCATCCGACACGTAGGTGAAGTCGCGCAACTGCGAGCCATCCCCGTACACGCTGATCGCCTTCCCCTCGATGGCCAGGCGGACGAACACGGTGATGAACCCTTGGCGCCCGTGCTTCATCAGGAGATGGGGACCGTACGTGTTGGTCAGACGAAGGGACGTTGCTCGGATTCCGTAGACATCGCGGTAGAGCAAGTGATAGTTCTCCCCTGCCACGAGATTGATTCCGTTGACGTCGACAGGTATCTGAGGGTGATCCTCGGTCACCGGTACGAAGCGCGGGCGCCCGTACTGCTGACGTGACGCGGCGAAGACCAAGACGACGTCCGGATTGATGGCACGGCATGCCTCGAGCAGCGACAGCTGAGCTTTGCAGTTGATGTCGAGGTCGGTCTGTGGGTCCTCCATCGAGTCAATGTGACTGACCTGGCCTGCAAGGTTGAAGATGTAGTCTTGGCCCTGGACGAGGGCGCGGATCGACCACGGATCGCGGATGTCGGAGAGGTTGACGCGTACGCGGTCCTCGATCTCGCGAACGTTGAAGAGGTTACCGCCGTACTCCGGGATCAGCGAATCGATGATCGTCACATCGCTGCCGAGCTCGACGAGCCGCTGAGCGAGGTGCGAGCCGATGAAACCGAGGCCGCCTGTGACGAGCGCTCGCGAACCGCTCAGAGCCGAGTAATCGAAGTTTCGCAACGCGGCCATTTTATTCTCGTCCCCCTGGCGCCAGATCCCAGCCCCAGAGGTCGACGATCCGGATCTGGCGGGCGTCGTGGGTCGGTCGCCAGAGCGCCTCGAAGGCGTCCCTCGTTCGCAGCCATCCAGCCCTCGTGGCACCGCGCCGACGCGCGCGCAACAAGAGTTCGAGGAGGACGCGCTGGACATCGGCGACTTCCGTCGCTACCACAAGCAGCCGCTCGCCGCGGAAGCGCCCGAGCAGTCCGAGCCATTCGCCGTCCGACAGCTCGCTATCGACGCGGTGTAACAGGTGAACGTCTGTATCTAGCGGCCCATCGCTCCGGAGATCGTGGTGGCGAACCTCGAGTTCGGCAAACAACGACTTCAGCCGCTGCACCGTCTCGGGTGCGTAGTCGGTGATCGTCAGCTGCAGATCTTGGTCGATCCGACGGAGGTGATACTCGAGCATCGCGGTCCCCACGCCATACGAGACAACACGGCGCGCGCCAACGCTTCGAACCCATCTGACGATCGCCTCGGCGCGCGCTGTCAGCTGAGGAGCGGCCTCAGCCTGCGCTTCCCACTCGGCCCGATCAGCCGAGAGAGCGAAGGGGCCGTTCGTCTGAAGCCTGACGGCGTCCCAAGACTCGGGACGCACCAGATCGTCGCCGACGAGCTCGCGATCGGCCCCGAAGTCGAACGAGTGGCGAACGGTCAGGCGCACGTCGGTCACAGGGGCTTCACGGCGTCGACGGTGAGTACCAGGGCGTTCAACGGTCCCCCGTCGTGACAGTCAACCCCCCGAAGCACTTCATGTTCACTGTCGCCGAAACGCGCTCGCTGTATGCGCTCGAATCCTGCCGCGGCCAGCATGTCGGCGAGGGTGGCGAAATCATAGATGTGGCGGTGCCCGTGTGAGTAGAAGTAGTTGTTGACGAGGTCGGCCTGGTTCTCGGCGCGGTAGCCATGGCGGCGGTGCTCTTCGAGAATCTTCGGATCGGCCACGGCGTAGGCGCGCGAGAGTGCCTCCAGATCGGGCGTCGAGGTGCGAATCGGCGCGCCAGGACGGAGCGACTGGTAGGCCTCACGCAGATACGCCGCCGCACCATCGCGGGAAACGTGCTCGATGAAGTGCTCACTGTTGACGGCGATCAGCGACTCGGCCGGAAATGGCCATCGCTTTGTGGCGTCGAGCTTGAGAACCTTGCCCCACCGATCCCGGACGATGTCGGCGCTCACCCAGCCGTCGACGTACGTCGTGCTCGAGCCGACGTTCAGCCGCAGGTCGCCGCGCTCGGTCAGCTCCTGGATCCGGCGGCGGTCGTTGCCGGCGAGCCTGACGTCCAGCCACCGCTGGCGAAGCGCGAGCCGCAGGTCGAGCGCCACCCGCCCAACCGCGGTGCGGCGGATCTGCGCGCCGGCCGCCACTACGCGTGTGTGGATCCAATCCCGATCGCTCATGCTGCCACCGCGGAATCGATCGCCGCTCGGATCCGGCCCGCAGCGCCCGGGCGAGCGCCGTCGAAGAAGCGATCGGCGAACGCCGTCATTCCGTCCTCAAACGAGGCTCGAACGGCGTCGTCCTGCACGAGCCGAACGATAGCGTCGACGACCTCTGACGCGTCACGGTGCTCCACCCCGGCGCCGAGCGCCTCAACGTCGGGATTGGAGCGCGACAGGGCGGTGGGATTGAATACAACGGGCACACGTCCGCATGCGGCGCTCTCGAGCAGCGTCGTGGAGTAGATCGACAGCGACACCGTGCTTACCTCCAGCACCTCATCGATGAAATACCGGTCAGGTGAAGCCAGGATCACGTTGGGGATCGCGCCCAGAGCATCGCGCTCTGGCCGCGTCAGTGGATGGCCAGGATGCTCGCGCACGAGCACGGAGACCTGCCGCACCCGGTGAGCCACCTCGGCGGCGATCCGCATGAGACTCTCTCGATCGTGTCGTGATATGAGCGGCGACTCTCCCTGAAGGAAGACGGCCACAGCCGGACGTCCCCCCGTCTCCGCCCGCAGGCGCTGCAGCGCTAAGGAGCCCTCACCATGCCGGTCGAACACCGGGCTTCCGGTGACCTCGAACCGCTGCCCCGGGTTGTGAGGTCGCAGAAGCTCGGCAAAGCCCTCGCCCCACGTCAACATCGCGCTGAAGCTCATGTTGCGAAACCCGTTGTGGGCGATGGGTGACCAGCCCTGCTGGATGCATAGACAGGGGATCGCGCGCTGTCGGCAGACCCGGTTGGTGATCTCGTCGAAGGCGCTGTTGCCCTCGACTACAACCGTCGCTCTCGGACGCTCGTGCGCGATGATCGCGTCGAGCAGTTCGAAGTTCGAGCAGAGGTACCAGCTCTCGGCCAGTCCCCTGCCGCCTTGGCGCATGTCCGGGCGTGGCAGCGATCGGGAGCGGTAGGCGCAGATATGCCGAAGTGGCACCGGCGTCGGGCGTGCATCGACGCCAGGCACGAGCGAGATGACAAGCGGTGGGGGATCGCCGAGCTCGGCCAGAATCGGCTCGAGGAACGTCAGGAATTTCGGGTGGTCGAGCACGAAGGCGACGGGCGCTGTCTCGCCCGCTTCGCCCGCAGGAAGGTCCTCCGGTCGAGCCTTCCACCGCTCGGAGCGCGCCGGTGGCGCGAGCTTCCACCGCAAGGAGCGAGCGGTCCTGCGTATGAGCGGTGGACCCACCTGAGTCAACGATCCGCCACTGTTCAGCAAGCGGCCAATGACGTCCGCCTCCACGGCGGTCTTGGCCGGCTTCGGGCTCTGATCACCTGCGGCGAATGCATCCAGTAGGTCTTGCCGGCCACCGAGACGGCTGTACAGCTCTCGCTCGACCGCGTAGCGCAGATCAGCTTGCCGATAGCGGAAGGCTCCGGGGCTGCCCCGCTCAAGCGTGGCCGTGGTCTCCTCAACGGCGCGCGTCAACCCGAGCATGAAGTCGTATCCGGCGCCACGTGAGGTGCCGCTCGGTAGCTCAGCCAACTCGGCGGAGCTTCGCTCGGACGGGTAGCTCGCTCTCGTAGATCCGCTTGACTCCATCGCCGAGCGCCGTCTCGACCGCACGGATGTCGCGCACGAGGCGCGCTATGCCGTGCGGCTCCACTGACGCAGCCTGATCGCTTCCCCACATCGCGCGGTCGAGCGTGAGGTGGCGCTCGACCACCGACGCGCCTAAGGCTACCGCCGCCACGCTGGTGGCAAGCCCGACCTCGTGCCCGGAGTAACCGACCGGGACGCCATAGCGATCGCGCAGCGTCTGGATCGTCCGCAGGTTGAGCTCCTCGAGCGGCGACGGGTAAGTGCTGGTGGTGTGCAGCAGGATCAGGTCCTCGCTCCCGAGCAGCCCGACCGCGTGATCGATCTCCTCCAAGGTGCTCATACCGGTCGAGACGATCAGCGGCCGGCCGGTCGCCCGATGCTCGTGGAGCAGCGCGTCATCGGTCAGCGACGCCGAGGCGATCTTGTAGGCCGGCGGGTTGAATGCCTCCATGAAATCAACCGACAGCTCGTCCCAACAGGAGGCGAACCACGGAATTGGCTTCTCGTCGCACCATTCGGCGATCTGGCGATACTCCTCCTCGCCGAACTCGAGCCCGTACTTGAGATCACCGTTGGTAGTTCCAAACGGACTGTCACGCGGTCGCTCGAGCTCCTCCGCCGAGTAGACGACTTCCACCGTCCGTTTCTGGAACTTGACCGCGTCCACGCCCGCGTCTGCCGCGGCATCGATCAGCCGGCGCGCAAGTTCGACATCTCCGTTGTGATTAATGCCGATCTCGGCGACGATGAAGCATGGTTCACCGTCTCCGATCCGACTATCTCCGATGGTCACTGGTGACATGAACTTGAAACCAACTTGTCATATGGTGGTCCAGCCGCCATCGACCACGAGCGCGTGGCCGGTGACGTAGCTCGATGCGTCGGAGGCCAGGAAGACCAACGGTCCTGCTAGCTCGCCCGCGGTTCCGATGCGTCCCAAGCACGTTCGCGAGGCAAGTCGCTCGAGAAACGGGTCATCTGGTCGCACGGCGTTCGGGCTGACATCCTCGGTGTTGCTGAACGGGCCTGGGAGGATAGCGTTGGCGCGCACACCGAACGGGCCCCAGTAGGACGCGACGTAACGCGTGAAGGCAACCATTCCGGCCTT
>Ga0335081_10007794_pt1 | contig 17142 bp, 17 predicted proteins | sample Lox_Sample_35_FD_206713 | JGI IMG/M metagenome (GOLD analysis project Ga0335081, IMG submission 206713) | Soil microbial communities from Loxahatchee National Wildlife Refuge, Florida, United States - Lox_Sample_3.5 | ecosystem: Environmental > Terrestrial > Soil > Wetlands | place: USA... | reverse complement strand
GCTCATATCTGGATTCCGGGTTCACGCGCGGAGTTTATCATCGGGCCGCGCTTCGCGCGGACCCGTTGGCGCGTGCCCCGGAATGACTTGATCCATTGCGCCGCTTCCGCGGCCATGCGATTTTCCGCCCCGCATGCCGCCCCGCCCCGATCTCGGCCCCAATCCCCCGCTCGGCTACACGCAAAGCCGCCTCGAACGCGCCGCCGAAAGGCGCAACGACGAGGCGGCGATGGCCGCCTTCGCCGCCGATCCGAATGCCCGCTGCTATGTGATCGGCGGTGAGCTGATCGTGATGAAGAAGGCTTCTTCGCTCAGCGATCCGCTGTTCAGCCTGGACCAGGCGCGCGCGCTCGACGGCGCCGCCGAAACCGTGTTCCTCGGGCTCGCCGACGGCGCCGCCCGCTTCGGCGTCGGCATCGGCAAGACCGCCGCCGAAGAGCTCAAGAGCCGCGACGGCTTCCACGTCACCGACCTGCGCGCCATCGCGGTGCAGGGGCTCACCGCGGCCGAGCACCTGCCGCCGATCGCCGAAGCCAAGGCGCTGCTCAACTGGCACGCCCGCCATCGCTTCTGCCCGAACTGCGGCGCCGCCACGCTGGTGACCTGCAGCGGCTGGCGGCGCGACTGCCCGCAGTGCCGCGCGCAGCATTTCCCGCGCACCGATCCGGTGGTGATCATGCTGGCCTACGACGGCGAGCGCTGCCTGCTCGGGCGCTCTCCGCGCTTCATGCCGAATATGTGGTCGTGCCTTGCCGGCTTCGTCGAGCCGGGCGAGTCGTTCGAGGATGCCGTGCGGCGCGAGACGCGCGAGGAAGCCGGCATCACCTGCGGGCACGTCGCTTACTTTGCCTCGCAGCCCTGGCCCTTCCCCACCTCGCTGATGATCGGCTGCCACGCGCAGGCGCTCACCCACGACATCACCGTCGACCACGCCGAGTTGGAGGGCGCGCGCTGGTTTTCCAAGGATGAAGTGATTTCCATGCTGCTGCGCCGCCATCCGCAAGGCCTGGTTACGCCGCCGCCGATGGCGATCGCCTATCACATCGTCCGCGCTTGGGTTGAGGGCGAGGTTGCCTGAGCGGCCGAAGATTCTGTGCGCCGGCATCGCGGTGGAGGACATCGTGATGCGGGTCGAGCGTTTTCCGGCGCCGGGCACCAAAGTGCATGCCACCGATTTCATCACCGTTGGCGGGGGTTGTGCGGCTAACGCGGCGGTGGCGTTGGCGCGGCTGGGTGCGCACGCGGCCTTCGCCGGCCCGCTCGGCGGCAAGAACGACGCGGTGAGCGACCGCATTCTCGACGGTCTTGCGGCGGAAGGCATCGATTGCAGCGGCGTGGTGCGGCTCGACGGCGGCAGTGCCTCGGTGTCGCTCATCCTGCTCGACGCCGAGGGCGAGAAATCCATCGCCACCCGGCGGGGCGTCGGCCTGGGCGCCGTGCTGCCGCGCGATGCCGATGCGCTGGTTAAGGATGCCGATGCGCTGCTGATCGACAATCGCTTTCCGGAATTCGTCGCCGCAGTCGCGCAAGCGGCGCGGTCACGCGCGATCCCGGTGGTCATCGATCTCGATCTCAAGACCACGGCGGACGATCCTCTGCTCGCGCTCGGCACGCATGTGATCGCCTCGGCGGAAGCCTTGCGCGCGACCACCGGCGAACGGGATTTCGCCGCGGGCCTGGCCAAGCTCGCCGCGCACAGCGGCGGCCTGCTCGGCGTGACCGACGGCGAGAACGGCGTCTATTGGCGCGAAGGCGACCTGTTGCGCCATATGCCGGCCTTTTCGGTCGACGTGGTCGACACGCTCGGCGCCGGCGATGCCTTTCACGGCGCCTTCACGCTGGCGCTGGTGGAAGGGCGCAATCTCCTCGATGCGCTGCGCTTTGCCTGCGCCGCCGCCGCGCTCAAATGCACGCGCTTCGGCGGCGCCGCCGGCGCGCCTAGGCGGGCAGAGGTGGAGGCGTTTTTGAAGGCGCACTCCGCATGACGCGGGGCGATGCGTTGTTCCCTCCCCCTGAAAGGGGGAGGGTTAGGGAGGGGGTCAATCAACACGTCAAACGACCCCCACCCGGTCGCCTTCGGCGACCGACCTCCCCCTTGCAGGGGGATGTAAAAGAAAACGCTTTACCGCGGCGCGTCGAGCGTTTTCCACGGCTGCACGCTTTCGAACGCGCGCGCGGCGCGCAGCACCAGCGCGTCGTTGCGCGGCGGGCCGACGATCTGCAGCGCCACCGGCAGGCCGTCGGCGCCAAAGCCGCACGGCACCGACGCCGCCGGCTGCTGCGTGAGATTGAACGGATAGGTGAACGGTGACCAGTCGATCCAGCCGTCGCCGAAACGGCCGTCGGCCGGCGTCACGCGCCCGACCGCGAGCGCGGTGAGCGGCATTTGCGGCGTCAGCAGCAGATCGTAGCGCTCGTGGAATTGCCGCATGTGCTCGGCGAGCTGCGCGCGCGCGGCATGTGCGGCAAGGTAAGCGGCGAGCGTCACGTTGCGCCCCTCCTCGGCGATACGGCGCAAACCGGGATCCATCTTCTCCTGCTCGGCTGCCGGCATCCCGCCGACGATCGCCTGGGCAACGCCGTACCAAAGCGTCATGATGGTATCGAGCGGCGAGGCGAAGCCGGGATCGACCGGCTCGACGATGGCGCCAAGATCGGCAAAGACTTGCGCCGCCTTGGCGGTCGCCGCTTCGACGTCGGGATCGACCTGCTTGACGTAACCGAGCTGCGGACTCCACGCGATGCGCAAGCCGCGCACGCCGTCGGCAAGTCCGATGCGGAAATCGGGCGCCGGCGTATTCCAGGCCGTGGTGTCGCGCGCGTCGGGTCCGCCGATCACGCTCAGCATCAAGGCCGCGTCGGTGACCGTGCGCGTCAGCGGGCCCTGATGCGCCAGCACGGAGAACGGCGAAGCCGGATAAGCCGCCACGCGGCCGTAGCTCGGCTTGATGCCAAACACGCCGGTGAATGCCGCCGGAATGCGCACCGAGCCGGCGCCGTCGGTGCCGAGATGCAGGACGCCGAGATTGAGCAGCGCCGCCGCCGCCGCGCCGCCGGAGGAGCCGCCTGGCGTGCGCTCGCGGTTCCAGGGATTGCGCGTGACGCCGCTGAGCGGCGAATGGCAGACGCCGATCCAGCCATATTCCGGCAGCGTGGTCTTGCCGAGCACGACGGCGCCCTGCTCGCGCAGGCGGGCGGGCGCCGGCGCGTCGGCCGTGGCCGGCGCCGTGCTCGTTGTCAGCGAGCCTTTGCGCGAGGGCATGCCCTCGACGTCGATATTGTCCTTCACCGTCGCCGGCAGGCCGTCGAGCAGGCCTTGCGGCTCGCCCTTCGCCCAGCGCGCCTGCGAGGCGCGCGCGGCGGCCAGCGCGCCTTCCTTGTCGACCATGACGAAGGCGTTGATGTGCGGCTCGAAGCGGTCGATGCGCGCGAGCGCGTCCTGCACGACCTCGACAGGCGACAATTCTTGTCGGCGGTAGAGCCGCAGCAGGTCGCTCCCGCTCAGTTGCGAAATTTCGGTCGATGGCGACATGGGCGGCCCCTGGCTTTGCCGCCAGTCTAGCGGCCGTTCGGCCGGCGCCAAATCGTCAAGCCCGGGGTGGCGTTGCGGTTACCGATTCATGACCGATGGTCAGGTCCCACCAGCGGCCGCGCAACGGCGGCCAGAACGGGGGACGCTATGGCCAGCGCCAGCACGAGGCTGGGCCGTGCCGGCGCCGGCCGCCGGTGAGCTCGGAAGATGCGGGTCTCGGTCATGCGGAGCTGAAGTCGGGTCGTCGTGTCGCGAGATCGCGGGAAATTCGATCTTGAAAGTAGAATAAATTTCTATATAAAGACCAGGGCAACGGAAAAATAAGAATGTTATTATATATACTATGGCCTCTGTAGGTGAAACTTCCGTTTCCGCGAAGGAAAACAGGACATGGATGCCATCGACCGAAAAATCCTCGCCGTGGTCCAGCAGGACGCTTCGCTTTCGGTGGCCGAGATCGGCCAGCGGGTCGGCCTGTCCTCAACGCCATGCTGGAAGCGGCTGCAGCGGCTGGAAGCCGAAGGCGTGATCACCGGCCGCGTCGCGCTCGTCAACCCCGACAAGATAGGCCTCGGCGTCACCGTGTTCGTATCAGTCGAAACCGACGACCATTCGGAAGAATGGCTGAAGCGCTTCGCCGAGGTGGTCGGCGCCATGCCCGAGGTGATGGAGTTCTATCGGATGGCCGGCGACGTCGACTACATGTTGCGCGTGGTGGCGCCGGACATCGCCGGCTACGACGCCTTTTACAAGCGGCTGATCGGCACGGTGCCCTTGAAGAACGTCACTTCGCGCTTCGCGATGGAGCGCATCAAGTCCACTACCGTGTTGCCGATCGCCGCCGAGCGTCAGCTGCAGGTCGTGCCGTTGTAGTCCGGCGTGGTGATGCGCGGGCTCATGAACATGCGGTCCGACAACGTGAGCGTACCGGAGATCGCGGTGCCGACGATCGGCGTGTACTGGTAGGAGGCCTCGGCGAGGATCAATTGCGTATTGGCCACGTCGAGCGCCGAGGTCGAGCTGTCGAACGTATAGGAAGACCCGGCCGAACGCGCCGTGCCGTTCTGGGTCGCGCTCCATTTCACTTTTGCGGCCCCGTTGTTGTCGATATTCAGGCACGACACGGTGACCTGCAGCTTGGACGAATCGTAAGGCGAGATGATCGCCGACGCTGCGTTCAAAATATTCGTCATATCTGTGCTGCTGATGGTGGTCGTTTGCGCCGCCAAGTTGGCGAGCGCGGCGGCCGTCAAACTGACCTTGCGGTCGGCGGCGACGCCGTCGGAAATCTCGACACAGCCCAAATAAAGCGTGATCATGACCGGCGCGATCAAAGCGAATTCGACGGCCGATACGGCGCGTCGGTCGCCGCCGAAGCGGCCGAACAATCGCAAAAGGCGGTGATTGCGCTGGTGCATGGCTAGGGACATGTGCCGGCACTGCCTGTGGAGCCGAAGGGCTCGTTACGGAAAACCGCGGTCGCCACCAGCAACCGGTCGCCGTTGCTGAGATTGGTCAGGTTATTGTTGAGCAAGGAGAGATAGATCGGCCACTGGTAATAGAACCGCACGACCTCGATGGCGCCGGCGCTGCCTGGCGCGTAACACATTTGCGAGGTGTCGAGCTGACCATTCGTGATCGGCGCCGTGTTGTTGATCGAGGCGAAATTGGTATAGGTCTTCACGTCGATCTGAACCTTGTCGCAGTCGAACAGGCTGCTGCTTCCCAAAACAGTGCCGGCGCCCGGGCACACGACACTCGATTTGAATTGGGCCGCGCTGCTGTAGCCGGCAGCCTGCGCCTGGCCGGTCATGATCAGACGGCCCGCATCGGTGGCGGCGGCTTCGAGCGACTGTCCGGCGAAGAACACCAGGGCGGTTTCCAGGATGGCGAACAGCAGGGCCAGGAAGGGCGCCGCCACCAGCGCGAATTCCACGGCGGCGGCGGCGTCCTCGGCGCGCGCGAAACGGAGCGCGACGCGATCCGCCATTAGACGGCGCCCAGGGAGCTTGTTTCGCAACTGTTTGAACATGGCAGCCATCTCGGCAGCTGAACGGTGCCGCTGCACCGTCTGATAGCAAACGCGCCTTTTCGAATTCTTGCCGGCGGAACCGCAAATCGCGGCAATTGCGTTAAGCGCCGGCTAACTCTGCTTCCCCGCGCGCCGCACGTTCTCAGCGCCCAGGCGGTGGAGCGGCCGCCGCACCGCCGCCCCCGTTGCCCGCCGCCGCACCATTGCGACTGGAGGCTTCGCCGAGTGCGCCGCTGAAGAAGGTGGAATCGTCGCCGAGCGTAATGCGCGGCTCGCATTCGTGCAGGCAGCTGTAGGTCTCGCGGGCGACCCCTCGATAGACCACCACCAGATGATCGGTGGCGGGTCCGGTCACGCGCACGGTCTTGCTCATAAGCACACGGCCCTGGCGGTCGAGCGCCAGCAGGTTTGTCGAACCGTAGCCCTTGCCGGTGAGCACCAGGATGCCGCCATTCTGCAGCGTGGCATCGGCGATCAAAGGATTTCCAATGACGATGGTGGCGACGCGCCCGGGCAGCTTCATCAGATGGGCGCTGTCGACATGGACGGTCACCGTGTCGGCCCGCGCCGGTGCGGCGACGGCAAACAGCGCCCAGGCTATGACGCCCAACAGCCCGTGACGCCCGAAAAAGGCCGACATCGCACTCTCCAGCACGCGCACGCAACAAGGCCGCTACAGGCGGTTCCAGCGCCGAGTTGACTGCAAATTGGTGAAAGAACTGCAAAGAAGCGCTTATCGCGCCTAGCATCGGCGGCCATTCGCTATTCCGCCTTGCTTTTTTTGCTGTTATTGCGTGAACGGATAGAGAATCTGGCTGCCGAAGCTTGCCGGGAAGCGTTTATCGTCGATGCCATAGGCATCCGGCAGCACATTGTTCGGCATGTAAAAAGTGCCGAATATGAGGTCGAGCACCGGGAAGGTGCCGGCGAAATTTTTCGAGCCGCCGCGGTCGGCCGCGGTGTGGTGCCAACGGTGAAAGACCGGGCTCGCCAGCACGTATTTGAACGGCCCCAGCGTCCATTTCAGGTTGGCGTGCACGAAGGCCGAATGCGCTGTGGTGAAGGGCCCGACCCACAGCATCACGTTGGGCGAAATGCCGGCGAGCAGCAAGGCGACGTCCACCAGGACCGTGCCGAACAAAATGTTCACCGGATGGAAGCGCGCCGCCGAAATCCAGTCGAGCTCTTCGGAGGAATGATGAACCGCGTGATACTTCCAGAGGGGCGCACCATGGTAGAGCCGGTGGAACCAATAGAGCAGGAAATCCGAGGCGGCTAGGAAAGTGAAGGCTTGCAGCCAGAGCGGCATCTCCGCCAGCGGTCCGAAACCGTTGTCGTAGAATTTCATCAGCGCCGCGGTGCCGTGGATGTCAAAGATGAGCGCTGCGCCCATCACCATCAGGCCGATGCGCACGAAGCGCGCGCCGAGCGGGACCAGAAACCAATAGAGGATATCGGTGACGATTTCGCGCCGCTGGAACCACAAGCGGCCGGGATTGCAGGCTTGCCAATGGGTCAGCACGGCGAAGACGATGCCGAGCGCGATCGAGATCGGCACTAGCTTGAGCAGCGTTTCACCCGCCACCGTGAGGACAGAATACAATTCGATGAGCATTGCTCGGCCTGTTGGCGGAAACGCTCGATCGGGTATCAAGCCGAGCGGTTAAGATCCCATGAAGTTCACGGCGCGTGTTTATCGGCGCCGTTGCGACAGACCACGGCCGACAAGATCACCATGCATATCCAACGCGGCTCTGTAGTAATGCGGCAGCCGTGGCAGGTAACGGGCAGTCGCCGATCAATTCAGTTCCATCACCGTATTGAAGGGAATGCTTTGCAGGTATTTGTGCAGTGGTTCTCAAATATATTATGTATAACTGCAAGAAATACTCTATTAACTATGATATTCTTCGCCGAACCTCATCTCAACTAGCGACGATATACATCATAATACCTATCGTTTCATCGATTATATTAACCGCCACGCAAGACCTGGTTGCTACCTTCCGCCGCGTGGAATCGGGAAGCCGGAACCGTCATCCGGGACCACCTCAGACAGCCACGTGTGGATCTTAGGAGCTACCAAAATGAAGAACCTCTTCGTGCGTTTCATGAAGGACGACTCGGGCGCCACCGCCATCGAGTACGGCCTCATCGCAGCGGGTATTTCGGTCGCCATTATCGCGGTCGTGAACACCCTCGGCACCAAGCTGAACACCAAGTTCGACAGCATCTCGACCCAGCTCAAGTAGTCGAGCGGATCAACCCGAAGCAAAGGCTCCGGCCGCGCGCCGGAGCCTTTCGCATTTCGGCGGCGGCCGATGCGATCGGTTTACGAGTGGTAAAGATTGCGCGCGCTAACCGAACCGCAAGTAAGCAGCGCGTAGCGTCAAGCGGCGCCAAGAGCCAGGCCAGGCGGGGACATAGGTAATGCTGATCGACGCAATCAGGCTTCTGCTGTTCCCAGCCTTGATGGCGTTTGCCGCCTCGAGCGATCTGCTGACCATGACGATATCGAACCGGCTTTCGCTCGTCCTGACCGGCGGCTTTTTCCTGCTGACGGGCGTGACCGGCATGAGTTGGACGGAATTCGGCATGCATCTGGGGGCGGCTACCTTGGTGCTGGCTGCAGCGTTCGTTTTCTTCACGCGGGGCTGGATCGGCGGCGGCGATGCCAAGCTCGCGGCAGCGACAGCCTTGTGGTTCGGCTTCAGCCATCTCCTGGACTATCTCCTGTATTCGTCGCTGTTGGGTGGCGCGCTGACGCTGCTGCTCTTGGAATTCCGTCAACTGCCCTTGCCCGAAGTGCTTGCGCGCCAACCATGGGTCGTCAGGCTGCATGAGAAGGGTGGCGGGATACCTTATGGCATCGCGCTCGCTGCGGCCGCGCTCATAATTTATCCGCACACCAACTGGATGCCGGCAGCCGGCTTCTGAATTTTTCCGCGGCGAATGTCGGTGCATTGCGCTTGGCCGTCGCGCGCCCGCGCCGAGCGCGCAACACAATATTAACTCGATTTAGATACCGCTTCTTAACCATGCCTTGACCTTTAGCTGGTGAAATCCGGTGCAAGCGGCCGCACCGGCTGCCATGTGGTTTTCAGCGGCCGTGTGGCCGTAGTCAGAGAGTGAGCGTATGAAAGCTGCGCGTATCGTCGTGCTTGTCATCGCCGTCGGAGCGGGCGGCATCGCCGCGCTGCTGGCGGGACGATCCGAGAAGCCGGCGCCGGTCAAGCAGCCCGCCTTGCCGCAGGTCGCAACGGTCGACGTGCTGGTGGCCAAAGACAACATTCCGACCGGGAAGGCGCTGTCGCCGACCGACATGGAGTGGCAGCCCTGGCCGTCGAGCGCGCAGACCGGCAATTTCATTCGCAAAAACACCCGTCCCGACGCCATCGAGAAATTGAACGGAATGATCGCGCGCGCGCCGTTCGTGGCCGGCGAGCCGATCCGCGAAGCCAAACTGGTGAACGCCAAGGGCTCTGGCTTCATGGCGGCGATTCTCCCGAGCGGCATGCGCGCGGTGTCGACGCAGATCTCGCCGGAAACCGGTGCCGGCGGCTTCATCCTGCCGAACGACCGTGTCGACGTCATCCTCACCCGGCAACAAACAACGGGCTCGGGCAGCAGTGGTCAGCGGCAGACCAGCGAAACGATCCTCAGCAACATCCGCGTGTTGGCGATCGATCAGAACGTGCAGGAGAAAGACGGGCAAAAAGTCGTCGTCGGCAAGACCGCGACGCTCGAGCTTTCGCCCAAACAGGTTGAGACGCTTGCGCTTGCGCAGCACCTTGGTTCGCTGTCGCTGGCGTTGCGCAGCATTACCGATGCGAGCGGCGACAAAAAGACCGAAGAACCCACCAGCGGTAGCGGAGAGGGCAACAATATCAACGTCGTCCGGTTCGGCGTGACCAGCACGGCGACGCCGCAATAAGCGAGGGAACCTAGGGGACATGTCTAAAAGGACGGTGATCCGCAATGCCGCACTCACGGCGCTGCTCCTCGGCGCCGCACTTGCGCCGCCGGTTCCGGCGGTCGGCGCCGACGCCCGCACGCCGGTGATTTCGGTGGCCGCGAGCGAAGCCACGTCGCGCTTCATCCCGCTCGGAATGGGCAAGTCGGTCGCAATCGATTTGCCCGCCGACATCAAGGATGTGCTGGTGGCCGATCCCACCGTCGCCAACGCGGTGATCCGCACGTCCCGCCGCGTCTATATCATCGGCGTCAAGGTCGGGCAGACCAATATCTTCTTCTTCGACGCCAATGGCAGGCAGATCGCCGGCTTCGACATCGCGGTGACGCGCGACCTCAACGGCGTGCGCGCCGCGATCAAGCAGACGCTGCCGAATTCCGACATCCGAATCGAGGGAGTCGGCGCCAATGCCGTAATGCTCTCCGGCACCGCGGCGAGCCCGCAAGATTCCCAGCAAGCCTTCGATATCGCCTCGCGCCTGGTCGGCAACACCGTCAACGTGGTGAACGGCATCATCGTGCAAGGGCGCGACCAGGTGATGCTCAAGGTCACAGTCGCCGAAGTGCAGCGCGATGTGCTCAAGCAGCTCGGCGTGGACCTGTCCGGCAGCCTCAATTACGGCACGGCGGTGGTCAATCTAAACACCGTCAATTCGTTCTCTGCCTCGGGCATTTCGCCGAGCTCGAGCTTGTTCAGCCAATTCGGCACTAACCCGAGCATCAGTGCAACGCTCAACGCCATGGAGCGCGCCGGTGTAATCCGCACGCTCGCCGAACCGAACCTGACCGCCATCTCCGGTGAAACCGCCACCTTCGTGGCCGGCGGCGAATTTCCGATCCCGTCGGGCCTGTCATGCGACACGACCAAGTCGCCGCCGGTCTGCCAGCCGGTAATCGACTTCAAGAAATTCGGCGTCAGCCTGACATTCACGCCGGTCGTGCTGGCGGGCGGCCGCATCAGCCTCAAGGTGATGACCGAGGTGTCGGATCTGTCGCAGCAGAACGCCATCTCGTTGGCGAGCCCGGGAAGCAGCACGCCGTTGACGGTTCCCTCGATCCAGACCCGGCGCGCGGAAACCACAGTCGAGATTCCCTCCGGCGGGTCGCTGGCACTGGCCGGCATGATTCAGGAGTCGACCAAACAGGCCATCAACGGCCTGCCCGGCCTGATGCAGCTTCCGATTCTGGGCGCGCTGTTCAAGAGCCGCGACTACGTCAATCACCAATCCGAACTGATGATTCTGGTCACGCCCTACGTGGTGCGCGCGGTCGCCGAGAAGCAGCTGTCGCGCCCGGACGATGGGTTTGCCGATCCGAACGATCCGTCGACCGTTCTGCTCGGCCGCCTGAACCATATCTACGGCGCCGCCGGCAAAGTCGCCGAGCCGAAGCACAGCTATCACGGCAAGTACGGTTTCATTCTGGACTGAGCGGGGGACGAGGATGACAGCATTTCGCTCGGCGATGATCGGACGCCGCGGCCGGCCGGCGCGGCGGCTATTGCTCGTCGCCACTCTCGCCGGTCTGCTCGCCGGCTGCTATCAGACGACGGCGCAACGCGCCCCTTACCCAAACGACTACCGGGCACGCCATCCGATCACGATCCGGGAAGGCGAGCACACCGTCGAAGTCTTCGTCGGCCGCAACCGCGGCGGGCTGACCCCCAGTCAGCGCGCCGATGTACTGTCCTTCGCGCAGGAATGGCGCCACGAAGCCACCAGCGGCATCATCATTGATGTGCCGCAGGGGGGACCGACCGACCGCGCCGCCGCCGACTCGCTGCGCGAAGTCCACTCCATTCTCAACGCCTCGGGCGTTCCGCAGCGTGCGGTCTATGTGCATGGCTACCAGCCGTCGAGCTCGTCGCTGGCGAGCATCAAAATCCACTATTCCAAGCTGGTGGCACACGCCGGCCCCTGCGGGCTGTGGCCGCACGATCTCGGGCCTAGCGCCGATATCGCCTACAACGAAAACCAGCCGTACTGGAATCTGGGCTGCGCTTCGCAACGCAATCTCGCCGCCATGGTCGACAACCCAGCCGACTTGGTGCAGCCACGCGGTGAAACGCCGGCTTATGAGAGCCGCCGGTCGGTCGCGCTCGACAAATGGCGCCAGGGCACAAATCCGTCCGGCACCTATGAGGGTTACGACAAAGCCAAGATCAGCGACGTAGGAAAATGATAAAGCACGCGCAACAAGTCGCTCTTGGCGAGGACACAAGCGGACCGGCGGCGTCCGCCGGACCGGCCGCATCCGACGAGCACATCGCGCCGGCGCCGCGAGTCTCGGTGCAGGCCTTTTGCGAGACGGTCGAAACCGCGGCCACCGTGCAGGCGGCGAGCGAAGACCGGCGGCTCGCCAAGGCACATATCAAGATCCAGATGGGGGGCGTCGCCGCCGCGGTCGAGGCCTATCGCGGTGCTCCGACTCCCAACGTCATCATCATCGAAACGGAAAACCGCGCCGGCGAAATCCTCACCGGCCTCGACCGTTTGGCCGAAGTGTGCGATGCGGGCACGCGGGTTATCGTCATCGGCCGTATCAACGATGTGACGCTCTATCGCGAACTGACGCGGCGCGGCGTGAGCGAATATCTGATCGCGCCGGTCGGCACCATCGACTTCGTGCGCGCAATCTGCGGGCTGTTCTCGGCTCCTGACGCCAAGCCGGTCGGCCGCATCCTCGCCGTGGTCGGCGCCAAGGGCGGCGTCGGCGCCTCGACTATCGCGCATAACGTCGCTTTCGCGATCGCCCGCGATCTCGCGCTCGATTCGGTGGTGACCGACCTCGATCTCGCCTTCGGCACCGCCGGACTCGACTACAACCAGGATCCGCCGCAGGGCATCGCCGACGCCGTCTTCTCGCCCGACCGCATCGATACCGCCTTTATCGATCGGCTGCTATCGAAATGCACCGAGCATCTCAGCCTGCTGGCGGCGCCGGCGACGCTCGACCGCGTCTACGACTTCGGCGCCGACGCCTTCGACGCCATCCTGGACGCTCTGCGCAGCTCGATTCCCTGCGTCGTGCTGGATGTTCCGCACCAGTGGGCGGGTTGGACTAAGCGCCTCTTGGTCAGCGCCGACGATATCCTGGTGGTTGCCGGGCCCGATCTCGCCAATCTGCGCAATGCCAAGAACATGGTCGATCTGCTGCGCGCCTCGCGGCCGAACGACCACCGTCCGTTCTACTGCCTCAATCAGGTCGGCGTGCCCAAGCGGCCCGAAATCACGCCGGCCGATTTCGCCAAGGCGCTTGAGGATCCGCCGCTCGCGGTGATTCCATTCGAGCCTCAGCTGTTCGGCACCGCGGCCAATAATGGGCAGATGATCGCCGAGGTCGCGGCCAGCCATAAGACCGCGGAAATGTTCCGCCAGATCGCGCAAGTGCTGACCGGCCGCACCGAGGCCAAGACCGCGCGCGGCGGCCTGATGCCGCTGCTCTCCAAATTCATCAAGAAGGCGGGCTGACAGTCGTTCGGAGTATAAGTCGTGTTCGGCAAGCGTAGCGCAACCTCGGAAGCTGTCGCGCCGGTCGCCCCGCGCGTGCCGGCGGCGCCGCCGTTGCAGCCCGTCCAGCCGGCCGCCGAAGACAAGGTGGCCGATGCCGGGCGCGCGCCATTTCCCTCGGAAGGACTGGGTGCGCCTCTGGTTTCGGCGCCGGCGCCCACGCGCGTGCCGGCGGCCCCGGTCAATATGCCGGCGGTCGATTCGCGGCGCTCGGAGGCTTATTACGAGACCAAGGGCGTCATCTTCGGCGCGCTGATCGAGGCCATCGACCTCGCGCAGTTGGCGCGGCTCGACACCGATTCCGCGCGCGAGGAAATCCGCGACATCGTCAACGAGATCATCGCGATCAAGAACATCGTGATGTCGATCTCCGAGCAGGAGGAGCTGCTCGACGACATCTGCAACGACGTGCTCGGCTTCGGCCCGCTCGAGCCGCTGCTGTCGCGCGACGATATCGCCGACATCATGGTGAACGGCTCGGGCACCGTCTATATCGAAGTGCTGGGCAAGATTCAGAAAACCGGCATTCGCTTCCGCGACAACCAGCAACTGCTGAATATCTGCCAGCGCATCGTCAGCCAGATCGGCCGCCGGGTCGATGAGTCCTCGCCGATCTGCGACGCCCGTTTGCCCGACGGCTCGCGCGTCAACTGTATTGTGCCGCCGCTGGCGATCGACGGGCCCGCGCTCACCATCCGCAAATTCAAGAAGGACAAGCTGACGCTCGACCAGCTCGTCAAGTTCGGCACCATCACGCCGCAGGGCGCCGAAATCCTGCGCATCATCGGCCGTTGTCGAGTCAACACGCTGGTTTCGGGCGGCACCGGCTCCGGCAAGACCACGCTGCTCAACTGTCTCACCCAATTCATCGATCACGACGAACGCATTATTACCTGCGAAGACGCCGCCGAACTGCAACTGCAGCAGCCACACGTGGTTCGTCTGGAAACGCGCCCGCCCAACCTCGAAGGCGAGGGGCAGGTCACCATGCGCGACCTGGTGCGCAACTGCCTGCGCATGCGGCCTGAACGCATCATCGTCGGCGAGGTGCGCGGGCCGGAGGCCTTCGACCTGTTGCAAGCCATGAACACCGGCCATGACGGCTCGATGGGCACGCTGCACGCCAACAACCCGCGTGAGACGCTCTCCCGTATCGAGTCGATGATAACGATGGGGGGCTTCTCGTTGCCCTCGCGCACTATCCGCGAGATGATCGTGGCATCCGTCGACGTCGTGATCCAAGCCGCGCGCTTGCGCGACGGCTCGCGCAAGATCACGCACATCACCGAGGTGATGGGGATGGAAGGCGACGTCATCATCACGCAGGATCTGTTCGTGTTCGACATGCTGGGCGAGGACGCCAACGGCAAGATTATCGGCCGGCACCGTTCGACCGGCATCGGCCGGCCGCGCTTCTGGGACCGCGCACGGTACTTCGGCGAAGAGCAGCGCCTGGCGGCCTCGCTCGATGCGGCCGAAGCCACCAACGAGGAACTTCGCGGCTGACGCAAGGAACGCCATGCAAACGCTTGCACTAGTCTTTCTGGCCATGGTCGCCGTCGGCGGCCTGGCCTGGGTCTTCCTCTACCCTCTGCTGTCGGGCGAGCGGCAAGCCGAGAAGCGCGTGGCCAACGTCGCAAGAAGGGAGCCGGTGGTGCGCACGCGCGGCCAGCAAAAGTCGCGCCGCGACGTCGTCGAACAGACCCTGAAAGAATTCGATGAGCGCCACAAGAAAAGCAGGCACGTGCCGATCTCGGTACGCATTTCGCAGGCCGGACTGAGGTGGTCGAAGCAGCAGTTTCTGTTGTTGTCCGCGGGCGTCGGCCTCGTGATGTTCCTCGTCGGTGCCCTCGTCATGCCGAACATGATTGCCGCCGCCGCGCTCGCATTCGCCGGCGCCTTCGGCCTGCCGCGCTGGCTGCTTGCCTTCTTGAAGAAACGGCGCGAGACGAAATTCCTCGACATTTTCCCCGACGCCGTCGACATCATCGTGCGCGGCGTCAAGGCAGGCTTGCCGCTGCTCGACTGCCTGAAAATGATCGCGAACGAGTCGCCAGAGCCGGTGAAGTCCGAGTTCCGCAACATCGTGGAGACGCAGGCCATCGGCATGCCGTTGGGCGAGGCCTGCAACAAGCTGTACGAGGACATGCCGGTGCAGGAAGCCAACTTCTTCGGCATCGTGGTGCTGATCCAGCAAAAGTCAGGCGGTAATCTCGCCGAGGCGCTCGGCAATCTGTCGCGCGTGCTGCGCGATCGCAAGAAGATGAAGGCCAAGATCAAGGCGATGTCGCAGGAAGCGAAAGCCTCCGCCGGCATCATCGGCGCGCTGCCGGTCGCGGTCATGATCCTGGTTTATATCACCAGCCCGCAATACATGACGCTGCTGTGGACGGCGCCGATCGGGCGCGTGATGCTCGCCGCCTCCGCCCTCTGGATGTTCACAGGCGTGATGGTGATGCGGAAGATGATCAATTTCGACTTCTGAAAGCTCGCGAATGCTCGAAACACTGATCGACTTGGTAAACGTCAACACGCTGGCGATGGCGCTCGCCGCGGTCGCCGCGGCGGCGACTGTGTTGACCCTGGCGATGCCCTTGGTGTTCGCGGATCCGCTCGCCAAACGCATGAAGGCGGTCGCGCTCGAGCGCGAGAAGATCCGTCAGCGCGAGCGCGAGCGCATGATTCAGGAGCAGCAGAAGGTCACGCTGCGCCAATCGCCCAAGCAGTACGTCCAGACCGTGGTCGATCGCCTCAATCTGAGCAAATGGTTCGGCCAGGAAGAGGCCCGACTGAAACTCGTGCAGGCCGGCTATCGCGGCCAGGCGCCCTACGTCACTTTCCTGTTCTTCCGCATGGTGACGCCGGCGGTGTCGCTGCTGTTCACCGCATTCTATATTTTCGTCGTGCTGCGCCTCGATCAGCCGACCTCGGTCAAGGTCGGCCTGTGCATCGGCGCCGCTTATCTCGGCATGCATCTGCCGATGCTGTTTCTGAAAAATCGCATTCAGCGCCGCCAGCTGTCGATCAAGCGCGCCTTTCCCGACACGCTCGATCTGCTGCTGATTTGCGTGGAGTCCGGCATGTCGATCGAGGCGGCGTTCCGCCGGGTCAGCGACGAGATCGGCTCGCAATCGGTGGCGCTGGCGGAAGAGCTGACCCTCACCATGGCCGAATTGTCGTATCTGCCGGACCGCCGGCAGGCCTATGAGAATCTGGCCAAGCGCACCGCCCTGGAAGGCGTGCGCTCGGTCTGCATGGCCCTGCAGCAGGCGGAGCGATACGGCACGCCGCTCGCCAACATGCTGCGCGTGATGGCGCAGGAAAACCGCGACATGCGCATGTCCGAAGCCGAGAAAAAGGCCGCCGGCCTGCCGCCGAAGCTGACGGTGCCCATGATCCTGTTCTTCCTGCCGGTGCTGTTCGTGGTCATTCTCGGCCCGGCGGCGATCAAAGTCATGGGCGTCATGAATTGACGCGGGCGGCAGGGCCTCCGCCGCCGGCGACGCAGCGCCATCAATTGATCAAGTCCCGGCGTCCGGCGTCAGGACGTAAGGGCGGCGGTCCTTGCCGCTCCAGGCGCTCTGCTTGGACAGCATCTGGCGCAGATAGGCGACATTGGCGGCCGCCTCGTCCTGCGGCAGGTCGGCGCTGGCGATCTGCTCGGCCTCGGCAAAGCGCCCTTCCAGCCCGACCACCAGCGCGAGGTTCTGCCGTACCTTCGGGCTGGCGTTCGGTTGCGCCACCGCTTTGCGCAGTGTCGTCTCGGCACGCGCGAGCTGCTTCTCCAGCGCATAGGACAGGCCGAGATTGGAGAGCACCGAGGGCTCATCGGGAACGATCTTGAGCGCGGCCGCGTAATGGCGCTGCGCCTCGACGTGACGGCCCATCTGATCGAGCACCGCCCCTTGCGCATTGAGAATGCGCCAGTCCGGATTGTCGGGCGTATGGGCGCGGCCCAGCGCGTCGAGCGCTTCGGCATATTCGCCCGCATCGGCCAGCGCGCGGCCATAGGCGCCGAGCAACTTCATGTCGTGCGGGTTGCGCATCGTGGCCTGTTGCAGCACGGCGACCGCCTGGGCGCGCTGTTCGGTGGCGCG
>Ga0335081_10007792_pt1 | contig 17145 bp, 15 predicted proteins | sample Lox_Sample_35_FD_206713 | JGI IMG/M metagenome (GOLD analysis project Ga0335081, IMG submission 206713) | Soil microbial communities from Loxahatchee National Wildlife Refuge, Florida, United States - Lox_Sample_3.5 | ecosystem: Environmental > Terrestrial > Soil > Wetlands | place: USA... | reverse complement strand
TCTCTTGGAGAACCTCAGGTTCCATCCTGAGGAAGAGAAGAATGAAGAGGGTTTTTCGAAAGCCCTGGCCGCTCTGTGTGACGTTTACGTCAATGACGCTTTTGGCGCTGCCCATCGAGCTCATGCTTCTACAGAGGGAATGACACGATTTGTGAAGGCTGTGGCAGCGGGTTTCTTAATGATGAAAGAGGTTGAGAGCCTGGAGAAAGCTTTGGTAAATCCGCAAAAGCCTTATGTGGCGATTCTCGGCGGCGCAAAGGTTTCCGATAAGCTCGGTGTGATCCAAAACCTTCTGGATAAGGTGACCACGCTCCTGGTTGGGGGAGGGATGGCCTACACCTTCCTCAAGGCCGAGGGATTCCAGGTAGGAAAATCACTGGTCGAAGAGGACCGGATTGGTCTTTCGCTCAGTCTTTTAGAGAGAGCGAAGGGGAAGATTAATTTTCTCCTCCCTTCTGATCATATCGCTGCCGAGCGAATGGATATTCAAGCGAAGAGAAAGGTTGTCAAGAACGATCAGATTCCTCCGGGATGGGTCTGCTTAGATATTGGTCCGGAGACGGTAAAGGTTTTTTCAAAAGAGATCGAGTCTGCGAAAACGATTGTGTGGAACGGACCCATGGGTGTGTTTGAATTGGAGCCGTTCAGCCAGGGGACTTTTGCCATTGCGAAGGCAATCGCTGACTCCCACGCCTTCAGTATCGTGGGAGGAGGCGATTCTGCGGCAGCGGTGAACCGGGCTGGGGTTGCGGATCGAATCAGCCACATTTCAACGGGAGGCGGGGCTTCTCTTGAATTTCTCGAGGGGAAGAAGTTGCCGGGGATCGAGGCCCTGAGGAGAGAATGATGGGGAGATTACCCTTCATCGCCGGGAATTGGAAGATGAACAAAACAGTGGGAGAGGCCCTCGATCTCGTCAGAGAATTGAAAAAGGCCATTTCAGGAGTTAAAGAAGCGGAGGTAGCGGTCGCACCTCCTTTTACAGCGCTCTACGCTGTCCACCGGGAACTCGAAGGTACTTCCATTCTTCTCGCCGCTCAGAATCTCTACTGGGAGGAGAAAGGTGCGTTCACCGGTGAGGTTTCTCCTCTCATGCTCAAGGAAGTGGGCTGTGACTATGTCATCATCGGTCACTCCGAAAGACGGCAGTATTTCGGAGAGACGGACGAGACAGTCAATCGGAGGATCAAGGCAGCGTTGATTCAGGGGTTGAAGGTAATCTTTTGCGTTGGAGAGACACTGAAGGAAAGGGAAGGGCAAAGTACCTTTTCAGTGGTCGAGAGACAGATGTCAGGGGGCTTGAAAGGATTGAGCGACAAGGAATTGGAAGACATTGTGATCGCCTACGAACCGGTCTGGGCGATCGGCACAGGCAAGACAGCCACGCCAGAACAGGCCGAAGAGGTGCATCGATTCGTCAGGGGAAAAGTGGAAAAGCTTTATTCACGAAGAGTCTCGGAGGAGATCCGGATCCAATACGGCGGGAGCGTGACCCCGGAAAATATCAGGGGACTGATGAGCCAGCCGAACATTGACGGGGCGTTGGTGGGAGGGGCGAGCCTGAAAGCGGAATCCTTCTCAAAGATTGTCAGATTCGAGGAATTGTGATATAGCTTTTGAAGCTAATCAAACATATCTAAAATCCCCTTACCCTTCCCCTCTCCCCAGCGGGGAGAAGGATGGGGTGAGGGGGACAATATTTAAGAAAGGATTGGGTTTATGACGGTCATCGTTGTGTTACATGTCTTGGTCTGCATTGCGCTCATTTTGATCGTGCTGCTTCAGGCGGGAAAGGGAGCAGAGATGGGAGCGGCATTCGGAGGAGCGAGCCAAACAATTTTCGGAAGCGCCGGAGCGATGGGGTTTCTTTCTAAACTGACCACCGCCGCTGCCGTCGTTTTTATGATCACCTCGCTTGTTCTTACCTTCGCCTCAACGAAAAAGATGTCTACGGTCATGAAGGAAAGGCCGGCTCCCGCGGTTCCCGCAGCGCCCTCGGAGGCTCCTGTTCAGCCTCAGACGCCTGTGCCTGAGCCGAAGAAATAGGTTTGTGCCAACATTCAATGCCGAAGTGGTGGAATTGGTAGACACGCCATCTTGAGGGGGTGGTGGGTAATCCCCGTGGGGGTTCAAATCCCCCCTTCGGCACCATAGAACGAATAACGGAGGAGAGGTGGAATACCCCTCCTCTTGTTATTTTAATGAAACGGATGGTTCCAATGACAGCGAATTCGGGTTTTCTTAATGGATCAAAACTCCCCTGAAGTCGTGACTGCTGTCCAGGCGGCCGTCAAAGCCTCGGCGCTCTGCCAAAGAATAAGGACGGACCTTGTCGGCGGGGAATCTATCCTGAAAAGCGACCGAAGTCCTGTGACTGTTGCCGATTACGGGTCTCAAGCCATTATTTGTAAATTGATCAGAGAGAGATTTCCTAATGATGCCATTGTGGCGGAGGAAGACTCAGAAGAGTTGAGGCGACCGGATCGTTCAAAGATCCTCGAACAGGTCACAACGTACGTCAATGCCTTCGTTCCGACTTCCTCTTCGGAGGAGGTCTGTTCGTGGATCGATTTTAGTTCGAATAGAGTCACCGGCCGGTTTTGGGCTTTAGACCCTATCGATGGAACGAAGGGATTTCTCAGAGGAGACCAATACGCCATTGCCTTAGCGCTTATCGAGGATGGTACGGTGAGATTAGGGATTTTGGCCTGTCCCAATCTCTATACGGATATCGACCATCCCTTCGGGGAGAAAGGATGCCTTTTTGTGGCATTGAGGGGAAAGGGTTCGGTGCAGCTGGACAGCAACGGGTTAAACCGAAGGGCCATCTCCGTCTCCAGGGTAAAAAATCCGTCCGAAGCGACCATCACGGAAAGTGTCGAGGAAAACCATGCAGATCATCCGACGCATCGACGACTTGCAGAGAGATTGAATATCACAAAACCTTCCGTTAGAATGGATAGCCAGGCGAAATACGGGATTTTAGCGAGAGGAGAAGTCACCCTCTATCTAAGAATTCCATCTTCCGCTGAGCCAGGGTATAAAGAAAATATTTGGGACCATGCCGCAGGGACGATTATCGCCGAGGAGGCAGGAGGCAAGGTGACAGACGTTTTGGGACGTCCGTTAGATTTTTCATGCGGTATAAAGATGGTGAGGAACCACGGTATCTTGGCAAGCAATGGCATTTTACACGACATCATCCTAAAGGCGCTGGCGATGTGACAAGATGCACCGTGAGACTGGAATAGCCGAGTTCCAGACCATTCCTAAGGTATTTGAAATTCATTGGATCTGTCATCTTGAATTCTTTTCAGGATCTCGCAATGCGGTCAAGTCGAGATACCGAACCAAGCCTGATTTTCATCAGGCCAAGGTTCAGCATGACCACGCGGCTCTCAAAATACAGGTAGGGGGAGATCTCAAATGGAAAGGGCTTTTGCAAAAGTCATTGAATCCGAGATTCCGAAGGGCAGTGTGTTAATCTCGGTGGGGCTGCCGGGTAGTTGGAAAAGCCCGGTGACGGAGGAGATCGCAAGATTGAAAGGGTCTCAGATTCTTCGATCCGATATGATCCGCGTGGAAGTCCTAAAGGGTGAGGACATCTTCGACAATAAGGTTGCTTCCGACCCGGACAGGAGGAGGAGAGTTTACGAAGAGATGTTCAGGCGGGCGGAGAACGCATTGAAAGCAACTCAGGAGGGGCTGATTTTGGATGCCACTTTTTTTACTCAAGAGCTAAGATCGAGGGCCGCTGAGTTGGCTGAGAAGGCCGGTCGAGCTCTCGTCATCGCCGAGTGTGTCTGCACAGAGGAGAAGTCCCTTGAGCGAATTTCGAAGAGGACAAAAGAGAACTATGAGTCGAACGCGTTAACCCGGGAAGCTTACATTAACAATAAAGCTTTATTTCAGCCCGTGGATCCGGCTGATTTGAAAAAGAGGTTTAGGACGCTTCCGATCATCCACCTCATAATCGATACGGAGCACGATGCCCCTGCGGACTGGAAGATCAAAAAAATAGAAAAGCGATGACCCTTGATATCCCATCCCTCCAGAAAGCACTCCTGGATCCCAAGATCTATCCCGATCATCCCCGAATCGTAAAATGTATCGAGACGCATATCTCTCTTCTTTTCTTAACAGGGAACCATGTCTACAAAGTGAAAAAACCGGTGGATTTTGGCTTCCTGGATTTTACGTCCCTCGAGAAAAGGAAATTATTTTGCGAGGAAGAGGTGAGGCTGAATCGACGGCTTTCTCCGGATATTTATCTGGGCGTGGTGAAGATTACCCGAGAAGGCAGCCGTATCTCGTTGGACGGGAAAGGAGAGTGGGTGGAGTGTGCCGTCAAGATGAGACAGATTCCCGAAGAATTTTTGATGGACAAATTGCTCGAGAGAAAAAAGGTCACTCCCAAAATGATCGAGGTCGTCTCTGAGAAATTGGCGAAATTCTATTTCACCGCAGAGACCAATGATTTGATTAAGAGCTTTGCGAGGCCGGAACGGGTGAAGCAGGATACAGACGAGAACTTCGAGCAGACGGAGAAATATATTGGCCTGACCATTCCAAGAGAGGTTTACGAAGAGGTCAAGAGAAGGACGAACGAATTCTTCGAGATAAAAAGGGAGGCATTTCGCCGGAGGATTGCCTCGGATCGAATTCGAGACTGCCATGGAGACCTCCGGCTGGAGCATATCTTCTGGAGAGACGGGATCTCCATTTTCGACTGCATCGAATTTAACGAGCGGTTCCGCTATACGGACGTGGCGGCGGACATTGCCTTTTTGGCCATGGATCTCGACTATCACGGCAGGCAGGACCTCGGCGAGCATCTCGCCCGTGCCTTTATCGGGGAGTCTGGGGACCATGAATTAATGGAAGTGCTCGATTTTTACAAATGCTATCGAGCTTATGTTCGCGGGAAGGTGGAGAGTTTCCGGCTCGACGATCCCAATATCCCTGAGAGGGAGAAGTCAGATGCTCTGAAAAGGGCTCAGAAATATTTCGACCTCGCCCATGACTATGCCCGGAGATTTTGAACCGGCCGGGCTTCCTCCTTGGAGGTCCTGCCGTAATTGATGGGAAGCGGGTAAAAACGGGGCAGAAAGCCGGATTCCAAAGTTTTAGAATGCGCACGTTTAGGTTAGAAGTTATTGTCGCCGTCACAAGAAAGTCGGTTCTTTTACAGCCTTTGAACCCCCGATTCTCATAATAGAAAGGTGGCGCTCTAAAGCTTTCTCACCCGTCTGTCTGTCCCGTTTTTTGCAATTTCTGCCACTTGTGCCCCTATTATGATATAGCCTTGGAGGAGGAGAGGGGGGGCGTATCCGTCCAGAAAGGGAAGATTAATGGACATTGAGAAATTAGAAGAATTAATTCGAAGAAGGCGTTCGATTCGGCAATGGAAGAAGGATGAAGTTCCGGATGATTTGCTGAAAAAAGCGGTGGAGTTGGCAACGTGGGCCCCCAACGGAGGGAATTATCAAGGATGGCGTTTCATCATAGTGAAGAAGAAGGAGACGATTGAAAAAATAGCAAATGCCGTCCAGTTTGTGGCGGATCGAATCGCTTCATGGCCGGAGGCGATGTCGTGGCAGGAAGATGTGAAACGATATCAAAAGAACGCTTCCTTCTTCAGAAATGCTCCAGCTTGCATCGGAGTTTTTGCGAGTGAATATCAGAGTCCGATGGATAGGGTTTTGGTTGCCCGAGAGTCCTTCGACCCTGAAGCGAGGGAGATTCTCGGATTTCGAAGATCGGTGCCCACGACGATTCAGAGCGCAGCGGCTGCCGTAACAACGATGCTTCTTGTCCTTCACGAAATGGGGCTGGGTGCTGTCTGGCTGGGATCCCCTCTTCAGGCCAAGAAGCAAATTGAGGCCCTTCTAAAAACTCCGTCGAGTATGAATCTGATCTGCCTCGTCGCAGTAGGTTATCCCAATGAGTCGCCACGAAGGGACAGAAAGCCTGTGGAAGAGGTAATGGAATTTGTTTACTGATCCTGGCGGCGGACGTGCTGGAGAGGAGAAGTAAGTCATGAAGGTGAGGGTAAGCGCAGTGCTCGCCGGCTTGGTGCTGTTATCGTCTATTTTGACGTTCAACGCTTCAGCACGGGAGATGGGTCGTTTAGGGATCAATACGACACTGCGGACGTACGAAGAGGAACTGAAGTATCTAAAGGAATTGCGCGTGGACGCAGTCCGTGTCCCTTTGCGATGGCAGTTTATAAAAATACGTCCGGGCGAATATGACTGGAGTGATGTTGATCGCTTAGTGAAAGCGGCTCAGGCAAAACAGGTCCATGTCCTTTTTACCGTACGCACGACTTTTCAAGAGAAGACCAAAAAATTAGGGCCCGAAAAGCATATCAAAAGAGGTGCCATCCAGATTAACCCTCCTTCAATGGATATGAAAGAATGGGCTCATTTTGTGGAACTCCTTGCCAATCGCTATCAGGGGCAAGGAGTCAATTATGAAATTGAGAGCGAGGTCAATGAGACGGCTTCCTGGAAGGGGACTCTTGAGGAGTATTTGGAACTGTTGAAGGTAGGTTATGATGCGATCAATAAGGCTGACCCGAAAGCCAAAGTGCTTCCATCGGCCATGGGGTGCGGCATCACGCGCGATCTTCAATTGGGGTCGGGAGACCAGAAGGCATGGAAGTGGCACGATAGTTGGTTAAGGCCCGTGCTTTCTACAAAAAAATTTGATGCCGTGAATGTCCACGATTACTACTTTCCGAGCGAAATCGTTGCGAACGGTCTGACGTTTCGTAATTATTTAGAGCATATTCGCTATGTCATGAAAAAATCAGGAACGGGAAACTATCCTATCTGGATTACAGAAACAGGGTTTGTGAGCCTTCCTGCAGACGCCGGCAGCCGGAGGGACAAGAGTTCTTATGAGAAGCAGGCTCAGTGGCTTACGGAGGCATATCAGCAAGCATTTGAGTTTGGTGTCGAAAGGATTTACTGGTCGCTTCTTCGTGACGACAAGGAAGCCTACTTTGGGTCGATGGGGTTGGCGGACACGAAAGGTGATCGCCGTCCCGCCTGGAGTGCGTTGTCCCAACTCGGAATCGGAAGGGGACAGAAATGAATCGCTGGATGTTTTTTAAGATGGCTCTGGTTCACGGCCCTTCGTTCTAACAATATCCAAAAATATTTGAATCTGCTTTTCGACCTGCTTGGGCGCATAGCTTCGAGAATCGGCGTGATCCGCTTCGATGAGCAGCCCAGGTTTCCCGGTTAACCTGGTCACTTCTCGTTTGAGATCTAACTGACCCAGTGAATAGGGTTTGCAACTTCGATTGGAGTGCATGATAAATCCATCGGCGCCGTACGTTTCGATCAGATTGGCCATTTTCTGTATCTTATACTCTAAGCCCCGATTGAGATGGATGGTGGCATAGGCCCTGGCCAAACCATTCAGCAGAGATTGGCCCATATCGAGTTCATGCAGCGCCCAGGCCGACGTGTAAGTATCTGCGACCAACACCGCACCCAGGGAGGAGAGCATCCTTGAGAGGTTTCGAATATCATACCAGATGGGAATGTTATCCCAGATGAGCCGGATCTCCTCGCGAGCAAACGCTCCCATCCCCTTTTTGACCCTTTCCTCCATTTCTCTCTTGAGTTTTTGGTAATAGCGGACTGCCCAGCGTGTTCCCCTCAAAGTGACAATAGGGGCCATGTGAATAAAGGCGTCAAAAGCAGCCAGGGGAGCTGGCCGGTGCCGAGCCATCTCAAGAATTTCTCTCCATAACGTGATGGCTTCGAAAGACCGGGTACAGACTTCCTCAAAACGCTTGTCCGAAAACGGTCGATGAAGCTGCTTCTCGAGAAAAGAGATATATTCCGCCATCTGATTCTGGACGTATTCCAGGGTGTGGTTTTCCATCTCGTCATGGATGAAGGGAGTGTCAAAGAAGAAGAGGGGCACATTGAAGGATCGGGCCTGAATCTCATACCATTTGATGACCGTGCCGCAGATATTGTTTGCACAGACCAAGAAGTCCGGTTTTGGAAGCCTGCCCAGAGGACCTTTCTTGGCCAAAGGAGATCCGATATCGGTGAGGGCATAGGAGCAGAGATCGTGGGAGTAACCTTTATGCTCGGCAGCCTCACAGAGAGAGGGTGACATCCGAAAGGTTCCACACATCGCCCCGTAATTCTCAGGATAAAAGGGGAGGACTCTCATGGCATAGAGGGGCTCCACCGGCCCGCCGCTCGTAACCCAAGCGACCTTTTTGCCAAACCAGTTCGGATGCTTCACCATGAGGTAATAAGCCATCATCAGACGACGGTAGGCTGATGTGGAATGTATTTTTTGATAAGGATTAGTTCGGAGTTGATCCTCCGCCATACATTCTTCCTAAGGCATCAAATTCCAAGCACCAAATCCCAAATAAATTTTACATGACGGGTTCGTCACCCGCAAACCATGAAAATTACCCAGCATTATCCTCCCCCTTGATGGGGGAGGATCGAGATGGGGGTGGATATTGTATGTTCCCCCTCACCCCCGCCCTCTCCCACCAGGGGAGAGGGGGATAGTCGGTTTATTTTCTACGTAATTCCAATTACCAAAATTCCAAATGAAGTTGTTTCGGTCATTTTAACATTGGAATTTGGAGCTTATTTGTAATTCGGAATTTGTGATTTGGGATTTTCCATTCTTACACTATGCGCTTTGTCCAGTATTTAGAGAGGGCTCAGCATTTCCACAAAAGCCTGAACCCGAACCTTAAGTTGGCCGATGGAATAAGAGGGGTCTTCGACTTCGAGAAGAAGTGTTGGAATCCCTCTCGATTCAAGAGCTTGTTTTAAATCCGGATAGTCGAAAAAATGGCTTTCACAGTATTTGTAGAGGAGGAAGATGACCCCTTTCGCCCCGGATTTCTCGACCTCCCTTGAAAGAGTCTCAACGTGGGCATGAGCCCCATTATGCTGGGTGGGGCAAAGGAAGGAGGTAAAGTACCGGTTGGTGAGGCCATCGATCGGATCGGTATCTTCCGGGACCGTAAGACGGAGAAATCGCGTTCCGCTGCAAAGATCGTCCTGGACCACAATGGCACCGGCCTCTTCGATCAAGGAAAAATAGGAATCGGAATGGGTCATATTTCCCGCGAGATAAACAGGAACCCGGTTTTCACTGTCCTCCGTTCTTGCAGGCCACTCGATCAGCAATTCGTCCAAGAGGTCGAGGTATCGCTGACGATCCATCATATAGCTTGCTCGAATGATCCGGGCAAAGTCCCCTCCAGAGATTTGGGTGTGCGATTTTGGCCTGCGGCTGTAAATCTTTTGAAGGTTTTGCCTTATGCGATTGAAAAGCTGGATAGAAGCTTTGAGATTCTGGGGAGTAATTTTTCCCACATGCGACTCCAGAAAATTCTTAAATCGCTCCAACTCCGCTTTTAAGTAAGGATGAGAGAGTTGGGAATCGAAATGCGAGGGTATCATCAAATTGAATTGAAGAGGAAGGCGTCTCTGAAGAGCCCAGATTTCGGCAAGTCCCTGCATGGTGTCACAGGTATGGCTGAAAATAATCCCCTTCAGGAAATCGAGCTCCCCTTGGAGCAAACTTTCAAGGGAAGATTTGACCAGATGGCAGCAGTTGGGAGGAAGGTGGGCCTGGACATGGGACATCTTGATGGGTGTGCCCATGAGACGAAAGGGAAAAGCGCCGGAAGCATGGACGAGTTCCTCAGGGACATGGGGGCAGAAAAACCCGATCGGAACACGATCCTTTGGGAGAGAAGAGGGGATTTCCCGATATCCCTTAGAAGTGATCATCTCGAATTCTTTTAGGACGTTTGAGAGAGAAGTCTTTTTGTCCATAAGGGATCGGGCGTTTTGAAAAATTCTTTATTTTGGCATTAAATCTAACCTACACGAATTCCCATTACAATACTAAGATTGAAAATTGGAATTGAATCTGTTAGAAATAAAACCTCTTATTATAATTTGTTCATAAACCCGGAGGAGAAAAAAGATGATTCGTTTCCGTAAGAATGTTTGGATGGCCATCCTCTTTTTAATTATCTTTGCAATGATCTGCCCGAATCAAATCTTTTCCAAGACGACCACAACCCAAAAGGCCCACAAAGCCTCACATAAGGTAAAAACTCACGAAAAGGCCGAAAGGTCTCAGGCCAGCCAGGCGACCTCTGCGGGTCTTCAATGTGATGCTAAGTCTGCTGTGCTGATGGACGGCCTCACGGGTCAGATTCTTTACGAGCAGAAACCGGATTTGAAAATTGCTCCCGCGAGTTTCGTTAAAGTCATGACGCTTTACGTTGTTTTCGATGCCATTCGCGCAGGCCAGGTGAAGCTGGATGACATGGTGACCGTGAGCGAAAAGGCCTGGAAAAGAACGTATAAAACCAATAGCTCGTCGATGTTCCTGAACGTGGGAGAGCGGGTCAAGGTTGATGACCTATTGAAGGGGGTGGCTATCGCTTCAGGAAACGATGCTTGTATCGCTCTGGCAGAACATCTGGCGGGATCAGAAGAGGCATTTGTCTCCAAGATGAATGAAAAGGCCAAGCTTCTGGGACTAAAGAATTCTCAGTTCAGGAACCCCGACGGGATGCCTGCAGAGGGTCAGTATACAACAGCCTTGGATATGGCCACATTGGCAAGACGTTATATCGAAGACCATCCGGAGGCGCTCGTCTACCATTCCACAATCGAATTCGAATACAACGGGATTCATCAAGGAAATCGTAATACCCTTCTTCAAAAAAGTATCGGGGTGGACGGGTTAAAAACAGGGCATGTTGAGGAGGCGGGTTATCACCTGCTGGCGACGGCCAAGAGGGATGGCCAGAGGATGATTGCTGTGGTGATGGGCTGCGACAAGATCAGGAAAAGAGGACCCGAGGCACAGAAACTTTTGGATTACGGCTTCAAGAATTTCTCCACGGTGGAAGCTGTCAAGAAAGGCGCAACCTTTGGCCCCTTGAAGGTGAAGAGAGGAAAGTTGAATCAGGTCGCTCTCGTCGCTGCGGAGGCGGGATGGGTGACGGTGGCAAAGGGCAAGGAAAATTCGGTCTCCGCCGTTCCTCAATTGCCGCCGTATGTCGTGGCTCCCGTTCAGAAAGGGCAGGTCATTGCGAAAGTTTCTGTCCAAAATGAGGGCAAAGTAGCGAAAGAAGTCAGTCTCCTTGCGTCTTCAGATGTGGAGAAGAGCTTAATTCCTCCCTGGCCAATCCTGGTTGGAATTCTCGGCGGGCTTGCCATCGTCGTTAGCTTTGGGTTGTGGTGGTTCCGCCGGCCCAAAACAAAGAAATATTTATGATGCCGAGGCTTCCAGGATAATTCATATGCTCCTTGCTTACATAATAAATTTGCCGTTTATAAGTGGCCTTGGGGAGCTACTTAAATTATGTTGTGAAGTCAAGAGGCGCTTGTTCGTATTTATTTAACGGATTCAACCACGGTGACGTTCCTCTCCAGTCGACCATTAGGCTGGCCCGCGATCGACGAAGTCAGAATAAGGCCGGCCTCAGGTCGCAGGTCATAAAGTTGCATGCCCTGCGTCGTACTGATTGTTCGCCACAGGGCTGGATCTACGAGCTTGCCGTTCGCTCGAACCCAATGAGCAACCTGTTTCCCCGCTGCGCGGGCGCCCATCCTCCGACTAACAATCGCAACGTCACCAATCATTACAAAGCGAACCTGCTTGGCGGCGACCATTTGCGCAAGCGTCTCTGGGGTTACGGCGGGATCAAGTCCATGGAAACCACCCCTTGCCATCACGGCCTGACCCGTGTCGATAATGATCGGTGCGGCAAGCTGCGCGGTCGAAGTCGCTATCAGGTATCGTTCACTTTTACGATTGGCCTTCAGAAAGCCGACCAGTTTCGAAATATCGACATACTGCCCAAATCTACTCCGCAGACCCGCGTCGCTGCCGCGGGATGTTGCGACCACGCGGTATAGGTCGGCCGAGGGGAGGAGGCCAGGAGTGGGTAATAGCACCGTACTCAATGTCCAAGCGAAGGGGACAACAAGCAGCGCGAGGAGCCCCAGTACGAGAGAGCCCAGGCTGATCACACGGGTCGCCTGATTCGCGAGAGGTCGAAAAAAAATAAAGATCAGCCCTGCGGCAGCGGTGAAGGTCCCGCCAACGAGCGCGCCATGAAGCCAACTCTGCCAACTGGCCGACGGCCTCGTCAGGGTGCCGAGCGTCCAACCAAGGGCACTCGCTTGGATATAAAGCTGCCAGACAGCCGTCATCAGCAGAATCAGCGGGAGAAGACAGGCATATAAAGTTCTTTGACGGTAATCAGTCCACAAGCCGACAATACCAATGCCGGCCAACGCTGCCAGGGCAGGCGCCATGGTTGCAAGATAATAAAAATGAATGATACCGCCCAAATAACTATAGACGCCAGCGTAGGCTAAGATCCAGCAGCACCAAAGCAGCAGGGCCAGATGTGTTGCGGTGAGCGGCCTACGGAATCTGTTTTGACGCGCGCCCAGGAGGAGTGCAATGGCTGCAAATGGGAATAGCCACCCGACCTGTCCGGCGAGTTGACCGGCAGCCAGCCGTAGCGGGCCTGTCTGGGTGCGCACGAAGAGTCGCGACAATTCATTAAAAGTGCTGCCCTCTGCACGCGCTCCAACAGGTGATTCTGTCCCTGCGTTCCCGTGCGTGTCGGCCCTTGAATATTTTGCCGGTGATACGAATCGATTCATGGCGTTATGGCCGACTATCAACTCCAGCATCGAGTTTCGTTGACTGCTGCCGACGAACGGCCTGCCCTCCGCTGGCGTCAATTCGTACATAAGAACCCAAGGCAGAGACGTTGCGACCACAATGATCGTAGCCATTCCCAGGTGAATGAGCCGACGCGGCCAGCGCTGAGGCGCACCAAAAAAGTACACCACGAAGAAGGGTGGGAGCAGGATGTAAGCCGCCAGCATCTTAACATTGAACGCGAGGCCGACCAGCGCGGCAGACGAGAACAGCAATCGACGGTTTCCTTCTTCAGCTGCCTTCAACAGAGCCGAAGCGGCCAACAGGAGAACCAGCACAAGGCAACTATCAGTATTGTTCGTTCGGTTGACCGCAACCCATACTGGCGTAATTGCAAGAATTAGCGCCGACCACAAGGCGGCTGATGAGCCGAAATGCCTCCGCACCAAGCAAAAGAGGAGCCATACGGACCCAACGCCCTCAAGAACTTGGGGCAGGAAGATGCTAAACGGATGGAAGCCGAATAGCTTGACGCTGGCAACCTGAAGCCATATCGCAACCGGGGGCTTGTCAACGGAGATGAACCCGGTTGGGTCGAAGGCGTTGTAAAGGAAGTTGTGCCAGCTCATTGCCATGCTGCGTACTGCGGCGGTATAGTACTCGGCGCCCCACCCATTCCGATCCAAGCCCCACAAGCGGAGCACCAGCGCGAGTATGAGTACTGTGACAAGCGCGATTACTTCCCACAGGTGGCCATCCCCGTTGATTCTGTCGGCAGTCTTGCTAGAGTACGGTGCGCCTGGCCTGTCACTTCCATTCACTAAGGTGCGCACTACCGATCTCCTTTGCCTGATTGGCGTAACTAATGAACGGCGACGGAATATCTCTTAAAAGGACCACATCCCGGATCTTACCAGGAACGTTAAATCCAATCGAACATCTCACCTGGCACTGAGAACAATCCTCACAAACCCTGGTGGGAATTTTCAGAGACAATATGAGATCTTGAGCATGTGTAGGATTACGATAGTCATGAGTATACATATAGGCGCGCATTAAATCAGGGATAGGTAGGTGCTCCGGACATTGCCCCAAACATTGCCTGCAACCCTGACAGTATAATCCAGGCAAGGAAGCCTCCTTTTGCAGGTCTTTCTTTTCAGAATCTGTGAGGGAGGGATCTTCGATCACGTTGAGGTCAATATTCATCTCTTCAAATGTCGTGAATCCTGGGACGATGGTATGCACGTTTGGATCCTGGAGAACCCACTTCAGGGCTGCGGCAGCGTTCTTCACAGAGGGAGTCTGCCTGGATAAGCCTCGAATGGCTTTCATCCCAACGATTCCAATGCCAGCCTGCGCCGCTCGGGCAATAGCATTTCTCACCTCAGCGTAATGCTTCTGTTGAAAATTATAGGATGTCAAAATCACATCGTAGAATTTCGAATCGATGGCTGCGCCAATGACCTCTGGCTCATTCATGTGGGTGGTGATCCCTACAAAGCGAGCCTTCCCCTCCTTCTTAACCTTTTCCAATGCTTTTAAAATCGGTTCATGTAGGGCCGACTCTTTGTTCCGTACGTCGTTATGGTGATAAATGTCTACATAGTCCAGTCCTAAATTTTTAAGGCTGACATCCACTTTCTTAAGAAAAGCTTTTTCCGTTGCCTCTTCTGTATAAAGACCGGTTATTTGATCCTTGGGGAGGCGCGCTGTGGTGGCAATAACATAAGAATCCCTGGGACGTCCTTTAAGCACCTCTCCAATCATTTCTTCATTTTGACCTCTTCGATACGTTTGAGCGGTGTCGAGCATCACCATACCGGAATCCAGCGCCCCCCGGACAAGGTTCGGATCATCAGTATTCATCACTCCCATGCTGACCAATGGAACCTTGATCCCCGTCTTTCCAAGGGTTCGGTAAACAAATTTCTTTTCCTTCCCCTTCGCCTCAAGAACCCTCAACTCCTGTTTCATATCAATCTTAGGAAGAAAAAATAATCCGCCAAACCCGGCGAGCGTTGATTTCATAAAATCCCTTCTATCCATCAACTTATTCCTCATGGTCCCTTTCCTCCTTTCAAAGCATAGCGCATGGCCCCCTCACCTTTTGGGATGGGCCACGAGGAGGGACTCAAATATTTTAAATTATTTTCTGAAGTCCAGAAGCGTTTGCCCCTACTTATTTAATAGAGTTAACTACCTCTCCTGGGCGGCTTCATTTTCGATTGAATGGCCTTCGTCACCTTTAGCATCAGTTTAAACGGTGTGGCCTTTGAATCTACCTGGTTGACAGATCCCGCCATATAGAGATTCAGGTCTTCGGAATAATAAAGGAACGAGCCAGTAGACCCTGAGTGGCCCCATAAAGGCGGCACTTTCATTACCTTACTAATGAACTGGGGCAGCTTGAAGTACATCGTTCCATACCCATACTGAAGCGGAAATTGCAATTTGTGCCAGTGATGCATCAGTTTTAGCGTATCTCTCCTAATAATTCGTCCTTCATTGAGGGCTTTCAGGAAGATGATCATTTCTTCTGCTGTAGAAACGATGCCTCCATCAGCCCAGTAGGCCCCATTCGATCGCGTTTTGGTAATGTTTATATCTTTATAAAATACATCCGCTGGAGCAACCGATGGAGTGAGCTTAGGTTCAGAACGGCGGATCAACCAAGTATGCTTGAGGTCCAGAGGACGAAAGATAAAATCCTCGTAAACGATGGCAAGCGGCTTACCGGTTATGGTTTCGATGATTTTCCCCAATAACTGGAAGTTTGTATCCGAATAGGACGCACTCGTACCTGGCTGGAAATTAGGTTCCAGGTCGTTCCGTGCCCTTGCGATAGTCTCGCCTACCGTCCATGATCGTCCCGGTTTTTCCAGGAACAAGTCAAAAAGGCTTTTCCCTCGTTTGGGTTTCTTAGTGTAGTAATCTGCTATGCCTGAAGTATGCGACAACAATTGTTTAATGGTAATTTCACGGGAATAATCTTTCCCCTTATAAACATGAATACCCCGAATAAGCTTTTCCGGGAGATATCTCGACATTGGATCATCTAAAGAGAGGGCACCCTTCTCGTACAATCGCATGATGATCGTGGCAGTATATAGCTTTGTGATACTGGCAATATAAATAGGTGTATCTTTGGTCATAGGCGCCTGACCGTCTTGGCGGGCGATACCCGCTGCACCCGACCAGGAGAAGGAGCCATCACCCTCCATTACGGACAGAACACAATTCCTGACCGATTTGTCCTTCTCTGCTAATCCAGAAACCAAGTATTCCATTTCCTGATTTAGATTATCAAACGAGCGGGTTGAACATCCGAACATTGCTACAAACAATCCCGCTGCAAGTATAAGTATTGTAGATCCTTTTATTATCCGCTTCATCCTTAGTATACCTATCCTGTAATATGGAAAATTTTAATCATCGAAAATTGCTCCCGAACATTATTCTCATGCTCTTGAGATGTTTCTCCTAAAAACGTCGATTACGGTTTTGTAATATACACCTTTTCTCAATCTTTTGGAAGCGAAGTTTGGGGAGGGAGTCCTCAGGAGAGGGAGTGGATGCTTCGCCAGCAATGAGTGAATTTTCGCTTTCTATGTGACCTTTCCCTCTTGCTCCCTTTGATTCTATTGCGTGGGTGGTTATCTTTATATTGAACCGTGTACTAGATATTCTGGAGACACAGTAAAATGTAGAGGTAAAGGAGGGATAAGTATGAAAAGGATCACGTCTATATTGCCTGTTTTCATATGCTTGCTGTTTGTTGGTTCGTTTCCGGCATATGCGGGGGAGGGGCGAGGAGCGCCATATTCTGGGTCCAAAGAGTACGAACGGATGAAACAGCTTGTCGGTGTATGGGAAGGTACCTCCAACATGGGAAAAGAGGGGCAACCGATAAGGGTGGAGTATCGGCTGACGGCTGGAGGCAGCGCAATTGTCGAAACGCTCTTTCCGGGTACTCCCGAAGAGATGATTTCAGTTTACTACGATAATAACGGGAAGCTTTCAATGACTCACTATTGCATGGTCAAAAATCAACCTCGCATGAAGCTCCTGAGAGCTGGCGCAGACAAACTCGATTTTATGTTTGCTGGAGGGGGCGGCATAAATCCGCAGAAGGACGTTCATATGCATGCCTTAACCATTTCATTTGTCGATAAGGATCACATCGTCCAAAACTGGACCCTGTTTGAAAATGGCAAAGAAAAGGAAGTAACGAGACTGAACCTATCTCGTGTGCATTAAACGTCAAATAAAGGGGCAGTTGCGCTTGAAATACATGCGGGTTTCCAAAATTGGGGGATAGAATGTTCCGGGAACGAAGTTGCCTGGACCGACAGAGTTTGTCTAGGCAAACCCTGATTTTCAGACCCGTTACCTTTTATTGGTCACGCCAATAAAGATTCATAAGCTTCCACT
>Ga0335081_10007791_pt1 | contig 17145 bp, 15 predicted proteins | sample Lox_Sample_35_FD_206713 | JGI IMG/M metagenome (GOLD analysis project Ga0335081, IMG submission 206713) | Soil microbial communities from Loxahatchee National Wildlife Refuge, Florida, United States - Lox_Sample_3.5 | ecosystem: Environmental > Terrestrial > Soil > Wetlands | place: USA... | reverse complement strand
GCAATGAATCGTTTCCGTTCGCGATCCGCGCCTTCACCAGAACCGTCTGCGTAGTGTTATCCACTTGCGGAGAGATGAAGCTGATGCGCGAGCTGGCCAGCACCTTGCCCGTGCTGTCGACTACCTCGACCGGCAAATTCATCTTGAGCTGCGACGAGCGTTCGATCGGAACATAAACATAAATTTCCAGGCTCCCGGGCTGATCGACAGTGGTCAGCTGAGTAGAGGTGGTGACGCGATCGCCCACGCGCACCGGGATGTCTCCAACGATTCCCGTTCTCGGCGCGACCACCCGGAAATAGTGCAGCTGTACTTCCTGCTCTTTTACCTGCGCGTCGAGCGCATCCATCTGCGCCTGCGCCGAATCCAGAGTCGCTTTCGCCTGGTCGAGGTCCTGTTTGCTGACGACGCCGGCCGAAGCGAGCCCCTCCGCCCGTTCATATTGTTGCTTTGCCAACGCAAGACTGGCCCGCTGCGCTGCCCGCGCGCTTTCCTGGCTCTTCACGGTCGCCTGCTGTTTCAGCGGATCGATCTCCATCAACTCGCTGCCCGCCTTCACATGATCGCCGGAATGCACGAAGATCTGCGTAATTTGTCCTTCGACCTGCGGCATAATCACGGCCGAATCACGCGACTTGAGCGTCGCCACGTATTCGGAGCTGTCGCTGATGGGAACAGCTTTCGCTTCGATTACCTTGACCGGCATCGCTTGCGGTCCGGCCGCGGCCGCATTCTGCGCAGCGTTTTTCGAACATCCAGCAGCGAAGGCTGCGGTCAGCAAAGCCGCGCTCAACAGGCCTGTCATGATTCGTCTATTAAAACGATTTTGCATGAGCTTAAGTTTCTTCAGATTACTTTACGCGAGCCCGACTCTGCTTTGAAAGCGGAGTTCACAGGATCAGGGTGTCAAACGCAAGAACGCGACGGAATATCCGTTGAGCGTGACCGTCATCTGCGTGGCTGGAGTGATGCTCGTTTCAGTCGGGCCGTTGGCCACGTTCGTATCTTTGTCGATCACGAGCAATTTCCCGCCGGAGAATGTTCCGAGCGACGAGATGTCCACGGCGACATCTTTCGAGACTCCAGGCCCATTATTGTCGGTGGAAGCATCCACTGTATGGTTTGCGATCATGATGACCACGCTGTTGTCGCTGTTCACGACCGCGAGCGTCTCCAGGTCGCCGTTATCCGTCGACGCGGCTTGCAGCAACTGCGAACCCGCGCCCGGCGGAAACATCTGTCCCAGCCAGTAGTCCACCCAATAGCTGAGTTGCAGATTCCCGCTCGAATAATCGACTTCGCCGTATTGCTTATCGGCGCCGAAATCCCAGTGATAAAGCGCCTGCACTCCGGCTTTACCCAGTTGCGAGAAAACATACGGTCGCCACGCCGCGAAGAACGGGCTTGATCCCCGCTGGTCGGTTACGAATACCTGGCCTGGATTGCACGTGCTCATCCCGTTGGCGCCTTGGAAGTCTGCGTTGACGTTGTTCTCAGTGACCCAGACCGGTACGGCCGCCAGCGCCGGGTTCGCGCCCATGTACGAGTAGAACGACTGCACGTCCGTCACGAATCCGGGAATCGTGCCAAAGATCGTCGCATCGGTATCCTTCTGATTGCAGGTGGAGTAGAAGTGCGTCGCCATGACATCCACCTGAGCGGTAACGCCATTCACGAATACGGGAACCCACGATTGAACCTGTCCGGAGAAGTCGGCTAACTCGAGCGCCGCAAACTTGATCGTCGGATCGATGGTCTGCATCGCCGGGACGACCTTGTTGTACATCGTGACGTAATCCGTCGGCGCCAGGCTGTTGTTGATGTTCGGTTCGTTGTAGATGCCCCACCAGGTGACCGTATGTCCCTGCGCCCACGCGGGCGATTGATAGAGTTGGCCGCTCGCGGTGAATCCGCCCGTGTTGTAGTACTCCACCAGGTTCTGCGCATAGCCCGAGAACGAAGCGAACGTGGTATCAACGAAAGCATTGCCGCTGTTATCTCCCGAGTACATGAACGCCGGTGCCTTGGCGATCTGAAACTCGGGACTGTGATCCCCCACTCCGAGAACCGGTTGAGCAATCGCATCGAGCGTTGAAAAATCCCAGGCGGTGGCGTTCGTCCCCTCCGATCCTTGCGGCACTCCCTTTGAGATGCCTTGCAGGCGGATATGGTGTGGCCCCAGATTTCCAAGCGTCGTGGTCGCCGTGGGAGCATTGGTGAAGAATGAAGAATCCCACTCGGCGGGCTGAAATGACGTCGACATCGCCACGCTGAAGGGTCCGCTCGTAGTCTTCGAGACTGTGACGGTCGCGTCGGGCGGTATTGTTCCACCTCCGCCTCCGTTCGATCCCATCCCACCGCCGCCGCAGGCCAACGAAAACAATGCTGAAGCACAAATAATGAAGAAGCCGGCAGTTTTCATGACCGGGGATTGTACTCCAGAAGATCGATTTTCTCTGTGATCGTTCGAGGTTCGGCCGAACCCAATCCTCCCAGATTGGTTCGGCAACAACCCCCGTTCAGCCGACGATCATTGTCCCTAGGATTTCTTTTAGAAGCCTCGCCGCCACTGCGGCCGTCATCCCATCGACATCTCGCACAGGGTTGTACTCCACCAGATCGGCGCCAACAACCTGTCCGCGAATGGCATGTAAATGCGCAATGGCTTCGCGCACCGACATTCCTCCCGGCTCACGATGCGAGATGCCGGGAGCAAACGCCGGATCCAGAACGTCGATGTCGAAGCTGATGTATACCGGGCCCGACGCCTTGAGCTTCTCGTAGGCTGGAAGCTGGCTCATCTTGACGACCTCGACTCCGAATCTTTGAGCCTGCTCCCGCTGGTGACCGACCATCGTGCGAATTCCAATCTGCACCAGGCGTTTCGCCAGTCCAGACTCCATGATTCGCGCGAAAGGGCAAGCGTGCGAGAGACGATTCCCTTCGAACTCGTCGTACAGGTCCGGGTGAGCGTCGAAGTGAAAGATCGTCAGATCGGGATATCGCTGTGCAACGGCTTTCACGATCGGATATGTGATCGAATGATCTCCGCCCAGCGAAACGGGTCTCTTTCCCCGATCAAGCAACGTGCCGATACGCGCTTCGATGACCGCAAATGCCTCTTTCTCCGTGAAACTCAGATCGCCCGCATCTTCAAAAATACCCGCGGTGCCCAGATCGACACCCGATTCCGTCCACTTGTTAGAGGCGTCGCAGACCATCGCCTCACGAATTTTCGGCGGAGCGTCACCCGCTCCGCGCAGATAAGACGACTGCCCGTCGAAGCGAATCCCCAGCAGGACCGGTACGCCCGCATTTTTCATGTCGGAAGAATCATAAATGTTCACAAGATCAAGATCCTCCTGTGGGGTTTAAGGCCGACTCTGTGGATTTTTGATGGACCTGTTCAACTTCAGCAAGTAGCTTGTAAAAAGGACGACGGGTGCCCCACTTCTGGCCGATGTTGCCAGAAGTGTTTTTTTGACTTTCCGTGTGCCCAAAGTGAGGGTTTTTGAGGCAGAATCCCCCGCCGATCCCCCGCATCCTTTATTCTAGGAATTACATTCTTATGCCGAAAACCAAGATCCCCGGCGCCACCGCCGTCGAATCTCCGCCCACGAATGGATCGAAACTTTCCAGCAATCCCGAGCGCGAACGCGTCTTCGGCGCTTACCGGCAGTTCGGATACCTCGAAGGCGACCTCGATCCCCTCGGATTCCTCCGCCCCCGTCCAACTCCCGAACTCGAAAGGGATGGGCAGTACGCCCACGAAGCCCGCAACATTTACTCGAGCACCATCGGCGTCGAGATCAACCACCTTTATGCTCCGGAGCGACGGCGCTGGGTCTTCGAACGCATGGAATCTGAAGCTCCGCAGGAAGACCAGCAGCGGATTCTCGATCTGCTCATCCGCGCCGACGTTTTCGAGCACGTCATGCAGCAGCGGTATCTCGGCAGTAAGCGCTTCTCGCTCGAAGGAGTCACCGCGCTCATCCCCCTGGTTGATGAAGTCCTCGACACCGGCTCGCGGCTGGGCGCGATTGAGTTGGTCATGGGCATGAGCCATCGCGGACGTCTCAACGTCATTGCTCACGTTGCGAAGCGTCCGCCGGAAGAGATTTTCGCCGGATTCGAAGACGTCGATCCGCGCAGCGTTCTCGGCTCAGGCGACGTGAAGTACCACATGGGCGCGACGGGCGAATACGTCACTCGCAGCGGCGGCAAGGTTCACATCCATCTCGTGTCGAATCCAAGCCACCTCGAGGCAGTCGACCCGGTGACCGTCGGCCGCACGCGCGCTAAGCAGGACCGCACCGGCGAAGGCGGACGCGAGAAATATCTGCCGCTGCTCGTCCATGGCGATGCGGCTTTTGCTGGCCAGGGAATTCTCGCGGAGACGATGAACTATGCCGACCTGCCCGGATACACTGTCGGCGGCACGATCCACGTGGTCGTCAACAACCTTCTCGGATTCACCACCAGCTACACCGAAGAGCACTCAACGCGTTTCGCGGCCTGCATCGCCCGCCGCCAGTCCATTCCGATCTTCCACGTCAACGCCGAAGATGTGGACGCCGTAGTCCGCGTCGCCCGCATGGCCGTCGAATACCGCTACCGCTTCGGCACCGACGTCGTCATCGATTTGATCGGTTATCGCCGCCATGGACACAGCGAGGTCGACGATCCCACCATCACGCAGCCGTTGCTCTACAAGAAGATCAAAGAGCATCCGCCGCTCTGGGAAATTTACGCCGACGATATCGGCGCGACCGACGCGCAGTCGAAAGCCGACGCGATCAAAGCCGATTTCGAAGCCGCGCAAAAAAAGGCAGGCAGCATCAAGCAAAAGCCTCTGCTCCGCGAACTTCCCAAGTATTGGGACAAGTACTTCGGTGGGCTCTACAGGCCGGAATACGACGTCGAAACCGGTCTCTCGCCGGAAGAGCTTGGCGAACTCACGAGCCGGCTCACGACGTATCCCGAAGGATTTCACATCCACCCGAAGGTCAAGAAGTTGCTGGAACAGCGCGCCGAAATGGGAACGGGAAAGCGCCTCGTTGACTACGGAATGGCCGAGGCCCTCGCCTTTGCCAGCCTCGTGAAAACAGGCACGCACGTTCGCATGTCAGGCCAGGACTCCCGCCGCGGCACGTTCAACCAGCGCCATTCGGTCCTCATCGACATCGAAAACGAGAACGAATATGTGCCGCTCGAGAACATTGCCGCCGACCAGGCGCGCTGTGAAATCTACAATTCCACGCTCTCAGAGGCAGGAGTTTTAGGGTTCGAATATGGTTACAGCCGCGACTATCCCGAGTCGCTCGTTTTGTGGGAGGCGCAGTTCGGAGACTTCGTCAATGTTGCCCAGGCTATCATCGATCAGTTCATCAGCGCCGGAGAGGCCAAATGGAATCTGCTTTCCGGTCTTGTGATGCTGCTTCCGCACGGCTACGAAGGCCAGGGACCCGAACACTCCAGCGCACGCATCGAGCGTTTCATTCAGCTGGCGGCAAAGCACAACGTCCAGATCACGCAGCCATCCAACGCCGCCCAATATTTCCACCTGCTGCGCCGGCAGGCGCTCCGCCACTGGCGCAAGCCGCTGATCGTATTTACGCCCAAGAGCATGCTGCGCCATCCGGACGCGAGTTCTCCGATCGAGGATTTCACGCACAAGCGATTCCTGAATGTCATCCCCGATACCACCATCGGAGAAGCCGAGCGCATCCTCATTTGCACTGGCAAAATCGGCCATGAACTTCAAGCCGAGCGCAAGCGCCGCAAGGATACAAGCACCGCGATCGTCTTCCTCGAACAGATGTACCCATTCCCCGACGAGGAAGTTGCCGCCGAATTCGACCGCCACGGCAAAAATGCGGACATCGTCTGGGTGCAGGAAGAGCCCGCAAATATGGGAGCGATGTTCAACATGCTGCCGCGCCTGAAGCGCATTGCCGGAGATCGTCCCGTCCTCAGCGTAAAGCGCAGCTCCGGAGCCAGCCCGGCGACAGGAAGCGCGAAAGCGCACGAAGTCGAGCAGAAGACATTGCTCACCCTGGCGTTCACGATCAAGTAGCTGACCCGTAGATGTCGCATGCGCTGAGGCTGGAGGCAGTGCACAAAATCCTGCCTAAAAAGGAAGCCTGCGCGCAGCCTACCCGGCGCAGTTGATCTTCTTCGCCACCGCTTCTATTTCCGAAATGCTTTCTGGATCAGCGTGTACCGCGCCGCGCCCAACACACCGCAATCGTCATTCACAATGATCTTCACCGGCATATCTTTTAGCAGCGATTCCATCCGTCCTTTGTCCAGAAACGCTTGCATGAACGCCGGACTCTTCATCCGCTCCACATTCTTCGCCGCAATAATTCCTGCGATGTAGATGCCGCCGGTCGTCATATACCGCAGCGCACAATTCCCCGTCTCAGCCCCAAAGACGCTCACAAACAAAGCCATGGTCTGATCGCAGATAGCCGCCTTTCGCTCGATCGCCACTTTCGCGATCAACGCTGACCCATCGCGCGCCGCTGCCAATTCATCCCGCAGCCACGCAGGCTCTTCGGCCTTCTTCGTATCGCGCAAGAAGTCGTAGATATTCCGAATCCCCGGCCCAGAAAGAATCCGCTCACAGCTGATCCGTCCAAACTTCTTCTGCAAGTATCCGAGCAACTCAACCTGCAAATCATCTCGCGGAGCGAAGTCCGCATGCCCACCCTCGCCTGCAAAGGGATGATGCCGGAATCCATCCCAATACAGCCCCGCCATCCCCAGACCCGTTCTCGCCGAAATGACAGCCCTGTTCCCCTCCGCTTCCTCGTCGCCTTCGCTTAGAGTCACAAAATCTTTCGACTCCAACGCATCGATTCCGTACGCGTACGCCTCCATATCATTCAGCAGCCCGACCGAACTCAGCTTCAACTGCTCCGCCAATTCGCGCGAATCGATCACCCACGGCAAATTCGAAATCTTGCTCTGTCCGTTTCGCACCGGCCCCGCAACTCCAAAGCACGCGCTGTGTACCGGAATCCCTTCTCCGCGAATAAACTGCGGCAATATCTCCCGCAGACCTCCATACTCCTGGCTCGAATAATCCTTCTCCACCACGCATTCCAGCCGGTTGCCGTCCGTTTGATAGGCCGCTAGCCGCGTGCGAGTCCCGCCGATGTCGCCCACAAGAATCATGGCTGTTCAATCCTCCTCCACTGGCGCTGATCGGCCGCCAGCAATTGATCCGACTCAGCCGGCCCCCACGTTCCCGACGCATAATTCGGAAATTTCCGCGGAGGCAGCGCCCTCCACACATCAAGCACCGGATCGACCACGCTCCATCCCGCCTCCACCATGTCCGCCCGCTGAAACAGCGTCGCATCGCCGATCATGCAGTCGTACAACAACACTTCGTATCCGGTGTAAGCATCGGCGCCGAAATATCTCGAATATTCGAAGCTCATATCCACCGATCCCACGCGCAACAGTGGCCCTGGAACTTTCGCCCCAAAGCTCAGCGCAATTCCCTCCGACGGCTGGATCTGGATCACCAGCGTATTCGGGTGCGACCTGTGCAGCGGAGCGTTCCGGAACAATTCAAATGGAGTCCGTCGGAATTGAATCGCGATCTCCGTATGCCGTTCCGCCAGCCGTTTCCCCGTCCGTAGATAAAACGGAACGCCTGCCCACCGCCAGTTGTCGATGTTCAGCTTCAACGCGACGAATGTTTCCGTCCGCGATTCCGGCGATACTCCCGGCTCCATCCGATATCCCGGCACTCGCTCTCCGCATAGCATTCCTTCTCCGTATTGCCCGCGCACGCTCCGCATAAGAACTTCTTCGGAATTCAGCGGCAGAATGCTATGCAGCACCTTCGCCTGCTCGTCGCGGACTGCATCCGCCTGAAACGACACCGGAGACTCCATTGCCGTCAGACTCAGCAACTGCATCACGTGATTCGGAACCATGTCGCGCAGGGTCCCGGCATTGTCGAAGTAGGCCCCGCGCCGCTCCACGCCCACGGTCTCCGCATTCGTGATCTGCACGTGATCGATGTAGCGCCGGTTCCATAGCGGCTCGAAAATCGCGTTATCGAAGCGGAAGACCATGATGTTCTGCACGGTCTCCTTGCCCAGATAGTGATCGATGCGGTAAATCTGCCCTTCGTGCAGCACGCCGCGGATTTCGCGATTCAAAGCCTTCGCCGATTCCAGATCCGTTCCAAACGGCTTTTCGATCACCACCCGCCGCCACTTTCCGTCCGCTTGCCGTGACAATTCCGCCCGTCCCAACTGCTGCACGATCGCGCCAAAAAACTTCGGCGCGGTCGCCATATAAAAAAGATAATTTCCCTGCGTGTGATAGTCGGCATCAACCTTGGTCAGCCGATCGTGCAACCGCGCAAAGGTATTCGCATCACCGAAATCGCCGCGCTCATAAAACAACCGCTGCCGCAGCCAGTTCCGTGCGTCCGTGTTTCCCGGCGGCAGAAACTCGCTCACCTGATCGCGAAACGCATCGATGCTCAGGTCGTCCACCGACACGCCCACGACGGCAAAATCTTCAGGAAGCAACTTGGCCTGGGCAAGATTGAAGAGCGCGGGAACCAGCTTGCGCTTGGTGAGATCCCCCGCCGCGCCAAACAGCACAAACACGCACGGGCCAGCCGCCTTGCCGGCAGTCTGCAACTCGACCCGGGAACTGGCTGGAATCGTCGCGGCCAAGCTCAATCGAAACCCCACAGAAAGAGAATTTCCAGCATTCTAGGGAAAAAGATGTGGTTATGACAACGCAGCGGAAGAATCGATGTAAAGTTGTTCGAGCCGAAAGTCGAAAGTCCTTCCGCTTCCTTCGTGTGACTTCGTGTCTTTTGTGGTTAGATTTTTTCTGGTAGGCGCGGCAGGATTCGAACCTGCAACCCTCGGATTAGAAATCCGATGCTCTATCCGTTTGAGCTACGCGCCCATGCAGTAGTTATACCATCCGCCTGCAGCCTGGAAGGGCGCGACGAGAACCACAAACAGGCAGAGGTCCGCCGATTCTTTAGGCACCGGCGGTAGCTGCGAGTTCGCGCAATACGACTTCTTTGTTGGTCTGCGGAAATGTTGCCTTCGGCTCGATACCGAGGCGCCCTGCGTAAGCCAGAAGTTTGTCAACGCTCTTCTTGGCAATTTTCCCATTAAGCAACTCACTAACACGCGGCTGTGGTTCGGCAAGAATGACCTCTAATTGCTTGCGAGAGTACTTGCTTGCGTGACGCATGATCGCGCGATACAGATCGGCCTTGAATTTTAGCGTTGCGGCTTGCTCTGGACTGAATCGGAGATCGTCAAGCACATTGCCCCTCGTGATGTATGCCGGTCTATTTTTCCTTCGCATGTTTCCTTTGCTCCCGAAGGTACGAATGAACATTTTTGAGATTCTGTCGCGCGGTTTCTTTGTCCCGCTCTGGCATTTTCCTGCTGTCCTTCTCGAATGCATGAACGACGTGGATCACATCATCGGTCGGCGAGAGATATATGACTCGATACCAACCATCCTTGTCTCTGTCCCGCAGCTCAAACAATCCCTTTCCCAGGGAAGGCAACGGTCGATAATCGGGAGGTTCTTCGCCCCCACTGTAGCAACGGTAGCGAATAACCGAGGTTTTGCTTTACGTCGTGCGGGAACGCGCTTATTACTTCCCGCGAATTGCCCCACCACATGATCGATGCCTCTGGCCCACGCGCGGCTGAAGGCTTGTTCATTTCAATGTAAGTATATCGGAGATTTCAATAAACATACAACTAAATGTATATCATTCATTTCGCTGCAGTTTTGCGTTGCAAGTCGCGCCGCAACTCCTTCCGTTTCCAGTGCCTCCATCTCCAAGGAAACTTGAATCCAAACCTTTCTGCCCTCATCAAAGATCGTGTTGACAATAGTCGTTATAACGGTTATTGTAAAAACATGAGTCAGAGCCCTAAATCTCGCCGTTTCGGAGGCCCCGAAGAAGACGCCTTCGTCAGCCTGCTCCGCACGGCGGAATTGCTCTCCCGCAACGTCGAGAAGGTCCTGCGGTCCGGCGAAGTATCCCCGGTCCAGTACAACGTTCTCCGCATCCTGCGCGGAGCGCCCGAAGGCCTGCCCTGCAGCGAGATCGCAAAACGCATGATCACCCGCGATCCCGACATCACCCGCCTGCTCGACCGCCTCGAAAAGCGCTCTCTGATCTCGCGGTGCCGCGAAACCAAAGACCGCCGCATGGTTCTCACGCGCATCACCCCGCAAGGACTGACGCTCTTGCGGGAACTCGATGGGCCAGTGACCGACATGCATAAGACTCAACTCGGCCATCTAGGCCGTGAAGGTCTTCGCTCGCTGACGGAATTGCTAGAAACCGCGCGCCGAAAGTCCTCGTAAATTTTTTGCATCGATAGTCGTTATCACGATCATCTGTACCACAGGAGATTTTACCATGAGCACCACGACCACCGCCCCCGCAGCCGTAACCACCACCTGGAACATCGATCCCGTTCACTCCAACGCGCAGTTCAAGGTCAAGCACATGATGATCTCGAACGTGAAGGGCGAGTTCACCGCCGTCACTGGCTCGCTGAAGTACGACAGCGCGAATATTGCTAATTCGTATGTCGAAGCCTCAATCGATGCCACGACGATTAACACGCGCGACCCACAACGCGACGCGCACCTGAAGAGCCCTGACTTCTTCGACGCAGCAAAGTTTCCCACGCTGACCTTCAAGTCAACGAGCGTTACGAAGAAGAGCGATGGCGAGCTCGCCGTCGCTGGCGATCTCACAATTCATGGCGTCACGCGCAGTGTCGTATTCGAAGTTGAAGGCCCCAGCGCCCCGATGAAAGATCCGTGGGGCAACGTGCGCATCGGCCTCTCCGCCACGACGCGGATCAACCGCAAGGATTTTGGATTGACCTACAACGCGGCGCTTGAGGCCGGCGGCATCCTGATTGGCGACGAGGTCACCATCACGCTCGACGTTCAATTCGTCAAAGCGTAACCGTGAGGGTGGATCATTCTGAACGTCGCGCCTGTTGCGGCGTTTAGAGTGGGAAAGCGGTGTGAGAGATTCCGCTAGAACTAACCCGCCGCGGCGACCAGCGGTTCTGTTACCACCTCGACCCGGGCAAACTCCTCAACTCGTTTTGTCCTCAGTTTGCTCAGAACGTAGCTGAGCAACGGGCGGTCGCCGCGGCGGATTTCATGAAACTCTACGCCCATGCCAAGGTTGTCGATCAGGTATCTCACCTGCGCCTTCACTGCCACGCTGACGTCAAACACGTTCAGCATGAGGCGGAATTCTGTTCCGGGGCGCATCTGTTCTATCGATGTAATGCGCGCGCCAATTTCTGAAATCTGCTGCACCTCACCGGAGACGCGCTGCACGCCGTCAATCACTTCCGCTTCACCTTCCACGTAGAATCGCGGGCGGCGGCGCCGGTTCGCTTCAGACTTGACGAAGTTGGTGGAGCGCGATGGCCGCGGGCGGCCATCAAGGATCACCGGCTGATACTGCTCCTCCATCTGACGCAGTTCGTCGTCCCATGGCGTGCGGCTTTCCACGCACTGCACAGAGAACTGGCCGCGTAAAGGTGAGGCGGGATCGGCGGCCCATACGACCTGGCAGACGGCTTTGTTGCGCCCGCGCTCAACCATGACGAGGTCGCCGACATTCAAGTCGCGCGCGCTGAGCAGCCGCGCGCCGTGCGGATGAATGTCGTACGTGCAGGCGACTTCTGCGGGCCCGCGTCCTTCTTCGCCGACCATGCTCCAGCGCACGGGCAGTGCGAGATGGACCAGTTTGCCCGTCAGGAGCCCGTCTTGCGGCGCGTTGGACTTGTTTTCCAAAACCACGTTCCGTCCTTGTTGAAATGAAGTTACCAGTACATGTCCGAGTGGGCAATGTACGGTGGTACTCAACGTAATGGTTACGAAACGGGGTTACCGAGGTGGAAGGCGCATTGGCCCAGACGTGCTGTCCGTGATTTCACGGCCTCATTCGCGCTAAGGATTTACTGGCTTGCGCGATTTGATCGTCTCGTTGATGATGAGAGCAACTCCTATGGGTTCGCGAGCTGTCCTGCGATGAAGTCTGCGCTGCTGAAACCACCTGCTGCGCGCACGCTGTCGCCTTCTGCTGCCAAGCTGCGCCTGCTTAAAAAGCTGCGCTGCACGTTGCGTTATGAAAAGAAGGCGTGGGAAGCGGGTGCGCAGCTGGTGGCTGGGGTCGATGAAGTGGGCCGCGGATCGCTGTTTGGATGCGTCGTGGCAGCGGCTGTGATACTCGATCCGGCGTACAGAATTCGCGGGCTGCGTGATTCGAAGCTGCTGTTGCCGGAACGCCGCGAGGTGCTTGCGGAGCGCATTCGGGCACACGCGATCGCGTGGTCGGTCGCCGCGGTAGACGCGGCACGAATCGATCAGATCAACATCTATCACGCGTCGCGCGCAGCAATGCTCGACGCGGTGATGCAGTTGGCGCCTGCCGCAGATCATCTGCTCGTCGATGCGGTGAAGATCGATTGCGAAGTGCCGCAGAAGGCGATCATTCACGGCGACGCGCTCTCGGCGTCGATTGCCGCGGCGTCGATCCTGGCGAAGGTAGAGCGCGACCGCATGATGCGCGACTGGGACGCGGTGTTTCCCGCGTATGGACTGGCGTCGCATAAGGGCTACAGCACGCCAAAGCATCTGGCAGCATTGCGCGAACTGGGGCCGACGCCGCTGCACCGGCAGTCGTTCGCGCCAGTCTGGCAGAATCCGGTGCCCCAGGAGGCGTTTGCCTTTATGCAGGAGGATGATGAGACGCAGGAGTTTGCCGCTGAGGATTTGGCTGGGTGAAGCTGGAAACTCCGACGAAATGTTCCTGCAGGAACATTTCAAAGTACAAAATTGTATGTACAAAATGAACTAAATGGCGACCATGCAACGAGATACAAAAAAGCATAGAAAGGCGTATCCGGCGGTCAAGGATGGGTCGGGACGCAGGGCCGGCGCACGGAAAAAGAAGGCGCGTACCGTCTCTCTGATGGCGTCCGCCAGCGACTCGAACGAGATCGTCGATCGAATCCTAAGTTATTACCGTCCGCTAAAGAAGCCGGTGACGTTGCGGCTGGACGCGGACGTGATCGCGTGGTTCAAGAAAGATGGAAAGCGGTATCAGACGCGCATCAATGAAGCGCTCCGGAAGGTGATGGAGCGTGAGATGAAGAAGGGGTAGCGGCGCGTTTCCGCTACAGTCTCAGCGCCGAGCACAGCGACTGCACCGGATATTAATCCGCGATGGAGCTGACATGCCAACCGATCTAACGAAACCGCAGCGTCAATTGGCTCATCACGTCTTATTGTTCGACCGGCCTCTGTCGTCCGAGGTCAGCGAGGCACTTCAGCGGGCGACACTCGCGTGCTCCGAAAACAGAGTGGCATCGACTGGACTCATTGAGTTTTTCTGCGGTCTGTTCCTTCAGTTCAGGCAAGAATTGCAGGCCCATTTTGACGGAGATATAGGCGCACTGGTGATGCGTAGCCTTCCGAAACATCGATTTGGGGACAAGGGACTGGTCACCGAGAGAGTGCTTGAAAACGCCGCGTCAGACGAGGACTCAAGTTTCGGGTACTCGGTTGTGTTATCAGATAGTCTCCTACGCCTTTTGTGGAGCGCGACTCGCTTGGCAAGTGCAGTTGGTAGAAAAACATCTCTGAAAGATGTAATTGCTGGGATTGCTCTTGAGGACGAGTGGCTTGACGAACTACGGCGAAATGGGTTCATCCGAGAGACAATCTGCGGGACTTCAAGGATGTTCTAAACGTTGTCTTCTTCGCAACGCTTCACGCTCATGGCAAATGGCCTAAGAAAATGCAATTCGAACTGGACGAAAGAATCCGGCCACCTTTTTCGGTCTCGGTGAAGACTCCGTCAGGAGGGTTTGCAGCCATGAAAACAGCAGCGATGAAGCCGAATGGAAGGGTCGTGTCTGAGCTTTCCTGGCCCGACCGCCCCGAAGTCATCGCGCCTGTCGACTTGGAACCGAAGAATACGGTGGAGTTCGAGTTCGACGGTCCGCAGTTTGGCAGCTTGGAAGTCACTATTCGGGGCATTTCGGCTTGAAGATTGCGACGTCCGGCGCCTACCCGCCCTTGCAAAAAACACAAAAAACGCAAGAGCGGGGCACCTACTGCTTCGAAACGGGAATGAATAAAGCAAAACCCAAAAGGCCGGCCCACCCGTCCTCCGTAAACATACGCGTCGAGACTTGAAGGGGGTTGGAGACCTGTGTTCATGAAAAAAGGTGTCCTCTTAAGTCGATGGCGCATTGCTCTGATCGTGCTGTTCGTGGGCAGTGCCCTTTGGCTCTTTGCTTATTCATCTTTCTGGCTGAATTCAACGCAGCAACCACCGTTGCTAACACGCTTGGCATGGTCCGATACGGCCACCACCGTGTTTCAGGGCCTCGCGCCTTCTGTATTCCTGGGCATATACGAACTTCCAGATTCACATGCCTTGGTCTTGTGGGACTGGGGGTGCGGATTGCTCTGCCTGTTTCTAGCGTTCTTTCTGATATGGCGTGAAAGAGTTGGCGTGGTCCTCACCGCCGTTGCAGCCGCTTTGAATGTCCTCATCTTGATTCTTCAGCTTGTTGGCCTCTTGTTTGATGGAGGGCACCCTTATTCAGTGACCAGGGCTATCATCCAAAGGGGCTTCCTGTTCTTGTGCCTGCTTGGTTATGCGGCGCTCGCTTACTGGCTTCTGAGGATAGCCGTGCGACAGCAAGTAATAGGTGTGAAGCGTGTCGGACCTCTAATAACGATACATTTCCTGGTCAGGAAATAGGCGCATTCGAAGTTCCGTCGAAAGATCGGGGACGAATGCTGGTTCAATCCCTCAATTGCGCTCTGGGTGGCTGGCCCAGCCCCGTCCAGCATGAATCTCCGCAGAATCGGCTGCCCCGACTTCGCCAACCGCGACGGGGCAGTCCTCAAAAAGTGTCATTTAAATGTCACTTCTGTTGGATAGGATGGCGCGACTTCAATGCCTCCGCCACCGGTTTTTACACCCTTAGCCTTCTGGGGACGTACTGCGTGATAGCGTTTGCCGTCGGTGATTCGAAACTCAAGGTCTGCGAATGATTGGTGAGAGGCTATGGGGTCCGCACTTAAGTCCGGGAGTTGAATCTTGAAAGTGCCGCTGCGAGAAACGTGGGCGGTAGCAATTTCACTGATCTCCGGTGCAGGAGAAGAGCCCAACCGTACCTTATAATCCTGAAACCAAAACAGCGTCTCAAGCGTCACGAAAGCAGCCGCGATTCGCCAGTTCTTTCGCATTTTGATGCCCACTACTCGCCCGCGAAATGGGACCGTCTTGAGAGGATCGCAGGCGAAGTGAAGTTCGACGTCTGCCTTTTCAATCGGAACATCGACGTGCTTCAGCTGACATCCGGATGCCCATACTAACGCCTTGAATCGATCAGTCTTTGCTGAAATCTCAAGAAAAGAGTGACCAGGCTGCAGTGAGACACGGTTGACAAATTCCCAGTCGTTGTCTGCGGGATCGTGAAGAGCGTATGTCAGCGATGCTTTCGCGCGGTGGCCTTTTGGGAACACGATTCTGACTTTCGGAACTTGAGTGGTTTGACCCGAGATCGCTCCAATCAGCAGCAAAGGGATCACGAACCGGCGGAGCATGTCTCCTATCATATTCCGAACCTTTCCGAGACCGGTTCCACGGGCCGGAAATGGATAATTCGGTCGAATCGGTCTCCGAGCGCCTAAAGGCGCTTTTTTTTCTGCCCTCTTTCGGCACGCATAAATGCGTGCCCTGATACGAGGCGCAGGCTTTCGGCACGAATAAATCAAGCTGCGGGAAAATCTGATCCCGGCTGAAGCGATTTGCTGAGGCTAAAGCCCGCATCAATTTTGTTGCCTTGTCGCGGCGCTAAAAGCGCCGCTCTTCCACGCAAATTCGTTCTCATTGTGTTTTGGCGCACTGACATTCTTCTCGAAATCGATTAGCCATTCTGCGGGAGCGACTCATCATGAAACTGGTTCCGCAATGGGTGGTATGTCTTACCGTTATTCTTATTCCATTCTCAAGTCTGGCGCAGGATGCTCCGATGTTTCGCGGCAATCTTGAGCATACCGGCGTCTACAACTCTGCAGGAATTTCCCAGCTGAATGGAGTGAAGTGGAAATTTCACACAAACGGCCGCGTGATTTCGTCGCCGGCCGTTGTCAACGGCGTTGCTTACGTCGGCAGCACCGATAGCTTTCTATATGCAATCGACGCGGCATCGGGGACGCTGAAGTGGAAATTCGAGACTGGCAGCTGGGTGGTTTCATCGCCTGCCGTGGAGAAGGGTGTCGTCTATTTCGGGAGTTACGACAGCAAGTTTTATGCGGTCGATGCGGCTACAGGGCAACTTAAGTGGAAGTTTCAGACTGGCGGTGAGCGGCGATATATCGGGAAGCATTTGCATCATCTGGAGCCTGCGGCTGAGGCGATGCCCGATCCGTGGGACTTCTATCTGTCATCTCCGAGCGTGTGGAATGGCGCTGTGTACTTCGGAAGCGGCGACGGAAATATTTATGCGCTGGATGCGGCTTCGGGCACGTTGAAGTGGAAGGTGCAGACGGGCGATGTAGTGCATTCGTCTCCGGCGATTGCGGATGGGACGTTGTATATCGGAAGCTGGGATACGTATCTCTATGCGCTCGATGCGGCGAGCGGAAAAGAGAAGTGGCGATTCAAGACCGGAGACGACCCTGAATTTCACAACCATGTTGGAATCCAGTCGTCGCCCGCTGTCGTGGACGGCGTTGTTTACTTCGGCTGCAGAGACGGTTTCGCGTATGCGGTCGATGCGGCGACCGGAAAGCAGCTATGGAAGTTTTCGACCGACGGATCGTGGGTCAACAATTCGATGGTCGTGCAGGACGGTCGGGCGTATTTCGGAACCTCGATTCCAGGAATCATGCATGCCGTCGACGCGAAGGCCGGTAAGACACTATTCGAACTGCCGACGGGAACTCCGGTGTTCGCGTCGATGGCGCTTGCGAATGGCATGCTGTACCTGGGAAACTTCGGAGGCAAACTGACAGCAATTGATCTGACGACCCAGAAACCAGCATGGGCTTTCGAGACTG
>Ga0335081_10007790_pt1 | contig 17145 bp, 12 predicted proteins | sample Lox_Sample_35_FD_206713 | JGI IMG/M metagenome (GOLD analysis project Ga0335081, IMG submission 206713) | Soil microbial communities from Loxahatchee National Wildlife Refuge, Florida, United States - Lox_Sample_3.5 | ecosystem: Environmental > Terrestrial > Soil > Wetlands | place: USA... | reverse complement strand
CCGCTACCACCTCGCCGTCTGGACATTCCCCAAGCCGCTCCTGGCCGCCGTGAACGGCCCCGCGCTGGCCGGCGGCCTGGACCTGTGCGTCCTGTGCGACTGCCGGGTCGCCTCCAGCGACGCAGTGTTCGGGCATCCCGAGATCAAGTTCGGCGCGCCGCCGCTGTTCACCCCGCTTCAGTGGATCGTCGGCTCAGGGGTCGCGCGCGACCTGTGCCTGACCGGCCGGCGGATCGACGCCGGGGAGGCATTCCGCGTCGGGCTCGTCAGCCGTGTCACCGAACCCGGGCGGCTGCATGACGAGGCGCTGGCTATGGCACGAACCATCATCGAGGCCCCCCAGGCCGCGCTGGAAGGAGCAAAGCGCTATCTGATCACCAGCGCTGGCGCGACATTCGAGGAGGCCTTCGCGGCGGAGCACGACGCGGTCTTCGACGAGTTCCTCGCGGGCCCGATCGGCCCCCGGGCCGCCCGGTGACCGCGGCCGGATACCGCCGGCAGGCCGGGGGCCTGCGGGAGCGCAGCAAGCGCGCGCGGACCGAACGCATCCTCCAGGCTGCTCGCGAGCTGCTGCGCGAGCGCGACGCGCAGACAGTGACGCTCGAGCAGATCGCGGACCGAGCCGAAGTGGCACCGGGGACCGTCTTCAACCTCATCGGTCCCCGGGAGCGACTGTTCGCCGCCTTGATCGATCAGGCGCACGAGCAGCTCGAGGAGAAACTTGCAGAATCCACGGGTGACGACCCGCTGGCACGTACCCGGAAGATCGTGGCCACGCTGGTGAGCATCTTCCTCGCTGACCGGGACGTGTACAGGCAGGTGCTCAAGCAGTGGCCCGAGAGCGGGACGCTACTTCGCTCGAGCCCCTACCCGCCGATCCGGCAAGCCATCGCCGACGGCCAGGCAGCCGGCCTGCTGCGCTCCGAGGTCGACCCGGCCCGCGTGGCCGCGGCGATCCTCGCCGGCTGCGTCGGCGCGCTCCACCAGTGGTCGGCATCGATCATCTCTGACCCCGCATTCCGCGAGCGCTGCCTGTACGGCGCGGATCTCGCCCTGGCCGCGATCGCAACCGATGACACACGACCGGCGGCCCTCAGCAGGCTCGCCAGATGAATCGCATGAGCCCTCACCGGACGCAGGCCGGCCACATCACACCCCGATGAGCACAGACGGCAGCAACATCGACCCCGTGCCTCGCGGGCCCTAGCCGCGTCCCGGAGCTGCTGCGGCTCTTGCGCGACATCGTCATCGCACCACCCCGGCGAGACCGGGCCCATCGGCCGCACTGGCCGGCCTGGCTACGCCGCTACCAGCACCGCGCCCGCCAAGCCACCGCCGCTGGAACGCCTGCGCCAAGAAGACATCGTGATCACAACGAACTACAGCTGCCGTATCCGTTCGGGGGATTTATGCCGAACGGGTCACGGAGCGTTATGCAAAACCGGTTGCGAGTGCAGGCCTTCTGGGCCTGCGCGAGCGGCCGGTGCAGGTCGCACGGGCAGCAACCGCAGCGGGTTCTTGCATAACGCGAACTTTTGCATGAGACACACGGTACCCGCCTCGGCTCCGCTGCCCGCCTCCCGGCCGGATCGCCCCGGCCGGGTGCCGGATTACCGGCATGGTCAGCGAGCAGGTGGCGCGGTCCCGGGACCGGCCGTTGGACCGGGTCGGACCCGGAAGGTAGCGTCGGCGGCATGCTGTGCGGTCGCGCCTCGGAGAGCGCGCGGCTCGACGCCTTGTTCGCTGACGCGGCGGCTGGCCGCGGCGGGGTCGTGGTGGTGCGCGGCGAGCCGGGGGTCGGTAAGTCGGCGCTGCTGTCCGACGCGTCATCTCGCGCGGCGGGCGCGCGGGTGCTGTGGACGCAGGGCATCGAGTCGGAGTCGCCGCTGGCGTTCGCGGCATTGCACCGGCTGCTGCGTCCCGTGCTGCCTCACCTGGACCGGATACCCGCGCCTCAGGCGCGGGCGTTGCGCGGAGCGTTCGGCGAGCAGGAGGACTCCGCCGTGGACAGGTTCGTTGTCTTCGTCGCGACGTTGAGCCTGCTGAGTGAGGCCGCGGAGGTACGCCCGGTCATCGCCGTGGCGGATGATGCCCAGTGGCTGGACGCGGCGTCTGCCGAGGCGCTGCTGTTCGTCGCCAGACGGCTGCTGGCCGACCGGGTGGCGCTCGTCTTCGGTGCCCGCGAGGGTGACGTGCGCGCATTTCACGGCGATGGGCTTCCCGAGCTGGTCCTGGGCGGCCTCGATCCGGCGTCCGCGGGTGCTCTGCTCGCCGAGCGGGCAGGCGCGCCGGTGAGCGCCGAGGTCTGCGCTGCGCTGGTGGCGCAGACGGGGGGCAGCCCGCTGGCGCTGACGGAACTGCCCGCTGTGCTGTCGGCCGGCCAGCTGGCGGGCAGGGCGCGGCTTCCTGACCCGCTTCCGCTCACGGCCGGGGTTGAGCGGACGTTCCTCGATCGAGCCCGGCGGCTGGCCGCCGGAGCTCAGGCGCTGTTGCTGGTCGCCGCGGCAGACGGCTCCGGCCAGATCGCGACGGTCCGCCGGGCGGCGGCGGCGCTCGGCGCTGGCGCTCAGGCTCTGGAAGCGGCCGAACGATCCGGGCTGATCCGGGTCCGGGGTCCGGAGCTGGAGTTCCGGCACCCGCTCGTGCGCTCGGCCATCTACGGGGCGGCGACCCTGCTGGAGCGGCAGCGGGTGCACCGGGTCCTCGCGGAGAGCCTCTGCGGTGATCGCGACCGGCGGACCTGGCATCTGGCCCTGGCGACGGAGGGCCCTGATGATGGCGTGGCGGCCGGCCTCGACGCGGTCGCCGGGCGCGCGCAGCGCCGGGGCGGCCACGAGGCTGCCAGCGCGGCGTGGGAGCGCGCCGCCGAACTCACCACGAAAGCCGGGATCCGCGCCCGGCGGCTGCAGGATGCGGCGATGAGCGCCTGGCTCGGCGGGCAGACGGGCCGGGCGCACGTGCTCGCCGAGGACGCCCGGCGGTATGCCGGCGACCCGGTCCTGCGCTCCGACATCGACCGGCTCCGGGCGCGGCTGGAATGGAACGTCGGGTCCGCGCAGACCGGTCAGTCGATCGTCCTGCGGGCCGCGCAGGATGTCGCTCCGTTCGACGGGGTCCGGGCGCTGGAGATGGCGATGCTGGGCACTACCCTGGCGACATTCGCCGACGGACCGGGCCTGGCGGTTGATCCGGCCACCTTCCTGCCCGCTGTGCCCGACGACGCTCCGGTCCGGCTCAAGTGCTGCCGTGCGCTGATCACCGGCCAGCAGCACCTGCTCCAGGGCCGGATGCGCGCCGCGGCGCAAACGCTGCGCTGGGCATTTAGCCTGCATCAGCCGCTACCCGGGGACGTTGACCTGCTCGCCAACATGGGCCTGGCGGCCGTCCACCTCGGCGATGACACCGTCGTGCACCGCAACTTCACCTGGCTGCGGGACTTCGGCCGCGAGAGCGCGGCGGTGTCGGTAGTCGTGTTCGCGCAGGCACGGCTGCCGATGGCCGACGTGCCCGCCGGCCGGTGGGATGCCGCCAGCGCGTCGGCGGCCGAGGCATTGGACCTGGCTCGCAGCGCGGGCCTGCTGCCGATGACCGCGTTGCCGCTGGCGTGGCAGGCGCTGCTGGCCGCGTTGCGCGGCCGCCAGGACGGAGCCGCCGCGCTGGAGGAGCTCGAGCGTCTGCGGGCGCGGCAGCCGATCGGCATCGTCGGTGTCGTCATCGCCGATCTCGTCGACTGGGCCAAAGGTGCCGCCGCCTGGACCTCCGATGCGGACGGGGCGATGCGCCACCTCGGGCGGCTCAGGCATCCCGCCATCCGGCGCCTGGCCGCGCTGGACCGCCTGGAGGCGGCGAGCCGCGCCGGCGGGCAGGCCGGCCAGATCCGGACCTGGACGGATGAACTCGGACAGTTCGCTGAAGATACCGGCGCTGCCTGGGCGGCAGCGATCGCCGCCCACGGGCGGGCGCTGATCGCCGCCGACGGCGGCACCGACGATCCGGAGCCGCACTTCCGGCACGCCATGGCCGAGCATTCACGGGCCAGCCGGCCCGTCGCCCAGGCCCGCACGCAGCTTGCCTACGGAGAGTTCCTGCGCCGGTCCCGCCGGCGCGTCGATGCCCGCGCGCAGCTACGAGCCGCACTCGACGTCTTCACCGAAGTCGGCGCCCTGCCCTGGGCCGATCGCGCGCGCCAGGAACTGCGCGCCTCCGGCGAGACCGCCCGCAAACGCGACCCCTCGACTTCACTGCAGCTCACCCCGCAAGAGCAGCAGGTCGCCTACCTGGTCAGCCGCGGGAGCTCCAATGCTGACGTGGCCGCTCAGCTGTTCCTGAGCCGGCGAACCGTGGAGTACCACCTGAGGAACGCCTACCAGAAACTGGGCGTCCGCTCCCGCGGTGATCTCGTGCGGCTCGCCCTCAGCTGAACCGGGACGCGATCCGGCCTCGACGGCAATATGGCGGCCGCGCGCAGATCCCCGTAATTTCACGGAGCCGAGCCTGAGCCGTGCGGCGCAAGCTGAACCTCGTCGAGGCAGTCAACTCACCCGGAGGAGCCCAGCATGAGCACGGTCACCCCGACAGCATGCCCCCGGCGGGCAGGCCCGCAGCCGGTGACATCCACGCCCAGAGGCAGACTGCGTGCCCTGCCCGTGCCCGCCATCTGCGGCGTGGCCGTAGGCGCTGTCCAGGCGATCTCGCCGCTCGGCTTCTGGTGGCTGGAGCCCGCGACTGTCTACGCGCTCGGGCTGACCCTCATCGCCGCGATCTACATCGGGTTCAGCGTGGCCGATGGACGCTGGCAGGTCATCGCCGCCGAGAGCAGCGTGGCCGGGCTCTTCGTGGTCGTTGCCGCGGTCAGCGTCAGCGGATCGGCGTGGCTGCTCGTGCTCGGGCTGGCCGGCCACGGCCTGAAGGACCTGTGGCAGCACCGCACTCAATTCGTCCGGAACATGCGCTGGTGGCCGCCGTTCTGCGCGACGGTCGACTGGGTCGTCGCCGCAATCCTCACCACCGCGATAGTGACGGGAGTTCCCTTCCATGGCTAGGGAGATGCCGCCCGGGGTCCGGGACCGTGCGAGCACGCTCGGCTCCACCTGGCCTTCACCTCGCGCACGCACCGCGACCACGCCCGTGTCCTAAATCAGAACAACCGCACGACGAGAGACCCGAGGTAGCAACCATGGACCAGCACACTTACCCCGGCCAGCCAGCGCCGGCCGGATCATTCCCGACGGACCCCACCGGGCTGCCCGCGGCCACCCGCCCAGAGCTGCTGGAACTGGCCGACGGCGACGACCTGCACCTGCGGATCGGCCCGGTAGCCAAACGGCTCGGCGACACCACGGTGCGGATGCTGGGCTACAACGGCTCCATCCCCGGCCCGACCCTCAAGGTCCGGCAGGGCTCGGAGGTGGTCGTCCACGTCACCAACGACGGCGACCTGGAGGCCACCGTGCACTGGCACGGGCTGCGGCTGGAGAACAAGTACGACGGCGTGCCCCACGAGACCCAGGCCCCGGTCCCGGTCGGCGGCAGCTTCACCTACCGGATCCGGTTCCCCGACCCCGGCCTGTACTGGTACCACCCGCACATCCGCGAGGACTACACCCAGGAGATGGGCCTGTACGGCAACATCCTGGTCGTCCCCGCCGACCCCGGTTACTGGCCACCCGCCCACCGCGATGTCCTGCTCACCCTGGATGACCTGCTGGTCGAGGACGGCAAGATCGCCCCGTTCAGCCCGGCCGAGACGACCCACACGGCGATGGGCCGGTTCGGCAACGTGCTGCTGGTGGCCGGCCAGCCGGACCACTCGCTGACGGTGAAGGCGGGGGAGGTGGTGCGGCTGTGGCTGACCAACACCGCCAACACCCGGGTCTTCAACGTGACCCTGCCCGGCGCGCGGATGAAGCTCGTCGGCGGCGACAGCGGCCGGGTCGAGCACGAGGAGTTCGTCTCCGAGGTGCTCCTGGCACCCTCGGAGCGGGCGGTCGTCGACGTGCTTTTCGGCCAGCCTGGTCAGCTGGAGCTGCAGCACCGTACCCCCGGCCGGACCTACCGGCTCGCCGCGATCACGGTGACCGGCGACCGGGCCACGCCATCCCTGGCCGAGGAGTCCGGGCTGCTGCGGACCGCACCAGAGCTGGCTGTCGAGCGGGAGTTCTTTGATACCTGGCTGGAGGCGCTGCCGGACAAGACGCTGGCGCTGATCGCCGAGATGGACGACATATCCGCGCCCGGGCCGGGACCAGTTGCCTACTCCTGCCCGATGCACCCGGAGGTCACCAGCGCCGAGCCGGGCCGGTGCCCGCAGTGCGGGATGAAGCTGCTGGCCACCGCGCTGGACAGCCAGCCGGCCGGGCGCGAGCCGTCCGCCGCCCCGCACCCGCACGGCGCTCAGGACGACCACGGCGCCCAGGGCGACCACGGCCACGGTGACGGCGGGGGCATCGAGTGGGAAGACGACATGGTGGCCGTCAACCGGCTCACCACCCCGGCCAACATGCGGTGGATGCTGGTGGACCGGGACAGCGGCGCGGCCAACGCCGCCATCGACTGGCGGTTCACCGTCGGGGACCGGGTCAAGATCCGGCTGGTCAACGAGATGGACTCGGACCACCCCATGCACCACCCGTTCCACCTGCACGGGGCCGGCCGGTTCCTGGTGCTGGCGCGTGACGGGGTGGCCGAGCCCAACCTGGTGTGGAAGGACACGGTCCTGGTGCGCACCGGGCAGACCACCGACATCTTGTTCGACGTCACCGAGCCCGGGCTGTGGATGGCGCACTGCCACATCGCCGAGCACATGCAAAGCGGCATGATGTTCAGCTTCACCGTGTCCCGCAGGGAGAAGGAGGCAGTCCGGTGACCGCCCGCCAGGAAGAACTCGTGAGCGTCAGCGAGACGAGCGGCGAGCTGATGGATGTCATCGTGATCGGCGGCGGCCAGGCCGGCCTGGCCATGGCCTGGCACCTGGCCCGGCATCACCTGCGGTTCCTGATCCTGGACGCGGGGCGTGAGCTCGGGGACACCTGGCGCTCCCGCTGGGACTCCCTGACGCTGTTCACCCCCGCCCAGTACGACGCCCTGCCCGGCATGCCCTTCCCCGGGCCGCCGGACACCTACCCGGGCAAGGACGCGGTCGCGAGCTACCTGAGGGCCTATGCGGCCGTGTTCAGCCTGCCGGTCAGGCTGAACGCCCGGGTCACCGGCCTCAGCCGGACGGCGGAGGGCTTCGTGGTCCGCACCGCGGATGATGTCTTCCGCGCCCGCCAGGTGGTGGTGGCGACCGGGCCGTTCCAGGTGCCGTTCGTGCCGTCGGCCGCCCAGCGGCTGGACGGCCCGGTGACCCAGCTGCACAGCGCCGGGTACCGCAACCCGCGGGCCCTGCCGCCCGGGCCGGTGCTGGTCGTCGGCGGCGGCAACTCCGGGTTCCAGATCGCCGGGGAACTCGCCGCCACCCGCCAGGTCGACCTGTCGATCGCCACCCGGGCGCCGGTGCTGCCGCAGCGGCTGGCCGGCCGGGACCTGTTCTGGTGGCTCACCCGGCTCGGGCTGATGCGGGTGGCCGCCGGCTCCCGGCTGGGCCGCCGGATGTCGAGCCGGGAGTTCATCGTCGGCGGCAGCCGCCGCAGGCTCCGGGCCGCGGGGGTCAGGTTCCGGCCGGGAGTGACCGCGGCGCAAGGGCGCACCGTCCGGTTCGCCGACGGCACCAGCCTGGACGCGGAGGTGGTGATCTGGGCGACCGGGTACCGCTCCGACTACTCCTGGATCCACCTGCCCGGCGTCGCCCGCGACGGGCGGATCATCCACCGGCGGGGGGTCAGCGATATCCCCGGCCTGTACTTTGCGGGCCTGTCATGGCAGCACACCCGCGGCTCGGCCCTGCTCGGCTTCGTCCGCGAAGATGCCGCCTACCTCGCTGGCCGTATCGCCGCCCAGCACCAGATCGGCGGCCTGCCGAGCCCGGACATTCAAGCGGAGCGCGAAGCTCGGGGAGCCAGCTCGCGGTCATGACGCCGGCGAGCTGGCCAAGGGCCTGCCCGGTCGCCCGGCAATCTGGAAGGCGCTGCCTGGCACTACCGCTGAACCAGTCACACACCAGGTACTCTTCCGGGTTGCCTGTCACAACGGGACCGGGCCCTGGCGGACGGTCCCGTATCCCTCACCCGCCGCTTCGATCAGCCGCAGCAGCGAGGCCGTCAGCTCGTCGCGGGCCCCGGGCGTCAGCCGCCCGAGGATCCGGGTCAGCTCGCGGCGCCGCCACTGGACCACCTCGACCACCAGGTCGCGCCCGGAATCAGTGAGCTCGAGCGTGACGACGGTCCGGTTGCCCGGATCGCTGCCCCGCAGGACATGCCCGGCGGCGACCAGCCGGTCGGCGAGCCGGGTAACGGTTGACGCGTCCAGCCCGAGTGCGTCTGCTACCTGCACCGACCGCGAGCACCCGAGATCGGCCAGGACCGCGAGCACCCGGAACTGCGGCAGGGAAACCGCGCCGTCCAGGACGTCGAGGCTTCGCAGCGCCACCCCGGCCAGCACCCGGGTGGCAGCCTGCAGCACCTCCACCATCTCCGCCGCCTGGCCGCCGGGAAGCGGTCCCCCCGTCGCGGGTGTCGCCATGGACAAGCATTGTACGGATCCCCGCCGGGGCCGCACTGGCGTGCGGTGAGGCCCGGTGCCGGACGTCCCGGACGCGGGGCGATATGAAAGAGGCGCCATGACAAGCCGCGGGAGCGGGACGCCGGGCCGCAGCGGCCGGCCCGCGGCTCGGCGGCGGCGCACTCGCCCCGGCCGCGCGCGGGCTGAATCCGCGAGCCGCATCCCCCCCTTCGCTGCGCCCGGCGACCGCTGCGGCGTCCCGGCAGGCCCGGTGCCCTGCCAGCACCGATCCGCATAGAAGACGCCGCCCAAGTCTTATTGGTTTACGCAACTATTGGCATGAGCAACACCGCTTGACGGGCGCGCCGGGGCGGGGCCGCGACCGCCCGCGTCGGCCGGCCCGATGCGGTTCTCGTTGCCGGCCGACGACCTGCTGGTTCTCCAGCGCGCAGATGAACGCGCGCGTTCTTGTGGCGGGCGAGATGCGACCATCGCCGAGCTGGGCCCGGTCACCGGGACGCCGCCGGGCAGTCATGGAATCCGGCCGTCACTGGCCGGGTGGTTCAGTAGTCATGTATTATCGTTGCACGATACAAATATTGGTTACTGCATGAGATGGGGATCCCGGAAGTGGCAGCGGAGCATCCGGCGGATCCAGCCGCCGTGGACGCGGTGCTGACGGCGAGCCGGTCGCTGATCGCGGTCGCGACGCGGTCCCTGGGCGCCGCGGCGGAAGAGGTCACGATCGCGCAGTACCGGGCGCTGGTGGTGCTGGCCTCGCGCGGCACGCAGCGGATGGCGGACCTGGCGGCGGCGCTGGACGTGGCGCCGTCGACGGCGGGCCGGATGTGCGACCGGCTGGTGCGCAAGGGGCTGATCCGGCGGCACCGGGCACGGACCGACCGGCGGGCGGTGCTGGTGTCTGTCACCGCGCCGGGCCGGCTGGTGGTGGACCAGGCCACCGCGCGCCGGCGCGCGCTGATCGGGGAGATCCTGGGCAGGCTCCCGGTGAGCCGGCAGCATGCGGTGGCCGGGGCGCTGGCGGCGTTCGCGGACGCGGCCGGGGAGATTCCCGATCACCGGTGGCCGCCGGGGCCCGGCGGCACGCCAGCCGATGAGGCGGTGCGGTCGACCCGGCCGCACGAGGAAGCAGGCCGCGTTCCGGCCGGCCCGAGGGGGCGCTCATGAGCAGGACGGCCGCGGGCGCGCCGGCCCCGGCCGCCACGGGAGCCCGCGCCTGGGCCGGGCGCGGCGCGGCCTGGCTGCGGGCCGGCCGCGGCGGCATGTTCCTGCTGGCGCTGCTGGTGGGGGCGGGGTCGGGGCTTGGCGCGGTGGCGTTCCGGTACCTGATCTACTTCTTCACCTGGGCCGCTACCGGTCACGTCGAGTTCGGCCAGCAGGGCCGGGTGGCCAGCGCGCACCTGCCCTGGCTGGGACCGGGGTTCCTGGTGGTCATCCCGGTCGCCGGCGGGCTGATCTACGGGCCGCTGATCTACCGGTACGCGCGCGAGGCGCGCGGCCACGGGGTGCCCGAGGTGATGATCGCGGTCGCGGAGGGCGGCGGGCGGATCCGGCCGCAGGTCAGCGTGGTCAAGGCGCTCGCCTCGGCGATCTGCATCGGGACCGGCGGGTCGGCCGGCCGGGAGGGCCCGATCGTGCAGATCGGCTCGGCGCTGGCCTCCGGCCTGGGCCAGCGGGTCAAGATGCCGGAGGACCGGCTGCGGATCCTGGTCGCCTGCGGCGCCGCCGGCGGCATCGCCGCCACCTTCAACGCGCCGGTCACCGGGGTGTTCTTCGGCGTGGAGATCATCTTGCGGGAGTTCTCCGTCGACGCGCTGTTCACCGTGATGCTGGCGGCGATGATCGCCGACATCACCGCCATCCCGTTCCTGGGCGGCAAGCCGTTCCTGTCCGGGTTCCCGCCCGGCATCGCGCTGCACCACGCGCGGAACTACCTGCTGATCGCGGTGCTGGCGGTGGCCGCCGCGCTGATGGGGCTGGCGTTCAAGGCGGTCCTGTACAAGACCGAGGACCTGTGCGACCGGATGTGGAAAGGCCGGCCGGAGTGGGCCAGGCCCGCGGCCGGCGGGCTCGCGCTCGGGCTCCTGCTGCTCGCGCTCCCGCAGATGTACGGGGTCGGCTACCCGGTGATGTACAAGGCCACCGCCGGCCAGTACGCGCTGTGGTTCGTGATCGTGCTCGCCTTCGCCAAGATCGCCGCGACCAGCCTGAGCATCGGGATCGGCGGCTCCGGCGGCGTGTTCGCGCCGTCGCTGTTCATCGGGGTCACCTCGGGCATGGCCTTCGGCGAGGTCGCCCATCACCTGTTCGGCGCGGGCGCGGGCCAGCCGGCCCTGTACGCGGTGGTCGCGATGGGAGCGGTGTTCGCTTCCGCCGCCCGCGCGCCGCTGACCTCGCTGGCGTCCGTGGTCGAGATGACCGGCGATTTCGCCCTCACCCTGCCGGTGATGCTCGCGGTCGCCATCGCCTCCGCCGTCTCCCGCGCGCTCAGCTACGGCACCATCTACACCACCAAGCTGCTGCGCCGCGGCACGGACATCGACCGGGCCACTCCCTGGCGCGCCCTGTCCGACCTCAAGATCGCCACCGCCATGCGCCCCTTCCGCCCGCCGCTGCCGATACCTCCCGCCGACGGCGGCGCAGACGGGGACGGCGGCGCAGACGGGGACGGCGGCGCAGACGGGGCCGGCGGCGCGAACGGGGCCGGCGGTGCCCGCCCGGCGCCGGACTGGGCCACCTTGGCCGGGCCGGTCGTCTACCGGGGCGACCCGCAGGCCTTGTTCGGCATCGAGTCGGTCGCCCAGGCGCTGCGGCAGCTGGAGGTCTACGGCCACGACGGCCTGCCCGTGCTGTCCGCCGACGGCCACCAGATCCAGGGCTGGGTCGCCGCCCCCGACGTGCTGCGCACCATCGCCCGCCAGATCACCGCCGGCCAGCCGGGCACCGCCCAGGCCGCCGCCGGCTGGGACCATGCCGACCCTGACGCGGCCCGGCAGCACCCGCCCACCCCGCTACCCGGATACCAGCTCGTCGAGGTCGTCGTTGCCGCCGGCTCGCCCGCTGCCGGGCGCAAGCTGGGCGAGGTCAGCTGGCCGCGGGGCGGCACCCCGGTGTCGGCGCTGCGCGGCCGCCACCTCCGCCCGCCCGACCCGCAGCTCACGCTGGCCCCCGGCGACCGCGTCAGCCTGCTGACCCTGGCCCCCGGCGACTCATCTGCCGGGACAGGTCACACAGGACCCGGCCCTGGACCAGCAAGGGCGTGAGGGCCGCTGTACGGCAGCTGGCCCCGCGGGAACCGCGGCCTGGTAAAGGCCGGCGGCCTCGGTGACCGCAGCCAGCGCATCGCCCGGCCGGCCCAGCCCGGCCAGCACGATCGCCTGCCTGGTCAGCGACATGATGGCAAGCGGCACGTACGGTACCGGGCGGGCCGCACGCAGAACCAGGCATTCTGCATTGGGGGTGGTCAATGCTTCGCGCGGGACGAGCGTGTCGGCGTCGCGTGCGGGCAGGCCGGGCCATGGCCTTGCTTTTAGGTAGCCTGCCAGGCGTGGAGCATGAACTCGACCGGCAGGTGACGCTGGTCACGCCGGGCTTGCGGGCCGGGAAGTTGCCGGCCTTCGTGGTTTTCCGGGACTGGCCCGGTCCGGACGGTCACGGACGAAGAAGCCGGGCGTGAGGATCGTCAGCAAGAACGTGGCGAGGGCCAGGTCTGCCTGGTCAGGGGAAGCCGCTGGGTTCAAGGTAATGAGAAAAGGGCGGCTGGGCGTGGGATAGGTGTGGGAACCCAACGGCTGAACTTCGCGGAGTTCTATCGCATATCCGCAGATGAGTGCCTCCGCAGCGTCCTGGTCAGCGTCGGTGACCAGGACATGGCGCAGGAGCTTGTGGACGAGGCGTTCGCCAGGGCCTGGGCGTCCTGGCGGACGGTCAGCAAGCATCCGGCGCCGAAGGCGTGGGTGGTCCGTACCGCGCTGAACGCGAACATCTCCCGGTGGCGGCGCCGCCGCCGGGAGGTTTCCGTGCCTGATCCCGGCCTGGTCGCCGACCTCGCGGCCGTGCACGGGAGCACCGAGGTCCCGATCGATCCCCGGATCATGGCGGCGTTGCTACGGCTGCCCGAGCGGCAGCGGCAGGTTGTCGCGTTGCGGCTGATCCTTGATCTGGATACCGGCCGCACCGCGGAGGTGCTCGGCATCGCACCCGGCACGGTCATGGCCCACATGGGCCGGGCCATGGCCGCGCTGCGCCACGACCTCACACCCGAACGACAGCAGGAGACCCGATCATGAACGACAGCGAACTGATCACGGCGGTGCGGGAGTCGGTCACCGGCGTGCATACCGTCACCCCGGTGGAGCAGATCGTGAACCGCGGCCGCACCCTGCGCGCCAGACGGCGGCTCCCCGGCGCGGCCGGGGCGCTGGCCGCGGCGGCCGCGGCGGCACTGACCGCGACCGCGCTGGTGTCGGCCGGCCACCATCCGGCCAGCTCTAACCCCCCCGCCGAGTTGGCGGCCTGGACAGTGGTCAAGCAGCCGGACGGGGACGTGAAGGTCACCATCCGCCAGTTGCGCGACCCTGCAGGGCTGCAGAGCCGGCTGCGTGCGGACGGCGTGCCGGCCACCGTCACGTTCTCCGGCCAGATGAACCGGTCCTGCCAGCGGTATCCGGCGGGCACGGTGCTGAATCAGGTGTTCACGTCCGGCGGCTCCGGAAGTGCCACGGTCATGATCATCCATCCTTCGGCCCTGCCGCCGGGCGCCGGGGTGGCGATCAACCCGCCTGTGCAGCCGGCCCCCCAGGTCGCGGTCGGCCTGGTTCACACCAGCCCCCAGTGCACCGGGACCTGACCCCCAGGGCGTTCGTGGGCCCGGCAGCCCCGGTCACATTGTCATATCAGGCCTCAAAGCAAGGCCATTGGGCAGGCCGGGTCTGCCGGCCGGGATCCGGCGGGCATCCTGATTGCCCGGTCCCGTCGGCTCCGCCTGATCTGGCGGCGGGAATCAACATTCCCGGGACGTCTGGCGTCCTATGGATATGACGGTCCCTGCATACCGGGCTGGCACGGGGCCGCAGCCCGATCCCTTTCCTCAGGCGGCGAGGGCAGCTGTCGATGACCTGTTCCGGCTGCATGCCATCGGCCTGGTGCGTTTCGCGCTGATGCTGGTCGGCGACCAGGCCACCGCCGAGGATCTCGTGCAGGAAGCGTTCCTCGGCTTGTACCGGGCCTGGGACCGGGTGCGGGATCCGGACGCCGTGCTCGGGTACCTGCGCACCGCGGTGGTGAACGGTGCCCGTTCGGTTCACCGCAGCCGTGGCGGCCGGCGTCCCCGCTGCTGAACCTCACCCCGTGCTCCCGGGCGCCGGCGAAATCGGCGACCGTGAGGACGTGCTCAGGGCCGCCGGCGAGCTCGATGAGCTCGGGAAGCACCCCGCTCCCGGCGGCGTCGAGCGCGACGTCGACGCCGCCGGGCGTGAGCGCCCGGACCCGCCCGGCCAGGCCCTCGCCGTAGGCGACGGGGCGGGCTGGAGCCAGCTCGCCCGCAAAGGGTTGCCTGTTACTGGTTGTGGCGGTGTAATCAGGGCAGACTCGCCTGGCTTGGGTGAACCGCGCGCGTTCAGGCCGCCGATCGGCGGTAGGCGTGATCGGTGATGCCGACCGCTGGGAGGCCTAGGGAGGTTGCTGATGGGCGGGGACTCCGGCGGCCGCCTGCACGCCTTCCGCTCACTGGCGCGCACCAGGGCGCTGGTACGCCTCCTGGCGGGTTATGCGCTGTTCGTCCTGACCGAGTACGCGGCGTGGATCGCCATGCTGGTGTTCGCCTACAGTCATGGCGGCGTCACGATCGCCGGAGTGGTAGCGGTGGCGCAACTGGTACCGGGGGCGCTCCTGGCGCCGGTGATGGCGGCCATGGCGGACCGGCGATCACCGGTGGCACTGCTGACCGTGGGTTACCTGGTGCAGGCGGCGGGAATGGCCGCGGCAGCAGCGGCGGTCTTCGCAGGCGTGCCGGTCGCGGTCTACGTGTCCGCCGTGATCGCTTGCGTCGCGCAGACCACGATCCGGCCGGCGCAGTCAGCGCTTGTCCCGTCGGTGGCCGCCACCGCCGATCAGCTGACCGCCGTCAACGTGGTTGTGAGCTGGCTGGAGTCTGCCGGGATGGTGACGTCCGGGTTGCTGGCCGGGGTCCTGATCGCGCTGGCCGGAGTGGGAAGCGTGTTCGTCGTGTGCGCCGGCCTTGGCGTAGCCGCCATGCTGCTGGTCGTCGGCCTGCAGGTGACGCGTCCGGCACTGCGGGAGGATTCTCCGGCGGTGCTGGCTGACGTGGCCGAGGGCCTGCGGCTGGCGGTCCGCAGGCCGCGGCTGCGGATAATGCTGGCCTTGCTGACGGCGGAGTCGGTCGTGGCGGGTGCGCTGGACCTGCTGTTCGTCATCTTGGCGGTCAGCGTGCTCGGCCGCTCCGAGGCATGGGCCGGTTATCTCAACTCTGCCTACGGTACGGGCGCGGTCCTGGCCGCCACTGCGGGCGCGCTTCTGGTCGGCCGTCGCCTTGGTGCGCCGATTCTGGGTGCTGCCCTGTCCGTCAGCGCTGCGCTCGCGGCCCTGGCGTTCGGTCCCGGCCTGGCCGGGACCGTGGCCCTGCTGGCGCTAGCCGGGGCCGCCGGTACCCTGCTGGACGTTGCCCTCCGCACGCTGTTGCAGCGTTCGGTTCCGCTAGAGCTGATGGGCCGGGTCTTCGGCGTCCTCGAAGGGCTCACGATGGTCGGGTACGCGCTTGGCGCGCTACTCGTGCCGCTGCTGGTGAACCTGGGAGGAAACCGGCTCGCGCTGATCGGGGCTGCGGTCGTGCTGCCGCTGGCCGCCGCGGTCGGCGGTCGCGCTCTGTTCGTCCTGGACGCTGGCGTTCCCGTGCCCGTCGTGGAGATCGCGCTGCTGCGCTCGCTGCCTTTGTTCGCCGAACTTCCCGCGCCCGCCATCGAGGGCCTAGCGGCGGCGCTGACCTCAGTCCACCTGCCCGCCGGCACCGTTCTTATCCGGCAAGGTGATCAGGGGGACGCCTACTATGCCATCGCTGCGGGCGAACTCGACGTCCGGCAAGACGGGCACTTCCTGCGGCGCTGCGGCCGCGGCGAAGGAGTCGGGGAGATAGCCCTGCTGCGCGCGATCCCCCGCACCGCCAGCGTGATCGCGCACACCTCCGCAACCGTATACCGGCTCAACAGGGAACCCTTCCTGACAGCGGTACTCGGCCATGACCCCACCCGGCGCCTAGCAGACCGGATCGCCGGTACGCGGCTGGCAGCCGACGCCGCTCCCGGCGGCATCGACTCCCAATGAGGCTACGGGAGCGAGCTTTCCGGACCGCCCACGGTCATCGAGCGGATGTCAGCAGCCGAGATCGGGGTCCACCCGGCCCGCCAGTTCTCCGCCTGGCAGATCCCGCTTATCAGGGCGGCCCGCGGGACCAGGCTGGGTTACAGTCAGTCCCTGCCAAGGGTGCAGGGGGAGGAAGATAACGCCGCGGCCGCGCCCTTCCGCAGACCTGGCGGCTGTGGTAGCGCAGGTATATGACCGGAAGCGACCTCAGCCGGGTCGGCGCGCCGCTGCGCGCGCCGGCCCTGTCGGTCAGCGGGCTCGGCCCTGCCGAGGTGACCGTTGCCGGCCTCACCGCGGGCGGCGGCGCGCTGCTGCTGTTCGTCTCTGAGGAGTGCCCCACCTCCGCGATGGCCCTGCGCAGGCTCGGCCCATTGTGCGGGGCCTGGCAGGAGGCCGGGCTCACCGCCACCGCCGTGTTCGAGGACCCGCTCGAGGTCGCCGTCCGGGTGGCGCGCCGTCTGGGCTGGCCGGCCGGGGTGGCCGCCGAGGACCCGCCGTACCGCACGTCGCGTGCCTACCGGCTCGTCTCGGTGCCGACGGCGGTCCTCGTCGACCGCGCCGGGATGATCGCAGGCACCGTGACCGGCTGGGACCACGCGGCCCTGGTGGCTCTCATCGGGCGGGCGGGAGCGCTCCTCGGCGCCGAGCTCGCGATCCCGGCGGCCACCGAGCCGCTGCTCAAGCCCGGATGCTCGTCGAAGGCCGCGATCGACCCGGAACTGGCGGCCGCGATCTCGGGCCCCGCCGGCGCCGACGACGTCGAGGAGATGTTCGAGCGCGGCTGGACCGACGGCCTGCCGGTCGTCCCGCCGACCCCGGACCGGGTCGAGGCGATGCTCGGCGGCTGCGACGGCCGGGTTTCCCTCGGCCCCGTCCCGCCCGACATGGGCGAGGCGACGCTGGAGCGGGTCGCGGCCTGCGCGGTGCTGGCCGGCTGCCGGCCGGCCTACTTCCCGGTCGTGGTCGCGGCCGCCCAGGCCGCGCTCGATCCCGCGTTCAACCTCCACGGCCAGGCGGTGACCACCCAGCCGGCCGGGCAGCTGGTGGTGGTGAACGGGCCGGTGCGGGAGGCGATCGGCCTGAACAGCGGCATGGGGGCGCTCGGCCCGGGATTCCGGGCGAACCTCACCATCGGCCGGGCGCTGCGGC
>Ga0335081_10007789_pt1 | contig 17146 bp, 15 predicted proteins | sample Lox_Sample_35_FD_206713 | JGI IMG/M metagenome (GOLD analysis project Ga0335081, IMG submission 206713) | Soil microbial communities from Loxahatchee National Wildlife Refuge, Florida, United States - Lox_Sample_3.5 | ecosystem: Environmental > Terrestrial > Soil > Wetlands | place: USA... | reverse complement strand
TTCGTGCGTCAGGATTGCCCGGCATGCCGGGTAGTATACGGGAGTGAGGCAACCGCGGGCTGACGGATGCGGGAGAAAGTGCTCAGGCGGAATCCATCGGGGCGCGGCGGATCAGTTGGCGGACGCGCCGGGGCCTTCGGTGCGGTTGAGGACGACGCCGAGCAGCCGCTTCTCGCGCAGTTCGCGGGTGACGCTCTGGGCCACGTCGTAGGGAGTTTTTCCGCCCTGGACGACCAGGAGGACGCCGTCGCACCACTCGGCCATGCGCAGGGCGTCCGAGACGGGGCCCGCGGCGGGAGAATCGAGCAGGATCCAGTCAAATAGGGGCGCGAGCTGCGCCAGAAGCGCTTTCAGTTTTCCTCCGGCCACCAGTTCGGCGGGATTCACGGGAGGCTTCCCGGCCGGAATGAAGTAGAAATTCTCGTGAGGGCCGCGCTGCACGATTTTCTCCAGGGGCGCGCCACCCTGCAGGCAGGAGGCCAGCCCGGGCTCGCCGGGAGCGCCCAGCAGGCTGTGCGCCGCGGGCGCGCGAAGGTCCGCATCGAGGAGCAGGACGCGGCGGTCGCTCTGGCGCGCGAAGGCGTACGCCAGGTTCGCGCACACAAACGTCTTGCCTTCCCCCGGCATGGCGCTGGTGACCAGCACGGTCTTCAGCGCGCGCGACTCCCGCATCAGGTAGAGCCGGGAGCGCAGCGTGCGGAGCTGCTCGGTGGCGGAAGGATGGGCGTTCGAGTTCAGAAAGAGAAGCCGCGCGGGATCTTCGTGCCAGCGCACCCGCCGGCAGGATTCCAGCAGCGAAGGCGCGGGGGCGAGGGGATCCGTGGCCGGAGCCACCGCGAATGCGGCCGCCGCAGCGAGTGCGGACGCGACAGGAGTGGGCGCAGCGGGAGCGGGCGGCGCGGGAGAAGGAACCGCGGGAGCGGCAGCCGCGGGAGAAGGAGCCGCGGCGGCAGGCTCCGCCGGAGCGGGCTGGGCCGGTGGAAGGCCCTTCCCCTTTTCGTGTTCAGCGCGCCGGAGCGCTTCGTGTATTCGGCTCATGGCCGAGCCGTCTCCTCGTTCCCCCTAGACGTTACATCAACTCGGACGCCGCAGACGGTCGACCAGGGTGGCCAGATTCTGCAGCGCTTCCATCAGACTGGCATTCTCTCCGGAGGACCCCGGAGTCTCCACGGGCTGCGCGATGGGATCGATGCGGTGCAGATCGAACTCGCGGGCCACCTCATCGACGGTGCCAAGCAAGACCGGGCGTTTCTGGTCCACAAACGCGCTGATGAGGGCGTGTTCGCAGAGCAGGTTGACCACGCGTGGAATTCCCCGGGCGTAACGGTGGATAGCCTCCACGGCCTCCGTCGAGAAAATGGCCGAACCGTCCGCGCCGGCCACGCGCAGCCGTTCCTGGATGTATCCCGCCGTCTCTTCCATGGAGAGCGCGTAGGTGCGGCAGCGCAGAGTGATGCGCTGGCGCAGTTGCCGCAGGCCCGGCTGGTTCAGTTTCTGTTCCAGCTCCGGCTGGCCGGAGAGCACGATCTGGAGAAGTTTTTCCGTGGCCGTCTCCAGGTTGGTGAGCAGGCGGATCTCCTCGAGGACCTGTGGGGAGAGGTTCTGGGCTTCGTCCACGATGAGCACGGCGGTCTCGCCGGCGCGGTAGCGCTCCAGCAGCCAGTGGTTCAGGCGAATGAGCACCTGGCTCTTGAGCCGGGTGTCGCAACCGATGCCGAAGTCCGCCATCATGAAGTCGAGGAATTGCGTGACGTTCAGGCGGGAGTTGAAGACAAAGGCGGTGGCCAGGCTCTGCTCGTGGAGCCAGTCGAGCAGTTTGTTGAGGAGGGTGGTCTTGCCGGTGCCCACCTCGCCGGTGAGGGTGATGAAGCCCTTGCGCGCCTGGATGCCGTAGGTGAGCACGGCGAAGGCTTCTTCCGTGTGCCGCGTGGAAAACAGGAAGCGCGGGTCGGGATTCACGTTGAACGGATTTTCGCGAAGTCCGAAAAATTTCTTGTACATGATCTCTCTCTACCGTCCTCAGACGTCCGCCAGGACGCCCTCCTCTTTGCGGCCCCGATGGCCGGTAGGGCCGCCCGGCGGCCCGGATTCCCCGTGGGTCCTGCCGCCGCCAGCCGCGGGAATCACGGCCAGAGTCGGCAACTCCAGAAAATGTTCCACGTCGCCCTCGGTGCGCAGCGACTTGTCGTTCATTTCTCCGGCCACGATGCCCAGCAGACCCAGGGCCATGCCCGCGCCCGCGCCCCAAAGCGTGAACATAGCCGGATCGGGATAGGAGGGCCGCTCGGGCAGGCTGGGCGCGGCAGCCAGGCGCGGCAGAGCCGCCTGCGGCGGCCAGGAGGAGTCCGTTCCCCGCGTCTGACTCTGTTGCAGCAGCATACTGGAGTAAATCTGCTGAGAGGATTCCGCGCGCGCGTTCAGATCGTCGAACTGCTGCGCGGCGATGGCCGCCGCGTCGGCCCGGGTGCGCGCGGCCAGGATATCCTGCTGGAGCTGGGCCTGCTCGCGGGTCTTCTCCTGGATCTTGGCATCCAGCGCGCTGATCTGCTGCTGCGATTTGGCGGAGGGCGCGGAGGCGGGGGCGCCGGCGGTCGCGCGGCTGGTTCCGGCGTCGCCCGTGCCTTTCTTTGCTTCGGCGATCTTCCTCTGGAGCTGGGCGATGTTGGCCTTCGCTTTCACCACGTCGGGATAATCTTCCGTGTAGCGGGCTTGCAGGGTGACGAGCTGGGCCTGCTGCGCGGCGAGTTGGTCCTCGAGGGCCTGAGTGGCCGCGGGCTCCGCGGGCCGGCGCAGCTCGGCGGTCCCGGGCTTTTGCGCCAGGAGGGCTTCGGTGAGCGAGCTTCGCTGTTGCAAGGCGTTCTTCAGGTCCGCGTTCACGGCATCGAGTTGCGACTGGGCCTCGGCGAGCTTCCGCTCCGAGAGGTGCTGGCGCGCGTCGAGCAATTCGGGCGAATGCATGCGGCGGAACTCGGAGAGCCGGGAGGAGGCCTGCTCGCGGTCGGCGCGGGCGTCCGCCATCTGGCTGTCGGAGAAGACCCGCGTGGGGCCGGGCGAGGAGGTGACCACCCCGGACACGGCTTGGTCCGTCAGGTGCTGGAGCAGCTTCTGATCTTCCTGCTGCAGCCAGGGAATGATTTCCGCGCAGATTTGCCGGGCCGTCTGCGGGTTTGCTGCGTTCACAGAAAGAGCGAATCCCACCGCGGTCGGCGAGAGGGTGGTGTCGCGCGACACCTGCTCCACGGCAATCCCGTAGCGCGAGGCCAGCGCAGCCAGACGCTCGGGCGTGAGGGCCTGCCGGCGGAGCGCGGCCAGCCGGGAATAGGAAGGGTCCACGCCGGGCACCTTGCCGACCACGCGGCTGTCCTCTTCGAGGGACGCGGTGGAGGTATAGGTGGCGGGCACCAGGCGCGAGAGCAGGTAGCCCGCAGCGGCGCCAAACAACAGGGGCAGCAGCGCCCACTTCCAGCGGCGCTGCCAGACGCCCAGATATTCCGCCGCAGACAACTGTCGATGACCCAGCATTGCCGCCTTTTCCCTGTGCGCGCCGTTTACTCGATGGCGTAGGGCCGCGTGGACCAGTTGAAGGTCACGCCCGCGACCTGCACGAGCGCGACCGGGCCGCAGGTCACGCCATTGACGCACACAGTGGAATTCGAAGTTTGCCGAGAAGCATTATAGGAAAACGACAGGGAAGAAAAATGTCCGATGGGCCGCGAAACGGAGCCTCCCGCGAACCAGTAGTTGAACGAAGCGGAGGGATTGCCGCCCGCCTGCGTGGTCTGCTGGAAGGCGCCGTTGTGGGAGTAGCCACCCGAGAAGTTCACGGTCCAGACGCGCGAGAGGCGATGAGAGAACGAGCCGGTAAACTGGTCCGCAATCGAACCGACCAGGTATCCGGATCCTCCGGCAGACCCGTGCGAGTACTGGGCGCCCAGCGAACCGTTGCGGAGCAGGTAGTTCAGCGAGGAAAGCAGCGACCAGCTCACCAGGTTCGTGCCTCCCGGCGCCGTGGACTGACTGAAATGGGTGACCGAAGGGCCGGCGGAAATGGCGGCCTGCAGCCTGCCGGTGAGAATCCGGCGGTAGCCGACCTGGGCGTAATGCGTGGTGAAGCCGGAAATGCCCGAGGGGTAATCCAGATTGGTGGCCTGGTAGCTGATGGTGAGGGTATCCCGCGCGGTGATTGATTTGTCGTACCCGAACCGCGCCGTGATGCTGCGGCTGTTCAGCAGGTCGCTGCCGAAAAAATGAAGGAAGCCGACGATCACCGAACCGTTCACCGAGGAGGTGCCGTTGATCAGATATTGCGCCTGGAACAGACTGGTCTCGGACAACTGCGACACGTTGGGGGAGACGATGGTCTGCGTGGGAATCTGGAATGGATTGAATCCGGTGACTCCGCCAATGCCCGATAGGCCGGACGTTCCGCCGCCCAGATAGCCGAGTCCTCCGAGGCCGAACGCCGAATTGGGGAGATAGGAGACCTGCTCGCCGAAGAGCAGATTCCAGCGCTGCAGGGTGATTTTCTCGGTGGCGCCGAACTGCTCGACGACGCCGTTGGGCTGGGTCTGCCGGTTGTAGATGAGGCCTTCGGAGGACTCATCAATGGAAAAGGCGGACCTGCGGCCAAGCACCTGGAGGGAAAAGCCTCCGCTGAGCACCGTGACGGCATCCGCCTGGCTGGCGGCGGTCGAGGTGGCATAGCCGGAGTTGCTGTTGTAGACCTGCTGCAGCGTGAGGCGGGGAACGAAGAAGCTGCGGCCGAGGGAAGCGCCCGGAAAACGGTATTCCTCCACGCCGCCCACCGGCCCGGGGGCGCTCTGCGCGCCGGCATCGGGGGCCGCGGAGGACTGCTCCGCACCCTGTGCGGAGGCGGGAGCGGAGTCCTGCTGCGCCCAAAGCGCAGGAGCGGCCAGCAGCAGGGCGGAGGATGCGGCCAGGGCCAGCACACCCGCGCGAACGCCGGCAATCCTGTTGCGGCGAACTTCGCTACGGCACGACGATGGTGTCGCCGGGTTTGAGCTCCAGATTCTGTTCCGCATTCTGCCCCTTCACCACAGCCTTGTAATTGAACGGGTGCTTCACCTGCTTGCCGTTCTCCGTCCGCAGCACGTAAATGCCCTTCAAATTGGCAAACTGAGTGAACGTCCCCGCGCTCGCCAGGGCCTGCAAGACCGTCATCCCGGAGAGCAGGGGAATGACGCCGGGACGCGTGACTTCGCCGATGATGTAGACCTTGCGGCTGTTCACCGCGCTCACGATCACGGTCACTTCCGGGTCGGACATGTACTTCTTGAGCCCCTCGCGGATCGAGGCGGCGAGTTGCTGGGGAGTCAGCCCCGCGGCCTGCACGTCGTTGAGAAGGGGAAGGGAGATTTTTCCGTCGGGACGGACAGGCACGGTCCGGCTGACGTCCGCTTCCTTCCACACGTTTATGCTGAGCACGTCCTCGGCCCCGATGGTGTAGGCAGGGTCGGCGTTGGCCGCTTTGGCCTGGGCATCCGCAACCTCGGCCTGGGTCTCCGGCTTCTTCGCGTTGTCCTGCGATTTCTGCTGCGCCGGCGCGCCGTGGCCCCAGGCCAGCGCCGGGAGGCACATTGCCAGCAGCAGCGCCACGAGATTTGCTCGCCTGCTCATTCCGCCCTCCCCCGGCACCCTCAGTCGCCCGCGGCTTCCTCGGGGCCGATCTGCTTCAATTTGTACAGCAGCGCCTTGTAGCTGATGCGCAATTCCATGGCCGCCCGCTTGCGGTTCCAGCGCGTGCGCGCCAGGGCCTTGAGGATCAGTTCCCGCTCGGCGCGGCGGGAGGCCGCGCGTGCCGCGTCCTTCAGCGAGAGGCTGGGTGCGGGCTCCGTCACGGCCGCTTCCGGGGCGGGTTCCGCAACCGCCGCTGCTTCCACAATCTGGAATACTTCGCCGCCCAGCACCACTGCTTTCTTCATCGCATTTTCCAGTTCGCGAATGTTGCCGGGCCAGTCGTATTCCTCGAGCGCGCGCATCTCCTGCGGGCTGAGCGCGGGCTGCGGACGGCCGAACAGGGCGGCGTATCGCGCCAGGAAATATTCCGCCAGGCCGGGGATGTCTTCCTTCCGGTGGCGGAGCGGCGGAAGCCGGAGACACACTCCGTTGAGCCGGAAATACAACTCCTCGCGGAACCGGCCGGCGCGCATACCCTCTTCCAGATTGCGGGTGGTCCCGCTGATCAGGCGGGGCGCGGGAGCCGCGTTTGCCCCTTCATGCTCGGCGAGCGATTGCAGCAGCCGCGTCTGTCCGGCAGCCGGCAAATCGGCCACTTCGTCCAGGTACACGGTTCCCGGATCCCGGCTCGCTCCATTCAGGCTGAGCTGCTCGGGCGTAGCGCTGGAGCCCAGGTACTTCCGGAAGGTCTGGCCGCGGCGAGGAGAGCTGCGGTGCAGGTGCAAAGCCACGGCGTCCTTTCCCGTTCCGCTCTCGCCGATCAGCAGAACCGGGATTTCCGTCGGCGCAATGTCCGCCATGACCTGCTCGATGGCGCGCATTGCCGCGCTCGAGGAATGCAGGTAGGGCGGCTGAGCGGTGGTTTTTCGCGCCGCCTGCCGTTCCTCCACCAGAATTGGCTCCGCGTGCCGGGTTGCCATGCTCGCTCCCTCCAGCAATCACCGTTCGACTGGTTGCAGGGCTGTCCCACCCCGCAACACTCCCATCCATTAACTGATACTGCACACGGGATGCCACGCTGCCGCCGCGGCTCGATTCCCACGGAATTCTTCTAACTCATTGAGGGGATTGGGAATCGCGCGTGACGAAGGGCTGCAGCGGCAGGGATGGGATAGCTGGGGCACCCCCACAAACTACCACTAAATGGTAGTAAAGTGCCTATTTTTTCCGCGGATCGGTGCTTCTATGGTCACTTCACCTCCTCCCGGGTTCCTAAACCCTTTATGTCCCATAGCTTGTGTGAATCGCGAATTCCTTCTACTTGAGGGGAATTTTGTTTCCCCGAGAGGAAGGATTTTTCCATTAAATTCCGCCTGAGCCCTTCCGCAGAGCGGCGGTGATACTTCCCTGGTTTGACTGGCGACTGCGATTGAGCTCCTGTCTCTTCATTCTCCCTTTCCCCGAAATCAGCGGGTCCAATCGTGCAATGGTTCGTTTGACGGGGAGGATCCGCGCGCAAGCTGGAATGGCTGGACGCGACCCAAGGCGGACCTGAGGCCCCGGCGCAATCCGCCGGGCGAGTCGCGCGATTAAGCGGGAACGTAGGTCAACCGAATCACGTCCTCGCCAATGAGATCGCTGGTCACAAGACGGAGCGGCGGCCGAGGGCCGGTGAAGAATGGCTTGCCGCGACCAAGCACGATGGGGTGAAGGTAAAGTCGGTACTCATCAATAAGACCAAGGTTGGTCAGGCTTCCTGCCAAGTCTGGTCCGGCAACTTCAATCTCGCCATCGAGCTGGGCCTTCAGCCCACGAATTGCCGCCTCGAGGTGATCCTCGATCAGTGTGGCGTTGGGTCCGACCGACTTCAACGAGCGCGAAACAACCCACTTGGGCTGGCTCCGCCACGCCGCCGCGAATTCGCGTTCCTCCGCGATCCACTCCGGGCTGTCTTCGTCCCAATAGCGCATGATCTCGTACATGCGGCGGCCGTACACACTGCCCTTCAGGTCGCGCACTTGCTCGATGAAGTGACGAAAGAGCGCCGGGCTTGGCGCGAATTCCAGATGGTCGACGTAGCCATCCAGGGACTGGTTCATTCCATAGACGAGCTTTGCCATGGTACAAACACTCCACCCCAGGTTCTTCAGAAAAGCTTGAGCCGGCGATGCGCAGAAAGGAGAGTGTACACGATCTGCGCGCCGCACAATGAGTGGAACCCATAACCCGAGGTCCGCTTTTGGCTGGGAACCGCCGGATGCCTATTGAGCCTCCCATTCCCCTTACAGATTCGGCATTCCGGGCGCTCGCCGATTCGCCGAGTTGGAGACCTTCTTGCTATTCTAGAGTTCTGCCACCCTCGCCGGGCCCGGCCGGCGCGCTCCTCCCGAATGCCCTCGGCGTTCCGCTGGGAGGCCACGACCTCGGTGGCAGGAAGATGAGGTAGCAGCCACTCGATGAACAATCCCATGAAATCTGCACTTCTCCTGCCTGGGTGGCGGCGCATGATGGCCGCCGCGCTCTCCGTCCTGTTTCTGCTGTCGCTTTCGGCCTGCAGCCGCGATCCCAACGTGCGGAAGAAGAACTTTGTGGAAAGCGGGAACAAATATCTGGCCAAGGAAAAATACCGCGAGGCCGTCATCGAATACCAGAACGCGCTCCAGATCGATTCGGACTATCTCCCCGCGCATGAGCAGCTGGCGCAGATCTACCTGAAGCTGGGCGCCTGGGGCCCCGCGGCGCAGGAATTCAAGCGCGTGGTGCAGCTCGACCCCAAGAACATTCAGGCCCGGGTGAACCTGGGAAACCTGATGCTGACCGCGAAGGACTACCCGGGCGCGGAAGATCAGGCGCGTGCGGTGCTCGCGCTGAATGCGGACGACATCGATGCCCACATGCTGCTGGCCAACTCACAGGCGGCCCGCGACAACTTCCCGGTGGCCTTTGAGGAGATGCAGAAAGCCATCTCCCTGGATCCCAAGCGCGCTTCGAGTTACCTGGATATGGGCCTGCTGCGGGCCAGGTCCGGAGACCCGGTGGAAGCGGAGAAGAACTTTCAGGAAGCCGTCCAGCTGGACCCCAAATCCGTGGCCGCGCTGATCGCCTTCGGGAATTTTTATGCGCAGCAGAAGCGCTTCCCGGAGGCGGAGGAGCAGTATCGCCACGCCATGCAGCTCGAACCGGGCAACCAGCAGCCGGTGATCTCCCTCTCCCGGCTGCTGATCGCGGAGGGCAAGCCGGAGCAGGCCGAACAGGTGATCAAGGACGCCAAGCCCGCCCTGAGCAAGAACCCATTCGGCTACCGGCTGCTGGCCGATTTCTATTACTCGCGTGGCGACCTGGGACGGGCCACCGAGGAGTTCGCGTCGCTGGTGCGCGAGCATCCCGAGGACGCGCGATTGAAGGAGGATTACATCCAGGTGCTCATCCAGGCGAATCACCTGGACGAGGCCTCGAAGCTGAACGACGAGATCCTGAAGGCCGCACCCAAGGACTCGCAGGCCCGCATTGCCCAGGGTCAGATTCTGCTGCGGCAGAACAAGCCCGGGGAAGCGCTGAAGGTCCTGGAGCCTGTGGCCGCATCCGAGCCCCAGAACGCGCGCGCGCAGTACGAGCTGGGGGTGGCGCTGGGAGAGACGGGGAATCTGGTGCGGGCCGAACAGGCCTGGCGGACGGCGGCACGGCTGCGCCCCGACATGCCGCAGGCACAGCAGGCCCTGGCGGAGCTGGCCATCCGCAAGGACGATGTGGATCTGCTTTTGAACAGCGCGGAGTCGCTCATCAAGCTGGAGCCCAAGCAGGCCGCCGGCTACACGTACCGTGGCGTGGCGCGGATTGCGCAGCACGACGCGGCGGGCGCGGAGCAGGATCTGACGACGGCCATTTCGCTGGCGCCGGACGATCCCACGCCCTACGCGCGCATGGGGGCGCTTCGCGCGATCCAGAAGCGGTATGGGGAGGCGGAAAAATTCTACGAGCAGGCGCTGGAGAAGAACCCCAATTTCATCGAGGCGCTCCGGGGCCTGGTGGGGGTGGAACTGGCGCAGAAGCAGAGCGCCAGGGCGGTGGCCCGCGTGGAGCAGCAGATCGCCAAATCACCGACGAACTCCGGCTACCAGCTGCTGCTCGGCCGGCTGTACATCACGCAGCGCCAGTTCGACCAGGCCGAGGGGGCGCTGACCAAGGCCATCTCGCTCGATCCCAACAGCATGGACGCGTACCTGCTGCTGGCGCAGGCGCAGGTGCAGAAGGGATCGTACGATCGCGCGGTCCAGAGCTACCAGCAGAGCATCCAGCAGCACCCCAACGATGTGCGGCCGTACGTGATGCTGGGGATGCTGGAAGAATCGCGCCATCAGGAGGCCCAGGCCCGGCAATCCTATGAAAAGGCGCTGCAGATCCAGCCGAACAATCCACTGGCCGCCAACAATCTGGCGTTCCTGCTGCTGGAGACCGGGGGCGACACCAACACGGCGCTGACCCTGGCGCAAACGGCGCGGCAGGCGCTGCCCCAGAATCCGAGCGTGGCGGACACCCTGGCCTGGGTGTACTACCAGAAGGGGGTCTACGGGTCCGCGGCGGACCTGCTGAAGGAAGCCATCCACTCCACGCCCGACAGCGCCATCTTCCATTTCCACCTCGGCATGGTGTACGACAAGTTGAACGACAAGGCGCACGCCCGCGAAGAGCTGGAGCGCACTCTCAAGCTGGACCCCAAATTCGAGCACGCCCAGGAAGCCCGGCAGGTGCTGAGCACCCTGGGCGGATAGCGCGACGGAAAGCCGGCCGGCCTCCGCCGCCCGGGGGAATTGACTCCGGGCGTTGACGCGCGGAATCCGCTTTGCCATCATCGCTGAGCCTGCCTTTGCGGCCGCACGCGGGCAGGCGGCAGCCAGGTTAACCGGGGGGACCGTTATTTCGCTTCGCGTTCTGATTCTGGGCTCGGGCAGTTCCGGCAATTCGACGCTGGTGGAATCGTCCACCACGCGCGTGCTGGTGGACGCGGGCTTCAATCGCAAGGAGACCATGAGGCGGCTGGCCGCGCTGGGCGCGTCGGTGGACGCCGTGGACGGCATCTTCATCTCGCACGAGCACACCGACCACGTTTCCGGACTGGCCAACCTGAGCCGCTCCTGGCACGCCCCGGTCTTCATCACCGAAGGCACTTACGCCGAGTACCGCCGGCTGATGCCGCGCGAAGAGGTGGAAAAAATCGAGCGTGTGGAGACGCTGGTCGCGTCGCGGAGCGTCCAGGTGGGAGACATCGAAGTGACGGCATTTTCCATCCCGCACGACGCCGCGGACCCGGTGGGCTACACGCTTCGCGCCGAGGGCTGCAAGGTGTCCATCGTGACCGATCTGGGCTTCCTGCCGGCGCACGTGCGGGAGCATCTGCGCGGGTCGGATGTGCTGGTGCTGGAGTCGAATCACGATCTGGAGATGCTGAAGGTGGGGCCCTACCCCTGGCACGTGAAACAGCGGGTGATGAGCCGCACCGGGCATCTCTCGAACCACGCGGTGAGCGAGTTCCTGCGCGACGGCGAAGGGTTCGACGCGCGCGCGCGCTGGCTGGTCCTCGCGCATCTTTCCGAAAACAACAACAATCCCGACCTGGCGCGACTTTCCGCAGAAGAAGCGCTGGGCTGCCGTCCCCAGGAGGCTCGATTTGCGGGCGAGCTGCACATCGCCTCGCAGCGCACGCCGCTGGGGCCATTTCTACTCTAGCCGGATGAGAGCCGACGCCAACAAACTGAAGCGAAGGGCAGCGTGATTCCCCGTTACACGCGCGCGGAAATGGGCCGGCTGTGGAGCGACGAGCATCGCTTCGCCAAATGGCTGGACGTGGAGCTGGCCGCCACCGACGCTCTCGCCGAGGCCGGCATCGTGCCCGCCGCGGCGGCGCGCACGCTGCGGGAGCGCGGGCGCGTGGACGTGAAGCGCATCCACGAAATCGAGGCGCGCGTGCGCCATGACGTGATCGCCTTCACCGTGGCCGTGGGAGAATCGGTGGGCGACCCGGAAGCGGCGCGCTGGCTGCACTACGGACTCACCTCGAACGACGTGGTGGACACGGCGCAGGCGCTCGTGCTTCGCGACGCCTCCGCGCAGATCGATTCCGGCATCGCCGCATTCGGCGAGGCGCTCCGCCAGCGCGCCTTCGAATTCAAGGACACGCCGCAGATCGGCCGGACCCATGGAATCCACGCGGAGCCCATCACCTTCGGCCTGAAGGTGGCCATCTGGTATTCGGAAAACGAGCGGAATCTGGAGCGCTTCCGCGCCGCCGCGCGCCAGCTCGCCGTCGGAAAAATCTCCGGGGCCGTGGGCACGTGCGCGCACCTGGGCCCGGAGATGGAGCAGAAAATCTGCGCGCGCCTGGGGCTGGCCGCCGCTCCCATCACCTCCCAGGTGCTGCAGCGCGACCGCCACGCGCAGTATCTGGCCGCGCTGGCCATCCTCGCGGCCTCGCTCGAGACGATCGCGCTGGAAATCCGGCACCTGCAGCGCACCGAGGTGCGCGAAGCGGAGGAGCCCTTCGCCTCCGGCCAGCGCGGCAGCTCCGCGATGCCGCACAAACGCAATCCGGTGAGCTGCGAGCAGGTGTGCGGGCTGGCGCGGCTGGTGCGCACGAACGCTCTGGCCGCGGTGGAGAACATGGCGCTGTGGCACGAGCGCGACATCTCCCACAGCTCCGTGGAGCGCGTGATCCTGCCGGACTCCACCACGCTGGTGGATTACCTGCTGGACCGCATGACCACCATCGTGCGGGACATGCGCGTCTTCCCGCACCGCATGCGCCGCAATCTGGAGATGACGCACGGCCTGGTCTTCTCCGGGCAGCTCCTGCAGGACCTGGTGGAGGCGGGCGCGCCGCGCGAAGAGGCCTACAAGTGGGTGCAGGAAAACGCCATGGCCGCGTGGGAACAGGAGACCAGTTTCCGGGAGCGCGTGGCCGCGGACCCGCGAATCACGCGCCATCTCGCGCCGGAAGCGCTGGAGCGCGCCTTCGACGTGGGCCGCCAGCTCCGCTACGTGGACGCGCTGTTCACGCGCGTCTTCGGAAGGAGCTGAGCGGCGGCGCGAGGCGGCTTCCGCCGCCGGACCGCCGTGGGTGGAAACCGGGTTAAACCTTCTGCTCGTTTCCGCCGAAGAAACTAATGGAATGAAACTCCGCGTGCTCATCGTGGACGCCGACAAGGCCTCCTGCGAATCCATCCAGTCCGCCATGGCCGCCTCGAATCTGGAGACGGTGACGGAAACCAGCAGCAGCCGGGCGGCGGAATTTCTGCGCAAGGAAAAATATGACGCCATGTTTCTGGAGCTGCAGATGCCCATGCCGGACGGCGTGCAGCTGGCCAAGCTGGCGCGCGGCTCCGGAATCAACCGGCGGACGCCGATCATCATGCTTTCGGGGGAGAACGCGCCGGACGCCATGTCCAAAGCGTTCGAGGCCGGAGCGAATTTCTTTCTCTTCAAGCCCTTCGACCGCAGCCGGCTGATGCGCGTGTGGCGGGCGGCCCACGGCCCCATCGAACAGGAACGGCGCCGCTTTCACCGCGTGGAAGTCAGCCTGCCCGTTACCGTGGACCTGGGCGACTCGAGACTGGAGGGGAAGACCGTGGACTTGAGCCAGCAGGGCATGCTGGTGGAAACGCCGAAAACGTTTCCGGTGGGCAGCCAGATCCGGTTCCGGCTGCAGCTCAGTGGAGCGCACAAGTCGATCACCGGCACCGCGAAGATCATGCGGCTGGCGGGGAGCACGCGCATGGGAATGGAAATCGATTCCGTCTCCGCGGACGACGCTTCGCGCCTGCAGTCCTTCCTGCTTCCTCTGATCCTCAAATCGGTGGAAGGCGAGAGCGCCGCCTAGGTCCCGCAGGCAGACGCGCGATTCCTACTGCGCGCGCTGTACGTATCTTGCTTCCGAGGTATCCACGCGGACGCGGTCGCCGTTGTTGATGAACGGCGGCACGTTGATCACCAGCCCGGTCTCCAGCTTGGCCGGTTTCATCACCGCGCTGGCGGTGGCTTTCTGCACGGTCGGCTCCGTGTCCGTCACGGTCAGGTCCACGGTGTCCGGCAGAATCGCTCCCAGCGGTTTCCCTTCGTAGAATTCCAGCTTCAGGTGCACGCCGGGCAGCAGGTAGTCCACGGCATCGCCCAGCACTTCGCGGCCCAGGTGGATCTGCTCGAAGTTTTCCACGTTCATGAAATGCCAGCCGTCGCCGTCCGCGTAGAGAAATTCGTATTCAATTTCGTCGAGGATGGCGCGTTCCACGAATTCCTCGGCGCGGAAGCGGTAGTCCATGATGGCCCCGCTTTTCAGGTTGCGCAGGCGGGTGGCCATGGCGCCGCGTTTGTTGCCGGGGGTGCGGTGATCGACGGTAAACACCGTGTAGAGATCGCCCTCGAACTGGATGACCATTCCCGGGCGCAACTGTGTCGCTTTCACCATTTCGCTGACTCCTCGAAGTGCCAGTGGAACCGCAGACCGCCAGTCGCCGTTCACAACGTGCGGGTGACGGCCCGGCCAGTGCCGACCGTACTCGGTGCTGTTGCGGCAGGCCGCCGCGTATCCCTCGACGGCGAACACGGCGGAAGGTGCAGGCGACTCCCCATCCCGAACCATCGGAATCGAGCCGCCCGTCCCGAATCCGATACTATAGCGCGTTGCCGCCTCGCTGCGCCACTCGCGATTCACCCATACCTGACGAGGTTCCTCCGCCCCGGCGGTCTCCTGCAGGAGCACTCCTCTCCCCGGCAATCCGGCCTTCCGTTTCCGCAGGCCGTGGGGGAACGGCCCCAGGCCCTTCCCCACCGCGCATTCCTCCAGCGCCACGGCAGCAGCGCCGCCGGTCCGGCCAGGCAGGTGGAGAGAAAAGCGGACGCCAGGGAGCGCGACCCGGCAATTTTACCCGCTCCCTCGCGCTTCGGTCCGATTCTCCGCCCGCGGCGAGCCGGCGCGAAGCGCGAACCCGCGCAGGCTTTGCTTGCTTCCACAGGCCGCTCTGGAGTAGTTTGTGGCTCTCCCTCCCCTGTGCGGGGCGGGCCAGGAGGCGCTGTGTCGGAACACGCCCGCTTCAATGTCCGTTTTGTCGATAAAGGCGTCATTCTGGATGTCCAGGGCCCGGTGCGGCTCGGCGAGACCGAGCAGGCGCTGCGCGAAAAAGTGCAGGAACTGGTCTCCGCCGGAAACCGGAATATTGCCGTCAATCTTGCCGGCGTCACCATGCTGGACAGCTCGGGAATCGGCGCGATGGTGCGTTCGTTCACTTCGGTGAACCGCGGCGGCGGGAAGTTCGTCATTTTCTCGCCCACAAAAATGATCCGCCAGACGCTCAAGATGGTGCGACTGGATACCATTCTGGCCATCTACGACGACGAAGCTGCGGCCCTCGCCGCCCTCTAGTCTCCTCCCCGGCGGCTGTGCGGGGCGCCGCGCCGTCCCGCCAGGCGCATTGCACCGCCGCGCGCCCTCGGGTATCGTTGCGGGTCGTTTGCCGGCCGGAGGCCCTATGCGCGCGCAATTCCCCGTTTGCTGTCGCCGAAGTGCTGTTGTGTTTGCAGTGTTCCTGGCGGTTGCCGCTGCTCTCTCCGCGGCTGGGTGGGCCGCTCCGCCGCCACCGCAGTCTCCGCAGCAAGCGGCGCCGCCCGCGGCCGCGCAGAAAAGCTTTGTCATCGTCGGGGCCGGCGTGGCCGATGGCTCCGGCTCTCCCCTGGTGCACGAGAACGTGCGGGTGATTGGAGACCGCATCGCCCGCGTGGGGAGTTTTTCGCCCGATCCCGGAGAAGAGGTCGTGCACGCGGATGGGCTGGTGCTCGCTCCCGGCTTTATCGACACGCACAACCACTCCGGGCCGGGACTGGAAACCGACCGGCTGGCCGAAAGCCAGATTTCGCAGGGACTCACCACGCTGCTCCTGGGACAGGACGGCAGCTCCCCCTGGCCGATCGGGGAATGGCTGGAGAAATTCCGGCAGGATCCCGCCGCGCTCAACGTGATGATGCTGGTGGGCCACGCCACCGTGCGGCGGCTGGTGATGGGCGACGATTTCCGCCGGCCGGCCCGCCCGGAAGAGGTGGCGCAGATGACGGCGCTGGTGGAGCAGGGCATGCGCGAAGGCGCTGTGGGCCTCTCCAGCGGCCTGGAATACGAAGTCGGCAGCTACAGCACCACGGAAGAAGTGGTGGCCATGGCGCGCGTGGCCGGCAGCTACGGCGGATTCTACATCTCGCACATCCGCGACGAAGCCGACCGCAGCTTCCAAGCCATGCACGAACTCCTGCAGATCGGGCGCCAGGGCGGACTGCCCGTGCAGAACACGCACATCAAACTGGGCACAGTGGGCGTGTGGTACCGCGCCGCGGAAGTGGCCGCCATGTACGACGCCGCGCGGCACGCCGGACAGGATGTGACCGCGGACTGCTATCCCTACGATGCCTGGCACTCCAACTTCAAAGTGCTGGTGCCCGACAAGAAGTACGACGATCCCGCCAGCGTGTCGAAAGCGATTGAAGACGTAGGCGGCCCGCAGAACCTGCTGATCACGGATTTCAAGCCGCATCCCGAGTACGAAGGCCACACGCTCGAGGAGGCCGCCAAAACGCGCGGCATCACGCCCACCCAGTTGCTCATCGAAATCATCCGCGACGGCGACGGCGGCGTGATCGGCCACACCATGACGGAGCAGGACATGCGCGTCTTCTACGCGCAGCCCTGGGTGATGGTCTCCAGCGACGGCGGCATCGGCATGAAGCATCCGCGCGGCGCCGGCACGTATCCGCGCGTGCTGGGCCGCCTGGTGCGCCAGTGGCACTGGCTCACGCTGCCGGAAGCCATCCGGCGCATGACCTCGCTGCCGGCCTGGCGGCTCAAACTGCGCGACCGCGGGCTGGTGAAAGAGGGAATGGTGGCGGACCTCACGCTGTTCAATCCGCAGACGGTGATTGACCGCTCCACCTTCCAGGAACCGCAGAAACTTTCCGAAGGCATCGAGAGGGTGTACGTCTCCGGTGTGCTGGTGTGGGACCACGACCATGCCACGGGCGCGAAGCCGGGAAAGGTGCTGCCCAAGTAGGGGGAATGCCCATGACGGATTCACTGAAGGACTGGAACAAATTCCGCGCGGAAATGAACGAGGAGATTCTGGGCTGCGGCCATCTGGGCGTGAAGCGATTTTTCGCGCTCGATCATCAGGCCTACGAACCCGGCGCGCTGGACACCAAGACCAAGGAACTGCTCGGGCTGGTGGCCTCCTGCGTGCTCCGTTGCGACGACTGCATCACCTACCACGTGGTGCGCTGCGGCGAGGCGGGCTGGAAACGCGACGAAGTGATCGACGCGCTGAATGTGGCGCTCGTCGTCGGCGGCTCGATTACCATTCCGCACGTACGCCGCGCCTTCGCCCGCATGCGCGAAGTGGACGGGCTGCGGCCCTGACCCGAACCTGGTTTCGTGAGACGGCGCATTGCGTCTCTCGAACCTGCGGCTGCCCGGGCAGCCCTATCC